>Ga0163144_10025984_pt1 | contig 11410 bp, 11 predicted proteins | sample OliLak19BULKMAT1_FD_123175 | JGI IMG/M metagenome (GOLD analysis project Ga0163144, IMG submission 123175) | Freshwater microbial mat bacterial communities from Lake Vanda, McMurdo Dry Valleys, Antarctica - Oligotrophic Lake LV.19.BULKMAT1 | ecosystem: Environmental > Aquatic > Freshwater >... | reverse complement strand
CGCGCGCAGCTTGGTCGCCTGCTCGGTCGTGAGCGGGGCGGTGTAAAGCGTGAGGAGCTTTGGCTTATCGGTTGGCGGCATGCGGTTCTGCGCAGAGTGAACGTGGCTTGGGATAATCGGGAATTAAAAACTGTCCCCCAACCGCGAGGCACACGCGTAGATCTTGTTGAGCCCGCGGCGCAGCGCCATCCGTACACCCGCGCGGCCTTTCCACAACCCGGCTACGCGTCGCCGGCGAACTCACCGAATTTGCGGAATTTTTCGTAGCGCTGGGCGAGGAGTTCGTCGGGGGAAATTTTCGTCAGTTCGTCGAGGGCGCGGCTGACGGCGGTCTTGAGGTTGGCGATGGCGGCGGCGTGGTTCTGGTGGGCGCCGCCCATGGGCTCGGGGATGATGCCGTCGATGAGGCCCATCTCGAAGAGGTCGCGCGCGGTGAGCTTGAGCGCGGCGGCGGCTTCGGGGGCGTGCTTGCGGTGCTTCCACAAAATCGCTGCGCAACCCTCCGGCGAGATGACGGAGTAGTAGGCGTTTTCCAGCATGAGCACGCGGTCGGCGACGGCGATGCCGAGCGCGCCACCGCTGCCGCCTTCGCCGATGACGACGGCGACGGTGGGCGTGCGCAGGACCATCATTTCGCGCAGGTTCACGGCGATGGCCTCGGAGATGTGGCGCTCCTCGGCGCCGAGGCCGGGGTAGGCGCCGGGGGTGTCGATGAGCGCGACAAAGGGCAGGCCGAATTTTTCCGCGAGCCGCATGAGGCGGAGCGCCTTGCGGTAGCCTTCGGGGTTGGCGCAGCCAAAGTTGCGCTTGATGTTTTCCTTCAGCTCCCGGCCTTTTTGGTGACCGATGACCACGCATTTCCGCCCGCTGATCGTGGCGAACCCGCCGGGCATGGCGCGATCCTCGGCAAAGAGCCGGTCGCCGTGGAGTTCGAGGAAATTGCTGAACGAAAGCTGGAGGTAATCGAGCGCGAACGGGCGGGCGTTGTGGCGGGCGATTTGCACGCGCTGCCAGGCGGTGAGGTTCTCGTAGATGATGCGCTTGGTGTCCTCGATCTTGCTCTCCATGCGGCGCACTTCGCTGTCGAAGTTGATGTCGTTCGCGCGCGAATGTTTCTTTAGGTCGGCGAGCTTTTCCTCGAGTTCGACGATCGGTTTTTCAAATTCCAGGGGCTGAAGTTTCATGGCGGTTTATTCGAGGGTGACGGGGTCGCCGAGGCTGAGCAAGGCCGCGAGTTCCGTGCAGCCGGCGGGGTCGATGGCGAAGCCTTTGGGGGCCTTGCCCTCGGCGGGAGGCAGGGCGTTTTCATCGGGCTCCGGGTAGATGGCGTAGCCATGCACGGTGGTTTCGACGGAAAATTCGGAGTCCCAGAAGTTCACGTTTTCCAAGGTCACGCGCTCGCCGCCGAGCGTGGCGACTTTGTCCCGCACTTTGCCGGTGAGCTTCGGCTGGGGCCCGGCCTTGGCGGACGGCGGCGGGGCGGTGCGGATGGCATACTGTTTGAAAAAACGCCCGTTGTTGAGCAGCGTGACGTTGTTGCGTTTGCGGCTGATGACGACGGAGAAATCCGCCGGTGCGTAGATCAACTTCTGCCCCTTCAGGAGCATGGCCTTTTTGATCGGGTTGGTCCGCATGAGTTGCTCCGGAGGCACCTTCAGTTTGTTCGCCACGCGGCCGATCACGTCGCCGCCCAGGACCAGGTAAACCTGCTTTTCCGGGGTCGGCTTGGAGGACAGGAAAAGGGTCACATTGATGTCGCCGAGCAAGTCCTTGGCTTCGCCGATGCGGGAGGATTCCGGGTAACGCTCGACAAAGGTGGCCAGCGCCTCGCGGGCCTCCACGGTTTTGCCGGATTTCATGCGAATGGCCTTCGCCTTTTCAAACTCCTGCACCGTGGGATCGGGCGGCGGTGGCGGAGGTGGCTGCGCCTTTTCCTCCTGCAGTGCCTTCTTCGGCAGGATCAGCATGTCGTAGGTAAAATAAACCCCCGTGCCGAGGATCGCGATGGCGAGAACGATGAGAAAAATGACTTTCACGGGCGGGTGCGAGTGAATGGGAAAGTGGAAATCGAGTCAACGCACACGCCACCGACCACCACCGGGATTTCGCGCTTCAAAGCAGCCCGCGCTTTTTGAAGTCGCCAAAGTTTCCGCCGGAGGATTCCTGGATCATGTCGGACGCGAATTTCAGCAGGCAGATCTCCCAGCCTTCGTCCACGCCGTGGATGACGGCGCTGAGCGGGTCTTCCGAGCGCTCGACATCCTCGCGCAACCGCCCGAGCACTTCCTCGACGGTGCCGTGCAGCAGGTTATCGGACACGTCGGTCTTGCGAAACTGGAAGCCGTACTTCAGCGCGGCGATCTGCGGGGAGTGCTCGCGCAGCCAGTCGGCAAAGGCCTCCGCGCGCTCGCCGAAGCCTTCGAGCAGCATGCGGTGGATTTGGCCGGGCGTGATGATCTGCGGGCGCTCGGCGTGCAGGCGGCCATCGCGCACGCGGACCTGGCCGACGGTGTCCATCAGCTCGGTGACGAGAAAGAAGCGGAAAACGGTGTCGCCGAAGGTCGCGATGCGCCGCTGCGGGGCGACGATGACTTGTGTGTTTTCGATCGCGTACTGGATCGTGTCGTCGTTGAGCATGAAGGCGGGGAATCTAGGGTCGGAGCGTGAGGGCGCAATGAAACATTTGGCGCTGGCAAAGTTGTCGGCGTCTCGGTGTCTCGGCGCAAAAAACGAAACGGGCGCAGGCTTTGCAGCCTGCGCCCGTGACAGTTTTTCGTCGGAGAAATTTCAGCCCGCGATCTCCTCGCCGACCATGAAGCGCAGGAAGCGGCGGATGACGAGGTTGTCGCCGAGTTCCTTGCTCTTCGCGGCGACGAGCTGGGTGATGGTCTGATCCGGGTTCTTGATGAACGCCTGATCGACGAGGCACGCGCCGCTGTAAAATTTGTCCATTTTCCCTTCGATGATCTTCTCGACGATGTTCGCCGGCTTGCCGGGCGGCACCTGGTCGCGGTAGATCGCGCGCTCGCGCTCGGCGAGGGCGGCGGGCACTTGAGTGCGATCCACGCACACGGGATTCGCGGCGGCGATTTGCAGGGTGATGTCGCGGACGAGTTGCTTGAACTCCTCCTTGTTCGCGGTGTCATCCTTCTCCGCGCCCACTTCCACGAGCACGCCGACTTTGCCGCCAGTGTGGATGTAGGCGGCGAGCGAGCCGTGGCCGCTGACTTCCACGCGCTGGCTGCGGCGGATGCGGACGTTTTCGCCCAGCTTCTGCACGGCGGCCACGCGGTCGGCTTCGAGATCGACGCCGGGCTCGGTCGCGATGCGTTTCGCGATCTCGTCGGTGAAGCTCTTGAACATGTCGTTCTTGGCCACGAAATCCGTTTCGCAATTCACTTCCACGAGCACGCCGACTTTCGCGCCGGGCAGGATGGCTTGGGCGATGACGCCTTCCTTGGCCTCGCGATCCGACTTCTTGCCCGCGGTGGCCGCGCCTTTCTTGCGCAGCACATCGACGGCGGCTTCGAGGTCGCCGTTGGTTTCGGCGAGGGCGCGCTTGCATTCCATCAGGCCGGCATTGGTTTTTTCGCGGAGGGTTTTGACGAGTTGGGCGTCAATGACTGTGGCAGTGCTCATAGGGATAGGTGGTTAGGTTTGAAAATGCGAAGAGACGAGAGCGTTGCGCTCTCGTCTCTCCGAAAGGAATTACCGAAAGGGCCGGTTATTCGCCGACGGCGGCGAGGGCTTCCTGGTCCTTCTTGCTCCGGCCCGTGTTCGTCGAAACGATGGCGTCCACGAGTTTTTGGAGCACGATGCGGATGGCGCGGATGGCGTCATCGTTGCCGGCGATGGGATACTTGATGAGATCGGGATCGGCGTTCGTATCCACGATGGCGACCACGGGGATTTTCAGGCGGTTGGCCTCGGCGACGGCGATGCCCTCGCGCACGGTGTCGATGACGACGATGGCGTCGGGGTGCTTATCCATGTCGCGGATGCCTTCGAGGTTGCGCTTGAGCTTTTCGCCCTCGCGCTTGACCGCGGAAATCTCCTGCTTGCCCATCTTGGAATACTCCGGCTTTTTCTCCAGATCCTCGATGTATTTCATCCGCGCGATGCTCTTGCGGAGGGTGGTCAGGTTGGTGAGCGTGCCGCCCAGCCAGCGCTGGTTCACATAATACTGCCCGCACGCCAGCGCGGCTTCCTTGATCGCCTCCTGCGCCTGCTTTTTGCAGCCGACGAAGAGCACCTTGCCGCGGCGGCTGGTGATGTCGCTGAGGAACTTGGTGGCCTCATCGAGCTGCTCGACGGTTTTGCCGAGGTTGATGATGTAGATGGCGTTGCGCTTCTCGAAAATGAAGGGCTTCATCTTCGGGTTCCAGCGTTTGGTCTGGTGACCAAAGTGGACCCCGGCTTCGAGGAGTTCCGTCATCAATTCAGTGGACATAGGGTGCGATCAGGTTGTTTAAGGCAGGTGAAAAATGGGCGGAAGGAGTAATGGGATTTCCCGGGGAGCGCAACGGGAATCTTCGGGAAATTTCGGGGACCATTCTGCGAAAAGAACGTGCGGCAAATCGCCCGCTATTCCCGCAGCGCGGCGAGGTCGGGGTCGCGCCTGGCCAGCTCGCGCATTTTTTTGTCCATGGAAACGCTCTTGTCGAGATGCAGCCGGGCGAGGTCGAGATGGCCGAGGGCGCACTCGTAGCAGGCGAGATTGTAGTGGTAAGTGGGCTCGGCGTGGAGCGCGTGCGGGCCGTTGAGGAGGTAGTCGCGGGCGGCGGCGGTCTGGCCGAGTTCGTGCAGGCAGTAGGCGGTGTGGATGAAGCCGCCGGACTTGAGCGGCTCGGCCTGGCACAGCTCGCGGCTGGTGGCGAGCGCGTCGGGCCAGCGCTTCGCCTGCATGAGAATGACGGTGCGCAGTTCGAGCGCCTCCGCGGTTTTCAAGGCCTCGCCAGGCAGCGCATCCAACTCGGCGAGCGCGTCGTCATACATCGACAGCTCGGCGTAGCCTTGCGCGGCGAGGAGGGTGCGTTCGTGACCGTCGAGCATCACCCGAGCAATTCTTCCAGCTCCGCTACGCGCCGCGTGAAGACGGCGAGCGCCGAGGCGATGGGTGCCGGGCTCGACATGTCCACGCCGGCATCCGCGAGCGTCGGCAGCGGCATTTTCGATCCGCCGGAGCGGAGGAAGCCGAGATACCGCTCCACGTCGCCGCCGCCGAGCACCTGCTGCGCGAGCGCGACCGCCGCGCTGAGCCCGGTGGAGTATTTATAGACGTAGAAGCCGCGGTAGAAATGCGGGATGCGCAGACATTCCAGCTCGAGTTCGCGGTCGATGGCGAAGTCCGCGCCGAAGTAGGCGTCGAGCAGGCCACGGTAGGTCGTGCGGAAACTTTCCAGCGTCAGCGGCTCGCCGGCCTCCTCCATGGCGTGCGTGATTTTTTCAAACTCCGCGAACATCGTCTGGCGGAAGATGGTGCCGCGGATGTCGTCGATCTGCCGGTTGATGAGGTAGGCGCGCATGCGCGGGTCGCTGGTCCCGGCGAGGAGGTGATGGGTGAGCAGCTCTTCGTTGAACGTGCTCGCGACCTCGGCGAGGAAGATCGGGTAGTTGTAATCCTGATAGGGCTGCGTGCGCTGGGCATACCACGTGTGCATGGAGTGCCCGGCTTCGTGGGCGAGCGTATAAACCTCCGCGAACACGTCGCGCTTGTAGTTCATCAGGATGAACGGCGGGTTGCCGAAACTCGACGAGCTGAACGCTCCGCTGCGCTTGCCCTTGTTTTCGTAACGGTCGCACCAACGCCCGCGCAGGCCGGCGCCGAGCGTGGAGGTGTATTCGCGGCCGAGCGGCGCGAGCGCGGCCAGCACCTGGTCGCAGGCGGCGTCCCACGGCACGTCGGTCTCGATGTTGTCCACGATCGGCACGTAGGTGTCGTATTGGTGGATCTCGTCGAGCTTCAGCAGGCGGCGGCGCAGCGCGTAGTAACGATGCAGCGCGGGGAGGTTGGCGCGGACGGTGGCGATGAGGTTGTCATAGACGCTCACCGGCATGTCGTCGGAGAAAAGCGCGGCCTCGCGGGCGCTCGGGTAGTTGCGCGCGCGGGCGTGGAAAACGTCGGCCCTGATCGAGTTGGCGAGCGTGGAGGCGACGGTGAATTTGTGCGCGTCGAACTCCGCGTAAAACGCCTGGAACGCGCGCCGCCGCACGTCGCCGTCGCGCTTCACGAGGAAGGACGCGTAGTTGCTCTGGCTCAGCTCGCGCTCCACGCCGTGCTCGTCGGCGACTTTGCCAAACGTCATGTCCACGTCGGTGAGCTGCGAGAAAGTCTCGCCGTGTCCGCGCAGCGCGCTGGAGCCGAGCGCGAGCAGGCGCTCCTCGTTCGCGGTGAGCGTGTGCGGTTTGAAACGGCGTTGTTTGCGCAATGCGATGCGCCATTCCGCGAGCTGCGGGTCGGCGAGATAGCGCTCGAAAGTGGCGTCATCCAGCGCCTGGATTTCCGGCGCGATGAACGCCGTCGCCTCGCCGATGCGCGTCAGCAGATTTTCAAACTGCGCCTCCCGTGCGAGATGCTCCGCATTCGAGCTGTCGCCGGAGGTGAGCAGGCTGGCGTAATGCCCGAGTCGCTCGATCAGCAGGCCCAGCTCTTTCTCGAATTCCAGCACCGCCCGCAGCGTCGCCGCCGACTCGCCGACGCGGTCTTTCCACTGCGCCGCCGCCACATAGTCGCGCTGCACTTTTTCAAACGCCGCCTGCCAGTCCGCCGGCGTGGCGTAGAGCTGTGTGAGATCCCACGTATCGCCCGCGGGCACTTGATCGCGCGTCGGGATTGCGCCCGCGCCGCCGTCGTCCTTGTCGAAAAATAGAGTCGCCATTTCCGGGGTCAGTTGAAATCCGGCGCGGCATCGCCCGGCGTGTCGTCCTCGATGTCCACCGAGCGCACCCGCTTGCGCATGCGCGCGTCCTCGACCTGCTTGCGGAATTGATCCGGCAGCCCGAGCTCCTTCGGCACGCAATCGAGGATGACGGTCGGCGTGGAGGTGTCTGTGGTGAGCATGTGGATATTTTCCCGCCCGAAGAGCCGGATCCAAAACGGCTGCGTGACCTGCAGATCGCGCACGCGATACAGCTCCAGCGTGTCGGTCGTCTTGTTCAGGATTCCGTGCTCGATGATCAGCCGCTCGGTCGTGAGTTGATACGTCGTCGTCTTCACGGCGAGCCAGCGGTAGATCGCCCACGGGATCGGGATGACGAGCAGGCACGAGACGAACGGCCAGAAGTTTTTCAACTGCGACGAGGTGCCGCGCCAGAGGGTTTGTTCAGACATGGCGGCGAAGCTACGCAGTCGCCCCGAAACGTGCAAGACGTGCCGCTGACACAACGCCGGCAGCGGTCTGGTCGCCGCCCCTTTACGCCGCGTCCTTGTCCTGCTTCTTCCGAATGAGCGGCGGCTTCTTTCCCTCGACCACCGCGCGGTTGATGGTCACGTCCGCGATGTCCTCGCGGCTCGGGATTTCATACATCAGGTCGAGCATGATGCGCTCCAGCATGGAGCGCAGCGCCCGCGCGCCGGTGCCTTTGGTGACCGCCTGTTCGGCCAGGGCGCGGAGGGCGTCCTTGGTCACGTTGAGATTCACGCCTTCGAGCGCGAGCAGCTTGGTGAACTGCTTGATCATCGCGTTCTTCGTATCCGTGAGGATCATCACGAGTTCGTCCTCGGAGAGCTGGTCGAGCGCGGTGACGACCGGGAGGCGGCCCACGAATTCGGGGATCATGCCGAAGGCGAGCAGGTCTTCCGGCTCGGTGAAACGGATCGCCTCGCTCGACGGAATCTCGACTCCATTGGCCTCGTGCGCGGTGACGCCGAAGCCGAGCACTTTCTTGCCGAGCCGCTTCTGGATCATCTTGTCGAGGCCGACAAACGCGCCTCCGCAGATGAAGAGAATCTTTTCCGTGCTGACCTGGATGTATTCCTGATGCGGATGCTTGCGGCCACCTTGCGGCGGGACGTTGCACGTCGTGCCTTCGAGGATTTTCAGCAGCGCCTGCTGCACGCCTTCGCCGCTCACGTCACGGGTAATGGAGACGTTGTCGGTCTTGCGCCCGATCTTGTCGATTTCGTCGATGTAAACGATGCCGATCTCGGCGCGCTTCACGTCGTAGTCGCTGGCCTGGAGCAGGCGCAGGATGATGTTTTCCACGTCCTCGCCCACGTAGCCGGCCTCGGTCAGGGTGGTGGCGTCGGCGATGGTAAAGGGCACGTCGATGATGCGCGCGAGGGTGCGGGCGAGCAGCGTCTTGCCGCTCCCGGTCGGGCCGATGAGCAGGACGTTACTTTTCTCGATCTCCACGTCGGCCAGCGGGTCCATCGGCGTGGCGCTGCCCGTGGGGGCGGCACCGTTGTGCAGGATGCGCTTGTAGTGGTTGTGGACGGCGACGCTGAGGGACTTTTTCGCGCGGTCCTGGCCGATCACGTACTGGTCGAGATGCCGGCGAATTTCCATCGGCTTCGGCACGCGGAGCGTCGGCGAGTGCCGGCGGGCGTCATCGTTCAGCTCCTTGTCGAGGATGCCTTTGCAGACCGTGATGCAACTGTCGCAAATATAAACGCCCGGTCCCGCGATGAGCTTGCGGACTTCCGCATGGCTCTTCCCGCAGAAGCTGCACATCGTGAGGTTACTGGCTCGGGCCATGTTGGATCGGTATCGGGAAGATGAGGGTTTCGATCTTCTAAGCAGCCGGAGTGCCTTCGAGCGCCCCACTTTCCGCGCCGGGCAGTTCCTTGCGGGACTTCACCACCTCGTCCACGAGGCCGTAGTCCTTGGCCTCCTGGGCGGTCATGTAGTAGTCGCGGTCGGAGTCCATCTTCACCTGCTCGTCAGTCTTGCCGGTGTGCTGGGCGAGGATGTGGATGAGCCGCTTCTTCAGCTTGTACATGAACTCCACGGTGCGCTCGACATCGCTCGCCGTGCCCTGCGCCCCGCCGCTGACCTGATGAATCATGATGTCCGAGTTTGGCAGCGCGAACCGCTTGCCTTTGGTGCCAGCGGCCAAAAGGACCGCGCCCATGCTGGCGGCCATGCCGATGCAATAGGTGTTCACCGCACACGTCATGAACTGGATGGTGTCGTAGATCGCCAGTCCCGCCGTGACCGAGCCGCCGGGCGAGTTGATGTAGATGCTGATGTCCTTTTTCCCGTCATCCATCTGGAGGAAAAGAAGCTGCGCGATCACGGCGTTCGCGACGTGGTCGTCGATGGCGGTGCCGAGGAAGACGATGCGGTCTTTCAGGAGCCGCGAATAGATGTCGTAGGACTGCTCCCGGTTGCCACTCCGCTCGATGACGAAGGGCATGGGGTAGTAGTTGTTTTCCGGCGTGACGATGCTGCTGCGGTTGGGCTGGATGATCATAAGGAAAGGTGTGGAATCTGTGGCTTACTCGGCGGCGGGCGTTTCGGTGGGAGTTTCCGCCGGAGCGTCGGCGACGGTAGCGTTCGAGGCGAGGAACTCAAGGGTCTTGGCCGTCAGGATTTCCTCGGTGATCTGGTCGATGGCGTTGCGCTTTTCCAGCTCCTTGAGGAGCTTCGCCGGCGACATCTGGTAGCGCTGCGAGAGCTGGTTGAGGCGGTGCGAAAATTCCAGCTTGGTCACCTGGATGCCTTCGGCCTCGGCGATCCGCAGCAGGACAAACGTCCCCTTCAACTGCTCGCGCGCGCCCTCCGACGCCTTGCCGAGAATCTGCTGCTCGTTCTCCTTCAGCACCTCGTCATCAATCCCGCGCTCCTGATTCTCCCGCACGATGTCCGCCAGGATGCGCCGCGTCTGCGTGCGCACCATGTCCACCGGCAGCTCGCACTCCACCTTTTCCAAAATCTGCGTCATCAGCGCGCTCCGCTTCGACGCCTCGGCATCGGTCTTCTTTTGACGCGCCAACTCCTCGCGCGCCATCGTGCGCAGTTCGGCCAGCGTCTTGCCCTTGGCCACCGTCTCGGCAAACGCGTCGTCCAGCGCCGGCAGCACCTTCATTTTGATTTCCTTGAGCTTCACCACGTATTCGATTTTCCGCCCACCCATCCCGGCGACCGGAAACTCCTCCGGCACATCGATGACAAACGTCCGCGTCTCGCCCGGCTTCGCCCCCACCAGCGCTGCCGCATAGCCGGGGAAGAACGCTTCCGGCGTCATCCGAATCCAAAAATCCTCGTTGCCCGAAAGCGGCTTCCCAGCTTTCGGGAAAGCCTCATGCACCGGCTGGCCGTCGATCGTCCCGGTGTAATCCACCACCACGTAGTCGTCCATCGCCGCCCCGCGCTCCTCAGTGATGTCGGTGAAATCCGCCGCCTGCTCGCGCAGGTTGTCGAGCGACTCATCAATCTCGGCCTCGGTCACGTCAGTGGATTTCATCGTCACGGTCAGACCCTTGTAAGCCGGCAGTTCAAAGTCGGGATGCGTGACCAGCGTCGCCGTGAACTTCATGGTCTTGTCGTCGGCCAGTTCCACGTCGTCGATTTGCGCCAGCGAAAGCACGCGCAGCTTTTTCTCCGAGATCGCCTCGCGGCAGGAATCGGAAAGGAGCTTCTTCTCCAGCTCCTCGCGGATCTGCTTCTTGAATTTCTTTTCGATCACGGCCTTCGGCGCCTTGCCCGCGCGGTAGCCGGGCAGCTTGGCGAAGCGCGTGTAGTCGGCCGTCACGGCCTCCCACGCCTTGCTGACCTTCTCCGGGTCCAGCTCGATGCGGAGCGTGGTGATGCAGTTTGGCAGATTTTCGACGACGACGTTCATGTTGGTATGGGAGTGCGGGACTGGTTTTTGGAAAAGGGGCGGAAAGATAGCGGCTCGCGGGGATTTGCAAACGAGTAAATCGCCAAAGAAAAAACCGCCGCCAAAAGAGGCCACCGCGCCGCGCCGGCAGGTCGTAGCGCAGGCGTCCCGCCTGCCGTATCGCATGCGTCCCGCTTGCCAAACCCGCCGTCGCGAAAAGCGCGTGCTCCGCCATTTTCACGAAACGGATGAGGCCGTGCGGCAGCGGCGCGGCAGCGAAGGGGGGGAAAGCGGGAGGCTCTTAATCGGAATCGTAATCGGCCAGCGGAGCGCGCGGCGGGGTGGTGGGGGAGATTACGATTAGGATTAGGATTACGAGCCACCTGCCACCGTGCCCCGCCACGTCCGAGTGGGTGGGGTTGGAAAAGTGGGAAGTGATGCGTGTGGGGAGCCTGGCCCAAAGCCCGCGCCCGGAGCACCGACCCGTAACGCAGGCATCCTGCCTGCCGTATCGCATGCGTCCCGCTTGCCGCGCGCGGCGCTACGGTGATGCGCTGGCTGAGGGCGTCGCGGAGGCAGGCTGGAAGCACTGCGCTACGGCAGGCAGGATGCCTGCGCTACGGGCGCAGGTCGGCGGCGCGGACCT
>Ga0163144_10025983_pt1 | contig 11410 bp, 7 predicted proteins | sample OliLak19BULKMAT1_FD_123175 | JGI IMG/M metagenome (GOLD analysis project Ga0163144, IMG submission 123175) | Freshwater microbial mat bacterial communities from Lake Vanda, McMurdo Dry Valleys, Antarctica - Oligotrophic Lake LV.19.BULKMAT1 | ecosystem: Environmental > Aquatic > Freshwater > Lake... | reverse complement strand
CGCGAAGCGTGTGGCCGCGTTGCCCAGCTGGCCGAAGCCGCCGGCGCGATGAAGGTGATTCCGCTCACCGTGGCGGGAGCGTTCCACACGCCACTGATGCAGCCGGCTTACGAACGCCTCGCCGCTGCAGTGGCCGAAGCGAAGATTAGTACACCGCGAATTCCAGTGATTTCGAACGTCGACGCTGAAGCGCACAGTGACCCCGCGGAGATCCGCCAATTGCTCGTGAAGCAACTGGTCAGCCCCGTGCAGTGGGAAGAATCGATGCGTCGCCTGCTCGGCCAACACGGCGTCGAGCGCGCGTACGAAATCGGCCCCGGCCGCGTGCTGACGGGCTTGATGAAACGAATCGACCGCAAGTTCGCTTGCGAGAACGTCGCTGCCTGATGGCAACTAAAAAAAGAACTTAAAAACAAGAAGTCTCTCGCAGAGGCGCGGAGACGCAGAGGAAAAACAGCAGATAGAAACTAGAAACACTAATCCTCGCTAATCTTCACTAATAGCCTTTTCATTAGCGTCGATTAGCGCAGATTAGCGTTCCTAACATTCTCTCTGCGGCCTCCGCGCCTCTGCGAGAGATCCTTCATCACCGAATCAGAATAACGCCCAAGGCGCCCATTTATGGCAGAAACCAATCGTCGCATTCAAGTTGATCTCTCCGGCCAAGTCGCCCTGGTGACCGGCGCCTCGCGCGGCATCGGCAAGGCGATTGCCATCGCGCTCGGCAAGTCGGGCGCGACCGTCGCCTGCTTGGCCCGCAACGAAGAGAAGCTCAAGGAGACGGCCGCAGCGATCACGGCGGCAGGCGGCAAGGCGTCGATCCACTCCTGCGATGTGACGAACTCCGAGGCCGCCCAGGCCGCCGTGGACGCCGTGGTGGAGCAACATGGGCGGCTCGACATCGTCGTGAATAACGCCGGCATTACGAAAGACACGCTCCTGCCGATCATGAGCGACGACGACTGGGATCAGGTAATCGCCGCCTATCTGCGGTCGGTCTCACTGTTCAGCCGCGCCGCCGCTAAGGAGATGATGCGGCAACGTCCGGGGCGGATCATCAACATGTCGAGCGTTTCGGGCCTGGTGGGCAACCCAGGCCAGTCGAACTACTCGGCCTCGAAGGCGGGCATCATCGGGTTCACCCAAACGGTGGCCCGCGAGCTCGCCAAGCGAAAGATCACGGTCAACGCGATTTGCCCCGGCTTTATCGCCACCGACATGGCCGAGGCGCTGGGCCCGGCGATCATCGACGAAGTGAAGAAGCGGATCCCGTGCCAACGGATCGGCGAAGCGGACGAGATCGCCGACGCGGTACTTTACCTCGCCAGCGACTCGGCCAGCTACATCACGGGGCAGGTTATTACCGTCGACGGCGGAATGACCGCGTAGAGGCCGCGAATACGGCAATTTACCCCATTCCCCCCGCCTGGGGGCGACCTGGACAGCTACCCAACGACGCGGTATATCTTGACCTCCTTCGCAAAACCGCTCTATCTTAAACGGCTTGCAGGGACAGCAGCGGCGACCTCCAATTGCCGACGCGCTTACGATAAAACGGAATTTGAGGAGCCACGCGATCGACCCTGTCGTCGCCAATTCCCCAAATCGACACATAGAATCAACTGGAATTTGTAGGGAGGAACTTCAGCGTGGCTTCGATCATGGAACGCGTGACGGACATCGTCTCCGAGCAACTCGGCGTCGATAAGGATAAGATCACTGCGGAAACGTCGTTCGTAAACGACCTGGGCGCCGACTCGCTCGACACCGTCGAGCTAGTGATGGAACTCGAGGAAGAGTTTGACATCAACATCCCCGACGACGCCGCCGAGAAGATCCAAACGGTCGGCCAGGCGGTCGCCTTCATCGAGCAGAACTCGCGCAGCTAGCGTGCGGCGCGGGCTTCGCGCCCAGGCGGCGCGATCTGCCGTTGGCCATTTAGGCCCGACGCGCCGATAATATCAGCAGCGTGAACGCGGCGACGATGGCTCGAGCCTCACGTCGTCGACCGACATTGATTCGATTCCAGGCTCAGACTCCGTACCTCCGACGAAGCGATGAAACGACGAGTTGTCGTCACTGGCATGGGCGCCGTCACCTCTCTCGGCTGTAAAGTCGAAGAGCTCTGGCAGCGCGTCCTGGCTGGTCAAAGCGGCATTCATTTACTGCAGTTGTTCGACACGGCCGACTACAAAGTGAAGTTCGGCGGCGACGTCCATAACTGGACGACCGAAGGCTACGTTGATGCGAAGGATGCCAAGCGCGTCGATCGCTTCACGCAGTTCGCGCTCGTCGCCGCGATCGACGCCGTCGCGCAGTCGGGCATCGACTTCTCGAAGGAAGATCCCTACATGTGCGGAGCCATCATCGGCTCCGGCATCGGCGGGCTCAACGAGATCGAAGAGCAAGAGCGCCGACTGATCCTCAAGGGTCCAGACCGCGTCAGCGCGTTCACCATTCCGAAGCTGATGCTGAACGCCGCGAGCGGACAGGTCTCCATTCGCTTCGGACTGCGCGGGCCTAACTACGCCGTGGCCACCGCCTGCGCCAGCGCCACCAACGCGATGGGCGACGCCTACAAGTCGATCCAATACGGCGACGCCGACGTGATGGTTACCGGCGGCGCCGAAGCGGCGATCACGCCCATCGGCGTGAGCGGCTTCTCGAACATGCGCGCCCTCTCCGAGCGGAACGACGATCCCGCCGGAGCCAGCCGACCGTTCGACGCCGATCGCGACGGCTTTGTGCTCTCCGAAGGAGCCGGCATTCTCGTCTTCGAGGAACTCGAACACGCCAAGGCCCGCGGCGCTCACATCTTCGGCGAAGTCCTCGGCTACGGCGCCAGCGCCGACGCCGGGCACATTACGCAACCCGATGAGAACGGCACCGGAGCCGCGCGCGCCATGAGCAGCGCCCTGCGTGACGCGAAGCTCGATCCGACGGCCATCGACTACATCAACGCCCACGGCACCAGCACCCCGCTGGGCGACAAGGCCGAGACGGTCGCCGTGAAGCGCGTCTTCGAAGATTACGCCTACAAGCTGAACGTCTCCAGCACGAAGAGCCAGCTGGGCCACCTGCTGGGAGCGAGCGGCGGCGTCGAGCTGATCCTCTCGCTGCTGGCCCTCCGCGATCAGGTCTGCCCGCCGACGATCAACCTCGATACGCCCGATCCGGCGTGCGATCTGAACTACACCCCCAAGTCTGCCCAACAACGCAAAATTAGTGCGGTGATGAGCAACAGCTTCGGGTTCGGCGGGCACAACGCCTCGGTAATCGCTGTGGCATTGAAGTAGTTCGGGCGGAAATCCCGAGGTCGACCGATTTCTGGAAAGACCTTGCGGCCATTCGATTTGACGTGGTACGAGTGCAACCTAGAGTTGCGTAGCTCCAGATGTACCGCAGGCGAACGATGTCTCTCCCGAATACCAACGTTGGCGCTTTCGACGCGCGGACCCGTTTCTTCGAACTCCTCGAGCGGATCGAAGCGGGCGAGGAAGTCACCATCATGCGGCACGGCGTCGCCGTCGCTCGACTGGTGCCCGCCGAGTGCCACTGGCGTGTCGCCAGTGTGAAGCGGGTACACAGCCTCCGTCACGCGCAGGCAGCAGGAGAGCCCATCCTTCAGGCTGCTTGCACGCCGAACGGTAACCACGCCGTTAAGGCGCTTCTCACTGGCGCCACGCCAGTGGCACCCAGCGGGTGGTCGGAGCTGGCGCTCAGCTAGCGCCACAGCGCGTTCAATAGAAGCCACCGGCTCTGCCGGTGGACGCCTCATAGGCGGCATGCCGTTCGAAAGTTCGTCCACCGGCGGAGCCGGTGGCTTTTAACCGGCATCCGGCTCATCGGTCTTCCGCTTCATGGCGTAGGTCGCCGCCACGCCGCTCAGCGCAACGATCCCGATCAGATTCGGGAAGATCTGCGCGCCGTTGAGGATGTCTCCCCACGCCCAAACGAGGTCGACCTTCGCCACGGCGCCGAGCGGAATCAGCAAGCAGTAGAGCCAGCGGTACGGCATCACGATGCGCCGACCGAAGAGATACTCGAGGTACTGCTCGCCGTAGAAGGCCCAGCCCATGAGCGTGGTGTAGCCGAACAGAAAGATGCTGACCGTCAGCATCCAGCCGCCGACGACCGGCATCGCCGCATTGAACGCCTCGGCCACCGCCGCCGAGCTCTGAGCGCCGCTCTTCCAGGCCCCGGTGAGCAAAATGGTCAGGGCACTGATCGTCGATGTGATGAAGGTGATGATGAAGACTTCCATCACCGCGTTGAGCCCTTGCTGGTCGGGCCGATTGCTCTTGGCCACGCCGTAGACGACCGCCGCGGTGCCGAAGCCGGCCTCGTTCGCGTACGAGCCGCGGGCCAACCCGTAACGTAGCGCCAGCCAAACGGCTCCCCCCTCGGCCGTGCCGAGGCAGGCTTCGGTGGAAAAGGCCTGCTCGAACACGAGCTTCAGCACCTCTGGCAGCGCGGTGATGTGCGTCGCGATCACAATCAATCCGCCGATCAGGTACAGCCCCACCTTCAGCGGCGACAGCTTCTCGGCGGCGCGGCCGATCGACTTCACGCCGCCGATGACGACCAACCAGGTAAGAATCGCCAAGACGACGCCGATGGCGAGTCGGTTCAAATCGATCGCGTCTGCGGGTTTCACGCTGGCCGAACTCGACCAGGTCCCCAAGTCGAGCCCGTGATTCTCTAGCTGGCTGTCGACGGCGACCGCGATCGAATTTGGCTGCGTAAACGGGGTCGTGAAAAGGCATGCCACTCCTGCCACCAGCGCGTAAATCCAAGCGAGCGCCGGCGACTTCAGCCCGTCGCGGAGGTAATACATGGGCCCAGCCAGCGTCGTCTCGCCGTCGGTCACGCGGTATTTCAGGCCTAGCGCCGCTTCCGCGAATTTGGCCGCCGTCGCGAGGAATCCGTAGACCCAAATCCAGAAGAGCGCGCCCGGCCCGCCTTGGATAATCGCCGTCGCGACCCCGGCAATGTTGCCGGTGCCGATCGTCGCCGCCAGCCCGGTCATGAAGGCCTGGAAGGGCGACAACGCGCCGCCGGAGCCCGACTGCTGCGTGGCGACCATCGTGCCGAGGGCTTCGCGGAACCGCCGCACCTGGACGAACCGCGTCCGGATGGTGAAGAAGATCCCCATCGCCAGCAGGATGCAGACCGTCCAGGGCCAGTACATGGCGGTGGCGAGCCAATCGATCTTCGCAGTAAAGTCGTTCATGCGGTCGGTTGCGTGAGGGCGAGTCGTTCGCCGGTGATAGCAGTCCCCAAAGCCGATGGCCGCCAGCCGCGGCCATCGTAGCAGAGGGTCCGCTCGATTGCTGGCGCCGCGAGGTTCCTCAAGCCCCTCTAGCGCAAAAACATAGTTCGCGTGCGCATGTGGGAGCGATTGGGCGTAGGTTGGGCTTTCTAGCCCGACAGCGCGCCGCTGGAGATTGCCGTCCCTATCGCTCAAAGCCACCGGCTTCGCCGGTGGACGAACTGCTGGCATGCTCAACTTCAACGATGTCCACCGGCGGAGCCGGTGGCTTTCATCGTCACTTCCGTCGGGCTGGAAAGCCCAACCTACGCCGCCCTTGCCGCTCTCTGCCGGCTTTCCTAAACTCCCCGCCCCTGCAGTGGCGCCGTTGCGCCGCTTCGTTTGCGGAGACCCGATTCATGTCTCGCCTCGTCTCAATCTTCGTCTGCCTGTTCTCCATCGCGCTCAGCGTTGATGCCCAGCGCGCCGTCGCGCAAGCCACTGGCGGAACGGGTTGGCAAGCGCAATCGAGCGCCAACGCGCCGGGCGCCGACGCCCGCTACGGATCGGCGCCCGCCGCTCAACCTCTGTCGAGCGCCGCGGCGCCAATCACGCCGACGCCGGCCAGCGCCAGCGAGCCGATCACCCATGCTCAGGTGACCAAAGGAACGAACCAACTGCCGAACGACCACGGCCAGGTCTGGCGCGAGTACGACATCACCCCTTACACCACTCGCGTCGAATCGAGCGAACATCCCGAACAACTGATCGTCGACTGGATCCTCCGCGAAACAGGTTACGAAGCGTGGCACTCGACGCCGGTCGGGCTCCTCTCGGCCGATCGCCAAACGCTTCGCGTCTACCACACGCCGCAGATGCAGGCGGTGGTCGCCGACATCGTCGACCGGTTCGTCAGCACGAAGGCGCAGAACCATGGCTTCGGTCTGCGGATCATCACGCTGAAGAATCCGAACTGGCGAACCCGCGCGATGCCGCTGATGACTTCCATCCCGGTTCAATCGCCCGGCGTTCAGGCCTGGATCATGGCCCGCGAAAGCGCTGCGGTGATGCTCGCCGAGATGCGCAGTCGCACCGACTTCCGCGAACATACGACCGCTCACCAGATGGTCCTCAACGGCCAAACGTCGATCGTCTCGACGATGCGTCCGCGCACCTACTCGAAGGGAATCATCGCCAACCAAACGACGTGGCCCGGCTATCAGCCTGAACTTGGCCAGATCGACGAAGGTTTTTCGTTGGAGTTCAGCCCCCTCCTTTCCACCGATGCGACGACGACCGACGCGGTGGTGAAGCTGAAGCTGTCGCAGATTGAAAAAATGATCGCGGTGCAATTGGAAGTCCCCTCGGTCGCCGCCGCCAATCAAAAGGCGCAGATCGACGTGCCGCAGATGACGATGGTGCAGATTCACGAACGGTTCCGTTGGCCGACCGATCAAGTGTTGCTGCTGTCGATCGGCGTCGTGGCGACGCCTGGTCCCGAGAAGTCGAACATGCTGACCGACGTGCTGCCGCTGCCGAAGAGCGCGCCGCGAGCCGACGCCTTGCTGCTGGTCGAGAGCAGCGGGACGGCCGCCCAACCGATGCCGAGCGTCGCGGGCGTCCCTGGCTCGACCCCGCTGGCGGTGCCGATGACGGCTCGATCGTCGGAGCGGACGTTTCATGGGCGGTATTAGGGCTGGTTGCTGGATGCTGGTTGCTTGATATATGCAGCGAGCCGGGGCGTCCTCGCCACCGGCGTTTGTGAAACGCAGCGATGCGATTTTTCTTTTTGTCGCTTTGTCGTTATGTCGCGTGTGGTGTTTTTGGCGACACAATCACGGCTTGCTTAAGTCGCTGCTGTGATTGGGCTTCGGCAGTCGTCGTGCATTCATTCTGTCGCCTTTGTCGCGACGGAATGGCGGGCTGGAAGGTGTCGGGAGCCTTTTGCCACTGGAGGCGCTCCACTGAAGGCAACCTCACCAGTGGCAAAAGGCTCCCGACACCCTCTGGGCGCGAAGTCGGTTGTATTGTCAAAGATCGGAATTGGCAGGGCAAAGCTCCTCCCGTAAAGCGCATCCTAGCGAGTCGCGCGGCCGTTTTCTGCACCCTAGATTCCAGATTCTGGGGCGAGATTCGTCCGCTCTTTGTGCGGGGCTATACTCTCGCGGGCGTCTGTTTGGCGCCTGCCGTTTCACCCGTGAGCTCTGCTGCGATGACCGACGCTGATTCAATCGCCGTGAAGGCCGTCAAGCAGGTGTTTGAGCAGCGTTCGATGTACGACGCGGTGGTGACGGGGAACTACATGCACCACGCCGAGTTGGTCGCGGCGCTCGGGAAGTGGGCGCGGGAGTTTGGCCGGCCACTGCGGATCGTCGACCTTGGTTGCGGCGATGCGAGCCTCGCGGCGATGAGTTTTGCGGACTCCAAGGTCGATAATTACGTCGGCGTCGATTTGGCTGAGTCGTCGATTGAGCAGGCGCGTGCGAGCACGGCCGCTTGGCAGAATCGCGTCGAGCTGATCTGCGGGAACCTGTTCGACTCGCTGCGTGGGCTGACCGACGGCAGCGCGAACGTCGTGCTGGCGAGCTATTCGTTGCATCACTTTTCGACGGCTGACAAGGTGAAGCTGTTGCGCGAGATCGGGCGTGTGCTGGAATCGCGCGGCGTGCTGCTGTGGATTGATGCCGTGAGGAATGAGGGGGAGTCGCGCGACGAGTACGTCAACGGATTGACGTGCGCCATCAAGCGTGATTGGACGTTGTTGTCGGTTGAAGAGCGGCAATGCGCGGCCGAGCATGTGCTGACTTCGGACTTTCCGGAGACGGAAGCTTGGATGATGGAGCAGACGGCGGCGGCGGGGTTTGTTGTCGGGAGCCGATTGTTAAATGGCAACCTCTTCCGAGGTTGGGTGGCAAGCAATCTCTGACAGCCGCCACTTGAGATCTGGCGACGAAATTGGCCTCTCTTCGACTCGCAATGTGCAAATATTGCCCTGTGTGTCGTGCACGACTAAACTGCACTTGCTCTTCATACTTAGCGCAGCATACCCCGCCATCGAACAGAACGTGCCATCTTGACTAGAAATAACGCCTCTGAACTTCGACGGAGGACCCTTCGTGTTGAACTTCTGGAACGACGCGATTTGTTGGCTATTGACTTCAATCTCTTGCGCGACGTGAATCAATCACCGCTCGTGCGCGGCCCAAATCCGACTCAATTCGTCGAGGCGGGTTCGTATACATATTTCGTGGCTGCGCCGCAGACTTCGGACAGCGGCCTATGGCGCACCGATGGTACGCCGGAGGGTACGATCTTCCTGAAACCTGCTTACACGGGCATCGAGTATCCGACGAACGTCAACGGCATCCTTTACTTCCAAGCATTCGACTCGTATAGCCGCGAGTTGTGGAGGAGCGATGGCACTCCGGAAGGAACTCGAGTCGTCAAACGCATTGCTGGGGATTACGAGGCCTCCCCTTCAGGTTTGGTCAACTTCAACGGAACACTCTATTTCTTTGCCAACGACGGAGTTCATGGCCGCGAACTTTGGAGGAGCGATGGCACAGCTAACGGTACCACTCTCGTGAAAGACTTGGTTCCTGGAAGCAGTTCGTCATACGGACAGTTATTGGGACGAGTCGGCGGGCATATTTTCGTCGCCACACCGGGCAATCTGAATGAGACTGTTCTTTGGCGAAGCGACGGTAGCGCTAGTGGCACGACGCCCATCACAACATTGACAGGCGTTGCAATTGGACAATCCCAAGCAATCGGCAATCGGTTGTTCTATTCCAGCGGATACGGGGGCCTGTGGGTAAATAACGGCATTGGCCAAAGCATTGATCTCTTAAACGGCCCTCCATATGGGGTTGGGAATCTCCGTAATCTTGGAGAAACCCTCTACTTCACTCGCGACCTGGGGTACGCCGACGGGGCGGAACTTTGGCAAAGCGATGGAACGCTCGCCGGTACGAAAAGAGTTGACGGAGGCGGGATCTATAACGTCAGTACTCCTACTTCAAACGATTCCAACAACAATTCAATTTACTACGTCAAACGCATCGGAGAGAGCGGATCGAGTCAGCTATGGCGTATCTCCGGCGTCGGCGCCTCGCCAGCGTTAGTTGAAGACTTTCAAAACCCAGGCGGCACGTTGCCAAGTTCTCTCGTCAGCGTCGGGGATCGTCTCTTTTTCCGCCATCAGACTCTCGCACATGGCGAGGAACTCTGGACCAGTGACGACACCACCACAGGCACGGTCGAAGTTAAAGACGTGATGCCTGGAAACGGCAGTTCTTCCATGGAGGACAAACGCGCCATCGGACGCATCGGCGCAAAAGCCGTCTTCTCCGCGAACGATGGGGTTCACGGTGCTGAGCTTTGGATGACGGACGGTACTGAAGCAGGAACGATTCTGCTCAAGGACCTAGTAGCGGGAACCTACGAGTCGCGGCCTCGTTACCTGACTGAAGTCAGCGGAACGCTTTTCTTCCTCGCCGATGATGGCATTCACGGTGGTGAATTGTGGCGAAGCGACGGCACGCCGGCAGGCACTTCGCTCGTCAAGGACATTCGCCCTGGAGCAGACGGTTCTTTTCCAACGCGTATGACGAACGTCAACGGCACGCTATTCTTCGTGGCCAATGACGGCGTTTCGGGCTACGAACTCTGGAAAAGCAACGGCACTTCGGAAGGCACAATGTTGGTGCGCGACGTTCATCCAACGGCGCATGGCCTAGGGGCGCCCAGCCCTTGGTACTTGCTGGAGGAAGTTAATCACACGCTGACCAACGTTGATGGGATTCTCTATTTTCCCGCCAGCGATGGAATTCACGGTTTTGAACTGTGGCGAAGCGATGGCACCTTGGAGGGGACCTATCTTGAGAAGGATATTCGCCCGGGCAAGGAAAGCTCGTCGCCTTTCTGGCTGCGCGAATTGAACGGCTCACTTTACTTCAGCGCTAACGACGGTTCGGCAGGCGAAGAACTGTGGAAACGCGACACAGACGGAACGTTCCTGACCACTAACCTGCGCCTCGGCCCAGTAAGTTCGAGCCCACGCTATCTTGTCGTCGTGGACAACTCGCTGTACTTCATCGCCGACGCTTACTATCCAGGGTTATGGCGCATCGATGAGGGAGACAACAACGTTCATCATGTCGCTAACGTATCAACCCTCACGGGAAACTATTACAGTCCGCAAGCTTCAGAGCTGACTAACGTGGCGGGCACGCTCTATTTCGTAGGTGCGACTGAGGACGGGGGCTTAGAAGTCTGGCGGACGCCGCTCGACGTTCTTGCACCAGAAGTCGTCACGGAGCTTAACACTGGAAATAGCTCGTTGTCGCCAAGCCACCTGACGAACGTCAACGGCGTTCTTTATTTTACCGGCTCAGATCACTTCGGCCCCGAGCAACTCTGGAGAGTCGTCGATTCCTCGGCAAGCCCGTATCCGTTTAACTTCGGATCGACGATAGGCGAAGTCGTCGCTATCGATGAGAAGCTATTTGTAGTCGCCAACCGAGGCAATATTGGCCTGGAACTCTATGTGACTGACTTGAGCGCTGCGACGCCGCGCCAAAGTGATTTCGTCGTTGACGGACAGATCGACGGACAGGACTTTCTGGCATGGCAGCGCGCGTTTGGAAGCAGTCAAACCGAGGTTGACGCCGACAGCAGCGGAACGGTCGACCGGCAAGACTTGCTCCACTGGCGTCTTCATTTTGGTCGAACGCTACCGACGCGCGGCGACTTCGACCAGAATGGCGCAATCGATGGCGCCGATTTTCTTACCTGGCAGCGCAGCGCTTTCGACTACGCAGTGCGCGGCGACGCCAATGGCGACGGATTCGTCGACACAGGCGATTTGGGCGCGTGGCGGGAGAACTTTGGCCTGCCGGAGCCCTTGTTGCAACAGGATGCCTTGGCGGCGGCGATGGCGGCGCTTACCGCGGAGGAAGAAGCTGACGTCGAGGGCCAGGTTGCGGCGGTATGGGTTTCGTCAGAAATCCCTCCCCTGGTCCCTCCCTTCGAGGGAGGGGGATTTGAGTCGCGACGCGAAACCGCGCGGGATGCTCTGTTTGCGGCGGGGGATTTCTCACGGTTGTTTGGGCTTGGCGGGGATGGGGGGTTTGAGAACTCGCTGTGGCGGCGGGGGCG
>Ga0163144_10025981_pt1 | contig 11411 bp, 12 predicted proteins | sample OliLak19BULKMAT1_FD_123175 | JGI IMG/M metagenome (GOLD analysis project Ga0163144, IMG submission 123175) | Freshwater microbial mat bacterial communities from Lake Vanda, McMurdo Dry Valleys, Antarctica - Oligotrophic Lake LV.19.BULKMAT1 | ecosystem: Environmental > Aquatic > Freshwater >... | reverse complement strand
CTTCAACGGCTGTTGGCACAATGGGCATGCTGACTCAGGGCCTAGGTTCGGAAAACTATGGTCTGCGTGGGACTCGACTGAGAATTTCCGCGCAGCTGCGAACAGTTCTTGCCAGGCTTCTCCCCCAGTACCAGGTAGGAGGTCAGGAGTCTCTTTGAATTGAGTTGCGGCTAGGTCGGCTGCTGCCCGTGCGCCACGTGATGATTCAACTAAATTCCTCAGTTCGTTTAGTTTGGCATCCGTTAGCAGAGCAAGTTTTTCTGCACAGCGTTCGTTAAGTTTGAGAAGCCGACCACGTCGAAGCGTAAGTTGCTGAGCTTTCTCTTTCGGATTTCCTTCTTTGAGGCCTTTCTCAAGTGCGGTCAGGCGAGAAGCCTCCTCTGACGAAATAGTGCATAGGGCATAAATTTCGGAGTTTGCCGTCTTCGCGTTTAAACCGCGGAGCAACTTGCCAACAGCCGTATTGGTGGTCGACAGACTTGCAAATGGAAGCGTGTTCGGAGTTGATTTGGCAGATTCTGTTTCCACCATTCCCTTTAGTTGGTTGAGCGTCTTTGCCAACCCCTCCAAAACGTCCAAACCGTAGGGGACATAGGAATAATCATCCTGTTCGTCGATATAGGCTCGCGCACAACGGGCATCGAAAATTGCAATTGCACCAAGTACATCTGGAGCTGCCTGTTTGTCGACCCATGTAACAGACGACGCGGCACCATTGATCAACAAGTCAAAGACTGCGGTCGCTTTCCCCGCTGTTCCTGGCGAAAGCGCGGCGTTGGGTCGAACCAGCTCACTCTGGTCTCGTGCTCTACAAGCCCGTTTTAGTACGCGGGAATAGCCAGATTTACCCGCGCCGTTGCCGCCGTAAATTACCGTTAGACCGGTAGGGGCGATAGGCAGAGATTGTTTTTCGGCTAGTGCGTTGACGTGTTGCAAATCACGTATGGATGTCACCTGTACGAGCGATGACCCGTTTGGAACGGTGGGCACGCTGGCTGGGTCCACTGGCTTCGCCACGCGACCTTTTGGGTCAACGATTCCGTGGGCAGATTTAAGCAACGCATATATGTCATCTGTATCAGTGCTATCTAGATTACCTTTGGCGATATGCCTTGAAATGGCATCTTGCTGCCAAGTCGGCAGACCTTTGGCCCATTTGAGAATCTCTTGAAGTATTGTCATTTCATAGCCTTTTGAATTTTTCACCAAGTCGTCGTGCCATCATTTATCGGAACCGAGGCCCAAACCCGGAATCGCCGCCCACCCCATCACCAACCGCTGCATAGCCCGAGTCGCTGCCACATAAGACACCAGCGCCGCTTCTTTCTCATCCTCGCCCGGCGCAGCCATGTGCCCCACGCCGGCTAGTGCCACCACGGGGGAATTCCAGGCGTCTGCGCCGGGGTGGTAGCCGCCGCTTTTTAATGACCAATAGTGGCGTGGTCGCCCACGTATGCGGCAGGTCACATCGGATCACCAAAAGATGCTTTGACAACGCCGCCGGAACCGCCTTCAGCGGCACGGCACGTGTTCACCGACGAAGCAAAAATCTCGCCCCAATTCCGTCAGGAACAGCTTTAACTTGGTCAGCAGTCCACGCTGCAAATCGTCTTCTTTGTGGTCTGGCGGCAGTGCAAGAAAATCAACAAGGTAGGCGAAGCCGCCAAGGCCGTGCAGTTCTACACACTGCTTCCCATCAAGACCGGTGGTGGAGACGTCTGTAACCTGTCGGCTGCCCGTTACCTCACGCCACGCAATACGCTTGGCATCGAGAAGGCTGACAGAGTCTGGCCAGAAGGCGTGATGCAACGTTGTCGTTGATTCGGCAAGGCGTGTCGCCACGGCAGCGGGCGGCAATGCATTCGGATAAGCCGCTTGCGACATGATGCGGATGCAGCCATTTTGCGTGAGTGGGCACGACGCCCAACCTGCGGTAATGTTTTCCTTGAGCCAGCCCATTGCACGGAGATGATGTAAATGATCGCTGTCCAGCAAGGCAATCAGCACATTGACGTCAAGCAGGGAACGCATCAACGTCTGCCTGCGCAGCGCTCAAACGCCATTTTCGTCGCGCAATTGATCCACCTGCTCGCTGGTGACGACAGTACCGCGAGAGGGAAAGGGGCGAAAGCCATAGACCGCTGTCGGCTCGTTGACTCCTGCGCTTGCGGTGGGCAAATGCTGTGTTAGTGCTCGCCTCGCAAGATCGGAAATGACTCGTCCGGCCGTTGTATGGCCGCTCCGCGCAAGCTCCTTGGCGGCACGTAATACGTCGTCTTCGATATCCAGCGTGGTTCGCATGATGAGGGACTGCCCAGGTGATGCGGTGATGCTACCGCATCACCTGGGCTAGTGCAATAGCCCCCATAACCACGCGGCTGAGCGCTGTGAGTAACGGGGAAACTAATCCGTGTCGTTGTGGGAATGCAGTGTCCGCACTGCTATTCAAAGGCGAGGCGCGTCTCAGCCACCCGCGCATGCGCCGAAAATCCTTCGCCATGCGCCAGCGTGGCGGCCCCCCCCCAACCGCTTTGCCTCGGCGGTCGACACATGAATCAGGCTGGAGCGCTTCTGAAAGGCTTCGACCTGCCATTGGCTCACCTCATACCGTTCGGTATCGTGGCCCGCCGCCGAGAACTCAATGGGCGCACTGCCACTGAGAAATTCCTCGACCTGCTTGATTGTGCGAATCTGCGCCTCATCCATGTTGATCACCATTCGTCAATGATCAACCCGCAACTCAATTCGACTTCAGTTATCTCCCCTCAGGCTCATACCTCATTGGACAAGGCTGATGGTTGATCCGATATATCCTTTGACGTAGTATTCTGGATTAGCTAACTACTCAATCGTTGAGTGGTCCACGCTACAACAATCCAGGAGGAATCAAACATGAAGCGATGCAACTATCTCGCAGTGTTCGCCGTATTGACTGCCACGGGTATCGGTACATCTAATGCAGCCGAACCGCTGAAGCCCTTAAAGGTGTGCGATGACGATGGCGGTTGGCCACCCTTTACCTTTACTGACCCCAAGGATCCCAAGAAAGTCATTGGTGCCGCCACCGATGTGATTGTTGAAATCCTGAAGCGTTCTGGCTACGAAGCGCAAGTCACGCTGGTGCCCTGGAAGCGCTGCCTCGCCGAAGTCGAATCCGGCGAAACCGCGATGTTGATGAATGCCGCCTACAACGACGAGCGGGCCAAGACCTACCTGATGTCAAAGCCTTATTACACCTTGAGCAGCGGCCTGTTCTACCTGACCAGTAAATTCCCCAACAAGCCCGACATCAAGACTCAGGACGACATGAAGAAGTACAAGTATTGCGGCATCGCCGGATACAACTACAAGATGTACCCCATCCCGGAGTCTCAGATTGACATGGGTTCCAAGGATGAAGTCAGCCGCTTCAAGAAGATTCGTGGCGGCAATTGCGATATCGCCGTGGGCGATGTTGAAGTGCTGAAGGCCATGGCCGCGCAGGGCACGGTCGACTTGAAGGGTTTCGAGATACTCCCGGTTCCCGGCGCGAAGCCGAAGGAATTTCACGCCATGATCAGCCGTGCCGCATCGGGTGGCGAGAAGCTGCACAAGATCATTGACGACGGGCTTGAGAAGCTCAAGAAAGACGGCACCTACGCCAAGATATTCAAAAAGTACGGGATTTAATCGTCTTCCCTCGCCTTTGAGGGAAAGTTCATCCGAACAATCAACGATGTTGCCAACCATGGGTTCAGGGCGGCATCGTTGATGCTTACAACGGGGAGTCTGTATGAGAAGGTTCTTGGCACTGATGGCCGCTCTGCTCGCCGCTATGGCAATCAATGCACACGCTTTTTCCGTCTGCCTTGAAGATGAACTCTTCGTCCCGCTAACGAATCCCGACCTGACCAAACCGGGACATGCCCAGATATTGATGGACATGGTCGCCCAAAGTCTCGGCGTCAAGATCACGTATGAAATAGCACCGTGGAAGCGATGTCAGGCCTCGGTCGGCAATGGCATCTACGATGCGGTGTTGGGCGCGGGCTATGCGGGGATCAATGTCCAGATTGCCGTTTTTCCCATGCTCAGTGAAGGCAAGCCTGATAGTGCGAAAGCCGTGGGCAGCGTCAAAACCATGCTCTACCGGCGCAAGGGCTCCAAGGCCGATTATGTCAATGGAAGCTTCATCAACCTGAATGCGCCGGTCGGGATCACCTCAGGCTACCAAGTCAATATGGTGGCGGTGACCAAAGGTGGTGCGCAATACTACGATGGTGCCAAGACCGTAGAGCAACAGGTGAAAATGCTGCTGATCGACCGTGTAGCCATGGTTGCCGGCGAACCCGCATTCACCACCCTGGTGAACGAAAAATACCGGGACAAGATTGAGTCCTTGCCTGTGCCGCTAAGTGAAGCCCACTATTACCTGGTGTTCTCCAACAAGTACTACGATTCGCAGAAGGACAATGTCGATACATTCTGGCGTGAAATTGCCAGGGTCAAAAACTCGGCCGAGTACAAGCGCCGTATCAAATAGTCGGCTGTGCGGCGGGTCTCAGTCAGGGGACTTCCGCTGGTCGTAGGTCGGGCTTCAGCCCGACGTTTTTCCGGTGTACCGCGCGTCCCGCCAGGGGATTTCCGTTGGTCATCGGTCTGAAAGCTGACCATCTACGAGGCTTTATTGTTGCGCAGTCGATTTGCGCAGTCGATACAGGCCGATCAGTTCGGTTCGCGTAAGAATATGGTCGTGCATGGCTTTATCCAACACTCTTCGGGTGGGGTTGCGAAGATCCGGCAGCACGCAATCCAGCGCAAAAAGTTTGTGGAAATAGCGGTGCTGTCCAACCGGCGGGCAGGGGCCGCTGTAGCCGGTCCGATGCCAGTCATTAACGCCTTGCAAGGTGCCGTGCGGGAGGCTCTTGGCGAGGATGCCCTCGTCAAGACGCAGGGTTTCGGGTGGGATGTTGTAAAGCACCCAATGCACCCAGGTGATTTTGGGCGCGGCGGGGTCGGGGGCATCGGGGTCGTCGATGATCAAGACCAGGCTCCGCGCGTCGTCAGGCGGCGTAGTCCATGTCAGCGCGGGCGAGACATTCGCCCCATCGCAGGTGTGGCGGGACGGAATCATGCCTTTGTTCGCGAAGGATGGCGAACTGAGGCGCATAGTCACGGAACTGAGGTGCAGAGTCATCGCAGGCCTAAAAGTAAAGCATCAGCGCACGGTGGCCGGATGCCGGGATCGTGATGGATTGGGTGAGCCGCTTCGAGCCGGATTCCGCGATGACGCGATAGCGACCGGCCGGCAATTTGGCGAAGAACCACGGGCCGTCCGTGGTGGTGTCCACAACCAGTCGCTCGCTGTCTACCGCGGCCGCCGCGTTCGAGTTCGGCGTTGCGGCGTCTAGCGGCCCCGCTATCGAGACCTGGATATCGGACAGATAGGCGCCCGAACCGCGCTCGGCGAACATCAATCTCAGATTGAAGTTGCGGGCGACGGCGCGCATATGGTCGAGTTCGTCAACACCGACGCCGCCGCTAAGATAAGTTACCTCGGCACTCGACTCCGCGCCTGTGCGCGCCGCTACCAATGTCGCCTGGAAGCCCGGCATTCGGCATTTATCGTAGGCGGAGACGGCCTCGTCGCTTCGGGCTTCACCGGGGACGCTTGAAATCGCGTGCGCAGGCAGACTGCCAGCCAGGCAGAACGCCACAATCAGTTTGACCAGCGTGTTTAGGCGATTTCTGTCAATAAACGTACCCGCTTGCTGGTCTTTTCGTCCCCCTGCCGCGTTGCGCCCGCCATCGCATAGCTCGCTAGGCGCAGGCGGTCGCGCCTTGCAGGGAAACGAAAATCCGGCGCAATCGGGTACGTTTATTTCCGGCAATCGCCTTAGTTCGGTGGCCAGGTTCATGAGAGGGTCCTTTCAGGCAGGTTGGTAGAGCTGTAAATCGTCCTGATGACGATGGAGAAACCAGCGGTCCAGCACCACGTGACGGATGAACCAGCCGCTGCGCAGCAAGCGTTCGGCAACAAATTTTTGCAGCAGCGTCTGTAGTAGGTGCGTCTGGACTTTCGGGCGCAGGCTGAACCGGCCGGGCCGCCACCGACTACCCGCGCGTCACAGGTTTCCATGGTGCTGGTTTCCTTTTCTTGTTCTCATCGTTACCTCCTCTGCTTCAATTGACGGATGGCGCTGAGGGCGCCGAGCTTGCCGCCGCAGGCGCGTAGCGGGTCCACGGAATCTGGTTGTTCTGCGTGCGCGTGAAGACGACCTGAAATAGCTGCATCGTGCCCGAGCGAAAGGCGGCAATCGATCCCGCCAGATACAGCCGCCACATGCGGACAAATTCCGGTTCGAACATGTCCTGCACCACGCCGGCCGCGCGATCAAAGCGCTGTAGCCAGTGTTCTAGGGTGGTGGCGTAATGCAGTCGCAGGTTCTCCACATCCAGCACAGAGAAGCCCTGAGGTTCAAAGATGTCCATCATCTGCGCCAGACTCGGCGGCCAGACTTCGGGAAAAATGTGGCGCTGAATCCAGGGGTCCATGGGGCGTGGGCTGTCGCGGCCAATGGAGTGAATCAGGCCCCGGCCGCTACGCTTGATGACACGGTCCAACACCATCCCGAGCTCTCGGTAGCGCGACGGTCCGATGTGCTCCAGCATGCCAATCGCTACCAGGGCGTCAAATTTTCCGCTGGCATTGCGATAGTCGTCCTCGATGAATTCAACCCGATGGCTCAAGCCCTGCGCACGCGCGCGATCGCGGGCGTAGGTGAGTTGCTGTACCGATAGGTTGTAGGCCTTCACCGTCACGCCATAACGCTGCGCCATATGCAGCGTGAGGGCGCCCCAGCCGCAACCAAGTTCGACCACGGCTTCGCCCGGCCTGAGGTTCAGTTTGCGGCATACCAGATCCAGCTTCGCCGTCTGTGCGTCCTCCAGGCTCGTTTTCTGGTCGGGGAAATAGGCGCAGGTATAAACCATCCGTTCATCCAGCCAGAGCCGGTAGAAGTCGTTGCCGATGTCGTAGTGGTGATGAATGCTGCGCGCCGTGCGATGGGGATCGAGCCAGCCCCAACCCCAACCCATAGGCAAGCCACTGAGAATTTCATCCCGCAGGGAACGCGTGCCCTGGTGTGGCAAGTTGCGATAAATCACTTCCAGAAAGTCGGCCAGGTCGCCCTCGACATCGATACGTTGCGACGCGTACAGCTCGCCGAACTGCACCGTAGGACTGAGGATCAGCCGTAGAAGGGCCGCACGGTCATGAATAATGACGCGCGCCAAGCGCTCGTTGGGGGCCTTGGCGACTCCGTCCGGCCGCAATAACGCCCGTCCATCCCAGAGAACCAGTTCCACCGGTGGATTGCCGATGGCCGCCATCATCCGCGTCAGCAGGCGGCCTTCGGCGGCCGACAGAGCGTTGCTGAGGATCGGCCATGACGGTCTGCCATACGGGAGGGGGCGGGGGTGGGTGCGGGGGCGCCCGGTGCTGGGGGCAGGATGGGTTCCGGGTAGGGGCATTCCGTCGGCGTTGTTGATCGGCCGCCATCAGGCTGACCAGAGCCCAAATTTTCGCCTTCGCCACGCCCTTCGGCTATACCGGGGCAGCCGTATATTGATAGAGGAATTCAGGTAGCGCGCCGCTAGCGCGCGGCAATCGGCTTGAAGTAGTTGAGGAAGCGCTTGCAGTTAGAATCGAGCGCGCATTTCCATCCCTGCAACTTATCCCGACGCCCCGGCATCATGTCCAGAATCCTCGTTCTCTTCGCCCATCCTCTTCCGCGCAAGTCGGTCACCACACGGGACCTGCTGACCGTATTCAATGCACGGCCTGACGTGACGGCGCGCTCGCTGTACGACCTGTACCCGGATTACGACATCGACGTTGCGGCCGAACAGCGGGCCGTGGAGCAGGCGGAGGTGGTGGTGCTGCTGGCACCGGTGACTTGGTACAGCGTGCCGGCGATGTTGAAACATTGGTTCGATGTGGTGCTGACCCACGGTTGGGCGCACGGGCACAGTGGCAAGGCCGTGGAGGGCAAGGCGCTGTGGTGGGTCGCCAGCTCCGGCGCTGACCGTTCCGCCTATACGCCGCAGGGCTCGCACTTGCAGTCGTTCGACGACTTTGCCGCGCCGCTCGAATACATGGCTCGTTATTGCGGGATGCGCTGGCTGCCTCCCTTTGTCGTTTACACCGGTTTGCGCGCCAGTGCCGAACAAAAGCAGGCGACCCGGCTGGCGCTGAGTTCGCGGTGTGACGAGTTTCTCGGGACAAGGAGCCCGGCATGATCCAGGCCATTCTTTTTCTCGCTGCGGCCCTGGTTTTTGTGCCGCTGGCGGTGCGTCTGGGCCTGGGTTCGGTCTTGGGCTACCTGCTGGCAGGCGTGGCTATCGGTCCGTTCGGATTGAGCCTGATTTCCGATCCCGAGGCGATCCTGCATGTGTCGGAACTCGGCGTGGTGTTGATGCTGTTCGTGATTGGCCTGGAACTGGAGCCGCGGCGGCTGTGGGCGATGCGGGCCGCAGTGTTTGGCGGCGGCAGTTTGCAGATGGCGCTGTGCGCCGCCCTGATCATGCCCTTTGGCCTTTGGATGGGTTGGACCTGGCAGGCGTCTTTGATCGGTAGTCTGGCGATGGCCTTGTCGTCGACGGCCATCGCGGTGGCCATCATGCAACAACGCAACCTGATGGCCTTGCCGGTCGGGCGCACCGGGTTTTCGATGCTGCTGTATCAGGACATCGCGGCGATCCCATTGTTGGCGCTGGCTGTCGCGTTGGGCGCGCAGCTCATGCCCAGTCCGATATCCGCAGCAACCGATACCGGCGGCGGACCGTTGTTGCAACTGGCCGCCGTGTTGGCGGTGGTTCTTTTCGGCCGTTACGTGGCCTATCGCCTGATGCGTTTTGTCGCCGGCATGAAGGTTCGCGAGCTATTCACCGGCTTCGCCCTGCTGCTGGTGCTCGGCGTTGCCGCGCTGATGGACCAGGTGGGGCTGTCCATGGGCCTGGGCGCTTTTCTGGCCGGCGTGCTGCTCGCCAGTTCTGAATACCGCCACGCGCTGGAGGCCGATATTCTGCCGTTCAAGGGCTTGCTGCTGGGCCTGTTCTTCATCGCCGTCGGCATGAGTATGGACTTGGCTTTGCTGGCCACGGCGCCGGCGCAGGTGGTGGGCGGCTTGGTGCTGATCGTCGCGCTCAAGGCGCTGGGCCTGTGGTTTGCCGGCATGGCCTGTGGGCGTTTTGGCGGCCAGGGGTCACTCAAGAGCGACCAGCGGCTGCTGCTGGCCGTGCTGCTTTCGCAGGTGGGGGAATTCGCCTTTGTCGTGATTGCGGCGGCGAAGGCGTCCCATGTGTTGCCGGCCGCCGACGCCAGTCTGCTGACCTTGATCGCGGCGCTTTCCATGGCGACCACGCCTTTGCTGCTGCTGGCCTTCGACAAGTGGGGCGCCCTGATGGCGTCGAAGCGCCCGCCTGATGCGATGGAGGACGAGCAGCCGGCCATCTTCCTGGCCGGATTCGGCCGCTATGGACAAACCGTCGGCCGCTTGCTGCTGGCCGCGGACATCAAGGCGACCGTTATCGATCATGACGCGGACACCGTCGACAACGCGCGGCGTTTCGGTTTCAAGGTCTACTTCGGCGATGCCACGCAGATCGATCTATTGCATGCGGCGGGGATTGCCAAGGCCAAGGCGGTGGTGGTGGCGATCGACAATAAAACCCAGTCCGACGTGCTGGTGGCACTGCTCGGAAAACAGTACCCGCATCTCAAAATCATCGTCCGCGCGCGTGACGCCCTGCACTACATGGAGCTGGAGGAGAAAGGCGTGTATCACGTTGAACGCGAGGTCTTCGAGTCCTCGCTGCGCAGCGCGCGCGCCGCGCTCGAAGTCATGGGCTTTGATCCGTACCAGGCCAAGGGATTGGCCGACAACTTTCGCCGCAGCTCAAAGCGGCTCCTGCGGCAGGCTCAGGCCACGCGGCATGACGAGAAAGAGTTGATCGCCAATGTCCAGCGCGCCCGCGATCAGTTTCAACGCGACATGCTGGAGGAAATCGCCCGCGTCGAGGGCCACAAACCCGGAGCGGGCGGCTGGCATCAGCAGGCGCCATAGATCAGGATCGGATGCAAAAAAATTGCCGGCTTAGCAGTTAGCTAAGCCGGCAATGATGGTTCGGGGTTCTGTTGGCGTTTACTTGGCCGGGAGTGACTTTACCCACTTGATGATCGTGTCGGACAATTGCGGAACCGCCTTGGGGGCCAGGATATCGCTGGCCAGATTGTGCTGATTGCCGTCGTCGCTGTAGGTCACCACTTCGATGTCTTTTTTGGTCCCCCCGACGCGGCCAAATGCTTTGCGGACTTCCTCGGTATTGATCACCTTGTCTTGCTCTGAATACAGCATCAGGACCGGCGCCTTGAACGCGGAAAGGTCCATGTCGCCGACGTGCTTGACCAGGGCCATCATCGGGAACACGGCTCTGGTCGGGTAGCTGTTGGACCAGACGCCCGGAACGCGTGGATTGCTGGGCTCCCAGCGGCGCGTTTCGCCGATGCTGGCGAGCGCGATCTGCTTGCCCCACGGCCAATTGGTGACCTTGGCGCTGGGGTTGCGCGGAGCGTAGTTCGGCGAAACAAACACATAGGCGTCTACCACGCTGCCTTCGGGACGCGTCGCCAGCCAGGTGCCCAAGGTGGCGCCGGTCGAGGTGCCGATCAGCACCACGCGTTCGCCGATGGTGTGGCCGATACGCGCGGCTTCCACGACGTCGGCCAGCCAGTCCTGCACCGACGGCTCGGCCATCGCCGCGCCGCTGCGGCCGTGGCCCGTCAGGCGCGCCTCATAGCGGTTGGCGCTCAAGGCTTTGGCGATCAGGTCGGGTACGGGAGCGCTTTCCTGCCGGCTGGCCGAAAAGCCGTGGATGTTGACGACCGCCCAGGGGGTCTTCTCCTTGCGCTCCGAGTGCCAGACGATGCCCTTTTCGGCGTCGGGTTTGATGTCCTTGTAAGCCGACTCCTGTTTCTTGAGCCAGTCGTCAAGCAGTGCCGTGGAGTCGGGCGGCGCCTCCCGAGCTGTCGGCTGGTCCGGCCCGAACTGGTTGCGCGGGCCGGCGGCGAAAATCACCGCCGCAGCCGCGATGGTCACGGCAACGCCGATGCCGAGGCGACGCAGAATTGTCTTCAGGCGGGAGGGGGCTGCTGGGGTTGAGGTGTTCATGTCCTGTGTCCTTGTTGTCGTGGTCAGATTGTTACTTCGTTGATCGAACGGCCTGGTAGTCAGTCACGTTGAATCAGAAGGGTTCACCGGTTCGCATAAAGCCCGACCTACAAAAACCGACCATCGTGTCGTTTCATGTTGACTGGCTACTAGGTTCGCAATACGTGTCGTATCACTTTATCGCTTGGCCACCACGTGCAG
>Ga0163144_10025980_pt1 | contig 11411 bp, 11 predicted proteins | sample OliLak19BULKMAT1_FD_123175 | JGI IMG/M metagenome (GOLD analysis project Ga0163144, IMG submission 123175) | Freshwater microbial mat bacterial communities from Lake Vanda, McMurdo Dry Valleys, Antarctica - Oligotrophic Lake LV.19.BULKMAT1 | ecosystem: Environmental > Aquatic > Freshwater >... | reverse complement strand
TGCTAGAGGTACTTCACTTTCCAAACTGTAAGTCGCGCGTCCGCAAGCGGCCTCGAGGATCGCCAACTGCGCTTCGGAATCTGGATAACCAATCTCGATCCGCATCGCAAAGCGATCCAGTTGAGCCTCTGGAAGCGGGTAGGCGCCGTGACTATCGATCGGATTCTGAGTGGCGATCACAAAGAAAGTGGAGGCTAGAGTTCGCGAAGTGCCGTCAATGGTAACTTGACGTTCAGCCATGGCTTCAAACAGAGCGCTTTGAGTTCGTGGTGTGGTTCGATTGATCTCGTCAGCCAGCAAGATGTCGGAGAAAACTGGCCCCGCGTGAAATTCAAATTCGCGTGTCTTCTGATTAAAAAGATTGAAACCGGTGATATCTGTGGGTAACAAGTCCGGAGTGCACTGCACGCGTGCAAACTTGGCCCCAAACCCTTGTGCGACCGCTTTCGCCAATGTTGTCTTGCCAAGCCCAGGAAGATCATCGAGCAATAAATGCCCCTGAGCAAGTAAGCAAGCTAATACCAATTCGATCTTTTCATTCTTGCCCAGTAAGACGCGATTTAGACGTTCCCGCAATAAGTCAATCGCTGCTTGGCTAGTTGGTTTCGACTTCGTTTGCATCTCTAACATTCAAGACCACCGTTCCAGTTGATTCGTTTTTCAATAGTTGTTTTTCCAACAGATTGTTTTTCGGCAGGTTGTCGCTCGCTGCCTGGCCGCAATCGTCGCAGGCAAAACGTGCTGGCGTCGCGCCACAGTTCAGCGCATGCTTGACGCCCTTCTGCGGAAAGTCCCTTACTACTGCCATAATTGAGTTGGTCGGCTTCGTTAAAGAAGCGAATCATCGATCCAGACCAAGCTGCGTTGTCCAGCGCAATGCTGCGCTTCAACCAGTCGCGAGGCGAAACTGAATTCGGTCGGGAAATACCGGCTAACTGGCAACGACGATCAAGCACTCGCACCAACCAACGCACGCGCCTTCTGTCGCTGACATATGGGAGCATGCAGCGCATGGATCGCAGCCACCCTTCAAACACATAGGCTCGACAGAACCAAAGCGTTGAGATGAACAAGACAAATCCGGCTGTGACGACGCCGATCGCCGCTGCATTCTGCTTCAAACGATAAACCCACGAGACGCGATAGATTGGCACTTGGTATCCGGGAGTAGGTTCAAGCGGAATCCAAGTACCCATTCCTACATCAACTTCTAGCCATGCGTGCGTATCCTGCGCCGTGATGGGCGTCTGGCCAGTCAATCGATCTTGATTCTTTGGATCGACATAGAAGCCCGTGACGAATCGCGTTCTAAAACCGACCTCGCGCAGCATGACTGCTGCGGCCGTGGCAAACATCACATCATTCCCTCGCCGCTTCGTTAAGAACATTTCCAATGAACTTTGCTCAGCAGTGGTTGATCCGGTTGCGACGTTGCGGTCGAACGTAAATTCACGCCGCAACCGGTCAACCACCAACTGAACTGTTTGCCAATTGTGCTGGGACCAATTGTGCTGGGAATTATGCCGGGAATTGTCCAGCCATGTGAGCATCGTTTGCTTGGCGAGTTGCACACCGCCATCATTGCTAAGCTCGCTCGCACTCGGATACAAATCCGTTGGAACTCCGGTGCATCGAGCTGTTAGGGCGTCTAGCTTTTCGATATCGATTAGGCGATTCACCAAGCGCACGGTCGTGTAGTCAGGTACATGATCGCGGCCGGGCATCTCAAGGCATTGGTCTGGGGAGAAACCAAAGAAATCCGCTTGATCTACCAAGTCGATATGCCACATCTGCACACCTGCCGGCGCAGGTATACGATTGGATCGATAACGAGTGAACTTGACCGCTTCCGCTCTCGCTTCCACGTAAGGGCCGAGTACTAAACCATGATTCGGGTCGGTGCCAAACCAAACACGATCATTGATTTTTTGCTCAATGATCGAGAGCTTGGTGGCAGCGGCTTCCTGGTGCCATTCGGTTCCATCAAAACGCGAGCATCGTTCTGTCGCCAATCGCTCTCCGGCACGTCCGATCCAGAACATGATCGCTTTGGAAGCTACGTCCTTTAGCGGCTTTCGTGGCTTGGGTTCGCTGCGGTGCGTAGTGAAGGATTGGGTAGATGAGTTTGATTGAGCGGTTCGTGAACTGGTTGATTGGTTTTCGCGTGGGGCTAGAGCAATCGCACGCTCATTCTTTTTCTTACGCACCGGCTCGCCAAAAGTGTCATTGAACATGTCGAACAAACTAGGCTGCGGCGAATCAAGGAACACGTCTGTTTCGACGGCGCCGAATGAGGCTGCGTGATCGCGAGCCGCAACCACGGCGTCGCCATCACCTACTCCAGACCGCGCACTCGCATCGCTCGCCCCTGTCCCGCCGCTTGTTGGCATCAACTCGGCAGTCAATCGATTGAACATCACCGACCGACCGCTTGCACTCCAGGCAGCAACGACGAACACCAGGCAGCCCGCAAGGATCGCAATCGGCGATCTTAGGTTGGTCGACTTTATGGAATCAACTTGGCAGGCTTCTACAAGTTCCCAGTGATTCGCGATAATCCACCAGAGACAGACTAAGCCCCAAGCGAGCGCAACGTAAACGGCCGATTGTTGATCGGAGCTGACGGTGGTGAAGAGCGTCAAGAATCCACTACAGACAACGGAAATGCTAATCGTGCGACTGAGCTTGGCAAAAATTGCTGCAACCAAACCTCCCCAAGCCAAAGCGCCCATGTACGCGATTTCTGCACCAGTCCCCTCCCCTGCCCTACGCTCGACGAAGTTCGCGATCAGCGGGAACAGAACGCAGAGAACGGCACCGATCAATTGGAGCGATTGCGAATTGCGTTTGACGAGTGCAGTTTTTTTCGACGATGCCCCATTAAAAGACTGGTTTGTTAGAGAAGGTGTAAATGCAGTTGTCGCGGAGCCGCGTGTGGCCAGCCAGGCCGTTAGCAGTACCAGCATCGCGTTGAGCGAAATTTCCGCTGCGATCACCAGGCTGCTTTCGCAGGTGGACCGCAATCGAACCAGCGCAGCGATAGCGATGATGGCCAGTACGATCGCACCACTTCGGCGTCGATTTAAACTAAGCAGCATAGCTCGCATAGCTGACCTCGCTCAAGAAGTGATTCAATTGCTCTGTGAGTTCCTCCGCTAGGTCAAGATTCATCGCATGTTGTCGCGCTTGCTGTCGGAAGCCTGTCGATGGCTGGTGAATACTGATGGAAACTTTGTCATGGGTGCATATCTGCTTATTTGCCTCACTGGCCTCCGCTGGTCCAATGCAAATCCGAGTCGACAGGCGGCATTGCATCGACTCAGCTCGCGATCCAGCAGCGCCTTGATCATCGAGCGGAATTGCAGCCAAGCGATCGAAAGCTTGCTTCAGTCCTCGTTTCCCAGTGGCCAAGGTGTAGACGCAGTCATCGATGACTAACTGAAATGGAATATGTCGCGCGCACAGTAACTCGGCCAAGCTCGCGACGATGCGAACTCGCCAAGCCAAATGATCGCGAGCTACTGCAGCGTTTCCACGGATTGGCCGAGTATCTATTTCCAGCGATACCGTTTGACGCTGCGGTCCACTGCGATCACAGACAACCAACGAGTCCATCCGAGCCGTTTGAACCCAGTGAATACTCCGCAATGAGTCACCACGTCGGAACGCGCGCACGCCAAGAAATTCACCTGAGCTACCAACGCGTTCGCCGATGCCTTCATCCGCCGCGGAGGCTCCGCCGATGTCTAACAATCCGCTCAGATCCACTCGCATGGGCCACACGGTCACGGGTGTGACATGCTTAACTTTTCGACGTGCGGTCCAGATCCCGAACGGAAACGCACAGGTGACCACCGGTGCTTCGATTGGATAAAATCCGCGATGCGCCGGCCGAATCGATAAACGAAAAGTGGCTTCGCAAAGCGCTGGTACACACGCCAAGCCAACATCAGGTTTTCGCTTGCATTCGAGCGATGCATCTCCGATAAAACCCTTCTGTTCGATCGGCGCGGCCAGGTAGCCTTCGACCATCAGTCCCCACAGCGGCAGCGGCAATCGGTTGCGGACAGTCAACAGCAACTGACTGTTTTCAAGCTCGTTGATTTCGTCTATTACCGGTTCAAGTTTGCACTCAGTGAAACGAACAGCGACCCACGGTAACCCTAGCCCAGCGCCAATCATCGCAATCAAACCGGCCGCCAGTGTCCAACCGATCGGGCTTAGAAACGCCCCGACAAGTAGACTAGCAACGGCCGCGATTGCAAACCAACCGACAGGCTCTTTTAACCAATAGACATATCGATTGAGCTGAGGACAGAAGTCAGTATTCATCAGCCGTGACGCGAACGAAGCACGGTCTTGCGACTTTATCGCTAACGGCTCAAATGCTCGCGACTTTGGTCCTTGAAGCGACTCCACGGACGCGCCAGGCTGCTGAAATACGCTAGACATATTAATGCTCTAAAAGGGCAGACAGAAATCGGACAAATGCCTCATCAGTCGAGTAGCCACTTAAAGGACCACTCGGTTAGATGTACGCAGCGCTCACTTCGCAATCACTTGCTGAAATCACACGCCGTTAGTTGAAGCAAGTTGCAGCGAACTGCAAAAAAACATCGCACAGTCGATGGTGACGCCTGTTTGGATCGAAGACACGTATCACAGCTTTACTGGATACATACTCAGTCGCTAGGAACGATCAGTGCGATCGAACCGCCGCGCAGGATCTTGTGCAAGCATCAGAGGTTGCCAGCTAGGCAGGTGGACCACGCTCAGAAAGAGCCGATGAGAATTCATGTCCCAGAGATGGAGGCGTTGTCGTAACAGTGACCCAATCCGCGAGCTCTTCGAAGGCTGGTGGGAGCACCGCATCGCAGATCACTGCGAATCGGCAAAGCAAAGCCCCTCGGCAGATCGTGCATTCATCGCTGTCATGCGCGGGAGTCGCTGGAAGCGAGTTCTCGGTGGCATTGGAGGTCGCCGCAGTGCAATGCTGACGGCAACCGCAGACCTTCGATTCACCGCCGCGCTGCGCCGGGCTTGATTGGCCCGCAGTCAGTTGGCCCGCAGTCAGTTGGCCAGAATTCAGTTGGCCAGCCGCTGATTCCGGTGATCGCATGCCTTGCGAGCAACTCGCCGAATGCACCACGACCACCACATCGCTCACGAGGAGCGACGCAATCGCTAGGCAGGTCAAGATGGATCGCAGGTCGAACATAAAGCATTCAGAAACGAACAAAGTCAAGCGTTTAAGGTGCTACGCGGGGCGGGGCCAAGAAGTTCTCCGCACTTCCATTAATATCAGAACGCCCACATATTTCAACACTATCCAGGGCAGGAATGATAACTGAAGGCGATATTTCCAGTTCAATTCTGCCGAGCGAGCCTACTATCGGCTTCCGTGATTTCAGAGTGCATTACCGAGCTTTCAATGGCTTACGCGGCCCGAACTCAGAATGCTGAGGGCGATTCCTTCAAGCGTGATGATCATTTGTGATGTGCGCTCGAAAATGCTTCAAATCCGGAGACGACGTCGAATAGTTCCTCGTCGATGCTGCCTTGACGCTGACGATGGAACGCGGTTCGTAGCGTTTCTAACAATTCGTCAATGTTCTTGTCGGCTCGCTGCATGGCGGCCAAGCGGCTGGCGTTTTCGCTGGCAAGCGATTCAGCGCACGCGCGAAACAACGAGATGAACAGGTACTCGTGAATCAATGATTTCAACGTCATGAGCCCGCTTCCGAATACTTCGGGGAGTTGCTTATTCGGCCAAGGAAGTTTGCTCAGACTTTGTTGCCATTTCGTATCCAGTGGCAATAGCCGTAGATGGACAGGTTCATACAACGAGCCTGATTGTGGGCGGTTGTGGAATACATAGACAGGGGTGGAGTAGTCTTCGATTCGCTGCGTCGTAAAGTCGATCTGAATTCTGTCAACCAGTGGGGCGATGCCCTTCACGGAATTCGGCACCTGGAATAGTCCTTGCAGCGTCAAGCCAGAATCGGCGATTCGTCCATGCACACGTTCGCCCACCGCCCAGACATCGAGTTTACCAGGTAGTGCCGCGAGCGTCTCGATTGCATAGTCGACTATCACGTCGTTGAATTGTCCGACTAAACCTTGGTCCGAACCGAACACAATGGCTGATCTAGTTCCGGTTGTAGGACGTGTCGTGGAGTGTTCAACGGCAAAGGTTAAGTTGCTTTTTCGAAAGCTCGCACTCAACGCCAGTTCGATCGTGTGGTAATAGTCATGCAAAGCAAGCACTGATCGCTCGTACTGCTCGACACTCGAAGCAGCCATCGCTTTCATCGTGCGAACCACCGATTGTAAATCGCCGGCGGTGCTGATCTTGCGACGCAGGTGAGCCATGCTGTCGCTCATAACGTTTCCTCAACATCGGACGGGGACGTGGTCTGGGAATCGTCCTTCGACGTGGGAACGAATCGTACGATCGCCCGCCGAGCCATATCGACGATCGCCTGTTTGTCTTCGTCACTGAATGTTTCTGCGGTATCTAGTCGATCGCAAATGTCTGTCGGCAAATTCGCAGCCTCATCTTTTACCGATTCTTCGGCTTCAAACATTCGATCCATAGGCACCGCATCAAACAGTCCCTCGCTTAATGCTAGTAAGATCGCGAGCTGTCCTGGGACCGACACAGGTGAGAACTCGGGCTGTTTGAGGCACGCGCGAATCCGCTGACCATGTGTGATGATTTTACGAGTGCTCTCGTCCAGGCGGGCACCAAAGCGAGCAAAGGCTTCCAGTTCTTCAAACTGAGCGTAAGCAAGTTTTAGATCACCGGCGACGGCTCGATAGGTTGCTCTTTGTGCTTTGCCACCGACACGCGAGACGGATTTACCAACATCGACCGCAGGCAGGACCCCCAATTCGAACAGCGATGGCGATAAATAGATCTGGCCGTCAGTGATCGAAATTAGGTTCGTCGGAATATAAGCTGATATATTTTGAGCTTCCGTTTCAATGATCGGCAGGGCCGTCAGTGAACCGCCTCCCAACTCTTCTCGCAAATGCGTTGAACGTTCTAACAAACGCGAGTGAATATAGAAAATGTCACCGGGAAAGGCTTCGCGGCCCGGCGGTCGCCGTAGTAAAAGAGACAGTTCACGATAGGCCCGCGCATGCTGCGTTAAGTCATCATAGACGATCAGCACATCGCGACCTTGTTCCATAAAGTGTTCCGCGATGCTCGTCGCAGCATAGGGAGCGATGTAGGCTAAGCCGGGTGGATCGTTGCCTTCAGTGACCACCACGACCGTGTATTCCAACGCTTTTTTTTCCTTCAACACGGCCACACCTTTCGCCACCGCAGAAGCGCGTTGGCCAATCGCGCAGTACACACAAATCACGTCCCGTCTACGCTGATTGATAATTGTATCGATCGCAATGGCGGTCTTGCCGGTCTGCCGATCCCCGAGAATCAATTCGCGCTGTCCGCGCCCGATGGGAATGATCGCGTCGATAACTTTGATCCCCGTTTGCAGCGGTACCGTTACCGGAGAACGATCCATGATAGGTGGCGCAGGGCGTTCGATCGGAAGACGCTGCCCGCAGTTCACGATACCGATGCCACCGATTGGCCGTCCGAGCGGATCAATGACTCGTCCTAGCAACGCGTCGCCCACGGCAACATCCATGACACGCCGCGTACGTCGCACCTCATCTCCAGCACGCAACTTCGAGTAATCACCCAACAGCACTACGCCGATTTCATCTTCATCAACATTGAATGCTATGCCATATACGTCCGCAGGAAACCGAACCAGTTCTTCGAAACCTACGTTTGGAAGTCCAGCGACCTTAGCAATTCCGGTCGACAAACTCGTGACGGTTCCGACCTCTTGTAACGTAAGTTTGGGCGCAAAGGATTCCCGCACCTGAGTGATTTCGCTCAGCGCAAGATCAAAGACACTTTGCAGGTTTTCTGGTACCTGTTTCATGCGTGACTCGCTGCTGATTGGGCTGGCTCGCGTTCCGTTGAAGTACCGACTTGCGGCTGTTCGTCAACATGTAACAATTCGTCGACCCCAGTTTCCAACGAAGTCAGATAGTCTGCGATACTCCATGCCAGTTTCTTTCCTCCGGCCGTCAATTCAATACCGCTGATGACCTCGGGTGCCGTTGTAAACCGCGCATGAACGTCCGAAGCAAAGGTTTCGTTGATCGCTTGCTGAATCGCCGAGCATTGCTCATCGGGCAGCGGAAACGCGCTGCGAATCACTGCGGGGTCCTCAGCGGAGGTTACAGCTTCCAGCAGCCCTGCCTTTGCTGATGAGTCCAGGTTTTGCAATCGCTGTATAAACGTGTCGATGACTCGTTCTTCCAAACTTGCGTTGGCCAGATCAGTCAATGTTTTTCTAGCAATCGAAAATACTTCTTGCTGAGTGCGTTGAATCAGAGCCTGATTCAGATTGCGAGCGTCGGTGATCAAGGACTTCCGATGTTTCGCAGCGAAGTCATCCGCCGCTTTCCGAGCTTCCTGAATCAGTCGTTCTTTCAACGTTCCAGCTTCGCTTGTGGCTTTACTAATCAAATCAGCCCGCTGCTTATCCAAGTCAGTATTCTTCCTCGCAAAGTCGTCGCGTTCCTTTTTTGCTTCCGCGCGTTTGGCGTCAGCGTCAGCCAGTTCCGCCGCGATCTTCTTCTGACGTTCATCGATGGCGTGAAGAATCGGACCATATAGGAATCGCTTCATCAGCCATACCAAGATGAGAAAGTTGATCGCCTGCGCAGCGACTGTAAACCAATCGATGAGCATGAGTTACTTTCCTGTCGCTTGATCGATAACGTGATTCCAGAATGGATTAGCGAAAATAAGAATCATCGAAACGACGAAGCAGTAGATGGCCGTTGATTCGATCATGGCCAGTCCAACAAACAAGGTACGTGTGATGGTCGAGGAGGCGTCGGGTTGTTGCGCCAACGCATTCAATGCCGTCGCCACCGCTTTGCCTTCTGCAAACGCAGGTCCCAAGCAACCGAAGCTGGTGGTGATGCCCGCGATCACGATTGATGTCATTGCAATAAATGTCATGCTATCCATGATTTTGCCTTTTTTTCGTTGTGGTTATTTGAACAGTAGGGAACAGAAAGAACAGAGGTTTTTAGTGTATTTTTGCATTGTCTTTTTTTATTTCTCAGTTCTCTCTGTTTCCTTCTGTTCGAAATCATTTCTGAGTTTTCGTTTCACTCACCCGGGTAGCCGCTGCGATATAGACGGCCGCTAGGATGCTAAATATGTAAGCCTGGACCATGCCGGTAAGCAGTCCCAGGGCAGTCATCAAGATTGGGAAAAACAAGGGTGTGATTGTTAGCAGAATCGCGACGATCATCGCTCCGCTCATCATATTGCCAAATAGGCGGATAGCTAATGCCAGCGTCCGAGATACCTCGCTGATGAGGTTGAACGGTAGCATGATGAATGTCGGTTGAATGTACGATTTAAGGTATCCCCCCAACCCCTTCGCTTCGATTCCAAACATCGGAACTGCCACAAACACGCACAGTGCGAGCGCCACGGTGGTCGACAGCGAACCAGTCGGTGCTTCAAAGCCAGGAATCACCGTACACAGGCTGGCGACGGCGACGAACAAAAATAAAGTGCCCAGAAATCCGATATATTTGAGAGGTTGTTTTAGTCCAATATCTGATATCTGCTTTTGGATCGCACAAACGACAATTTCGAGCAGGTTCTGCCAGCGACTGCGCTCGTGATCGGTGGACAGATGGCCTGTGATCAGCTTCGCGCCGATGGCCATAACCAGCATGATTGCCCAGGTAAAGACAATCGTGGCGTTTAGCGTAAACCATCCGTAATGCCAGTAAATCAATTGGTCAGGACTAAGACGCATGACCGGCCTCCTGCTTTGGGCAGCTTGACTCTTCGATCGGCGTGCGAGTTAGTCGCGTCACGATCAGACGTGCCGTGATGAATCCCACCATGCACACCAGCATCGGTTGCCATTGCCCAGCGCTCACGAAATAGAATCCGGCCAAAGTGATACTCATCCGAATCAATGCGCTACCCAGCAGCCATATTGCTGGATGCTGGGTTGTTAGGCACTTGCGAACGGTCCACCATAGCCCGCCAAAGAATATCCCGCCTAGCAGCATTCCAGCAAAGCCTGCCAAAACCAAATGTAGTGCATCATTCATAGTCATTCTCCTGTTCGTCGCGCATCGCCTTGTCTTCCTTTGCCACCCATTGCCAAGCACTCCAGCAGCCGATGACCAGCCCGGCGACCAATAGCGCCAGTGTCCACGAATGGCTACCCGCGTGATTCCTATCTAGCCATGCGCCGATCGCTGCTCCAACCAACGTTGGAACGACGACGGACCAACCGATCAGCCCCATCATCCCCAGCCCAAACCACACGCCCCGATTGGGAGAACGTTGAGCTCTAAGTTTTCGCTTTACCTTGGCGTTGACTTTTTGCCGGAAGTCCGTTCGATCTTTTGTTTCGTGGCTGTCTTGGGGCTCATTCATGATGCAACTCCGCCAGCCGACGAACGATGTTGGTCTCAAGTTTAGCCATGGTTGATCGCACGCTCTGCTGCAGTTCATCCAGCGTCAAGAACTCCTGTTCCACCGCCGCCCGCAGATGTTCCAGATCGGTTCCGGCAATAGCATTTCGAACCGAGACCAGCACATTCAAGCCGGTCTTAACCAACACGCCTGCGTCAATCGCTGTGAACACCTCGCCTTCGGATTCCGTTTCATAGGTCAAGATTCCTGGCGCCAGGGACGCGATGCAATCCAATCGATGCGGCCACAGCCCGACCGAACCTTCGCGAGTTTCCGCCACGATGCGTGCAACGCCCGTTTTGTTGGAGAAGACCTGAAACGGCAACAAGATCTTAAGACGCATGAGATTCGACGACATGCTTGTCCTTTGCATCAGATTGTGTTTTCGAAATCGACTTGCCTTTCGATCGTGCGACGGCTTTCTCCTTTGCCTCTTGGATTGTCCCGATCATGTACAGGTCGCCCTCGTCAGCGTCCGTGAATTCATCCTTCAGAATTCGCTCACAGCCATCCAGCGAGTCTTCAAGACTGACTAGTTTTCCCTTTAAGCCCGTGAACTGTTCCGTCGTAAAAAAAGGCTGCGTTAGGAAGCGTTCCAAACGTCGAGCTCGCCCGACAATTTTTCGGTCGTCCGGCGACAGTTGCTCCAGGCCAAGCATGGCGATGATATCCTTCAAATCGGCGTACTGAGCCAACGTACGGCGGATCTCTTGCGCCAATTCATAATGTCGCTGACCAACGATACTCGGCGTCGCCATCTTGGAACTCGACTGCAACGGATCGATCGCCGGGAACAGCCCTTCGCTGGCGCGCTTACGCGACAGAACAATCGACGCGGACAAGTGTGAAAACGTATGCACGG
>Ga0163144_10025979_pt1 | contig 11411 bp, 10 predicted proteins | sample OliLak19BULKMAT1_FD_123175 | JGI IMG/M metagenome (GOLD analysis project Ga0163144, IMG submission 123175) | Freshwater microbial mat bacterial communities from Lake Vanda, McMurdo Dry Valleys, Antarctica - Oligotrophic Lake LV.19.BULKMAT1 | ecosystem: Environmental > Aquatic > Freshwater >... | reverse complement strand
CTCCGCACGCCTCAACGCGCGCGGCAACACAACTCGCCAGGGCCTTACGGCCCTTTTCTTTCAACCCGACTGGTACACTTTCACGCCGCCATCTGGCACAATTTGTCGCCGCCGTTGACAACGAGCCTTACTCAACTCCGAACGCCGAGAGGTTCTGGAAAAAATCGCGACGACGTGATGAGAATGAGGAAAGCCCTGCAGCGCAACGACGCTAGCGAAATGTTCGCGCGCGTGTGCTAGTCATGGCGCATGCCGATCACACGTCATTTCGTCTCAGAGATTTATCGCGACAGGATCGGCGATTCCGAACTCAATACTGACCTCCTCGATGCAGCCAGGATGCTTGCGAAGGAAGACAAGGCCGGGCGCGCGTGGTGCCGCGAGCACGGCTATCAGGGTTACACGTCCTACGCGTCACTCAACGACCTGCCGCAGCGCGCGACGTGTTTCGACCAGCTTGTCCGTGTACTGAAGACACACACGGAGACGTTCGCGTCTCACCTGCAGATGGACCTGCGCGGCAAGCGGCTGAAGCTCGACAGCCTTTGGGTCAACGTGCTCGAGCCGGGCGGCTCGCACACTGGCCACATCCATCCGCACTGCGTGATGTCGGGGACCTACTATGCGCGCGTGCCCGATGGCGCATCCTCGCTGAAGTTCGAGGACCCGCGGCTGGCGATGATGATGGCCGCCCCAGCCCCGCTTGAGGATGCGGATGATGAGCGCCGCCGCTTCGTTTACGTCGCGCCGAAGGTTGGCGAGGTCCTGTTATGGGAGAGCTGGCTGCGCCACGAGGTGACGGTCAATCGCGCGGCCACGCCAAGGATCAGCATCAGCTTCAATTACCGGGTCTGACCAGCTGGCGCCGTTTACACGTCTTGCCAAAGCGTTTCACGTGAAACGGTGCGCCTCCCGGTAGCGCCCGCCGGACCTGGTCAGGGATATGGCCCTACTGGTCAGCTCAGATGCCTGGCGAAGAAGTCCATGCTCCGCTGATTGGCCTTCAGCGCGTCAGCCCGGTCGAAATGCTTGCCTCCTTCGCGCGCGAAGGCGTGGTCGCGGCCCGGGTATGAGTAGAGCTGGAAGGCTGGCGCGCTCAGACCGGCCCTCATCCTGGCCTGAGCGTCCTTCGAGACGAAGGCGTCCTCCTCCGCGATGTGGAGCATCGCCGGTTTACGGGCCCTACCGGCCTCGCCAAGGTAGTTGTCGATCCCCACGCCGTAATAGCTGACGGTCGCATCCGCATCGGTCCTGGTGTTGGTCAGGAAGGCCAGGAGGCCGCCGAGGCAGTAGCCGACAGCCCCGACCCTCGAATGCTCCTGGGCGCGCGTCCAGGCGATTGTGGCGGCGATGTCCTCGATGCCTTCGTCGACGTTGAAGGCCTTGAAGCAAGAGAAGGCCTTCTCCCATTCGGCGTCTGTCTGGTCGGTGATGTCGATGCCCGGTTCGATCCGCCAGAACAGGTCGGGGCATACCGCAGTATAGCCTTCATCAGCGAGGAAATCGGCGATGTCGCGCATCACTTTGTTGACCCCGAAGATCTCCTGGATGACCACGATGGCCGGCCCCCCCTTTGTTTTACCATCCGCGAGGTACGCGCCGAAGGATCCGTCTTTTCCCTGGATGGTAATCCTGCGGCCCATCGGCGGTACTCCCGTTCTGGATTGTTGGCTGTTGGGGTTGTAGGGCTCGGTATGGCCACAACAAGCCGCTTTGGCCCCGTATGGCCGAAGCAACATGACTGTCAGGCGCGGCCCTCCCGATACGATCATCGCCCTCGCATCGGGGGCCGGCAGGGCGGGTATCGCGGTCATACGGCTCTCGGGCGCGGGGTCTGCAGCACTCCTCCGGCAATTGAGTGCGCATGAGCCGGGTGTTTCACGTGAAACACCGATGCCTGCGCCACGCCGGGCCGCGGTCCGGGCCGCGGTGCGGTCACTCCCGTTCTGGATTGTTGGCTGTTCGGGTTGTAGGGCTCGGTATTGCCACAACAAGCCGCTTTGGCCCCGTATGGCCGGAGCAACATGACTGTCAGGCGCGGCCCTCCCGATACGATCATCGCCCTCGCATCGGGGGCCGGCAGGGCGGGTATCGCGGTCATACGGGTGTCGGGCGCGGGGTCTGCAGCGCTCCTCCGGCAATTGAGTGCACATGAGCCGGGTGTTTCACGTGAAACACCGATGCCTGCGCCACGCCGGGCCGCGGTGCGGTCACTCCATGACTGGCAGGGAGCATTCCTCGATGAGGCGCTGGTTCTCTGGATGCCGGGCCCGAATTCCTACACCGGCGAGGACACGGTTGAATTCCATGTCCATGGCGGAGCGGCTGTCATTCAGGCGGTACTCGGCGCAGCGCTTCGGACCGGGCTTTGCCGGGTGGCTGAACCGGGAGAATTCACGCGGCGGGCGTTCGATACCGGGCGGATGGACCTCACGCAGGCGGAGGCGATTGGGGACTTGATCGACGCCGAGACAGAGGGCCAGAGGCGGCAGGCGGGACGGCTTTACAGGGGCGAGGCGGCCCGGACCTTTGAGGGGTGGCGGGACCTCCTGATGTCGGCCATGGCGGCGCTCGAGGCCTCCATCGACTTCCCCGATGAGGCCGACATTCCGGCCGAACTGGACCTTTCGGCGCTTGAGCCAATCGCCGATCTGGCTTCCGAGCTCAGGGCGGCACTTGGAGATGCGGGACGGCTGAATGCGGTTCGGGAGGGATTCCGGGTCGCGATTCTGGGGCCGCCGAACGCGGGAAAGTCGTCGCTGATGAACCGGCTGGCCAGGCGGGAGGCGGCGATCGTCTCCCCGATCGCGGGAACAACACGGGACGTGGTGGAAGTGCGTCTGGTGCTGGCCGGCTTCCCGGTCTGGGTCGCGGACACGGCTGGACTGCGGGAGGCGTCGGACGCGATCGAGGCCGAGGGCGTTCGCCGGGCGCTGGCCCGGGCCGAAGAGGCGGACCTCCGGATCTGGGTCAGTGATGCGGCGGAGGATGTTTCACGTGAAACACTGGCCGCGTCCAAGCCGGGCGACATTGAAGTCCTCAACAAGGCCGACCTGGTCGGGACCGCGCCGGCGCGTGCGGGTGCCGAGGATGTCTTCGTCATGTCGGCCAAAACAGGTGCTGGGCTCGAGGCGTTCGAGAGGCGGCTGGTCCAGATTGTCCGCGAGCGTCTCGAGGGCGATGAGGCACCTCTTGTGACGCGCGCCAGGCATCGGGAGCTGGTCGAAGACGCACTTTTTGCAGTGGAACGAGCCCTGGAAGCGGCAAAAGCGGGGATTGGGGCCGAGCTGGTATCCGAGGACCTGCGGCTGGCGGCCCGGGCGCTGGGGCGTATCACCGGGACAATCGATGTCGAGGATCTGCTGGAGCGGATCTTCAGCCAGTTCTGCGTTGGGAAGTAGGCGCGATGTTTCACGTGAAACATCGCCCGGCACGCCTTCGCGCCGGCCAACGGGGCCGCGAGGAGGGGTCGCAGAGCCTTCGCCGAGAGAAAACCACGGCGATTTCGCACAATGGTGCCATTCCCGAGGTGCCCTTCGCCTGGAAAAAATCGTCTGTGCGGGCCTCCAGGGGCTCGGGGTCGCAGAAGTGTGCGTGGCCCCCCGGGTCCGGCTCGCACTCCGCGCGCGCGTCCACAATGAGGGGCTTTGCCTGGAGCAACAACAACGGGTCCGCTCTCGGGTTTGCCCCGAGAACCCCCGCTGGTCGAATAGCTGGGAGTCTTCGCGATCGACCCAACAGAGGTTCTTGTCTCCTGAATTCGTTGCATATGTCCCAGCGCGCGAGGTCCTGCGAGATTGGTGGCTCGCGCCCCGCTCGCCCCAGAATCACTGCGACAGGATGCGGATCAGAGGAAACCGAGCAGTTTCCTTCTTTTGAGTGGCCTGATAGCCCCGGAACCGCTCGCCTCGGTGGGCCGGGCGCATTGGCGGCGCCGGACTGTTTCACGTGAAACATTCGAGGCGCCTCGACGTGGGGGGCTGGCTCCCTTAAATGACCGGCTTCATCCACAGGCAGCCGCCGCATGACCGCGCCAACTGAAACATTCGACGTCATCGTCATTGGCGGTGGACACGCCGGGGCCGAGGCGGCCGCTGCCGCAGCGCGATTCGGGGCCATGACGGCGCTGATCACGCACAAGCTTTCGACGATTGGCGAGATGTCCTGCAACCCCGCGATTGGTGGTTTGGGCAAGGGGCATCTGGTTCGGGAAGTCGATGCGCTGGATGGCGTGATGGGGCGGGCGGCGGATCTGGGGGGCATCCAGTTCCGCATGCTCAACCGGTCCAAGGGCCCTGCCGTGCGCGGCCCGCGGACGCAGGCGGACCGGAAACTCTATCGCGAGGCGGTCCAGTCGATCCTGGGCGAGTATGAGAATCTCACCCTCATCGAGGATGGGGTTGAAGACCTGATCGTCGAGAATGAGTGCGTGGCTGGCGTGATCGGCCAGTCGGGCCGGTCGTGGCGGGCAGGCGCAGTCGTGGTGACGACCGGCACGTTCCTGAAAGGCCTGATCCATATCGGCGAAAAGCGGATTCCGGCGGGTCGCGTTGGCGAGGCCCCCGCGATCGGTCTGTCGGACCGGCTGTATGGGCTTGGGCTGCAGATGGGCCGGCTGAAGACCGGAACGCCCGCCCGGCTTCGCGCCTCAAGCATCGACTGGTCGGACCTGGAGATGCAGGCGGCCGATGCCGAGCCGATCCCGTTCTCCTTCCTCAATGACCGTATCGACGTGCCGCAGATCGCCTGTGGCATCACCTGGACGTCGGCCGAGGTGCACGCCGTGATCGGCGACAATCTCCACAAGTCTGCCGTCTATTCGGGCGCCATTGCAGGGCGTGGGCCCCGCTATTGCCCGTCGATCGAAGACAAGGTGAAGCGGTTTGCAGACCGCGACAAACACCAGATCTTCCTTGAGCCGGAAGGCCTGCCCGGCACCGAGTATGGCGACACCATATATCCCAACGGGATTTCGACATCGCTCCCGGAGGACGTGCAGGAAGCTTTCATCCGGAAGATCCACGGGCTCGAGAATGTCGAGATCAAGCGCTTCGGCTACGCGATCGAATACGACTATGTCGATCCGCGCGAGCTGACGCCGGACCTTGCTGTGAAGCGCCTGCCTGGCCTTTACCTGGCGGGGCAGATCAACGGCACGACAGGCTATGAAGAGGCTGCAGGACAAGGGTTGGTGGCAGGTCTCAATGCGGCGCGGTTCGCGGCCGGGAATGATCCGTACATCCTCGATCGGAGCCGGGCGTATATCGGCGTGATGATCGACGACCTCGTGACGCGCGGCGTTTCCGAGCCCTATCGGATGTTCACATCACGCGCCGAATACCGGCTGAGCCTGCGGGCGGACAATGCCGACCAGCGGCTGACGGAAGAGGGCGTTCGCGCCGGTGTTGTCGGCGTCAACAGGCGTGAAGCGTTTCACGTGAAACGTTCATCGATCGAAGCCGCCCGCGTGAAGCTGAACGACCTGACGCTGACGCCGAACGAGGCGCGCGGCCACGGCATCATGATCAACCTCGACGGCAAGCGGCGCAACGCGCTGGAGATCCTCGCCTATGACGAGGTCGACTTTACGCGCCTGCGCGGCGTGTGGCCGGAGCTGGCCGATGTCAGCCCGCAGGTCGCCGAGCAGATGGAGATCGAGGCGCAGTACGCCGGCTATCTCGACCGCCAGGAGGCGGACATTGTCGCCTTTCGGAAGGACGAGGACATGCGGTTGCCCGCCGATCTCGACTATCGCTCGATCGGGGGACTTTCGAACGAGGCGAAAGACAAGCTCTCGACCGTGCGGCCGGCCACGCTCGGCCAGGCAGCGCGGATCGAAGGCATGACACCTGGGGCCATAACCGCGGTTCTCGGGCATCTGAGGCGGTCGGCGCGGAAGATTGGGCGGGGGTGAGCGGCTTGTCTCTGGCTGCGAGGAACACGCTCTTGTCATTCCAGACGAGCCCTTCAGGCCCTCCTCAGCATGAGGGCTGCGAGGCAATTGCGAGAGGAGCCCTCATGCTGAGGAGCCAGCCTTGCGGGTGCCTCGAGGGGCGTGCTTCCGGGAGGCTTTGCTGATGCCCTGGCCCGCCCACGACGAAGACGGCTTCGGGCCCGAGGACGCAGCCGGCCTGACCGGTGTTTCACGTGAAACACTTGGGCGCGTTCGCTCATACCTCGCCGTGCTGGACGCATGGCGGGAGCGAATCAACCTGATCGGACCCGGCGAGGGGCGCCACATGTGGCGGCGGCATGTGCTCGACAGCCTGCAACTGCTTGAACAGATCGGCCCGCAAGACAGGAATATAGTTGACCTTGGTTCAGGGGCGGGATTTCCCGGGTTGCTGATCGCAGCCGCGATGGTGGAGCGGCCGGGAGCGTCAGTGACGCTCGTCGAGAAAAGTCCGCGAAAAACCGAATTCCTTGAAGCGGCTATTGCCGAAGTGGAGCTGCCTGCCCGCGTGCTGAACATGCGAATCGAGGATCCACCGGCGTCGCTGGCCAGGGATCGTTTCGACCTGCTCACAGCTCGGGCGCTGGCGCCGCTGCCGAGGCTTTTAGCGTATGGTTACGCATGGCTTAAACCTTCCGGTAAGGCCCTGCTGATGAAAGGTAGGGACACCGCCCACGAATTGGTGGAGGCGCGTCGCTCCTGGACCTTCACGGTCGCCGAGCGCGAAAGCCTCTCCAGTCCGGAAGGGCGCGTGCTGACGATTTCGTCGATTGAACCCCGGAGGGCCTGATGCGCGTCATCGCCGTCGCCAACCAGAAGGGCGGAGTGGGCAAGACCACGACCGCCATCAATCTCGGCACTGCGCTCGCCGCAGTGGGCAAGCGTGTGCTCGTGATGGATTGCGATGCACAGGGCAACGCCTCGACCGGTCTTGGCGTCGAGCCGATGGCGCGCGCGAAGACCAGCTATGACGTGCTGGTCGGCGATGGCGGCATGGCGGATGCGATCGTGAAAACGAAAGTGCCGAGCCTTGATCTCATCCCGGGCGATGAGAACCTCGCCGGCGTCGAGACGATGCTGCACAATGATCCGCGGAAGAACTTCAAGCTGCGGGAAGCTTTTGCAGCGTTCGAGAAGACCGGTGCGACTTACGACACCGTGCTGATCGATTGCCCGCCCTCGCTTTCAACCGTGACGATCAACGCGATGGTTGCGGCGAACGCGGTGCTCGTGCCGCTGCAGTGCGAGTTCCTCGCGATGGAAGGTCTCTCGCAGATTCTCCGCACGATCGAGCTGGTGCGGTCTGGATTGAATCCGGACCTTGAAGTGCAGGGCGTCGTGCTGACGATGTACGACAAGAGGAACAACCTCTCCGACCAGGTCGCAACCGAAGTGCGCACCTATCTCGGCTCCAAGGTTTACCAGACAGTCATACCCCGCAATGTACGGTTGTCGGAGGCCCCATCCTTCGGACTACCGGCCATACTCTATGACCACAAATGCTCAGGCAGCGAGGCTTACATCATGCTCGCGCAGGAGCTGATGCAGCGTGAACGCGAGAGGGCGGCAGCGTGACCCAACCGATGAAGCAGGCGAGACTCGGGCGCGGATTGTCGGCCTTGCTGGGCGACTATGCCGGCGCGCGCAACGCCATCGAGGGCGGCGAGCCTGAGGCTGCCACGATCACGTCTCCGTCCAGGGAGGAGCCCTCGCCGTCCGAGATTGCGATCGATCGCATCGTGCCGAACCCGAAGCAACCGCGACGCACCTTTGGCGAGGCTGACCTTGAAGAGCTGACGGAGTCGATCAAGACCAAGGGCATCATCCAGCCGATCCTGGTGCGCCCCGATCCGTCGCAGCCGGAAATGTTCGAGATCATAGCCGGCGAGCGTCGCTGGCGCGCGGCGCGGCGCGCAGGCTTGTCGATGGTGCCAGCCGTCGTCCGCGAGATGGACGATCGCGAGATGCTCGAGATCGCGATCATCGAGAACGTTCAGCGCGCGGACCTCAATGCTGTCGAGGAAGCGGAAGCGTACAAGGCGCTGATCGACCGGTTCGGGCGGACGCAGGAATCCGTTGCGCAGCAGGTCGGCAAGAGCCGCGAGCATGTGTCGAATACGCTGCGCCTGCTCTCGCTTCCCGAAGATGTGCGCGAGCATGTGCGCGAGGCGCGGCTGACGCCGGGCCATGCGCGCGCGTTGATGAAGACATCCGATCCGTCGGGCTTTGCCGCGAGGGTGATCGCCAGGCAGCTGTCGGTGCGCGAGACGGAAGCGCTGTCGAAGGCGGACAAGGTCTCGGGCGGGAAGCCTGAGATCAGGTCCGCGGGCGTCGACAAGGACGTCGACACCAAGGCGCTGGAGCTCGACCTGCAGCGCGCGCTGGGCCTCGACGTCGATATCCGTCATGTGAACGGCAAGGGCGGCGAAGTGCGCATCAAGTATGCGCAGCTGGAGCAGCTTGATGAGATCTGCCGGCTCCTGTCGCGGCCGCGCGCTGTGGTGTCGAACGACGGGCTGGATTAGGGCTCCGTCAGATCGTGCGCGTTGCAATCCTGTGAATCAGGTTGCGGATGATGGCGTCTGAGGGCGCTCCCGCCTGCTTGCAGGATTTCTCGGCTTCGTAGAGGCGGGCGATGGTTCGCTGCAGCGTCGGTGCGCGCCAGTCGCGGACGGCGCGCGAGTAGGCGGGCCATTCCTTTTCGAACACGGGCGGGCGCAGCCGCGTGCCGGACCCTGCGCCCGAACCCACGGCGTCGATCACGCGCAGCATGCGGAAATGCAGCATGCGCAGGGCGGAGATCGGATTGCCGCCCGCGTCGAGATAGCGGTTGATCGACAGTGTTGCCTGCGCCGCGTCGCCCAGGATGGCGGCGTCTGCGGCATCGTCTGCGCCGCGCGGCTGTTCGGCGGAGGCGAGCAGGCCTATGTCTGCGGCACTCACAGCGCGGCCGAGGCCGATGGCGTAGAGTTCGAGCTTCTCGATTTCGGAAAGCGCGAGCCGGCGGTCGCCGGGCAGTTCCGCGACGAAGGCGGCGAGGGCAGGCTCCTCCATGACGACGCCTGCGGCGGCGAGGCGGCGGGCCACGAGATCGTTGATGGTGCTTTCGTCATCGGCATAGAGCTGCAGCGCCTGCGCGGCGTCGGACGCTTCAAATGCGCCGCGCAGCTTGCTCGCCTTTCCAAGATCGCCGCCCTCGACGATCCAGGCGGCTTCCGGATTGAGCAGGCCCTTCTCGATGTCGCCGAGGATTTCGATGACGGGTTTGGCGCTCGTCTCGCGGTCGATGCGCACGCGGACAAGACGGTCGCCGCCCATCAGCGATCGCGCGACCAGTTCGTCGGCAAGCGTCTGCGGATCCCGTTTCAGATCGTCGTCGGAGAGCTTGACCAGGTTGAAGGGGTCGATGCCGGGGACCCAGCGCTGCGCCAGCATGTCAGCGGCGGTGGAGACAAGGCCAGGATCGCCGCCGAAGATGAGGACGATGCGCCTCTTGCCCTGCGGCTTGTCGCAGAAGGCGAGCGCGCGGGCGCCCGCGAGCTTCACGGCTTGGCGGGTGCGGGCTGCGCTGGCTGCGCGGCAGGGGCAGGGGCCGGGGCCGGGGGACGGCCGGTCCCGGGGTCCACAGTCTTGCCCGCGGCCATGATCATCTCGGCGCGGATCGAGCGCGCAAGCAGCGTGGCGAGACGCTCCTGCGCCGCGGTCTGCGCTGCAAGGTCGCTATAGGCCGCGTCCGCGAAGTTGAAACTGGCGCGCTCCTCAACCGAGCCGGTGCCGAGAATTGCGCCGCCAGCACCACGCAGTGTCCACGTCGCTGCGCCGACATAGTCCGAGCGCGAGGCGGCTTGGTCAGGCGTGAAGGCCAGGCGTTCGATCCTGTGGCGGAGGGCGACGTCGAGTGTGCCAGCGGCGAAGCCGGGGATGCCCTGGCCCACCGAGCGAACCAGTTCCTGGCGCAGGAAGTGGCCGGTGCGGCCGGAGGCTACACCAGCCGTGGCGGTGGCGCGGATTTCGTTGATCGCGATCGGGCCGGAATTCGCATACCCCGCCCCCTCTCCGCCGCCATAGACGGGTGAGAAACTGCAGGCAGCCAGGCCCGTGACGGAGAGCGGCAGGAAGGCAATGGCGATGAGCGCTGCACGGATCATGATGCGACGATATTGACGATACGGCCGGGGACCACAATCACCTTTCGCACGGTGAGACCCGCCAGATGTTGCATCACTGCATCATCCGCGCGGGCGGCGGCTTCCACGGCGGCCGGGTCGGCGCTCGCAGGCACCGTGATTTCCGCGCGCTTCTTGCCGTTGATCTGGACGGGCAGGGTGAGGGTGTCGGACACCAGCAGGGCAGGGTCCGGCGTCGGCCATTTGGCCGTCGCAACCATTCCCGAACCGCCGAGCCGCGCCCAGCATTCCTCGGCGAGGTGCGGCGCGAAAGGCGCGGCGATCTGGGCGAACAGGCGCAGCGCTTCGCGGCGGGCTGTGGCCATGCCGGGGACGGCGGACTGTTCGGCCTTGCGCAGCGCGTTACCCAACTCGTTCATGCGGGCGATGCCGACATTGAAGTGGAATTTCTCGATGCCCTGCGTGACATCGCGCACCGTGCGGTGGGCGAGACGGCGCAGCTCCAGCGGTTCGCCGGTGTCGGCCGGTCCATCGTCTGCGGCGGGTGCGGCTTCGACCAGCGCCCAGAGTTTCTGTATCGATCCCCACGCGCCGCGCACGCCGGCGTCGGTCCATTCGAAGTCGCGCTCGGGCGGGCTATCCGACAGGACGAACCAGCGGGCGACGTCGGCGCCATAGTCGGCGATGATCTGGATCGGATCGACGACGTTCTTCTTGGACTTCGACATCTTCTCGACGCCGCCGATGGTAACGGGCTTGCCGGTGCCGATTTCGACCAGGGCGCCGTCACGCTTCTCAATCTCTTCGGGTAGCAGCCATGTTCCAGCCGCGGACTTGTACGTCTCGTGCGTCACCATGCCCTGCGTGAACAGGCCCGCAAACGGCTCGCCGCTCGGCAGGTCAAGCAGGCCGCAGTCGCGCAACGCGCGGGTGAAGAAGCGGGAGTAGAGCAGGTGGAGCACGGCGTGCTCGACGCCGCCGATGTATTGATCGACGGGCAGCCAGTAGGCGGCTTCTTGCCTGTTGATCGGCTCCTTCGATTTGGGATCACAGAAACGGGCGAAATACCAGGACGAGTCCACGAACGTGTCCATCGTGTCGGTTTCGCGCGTCCCCGGGCCGGAGCATTTCGGGCACACGACGTGCTTCCATGTCGGATGGCGCGCAAGCGGATTTCCGGGTTCGGAGAAGTCGGCATTGTCGGGCAGCAGCACGGGCAGCTGGTCGTCCGGCACGGGCACGGTTCCGCACGTCGCGCACTTGATCACCGGGATCGGGCATCCCCAGTAGCGCTGGCGCGAGACGCCCCAGTCGCGCAGGCGGTATTGCGT
>Ga0163144_10025978_pt1 | contig 11411 bp, 9 predicted proteins | sample OliLak19BULKMAT1_FD_123175 | JGI IMG/M metagenome (GOLD analysis project Ga0163144, IMG submission 123175) | Freshwater microbial mat bacterial communities from Lake Vanda, McMurdo Dry Valleys, Antarctica - Oligotrophic Lake LV.19.BULKMAT1 | ecosystem: Environmental > Aquatic > Freshwater > Lake... | reverse complement strand
GCGATCGGCGTCAGCGCCCCCTGCCAGATGCGCGGCTCGGCGGCGAGGAGGCCGGGGGCCAGCGTCAGGCCGGCGGCGGAAGCGGAGAGAAAACGGCGACGATCCATGCTCAGGTGGTCTCCCGACCGGTGTGGGCCGGTGGTACCGCCGCGCGTAGCGGGCGGGGTGTCATAGGAACTCCAGGGTCTGGCATCGGGGAGCCGGCGGCGCGCGGCCGCTGGCCTGCCGTGTCTTACGCCTCGATCCGGCGGATTGTTGCGACCTCGCGGGCGGAGCGCCTGGCGCGCCATGCGGCCCCTGCGATCGCCCCTCACGGGGCGGACATGCCGACTAATATGTCTGCCGCTGCACCGTTCCGGGGGCCCCCGCCGGTTCCCGCTCTCCCGCCCACCAGCGAGCGTCCATGTTCGTCACGCACCTCGCATGCACGCTCTGCGATACGCACTACGACCAGACGCGCCTGCAGACCCTCTGCGAGGGCTGTCACCGCCCTCTCTACGCCCGCTATGACCTCGACCTCGTGAAGACGGCCCTCCCGCGTGCGGCGCTGGCCACCCGCGAGAGTTCGCTCTGGCGCTACCGTGAGGCGCTCCCGCTACCGGCGGGCGTAGCGCCCGTCACGCTGGGGGAAGGCTGGACCCCGCTGCTCGAGACGCCGCGCCTCGCGGCCGCACTCGGCATGGACCGTACGTGGATCAAGGACGAATCGCAGAACCCCACCTCGAGCTTCAAGGCCCGAGGCATGGCGGTGGCGGTAAGCATGGCCAAGCACCTCGGCGCCACGGCGCTGGCAGCACCATCGGCCGGCAACGCAGGTGGGGCGATGGCCGCCTACGCCGCGCGTGCCGGGCTCTCCGCGTACGTCTTCATGCCCAAGGACACACCGAAGGCCAACATCATCGAGTGCCGCGAGATGGGCGCGCATGTGACCCTGATCGACGGGCTGATCCATGATTGCGGGGCCGAAGTCGCCAAGCGGAAGGCGGCCGAAGGGTGGTTCGACATGAGCACCCTGAAGGAGCCGTACCGTGCTGAAGGAAAGAAGACGCTGGGCTACGAGCTCGCCGAACAGTTGGCCTGGACGCTGCCGGATATCATCGTCTATCCGACCGGCGGCGGCACCGGCCTGGTGGGGATGTGGAAGGCGTTCGACGAGATGGAACGCATGGGGTGGATCGGGTCGAAGCGGCCGCGCATGATCGCCGTGCAGGCCGACGGCTGCCAGCCGATCGTCAAGGCGTTCCTGGCGCACGAACGCTTCGCGCCGCTGTACGAGAATGCGCGTACCAGCGCCTCGGGGCTGCGCGTACCGAAGGCCGTCGGCGACTTCCTGATCATCGATGCCGTAGTCGCCTCGGGCGGTGAAGCGATCGCCGTGAGCGATGCGCAGATGATTGCGGAGACGCGCGTGGCGGGGTCGCTCGAGGGGCTGTTCGTGGCGCCTGAAGGCGGGGCCTGCGTGGCAGCACTCCGCGCCTTGCGGCAGGCGGGTCGCGTGCAGGCCGACGAATCGGCGGTGATCTTCAATACGGGTGCCGGCGTGAAATATCTGGAGTGCTACGGCGGCTGAGCACGCATCCCTGACGTAACCACGCGCCGTCGGCCTCTATCAGGTCGGCGGCGCGCTGCACGAGAGGCCGGTGCGTCAGTCTCCGGTGGGTACGCCGCGCCACCCCATCTTGGCGCTCTCGTACCAGATCTTCGCCGCCGGCTCGTACACCATCGTCTTCTCGGGCCAGCGATACGCCGCCAGATAGCCGCCGAAGACGCAGCCGCCGTCGATGTCGATCGTGTTGCTCATGCGCATGGGCGAGCGCACCGGCGTGTGGCCGTAGATGGCGAGCGGCTCGTCTTCGCCGACGGGCCAGCTGCCGGTCCAGTTCGTGTCGCGGATCGGGTAGCCGTTCTCGTCGGTGCCGCGCACCACGCCGTAGGTCGTCTGCGCCCAGGTGGCCTGATCCTGCGAGCCGACGCGGTCGCGCTGCAGCGCCGCGTGGAAGATCACGAGCTTGCCGCCTGCCAGCACCAGCACCTGCGGCAGATTTTCGAGAAAATACCGCACGTCGGTCTTGAAGACGTCGCCCTCGCGCTCCAGCTCGTCGAGCGTGGTGTGCAGGCCGTGCGTCACGGTGGTGGGACGTCCGCTCAGGTAGCGTACCAGCTTGGCGCAGTGGTTGCCCGGCACGCCCAAGGCCGTACCCGCCGCGTGCATCGCCATGACGCGGCGGAAGACGCCGGCGCTGCTGGGCCCGCGATCGGCGTAGTCACCGACGAAGACGGCGGTACGGCCGTGCGGATGCCGACGCGTGCCGTCGGCTTCGGGCGGAAGCCAGCCAAGGGTGTCGAGCAGGCGGTCCAGTTCGCCCGCGCAGCCGTGCACGTCGCCGATCACGTCGAACGGACCCGGATGCGGCATCGGCTCCGGCAGCGTATAGCGCACCGCGGGCAGCAGGTCGACATCGGTGTCGCCGAAGAAGATGACCTGATCCCAGCCCTCGTCCTGATGCGTCAGCACGAAGTCGTCCACCTGCTGCACCTGCCGCCGGAGCAGCTTGGGGCTCAGCATCCGATTGCCGCTCCTGCTACGGAACTGCGCCAGTTCCGCCGGCACCCGGAAGCAGACGGCCACCGCGGGCCTGCCACAGGCGCGCGCCACCTCGAGCACGTGACGCCGCATATCCGGGGCGACGAAGTGGCCGTCCACGAGCGTCGTGATCCGCCGGCGTGCACGGCCCTCGAGCGCCATCAGCAGGATCTCGAACGCCTCGTGGGTGACGTCATGCTCCGACTCGCCGCCCGCCACCATGCGGCGGCACTCGTCGAGCGAGATGATCTGGTCGTTGGGAAATTGCCGCTTGGCCCACGTCGTCTTCCCGGAGCCGGCGCTGCCGATGGTGACGACGATGGCGCCGGGAGGGATGCGCAGGATGCGGTCGGTGAAGAGATCCGGAGTCACCTGGGGAATCTAGACGATGCCCGCGGCCGCCGTCGCCACCCCGCGCTTCACGCGATACAAAATCGCGGTCAGCCCCTGTGTGCGGTTCATGCCCAGCGCTTCCGTGAGGCCAAGACGATCGAGCAGGTCGTCCGGCACGGCGGCGACGGCATCGGCCGGGCCGTCATTGAGCGTTCGGATGAGCAGCGAGAGGAAGCCGCGCACCGTGGGGCTCTCGGGCGGGACGGCGGCCTGAATCTTCACCTTGCCCTCGGGCACCGAAATGAAGAGGTACACCGGCGTCTGGCACTCGGTGACGCGGAAGCGCTCGTCCTCTGCGGCAGCGGCGAGATCCGGCGCGAGGGGCGGAAGCTTCTTGGCGTAGTCGAGCAGCGTCTCGAGGCGCGTACGCTTGTCGGCGGCGGCAAAGCGGGGAATCAGGGAGTCCAGGCTAGGCATGTCTCAACTATACCCCTCGAAATGACACAGGGCCCACCATCCTTGGCAGGCCCCCGGTGCAGCGGCATCAGCGCGATTCAGAGCCCGACGGGCTTTTCCGGCCGTGCTTCCCGCAGATCCTGCTCCCGCTCGGCTTCACGGCCGGACCAGATGGCGCCGGCAGCCACCGAGCCCCAGGCGAGCGTCCCGAGCGCAAAGGCGCCGAGCGCCCAGCCCACCGGGCCGACGGGCAGCTGCGTGTCCCGCGCCGCGATCCACCAGAAGAGCATCAGGCTCGCCGGAATCGCCAGCACGAAGGCGAAGATGCCGCCCGCGCGCGCCGTCATCCCCGGAATCGGGGGCAGCGGCATGCTCCGCAGGTTGGCGCGACGCGTGTAGTACACTGCGAGGGCCCCGCCCGCGAGCGCCAGCAACGCCGCCTGCGCCGACCAGATGTCCTCGCCCGGGAGCGCGTTGTAGATCCACCCCGTCGGCGGCAACGTGCTCAGCCCTGCCCAGAGCAGGACCAAGCCGGCGACGGCAGCGGTGACTTCGGCGTAGAACGCAGTGCGCATGGTGCTCTCGGACGGCGAGGGGATCTGATCGGCCGCGATAGGTGACGCGGAACGTCAACGGCAAAGATAGAGCGGGTGGCGCTTCATGGTAGGCGTCGCCCGATGGCGGGTCAGGCGGCGAGGCGCAAGATCTCGCGGACGCCGGCAAGCGTGATCCCGCCCCGCTCGCCCAATTCCGTGACGCCGCGCGCCGCGAGCCGCTCGGCGACGATGTCGGCCACCCGCGCCGACGCCCCGATGCCGTGCTGGGCCAAGTGCGTCCCCACGCCGAACCCCTCGAAGAAGCCGCGCGTCCGGACAATCGTTGCCGCGACCCGCTGTTCGTGCGATCCCTCGGTGATCCCCCAGACACGTGCCCCGTACTGGAGAAGCTTCAGCCGCTTGGCCTCCGCCTGATGCGCCAGCAGCGCCGGAAGCACGATGGCGAGGGTCACGGCATGGTCGAGGCCATGCAAAGCCGTCAGCTCATGCCCGATGGTGTGCGTCGCCCAGTCTTCGGGCACGCCGGCGGCGAGGAGGCCGTTGAGCGCCAGCGAAGCGCTCCACATGACGTTGGCGCGCGCCGCATAGTCCAGCGGCTCGGCGACCGTCGTCCGGCCCTCGTCGATCAGCGTCAGCAGCACGGCCTCGGCCAGCCGATCCTGCAGCGGGGCGTTCACCGGGTAGGTGAGATACTGCTCGAGCACATGCACGAAGGCGTCGATGACACCGTTCACCACCTGCCTCGGCGGCAGCGACAGCGTCACCTCGGGGTCGAGGACGGCAAATTGCGGCCGCACCAGCGGATGCCCGAACGAGAGCTTCTCGCGGGGCGTGTCGCGGCTAATGACGCTCCACTGGTTCGTCTCGCTGCCGGTGCCGGGCAGCGTCAGCACGGCGCCGAGAGGGAGGGCGTCGGCAATCGGTGCCTGCTGCGAGAGGATGGTCCACGGATCGCCATCGAACCGCGCCGCCGCCGCGAGGAACTTGGTGGCGTCGATCACGGAGCCACCGCCCACCGCCAGCAGGAAGGTGGGTTGATCGCGGCGGATCTGCGCTACCTGCGGCATCAGCTGTTCGAATGCAGGGTTGGGACGAATGCCGCCGATTTCGGCGATGAGGCGCGCACCGAGCGCGGCGGTCACCTGCGCGTGCACGCCATTGCGATGCATCGAACCGCCGCCATACGTCAAAAGCACCCGCGCGTCCGCAGGGACGAGGTCGGCCAGCCGCGCCAGCTGCCCGCGCCCGAAGACCACGCGGGTCGGGTTGCAGAACTCGAAATTCGCCATAGGCGGCGGCGCACCGTGCCAGCCTGTCGTCATGCGGCCCGTCTACAGCTCGTCTTCGAGTGCCAGCTGGTGGAAGTAGTGCTCCACCGAATCCTGATTGTCGAGCAGCCAGTCGATCGTCGGCTCGCCGCGCATCGCCTTGCCGATCGCCTTCGTCATCGCTTCGCGGTGCGTCGCAAAGAGGATGCGCGGATCGTAGTCCTTCGCATCGAGCACTTCCGGGTCCAGCCAGACGCTCACGATGATGCCGAGCGACTCGGCCTTCTCCTTGGGAATGAAGCCCGCGCGTACAGCATCGAGCACGCCATTGGCAATCGCGGCCTGCACCGTGCCCATCAGGATGTTGGTGTACTTGTTCTTCGTGACGGTGACCTTGCTCACCATCAGCGTCGCCGGCTTCACCTGCACGTCGCTGTTGAGGATCGCGAACACCTTCGAATGACCACGCGCCTGGTCGCCGAGGAGGTTGGCCATCGCAATGCCCACCGGGCCGTCGAGTTCGCCGATGATCACTTCCGGCTCCGCGGCCGACCACGGCTGCTCCGCCTCCACCAGCGCTTCACCCGTCCGGAACACGATGCGGTCCGCCATGCTGTCTCCTGTGATCTGCTAGAAGCTGAGATTGACGCCGATGGTCGGCAAGATACCGAGGCTGACGTCGGGCTCCACGGCGCGCGTGCGCTCGTTGAACGCGAATGCCGAGATGTTCTTGCGCCCGTAGATGTTCTGCACGTCCAGGTAGAGCACCAGCTGCCGCGAGCGCCAGGCGAAGCGGCGATCGGCGCGCACGTCGAGCGCGTGGAAGATGGGGGTGCGCGGACCGGCGTTGTAGCGGGCAAAGTCGAGCGCGCCCGCCGTTGGCCCAACGAGCACGAACGGCGTCGTCGGTGCCCCGGTGGCTACGCGCACCTTGCCGCTCAGTTCCCAGCGGTCCGAGGGCCGCCAGCCGGTGAGCGCCGTCAGCAGGAGCCGCTGATCGAACGGCCCTGGGCGGAACGTGCCGTCGATGCCGGCGAATTCGCTGCGCGCCGCTGCCACGCTCAACAGGCCGTACACGGGCACGGTGCTGAGCTTCTTCTGCAGGAAGACCTCGACGCCGTACGCACGCCCGGCACCGCGATTGTCGAGCGGCTCGAGGCCGAACGGAATGTCGGACTTCACATCCTCGAACCCCGCCGGCGCAAAGACCGACTGCGGCCGGAAGACGCGCGCCGGGTAGTCGCCGTAGCGCTTGACGTACGCCTCCACCTGCAGCTTCAAGTCGGGGCGGAGCAGACGCTGCAGGCCTAGCACGATCTGGTCGGCGCGGAACGGCTGCAGGCCGGCATTCGTCGCGTCGCCCGCCAGCCAACTGAAGCTCGGCGTCTGCCACCAGCGGCCGACGCTGGCGGTCAGCGAGGTGCCCGGACTGAGCTCCAGGCTCGCCGCGACGCGCGGCGCCGCCCGCCACGGCCCCGCGAGGTAGGCATAGCGATCAAGGCGCGCGCCTGTGGTGAGCGTCAGGCGCGGCGAGACATTCCACGCAAGCTCCGCATACGTGCCGATGCGGAAACCGGTAAAGCTCGTATCACGGCTCAATGGCTGCTCGACACCGGACGCATCCCGACGCAGGAAGCCCGGCAGCGAGGCCTCGTACTGCAGGCGGTCGGCGTATTTGGCCGTGGCGCCGATCGTGGCGAGCACCGAGCGGCCGACTTCGCCCTTCCACTCGGCGCGGAGCGACTGCTCGCCTTCTGCGGCGCGGCTCCGGAAGACTTCCGCGCCAAGGGTGTCGGTCTGGTCGGCGCGGAAGCGGGTGAAGGTGCGGCCCGCAGCAAGCGTCACGAGCGAGCGATCGCCGCTGTGCGTATACACGAGCCCCGCGATGTACTGCTGCTGATTGAGGCCGATGACGCGGGCATTGTCCAGCCGGTTGTCGAGATCGGTGTTGTTGAAGCCGATATCGTCGAGCGCACCAATGACGGTGGCGGTGAGCTTGTCCCGCGGGGAAAGCGGAACCGCCAGCTTGGCCTGCGCATCGTAGTAACGAGGCAGGAAAGGGAAGTTGGCCAGATTGAAGATGAGGTCGAGGAAGCTGCGCCGCGCACTTGCCACGAAGGTGGCACCGCCCCCCACCGGACCTTCGATGACACCGCTGAACCCGGTGGAGCTGAGGTTGACGTTGCCCGCCATGCGCTCGCCGTTACCCTCGCGCAGCGTCAGATCCGTCACCGAGCCGATCCGGTCGCCGTAGCGCACCCCGAAGCCGCCCGCAGAGAAGCGGGCCTCGCGCACCAGGTCGACGTTGATCAGCGACACCGGCCCGCCCGTGCTGCCCTGCGAGCCGAAGTGATTCAGGTTCGGGATCTCGATCCCGTCCAGCACGAAGAGGTTTTCCTGTGGTGCCCCGCCGCGCACCACCAGGTCGTTGCGCGCCGCGTTCGACGCCGAGACGCCCGGCAGCAGCGCCACCGCCTTGAGCACGTCCTCGAAACCGCCTGGGGTGCGCCGGATCTCTTCGGCGCCGAGGGTCTGCGTGCTCGTGGGTGCGTCGGCGGGCGGACGGAAGTAGGTCGCGGCGACCGCCGAGATCTCCTCCACTTCCACCGCCCGCGGCTGCAGGGCCACCGTCACCTCGGCGGGGCGGCCGCTACCCACGGCGATATCGGTCTGCACGAATGGGCGGTATCCGATCGCACTCACCCGAAGAGCACGCACGCCCGTGGGGATGCTATCGAACCGGAACCGTCCGGCCGTGGTGGTGAGCGTGATGCGCGTGCTCCCCTCCAGCGTGACCGTCGCCTCGGCGATGCCCTTCCGGGTGCCCGCCGAGACCACTTGGCCGACGATCTGCCCCGTCTGCGCCTGCAGTTTATGGGTGGTTGCAATAACTACTACCGAAAATACAGCGTACAAAAATCGCATGAATGCCGATCCTATGGTGTGGCTCAGTTTCAACTCTGGTATGCCGATGCTTAGAACTGTCATGTCACCCGCCTCTCCGTCCCTCGACCCCCTCGGACTCGCACTTGCGGCGTCCACCAAGGGGGAGTTCAGCATCCTCGGCGCCTTGGGCCGCGGCGGCATGGCCTCGGTCTATCTCGCCAAGGATCGCGGGCTTGATCGGCTCGTGGCCCTCAAGGTTCTGTTGCCCGAACTGCTCGCGGTCAATCCCGCCGCGGCCGATCGGTTCGCGCTCGAGGCACGGACAGCCGCCGGGCTCGCGCATCCGCACATCGTGCCCATCTACACCGTGCGCCAGTCGGAGTCCCTGCACTGGTTTGCCATGGGATTCGTGGACGGCTGGCCGCTGGATGCGGTGATCCGCGATCGCGGCCCGCTGCCCGCCGGTGCTGTCCGGACCATTCTGGCGCAGACCGCCTCGGCGGTGGCGTTTGCCCACCGGAAGGGGATTGTGCATCGTGATATCAAGCCAGGCAATGTCATGGTGGACACCGAGGGTCGTGCCATCGTGCTCGACTTCGGAATCGCCAAGGTGGCCGACCAGCAGGGGCTGACGCAGACCGGCGCGTCGATCGGAACACCCACTTACATGTCGCCCGAGCAGTGCCGTGGGCAGGACGCCACGAGCGCCTCGGACCAGTATGCGCTGGGGACGGTCGCCTACGAACTGCTGACCGGCCATCCCGTGTTCTTCAGCGAGAATACGTTCGGCCTGATTTACCAGCACGTCCACGAGCTCCCCAAGCCGCTGCTCGACGTCGTCGCCGGCTGCCCGAGCGAACTAGCCAGCGCCATCATGCGGATGCTTGCCAAGGATCCGGCCGAGCGGTGGCCGAGTCTGGCGGCCCTCGCCGAAGCGCTGGGGACGCCGCGGGCCAGCGACGAGGCGCAGCTCCGCGACTTCGTCGTGCGCGAGGCGCCGGTCAGCCGCCTGACGCTTGCGGACGAGGTCCCGCTCCGCGTGTCGGCGGTCGTACCGGCCGCGCCAGCTACGGCCGACGTGCACACGCACGAGCTCGAGGGGCTGATGAGCGGCCTGCTCGATGGACAGCCAGCCGCCGCGATGGTGCAGGGCTTCCGCGCGTTCTTTGGTGGAGCCGCGACCGCGCCTTCCGCGGCGCAGGTGGCCGAGGATCTGACGGTCCGGCCGACGGTCGTGCCGGCGGCGATGGCCGAGCCCGAGGTGGAAGCTCCGGCCGACGTGCTGCCGGCACCGCCACCGGTGGTCGTGGCGCCGATGCCGTCGGTGGTGGCGGGTGTCACCCTTGCCGCCACCGACACGCAGACGCAGGAACTGCATCTCGTGGAGGTGCATCTCGAGTTGGCGCCCCGTCGCAGTACGCTCACGGTGGGCCAGACCTTTCCGCTCACCGCGCTGCTCGCCAAGCCGATTCCGAAAGATCATCCTGTCGAATGGCTCAGCGAGGATATCACGGTGGTGCGGGTGGCCCCGGACGGCACGGCGACCGCCGAGGGAATCGGAACGACGACGGTGATCGTGCGCGATGCGATCGGCGAGGCTCGGGCCAAGCTCGAAGTGACGCGCGTCGAGGTGGCCCGGGTGCGGCTCACATCGCCGTCGCCGTCGTTGAGCGTCGGTGATGCGATGACGCTGGTGGCCACCGTGCACGACCGTCTCAATGCCCGGCTCGATCACCGGTTCATCGAGTGGCGCACCAGCGACCCGCGCATCGCGACGATCACGCCGACCGGCGTGCTGACGGGCCGTTCGCCGGGCACGGTGACGGTGCTGGTCAGTTGCGGCAGCGTGCGTTCGGATCTCGATCTGCTCGTCGGTCCCGAGCGCCTGACCGGCGTGCTGGTCCTGCCGCGGACGCTCGCCATGCAGATCGGCGGCGATGCGAAGCTGCAGGCGCTTCCGCTCACGGCGCGTGGTCAGTCACGCAGTGCGCGGCCGGTGAGCTGGTCCACGACCAACCCGAGCGTCGTGCAGGTCTTCGATGACGGCACGGTCATCGCCGTCGGCAAGGGCATGGCGCGGATCACCGCGGTCATCGAAGGGTGGCGGGGGTACGTCCCCGTCGATGTGCGCGCGCCCGGGGAACGGTAGCGCGGCTGACAGCCGTGCACCGCCCCCGTACCTTCCGTCCATGACGCTCACCCTCCCCGGTCCTTTCGTTTCTGCTGCGTGGCTGCACACGCATCTCGCCGACCCGCAGCTCGTGGTGCTCGATGCATCGTGGTATCTGGCAGCCGCGCAGCGCGACCCGCATGCCGAGTATCTGGCTGGTCATCTGCCCGGTGCCCAGCGCTTCGATCTCGATGCCGCTGGCGAAACCACCGCGCCGCTCCCGCATACGCTGCCCTCCGAAGGACAGTTCGGTGAGCTGCTGCAGCGCCTTGGCATCACGCCGGCGCATGCCGTGGTGATCTATGATGGTTCGGGGGCGAATCTGAGCGCGGGCCGGGTCTGGTGGATGTGTCGGGTCTTCGGGCATGCGGCAGTGGCGGTGCTCGATGGCGGCATCGGGGCCTGGCGCCGTGCGGGGCTGCCCCTCGCCGCCGGCGAAGAGCATCGCGAGCCCGCCGCCGTGCGCTACCCGGCCGTGCGCCACGATGCGCTCGTGAAGACGGCGGATGCCGTGGAGGTCTGGCTGGCGACGCACGGGCAGGTGGCCGATGCGCGGCCTGCCGGGCGCTTCACCGGAGAGCTCGCCGAGCCGCGGGCCGGCCTGCGCGCGGGCCACATGCCGGGTGCCCGCTCGCTGCCGTTCAATAGCGTCGTGGATGCCGACGGCATGCTGCTGCCACCGGAGCTGTTGCGGGCCGCCTTTGCCTCGGCCGGCCTCGACGTGACGCAACCGATCGTCTGCTCGTGCGGTTCGGGGACGAGTGCCGGCGCGCTGCTGCTGGCGCTCGCGACACTCGGACGTCTGGACACCCCGATCTACGACGGCTCGTGGAGCGAATGGGGCGCCGATGCAGCCCGGCCCGTGGCGACCGGACCCGCCTGAGCGTCGGGCGCGCCGGTCAGCGGCGCACGCACTTCCGAGCCAGCCGCACGGCCGCATCCGTGTAGGGAAACCGCCGCGCTGCGGCCAGCGCAAATGGGCAGCCGATATCGCGCTGGCCCCGCCCGATCCATGCACTCCCCACCTGCCATTGCAGTCGATAGTTGCCCGGATCGATCTCGGCCGCCCACGTCTGCGCCCGCAGTGTCCGTGCGGTGTCGTAGACGCCGATCGCCACCAGATTCTGGCTGCTCCGGACCACGCCACCCACGACGAT
>Ga0163144_10025977_pt1 | contig 11412 bp, 13 predicted proteins | sample OliLak19BULKMAT1_FD_123175 | JGI IMG/M metagenome (GOLD analysis project Ga0163144, IMG submission 123175) | Freshwater microbial mat bacterial communities from Lake Vanda, McMurdo Dry Valleys, Antarctica - Oligotrophic Lake LV.19.BULKMAT1 | ecosystem: Environmental > Aquatic > Freshwater >... | reverse complement strand
GACTCACGGCGGCGGTTTACTACCTGTTTCAAACGCCGACCGGCACGGAGGTCTTCAGTGCCCGATAACGTAGTCGTCGACGCGGATGCCAATGACAACGACGTGCGAGTGCGGGTCGATGGGATGGACTGCGCAGCGTGCGCCACGAAAATCAAGGGGGCTCTGGGCAACATCGGGCACGCGAACGTTGACGTAAATGTCGCCGCCGGCTCCGTACTCGTGCGCAGCAACGCTGTGGTCGATCAGAAGGTGATCGAGGATACGATCCGCAAGCTCGGCTATGCGGTAAAGAGCGGCGATACGGCTTCCTCGATTGCAAGCCATAAAGACGACGAAACCGACGGCCCGTGGTGGGCAAGCGCCAAAGGACGCCTGGTAATCGTCTCCGGAGTGCTGGTCGGTATCGCTTTCGCCTGCGGCCAACTGGCGCCGTCGCTCAATCCGTGGCCTTTCGTTATAGCCACCCTGGTTGCGATTGTTCCCGTTCTGCAACGCGCCTTGTCAGCGGCTCGGGCAGGTGTGTTCTTCACGATCGAAATGCTCATGTCGATCGCGGCCATCGGAGCGCTCGTTATCGGTGCGGCCGAAGAAGCGTCCGTTGTTGTGTTCTTGTTCGCCGTCGGTGAACTGCTTGAAGGCGTTGCCGCCGCGCGAGCGCGCCGCAGCATCTCGGCCCTGTCCTCACTCGCACCAAAGACGGCTCGACTGATCGAAGGCGAGACGGTGAGAGAAGTGCCGCCAACCGACCTTCGCCCGGGGCAGCTGGTTGCGGTACGGCCGGGCGATCGGATTCCGTGCGATGGACGTATCGTCGAGGGACAGTCCGGAATCGACGAATCCCCCGTCAACGGCGAGTCCGTTCCGCGTGCGAAAGGACCTGGCGATGACGTGTTCGCAGGCACCATGAACATCGACGCCGCGCTGCGGATCGAAGTGACCAAGGCCGCAGCCGACAATACCATCGCGCGCATCGTGCGCCTCGTCGAGCAGGCCAAAGAGGCTAAGGCGCCCGTCGAACGATTCATCGATCGCTTCGCTCGCGTTTACATGCCGATCGTCGTTGCAATCGCGCTGCTGGTCGCACTCGTGCCGCCGCTTGTCGCCGGTGGGAGCTGGGGTGAGTGGACGTACCGGGCGCTCGCACTGTTGCTGATTGCGTGCCCGTGCGCGCTTGTAATTTCGACACCGGCTGCGATCGCCGCAGGTCTCTCTGCGGGGGCGAGGCGCGGCTTGCTCATCAAGGGGGGCGCGGTGTTGGAGACGCTTGGCGGGCTCAGGACAGTGGCGTTTGACAAGACCGGCACACTCACCGAAGGGCGGCCGCGTGTAACCAACCTCGAAGGTGTTGACGGTTCGGCCGACGAAACGCTCAGGATAGCAGCGGCGCTTGAAATGGGATCAAACCACCCCATCGCACGCGCTATTCTGGCACGCGCCGCTGAGCAGAGTTTCGTACCGGCGGCGGCTCGTGACGTGCGCGCCTCAGCGGGGCGCGGACTTGCAGGCGAAATCGACGGCGTCCAGTATTTCTTAGGGAGTCCGCGCTCGGTGGGCACGCTCTCTCCTGATGTCGTGCGCAGGATTGAAGAACTCGAAGCGCAGGGCAACACGGTTGCCGTGCTGAAGGGCAAGACGGTTGTCGGGCTCATTGCAGTGCGCGACGAACCGCGCAACGATGCACGCCGCGGGCTTCGTGCGCTCAGCCGCCTTGGCGTCAACGTGATCATGCTGACCGGCGACAACCGCCGCACAGCCGATGCGGTCGCGGCGGGCCTGGGGATTGAGGCGCGCGCGGAGCTCTTGCCCGAGGACAAGGCTCGCATCGTCGCGGAACTGCAGGCCAGTGACCGCGGACCTGTCGGAAAGGTCGGCGACGGTATCAATGACGCACCGGCGCTTGCAGCCGCTGCGGTCGGCATTGCAATGGGCAGCGGTTCAGACGTCGCGATTGAAACGGCTGATGCAGCACTGCTGAAAAACGATGTTATGGGCGTTGCCGAGCTGATAGCGCTGTCGCGGGCAACGCTTGCCAACGTGCGCGTGAATGTTGCGGTGGCGCTGGGTTCAAAGGCCATCTTCCTGGTGACTACCGTGCTCGGTCTCACCGGCATGTGGATCGCAGTACTCGCGGATACCGGTGCGACGGTGCTGGTCACGCTCAATGCGCTAAGGCTTCTACAATTTCGGTTCAAGTCGCAATGACCCCGCGTGATCCAACCTGTGCGGGAGAACTCGCGTGATAGACCGGATGAAAACGGATCTCGAATGGCCGGTGCTCTTAGCAACGTGGATCGTTGCGCTCGTTGCGACACTCGGTGCGCTGTTCGTCGGTGAGGTTCTTCATCAGGCACCCTGTTACCTGTGCTGGCACCAGCGCGCATTCATGTTTCCGCTTGCCATCACGCTCGGCATCGCAAGCTGGCGTGCCGATACTGGCGTTGCGGTATACGGACTGCCGCTCGCCGTGATGGGTTGGCTCATCGCTGCAATGCACCTGCTCTTGTACTGGGAGCTTATCCCGCGCGCGATCGAGCCGTGCGGATCAGGCCCTTCATGCACGAGCAGCAATATGGCGATCTTCGGCTCGGTGCCCCTGCCGTTGCTGTCGCTTCTGGCTTTCACGCTGATTGCAGCGGGGCTCATCGTCTTAATTCGCGGGAGAACAACGACATGAACAGACAGTGGATCATTATCGGCACGGCGGTTGCCGCGATCGCCGTTTTTGTCATGGGTGCGCTATTCGTTGCAGGCTCGCCAGATTCCTCCTCCCGGGCCCCATCTCAGTTCGTGGAACAGAGTGAACTCATCCGGTCGCACTCGCCCGTGATTGGCCCTGCGGGCGCTTCCGTTACGATTGTCGAATTCTTCGATCCATCATGCGAGGCCTGCCGCGCGTTTCATCCCATCGTAAAGCAGATACTCGCGAAATTCCCCGACGAAGTCCGGTTGGTGCTGCGCTATGCGCCATTTCACGAGGGTTCAGACGAAGCGGTTCGCATTCTCGAAGCATCGCGAGCCCAAAACAAGTTCGAGACGGTGTTGGACGCGCTGTTCGAAAAGCAGGGTGAATGGGCATTGCACGGTTCGCCGCCGGATTTGGATCGTGCCTGGGCCATAGCGGGTGAAGCGGGACTCAATGTCGAGGCCGCCAAAATCGCCGCCAAATTGCCCGAAGTTGATGCCGTACTGAAGCAGGACTTCACCGATCTCACCGCCTTGGTCGTCCAACAGACACCGACCTTCTTCGTCAACGGAAAGTCGCTGCCGGAATTCGGTCCTGAGCAACTGCTGGCCCTCGTGCAAGCCGAGGTTGATCGCGCAAAGGTCAAGGCACAATGAACGGCGGCGTGAAGCGCTCCCTGTCGGAGCCGGCGGACCGGCTGCTCGCAACGGCGTTCACGCTACTGATCCTGGCACTGGGCTTTAGTGCCTTTGGCATTGTTACAATGTTGATTTTCACGTCAGGATTTGCGGGCGGTCTGGCGCTCTGGATGCTCGCCCCGAGACGTCCGGCCTACGACGCGATTAGGATTCCCTATCTTGTCGCGCTCGTGTTGTTCGTGGTCCACCGCATCGAAGAAAACCAATCCGATTTCTTCGCACGGCTCGCCGCGATTACCGGCGTGCCGACGCCGAATGTGTTCTCCGTATCGATCATCTTGCTCGTTGTGGCATCCGTCGGAGCGTGGCTCGCTATTCCGTTCTTCGTGAGGCGAGGCTACGAATTCGGATACTATCTCGCCTGGACGTTCTTTGCAGCGATGGGCATTACCGAATTGGCTCATCTGTTTGTGTTCCCATTCTTTTCGCCGACGCCGTTTGCGTATTTCCCCGGAATGGCAAGCGTGCTCGCGCTCGCGCCGGTCGCGTGGTGGGGCATGTATCGGCTCTGGAGCGGAGGCATTTATGGCACGCGCAGCTAGGCGACCCAGAGAAGCTGTCGCATTTCGGGCTAACGTCCGGCATGTGCGCTGCACTGCTTGGATAGCCGGCCCGGGCGCGATGGTGTTCCTCGCCTACAGCGCAATGACAATTTCAACAATTGGCCGGGTCGCAGGGGTCGCAGCATCGGCGTTGTGCGCCCTGATTGCCGTTCATAGCATCATCGCTTCACTGGACCGACGGGTTCTGCTGTCGATCGGGCCAGAGGGACTCATGTACCGATATTTTTCGACCAGGACGATTACGTGGCCGGAGATCACCGCTGTTGTGTGTTACCGCCACGCTGTCGCTTCGGTCTATGTGTCGTCTTTGGAGACCGTGTGTTTCTCCGTCGCCAATCTCGACGACTTTCCTCGAGGGCCTCTGCGCTCTGTCTCACGGTATCTTCAGCGCGTTTTGGGCCGGCCACCGATCACCATCCAGCCGTGGTTCACGGAGGCGACGAGCGAACAGATTGTGGAAGCAATACGCACGCATTGGGGTGGCAGAGTAGATGTGTTGGTTCTCGGTGCCAGCGCCCCAAGCCCGCGCTCACACTAGTTGGCGAGTTTTGCACTATCGGATGTAGCAACCGAATGGAGTCTAATCCGCCGCCAGGCGGACCTAAAAGAACGCACTCTCACTTATTCACCACTTTGGCACGGGATGGCATCAGATGAGCTTCGGCGACCTACCGCTTATCGGCATTCTTCAGCAGAAAATGACCTGGCTGAACGATCGTCAGTCGGTTCTTGCGCGCAACATCGCCAATGCATCGACACCAGGCTACGTGCCCAATGATCTGAAAGCGAACGATTTTGCATCTGCCGTTTCCGAAGCCATGCGCGACGGGATGACCACAACCAACGAGCGCCACCTCAAAGGGGCGTCGCCTGCCGCGGGATCGGTTCGTGCGATCGCGGCGCCCGACTCTCAGTCCTCGCCCGACGGGAATGCGGTCGTTATCGAAGAGCAGATGATGAAGGTGGCCGAAACGCAGATGGCGTACGCCGAAGCGGCGGGCCTCTACAAAAAGACTTTGGCAATGTGGCGCGCCGCTTTGGGACCGCGTGGCTAAGGGACTTGAAGAAAACCGTTGGAAACGAAACGTCAGCGTGTTTCGGATCGGCCAACTGTCCCTACGAAATATAGGGTTGCGCAATGGGCGTTAGGCATAGCGCGGGCCGGCTTTTCTTGTTGGTTCTCGCCGTTGCTGCCGGCGTGTTGATTCTGTCTGCGAGGCGAGGCTGAGGTCTTAACGGCCAGTCGTAAGAGGCGTCATGTTGAAGCTCAACGACCCAAGCGCGCCAAGGTTTCTATGATCCTGCAGTCGGCAACGACGCCATTATCACACACGCCGATCATGCGCGAGAGTTCGCGGCGCAGCAACTTCAGCTGCGCGATCTTCTGCTGGACGGCTTTGAGTTGCGACTCGGCAAGTTGAGTGATCTTGGCGCACGAGGTTTGCGGACGCTCTTGAAGAGCCATCAAGGTGCGAATGGTGGCAATGTCGAATCCGAGATCACGCGCATGGCGAATGAAGGCGAGGCGCCGCGCGTCGGTGTCGCGATAGGTCCGTCGCCCGTTGGCTGCGCGGCCGGCGCGCGGCGTTAGGCCGACGCGCTCGTAGTAGCGGATGGTCTCGATATGTACGCCCGTCAGCTTGGAAAGTGCGCCAATTGTGAGCATCTTCGGCCCATTGATCCTGTAGTGGCTACAGGATGTATAGTTCGCCGACCATGCACAAGCGCAGATTCGACGGGTCATGACCACCAAGGCAGCTCACATGGAGTGCGCGATCTATCGCGTCACGGGCATGGACTGCTCGTCGTGCGTCGCCAAGATCGAGAGCGCCGCGCGAGCGATGCCGGGCGTGGATGAGGTCAAAGTCTCGCTCGCCACACAGACGATGACCGTCGCCGTGGACGACCCCGGCACTCGCTTGCCCGCGATGGAAGAGGCGATCCAAGCGCTCGGCTACCGCTTGGCGCGCGTGTCACAGGACGGCGCGCAAGACGACGAACTCCCAAAGACCCTCACGCACCTCACACCGTCGTACCGCCGGGCGCTGTGGATCGTCGTCGCGCTGAATCTGGGCTACGGGTTTGTCGAACTCATCGGCGGGTTCGTCGCCGGCTCGCAGGCGGTTAAAGCGGACGCGTTGGATTTCCTCGGCGACGGTTCGATTTCGCTGTTGGGGCTGATGGCATTCGGATGGAGCGCGCACTGGCGCGCCCGCTCAGCGCTCTTGCAAGGCTATTTCCTCGGCGCGCTTGGCCTCGGGGTTATGGCCAACACGGCCTATCGTGTTGTCTTCATGCAAACCCCCGAGCCGGAGCTGATGGGCGCGCTGGGCTTCGTTGCGCTCATCGTCAACGTCGCTGCAGCGATCGTGCTGCTGCCGCATCGCGGCGGCGACGCAAACGCCCGGGCCGTTTGGCTGTTCAGCAGAAACGACGCCATCGGCAATGCCGCCGTCGTGGCGGCGGCAGGGCTAGTCTGGCAGTTGGCTTCGCCGTGGCCCGACCTCATCGTCGCGCTCGTCATTGCCGGTCTGTTCCTGCACTCGGCCTTTTCCATCATCCGCGATGCGAGCGCCGAATTGCGCGCCAAGGCCGCATGAGGGTAGGCAAGATCGATGGCCGAAGATGCTCGACGCTCGCCGGGCGATGCGTGGAGGCACGGCCGCCATCGCGGAAAGGCAGCACACGCGTCTCGCCGAGATGGTGGTTTCGTGCGGAGCTGACGGAGCGCTTATCCCGATGACACGCGAGCGTTCGATTGGCCTTGTTCTGTTGGTGAGCGTGTTGCTGGCCGATCAGAGTCTCAAGGCGTCGGTTCTTTCTTCTGCGCTGCTCAACGCCGGTGGTGCCGTCGAGATCTTTCCGTTTCTCAATATCGTTCTGACGAAGAACACTGGCGTCAGCTTTGGAATACTCGGAAACCAAGGCATTCCGTGGTGGGTGTTTGCCGTGTTCGCACTGGCGGTCGTCGCTTGGCTGGCCACATGGCTTTGGAAGGCTGAGAGCGCCGCGATGGCCGCTGGCGTGGGCCTGATCATCGGCGGCGCACTGAGCAACATCGTCGATCGCTGGCGCCACGGCGGTGTGACGGACTTCATCGATTTTCATGTGGGTGCCTGGCATTGGCCGGCATTCAACGGCGGCGATGCGGCGATCGCGATCGGCGTCGGTCTGATTCTCGTTGCGACGGTTTGGCCGGCAAGAGCCAAGGAGCGGCAAACGATGGTTGACGACAAGAGCTTTACGCCGGCGCTGGGGCGTCACGAATGGACAGGCGACTACGACCGGACCATTCGCAGGTGGACGCGGGAAGCCCGCTGGCGATCTGCCCTTGTTGATTTGATCGCGCTCAAGCCCGGCGAGCGCCTTCTTGATGTAGGATGCGGCACGGGCTCGCTCGCGATCATGCTCAAGGAGCGAACGCGCGATGCGACAATCGTTGGGCTCGATCCCGATCCTGCCATTCTGAAAATCGCGGCCGACAAGGCGCGCGTCGCCAAAGCGGACATCGCCTGGGTCGAAGGCTTCGCCCGCGACGCGGCGAAGGCCGCAGGATCGGCGCCATTCGACGTCGTGTCGTCGAGCCTCATGTTTCATCAGGTGCAGATGGCCGAGAAAAAGGCGGCTCTTGAAGCCATGCGGGCAGCACTCAAGCCGGGCGGTCGGCTATGTATCGCGGATTACAGCAAGCAACGCTCATGGCTGATGCGCGTCCTTTTTCGCTTGACGGTCCAGAGCTTTGACGGCGTCGAGAACACCCAACCCAACGCCGACGGCGTACTTCCTTCACTCATCGAGCAGGCGGGATTCTCGAATGTGCGGGAGGTCGCGGTCGTGCGGACACTGACGGGTTCGATTTCGATCTTAGCCGCAACGTCTCATTGAGGACCCGCAACGGCTCCGAGGCACAGTGTCGTCGGCGTTTCGCAGTTCGGGCGTTTGGGGCGAAGAGATGGAAGGTTGGCAGGCGTGCATCGAACATCTGAGCTCGGTTGCATCACGCAGAAATGTCGCGCTTCCTCTGCTCGTATTCCTCTTTTTGTATCTCGCCGCGCGCGTAGCGTTCCTGGAGGATCTCGAGCGCGGTCTTTCCACGTGATTGGCTTGAGAGCGATCTGATCAGCCAGACCAATCCGACCAGAACGAGCCCCCAGAACAGGACCATGAGGAGCCATCCGCCGCCCATGCCCCAACCCCAGCCCCAACAGCCCATCATGTGAAGTACTCCTCTTCCTGCGTACTGCCATTGCTGCAGGTGGCAGGCGTTTATTAAAGGTCGTCGATCGCGCGCCGCAATTTCGCCTGCACTTCGCCGGCGGCCTTCTTGAGACGCGGATTGTCGATCGCTGCCATGGACGCCACAGGGTCAACCGCGGCGACTTCAACCGTATCAGGACCCAGTTCCTGCACGATGACATTGCACGGCAGCATCGTGCCGACCTTGTCTTCGAGCTGAAGGGCCTCGTGGGCGAGGGTGGGGTTGCAGGCGCCGAGAATTCGATAGTTGCGAAACTCGACGCCGATCTTCTTTTTGAGCGTGTCCTTGACGTCGATCGTCGTGATGACGCCGAAGCCCTCGCGCTTGAGGGCTTCAGTCACGCGTTCGATCGCCTCATCAAATCCAAGGGTTAGGGTCTTCGAGAAATAGTATGACATCGCGTTTTCCGTTCAGCCGTGCTGCGCTTCACACTGGGCGATAAACGCCGCTGCGCCGATCGACTTCAAACCGTTGCACGACGGAGCCATCCTGCGTCACAATCTCGCCGACGATCGTGTTGTCGTCCTTCTCCTTCACAGAGCCGACTTTGAGGCGCGGATTGCCCATCGCAGCTACCCATTGTTCGAGATAGGCCGTGACATCGGCAGTCGTGGGATTTGTCGGGTAGTTATAATTTCCCCAGCCCATCATGCCGGGGCCCCCCATCATGCCGGGCCCCATCATGCCTGGGCCCATCATCCCTGGCCCCATCATGCCGGGGCACCCATGCCAATTGCCGCTATTCGGCTGTGCGAAGGCTATGCCGGTCGCGCCCAATGCCACTGCCAGCGTAAGAGCGCCGAGCCCAGCTGCAAGCTTTCTGGTACGCATTTCGTCTCTCCATCCAACTTTGCGTGTGATGTAAGGATAGGACTCTCCGAGAGCCCCATCATTGAGCTAGATCAAGCAACTCGCGGGCGTGTTTTTTCCGGCCAGAACACCGCAAGAATTGCGGGCGCACCGGTGCCTATCCGGCTAGAACAGGAACGATCAGCTTCGGTGGGCGTCAGCCGACCAAGCGCAGCAATCGGCCTGTCTCGGCGGACACTTCGCGGAGCTGTAAGAGCAGAACACGCAACAGTCGCCGGGTCTTGGTTTCAGGCGCGTGCCGCATCCAGAGCAATCGTAGAAGAACAAGCAAAAGTCTTCAGGCATCGTCTCCAACTTGCCGAATCCGCAGTGCGGGCAAGTGATCGTCGCCTCTGGAATGGAGCTTGCGTTCGACAGTGCGTTCACCGCGTGCCCGGGCGGGGTTTGTTGCCGGCTGCAATGTTAGCTGCGGCGGTGCGGTTCGTGTACCAAAATCCGGACAACAGTACTATCAAAGTCAGTATCTGCGCGAGCACGCTTTCGACAGTCGGGTAGACGCCGAGGACTTCAATCCGCGGGAATCCACCGAGCAGCCACATGCCGATCAGTCCCGCTTCTTGCAAGCCTGCGATGCCCTTGCCTGTAAGCACGACGGCCAGGATCGCGACCAGAATCGCGCTCAGCGAGAAGAACTGACTGATCGGCAAACGGCGGCTGTAGGTGAGGAGCGCCGCGGCGATTGCGGCCAACGCGGCAAAGGCGACCACCACTCCGGCCAACACGGCGAACCCGCCGCCTTCGCTGGACAAGGCGGTTAGAAACAAGATCGTCTCGAACGCCTCGCGATAGACGACGATGAACGCCAGGAGGAACAGGAACCACGCGGATTTCTGAGACAACGCTTGCGACAGGCGCTCGCGTACGTATTTTTGCCACGCGCCCGCCTGGCTCTTCCCGTGCATCCACACGCCGACGAAGACGAGCACGATTGCGGCAATGATGGAGCCAAACCCTTCGGTCAATTCGCGGGTCGCGCCGCTGACAGAGATCAGGTAGGTCGCCGCCGCCCACGTCGCCACGCCCGCCACCAGCGCCGCGATCCAACCGCCATGAACGTAGGACATGACGTCCGTGCGTTCGGCTTTTTGCAGAAAGGCGATCATGGCGACGACAATGAGGAGGGCTTCCAGCCCTTCACGCAGCAGGATCGTCAGCGAGCCGAGAAAGCTTGCGACCCAGCTTGTTTGTTGCACGGCGAGTGCACTCTCCGCCTCGTCGAGCAATGCATTAGCCTGCGCGAATTGCGTGCTCAATTCCGCGCTCGGTGCATCCCTGGCAATTGCCGCCCTGACTCCAGCCATTGCTTCTTCGACGCGACGCATCAAATTCGCGTCGCGCGCTGCCAGAACCGGTTCGATCGGTTCGAAACCGTCAAGGTAGGCGGCCAGGGCAAGATCGGCCGCCTTGCGGTGGTCGCCGGCTTCATAAGCCTGCAAACTCTCCGTCAAACGCGCCCGCGCGACCGCCAAAGTAGCGTCTGGCTGGCTGGTGGCCTTGTGCGGGTGACGGCGAAGAAATGCGGTCAGCGCGCGTGCATCGTCTTCGCCGATTTGTTCGGCAAGCGCTTCCGGCGTGATCAGCGTGAGAGCTTGCTGGTTCGGAAAGCGCTGCCGCAGTTCCGTGCTGCCGGCCCAAAGCGCCTCGCCCTTTTTAGCTTCTACGTCGGAATAGGCAAACCGGCCGACATAGAAGGCGAGCGCCCAGCGGTCGTCGGCTGGCAGCTGATCGAAGCTTGCCATTGCCGTCCCGTCCAGGCCCTGCACGATCACCTGATAGAGCGCGAACACGCTCCGCTTCTTGGCCCGTTCCGCATCGGTGAAGGCGATCGGTGGAGGCTCAAGGCCTCTTGCGTCAACGCCGTCACCGGCGCCGCCGACGCCGTGGCATCTCGCACATTGTTGTTGATAGAGCGCCGCCGCGCCGCCGACGTCTGGCGCGCTTGCGGGGGCGAGGGGCGTAGGGTAGGCGGCGAGTAAGCTGGCGCCGAGGGCTTTTGCCAGGCGCGCAACTTCGTCCGCAGGCGCTTTTCGCTGAACCGCCACTTGCAGAGCTTTCGCCTGGCGAATGAGCTCCGCCTTCGAGGGTGCCGGCGGCAGCGCCGTTAGCCGCTCCGTCACTGACGCCGTGAACTCGAGCATCTCCGCATACTCGGCGGCGCTGATCACCTTGCCGTCCGAGACCGCGCCACCGTAGTCCACCGACACATAGTCCAAGAGGCGCCATGCCGTCTCCGCCGACTCGGTCGCTCCGGCGGGCCGACAAAGAGCGGTGACGAAAAGCAGTGCGAAGGCCGCCAGCGTTGCAATGAAACGCAGCATGCAAGATCCCTGGTTGCTAATG
>Ga0163144_10025975_pt1 | contig 11412 bp, 6 predicted proteins | sample OliLak19BULKMAT1_FD_123175 | JGI IMG/M metagenome (GOLD analysis project Ga0163144, IMG submission 123175) | Freshwater microbial mat bacterial communities from Lake Vanda, McMurdo Dry Valleys, Antarctica - Oligotrophic Lake LV.19.BULKMAT1 | ecosystem: Environmental > Aquatic > Freshwater > Lake... | reverse complement strand
TTTTCCTTAAACAGAACCTCCACGCTATCCAAATCATTGAAGATCGCAGTCAGTGTATTGGCGGCGTTATCCTTAGTCACGCCCGCAGAATCAGGAATGCCTAACGTCAACGCGCCACTGCCTGCTTTGACCAGCAACGAATCCGCGTGGCCGTGGTAGCAGCCTTCGAATTTAATCAGCTTCGGACGGTCTGTAAACGCCCGCGCCAAGCGAATCGCGGACATCACGGCTTCGGTTCCTGAGTTAACCATGCGTACCATCTCCACCGAAGGCACGCGATCAATAATCAGTTTCGCCATGCGGTTTTCGTGAGAAGTTGGCGCGCCAAAACTAAGCCCATTGGCAGCAATCTCCTGCACCGCTTTCACGACATCAGGGTGGGCATGGCCTAGGATGGACGGCCCCCACGTCATGACATAATCAAGGTAGGTGTTATCGTCCACATCGGTGAGATACGCCCCCTTAGCCGATTTCATGACCACAGGCGTTCCGCCCCCAACAGAATTGAATGCTCGGACTGGGCTATTGACGCCCCCTGGCATCAGGGTTTGCGCTTCTTCAAAAATGGCGTTGCTTTTGGTGCGGTTATCTCGTGAAATGGTGGCAGTGGGCATGGCGTGTATCCTTTTTGATCTAAGTCTTTGGTAAGAGTTTATCAAAAACGTTACCCACTTTATAGAGCCATTCTCAGCCTCTATTTAGGTGAACATGTCGGAACGTAGCTCTTGCAAATAGTATGCTTGTGGTAAAGTAGCTAAATATGAATCTCTTGAGTGGGTTTGTCCTGCGGGAATCGTCCTTGTGCACCATGCGCATGGTTCTGCGTAGTCGACGTTATTTAAACTCGTTTAGAGACTAAACACAGATTTTACAGAACACGCCCCCGCTTATCTTGCTGGGTTGTTCTCCTCTCAACGGTGGCCGCTGTCTTTGCAAAAGACTCTCGCGTGTTCCACGATAATATAGCTCTCTGCACGTGTGTGTAATGGTCTATAAACAGTGTATGTTCAGGACACTTCTTTGTCCTTATGGAAACAGGTAACTATGCCCAGAAACCCACGGTCCTCTGCTGCTGCCTCGAAGCAGCCTTCCCAAGGTGATGCGCCTAAACAGGCAGCCACTAAAAACACGTCTCGCGGGGTAAAGCAAGGCGGCCAGACCAAAAGCAATAGTCGGCCCCAGCGTCAGGGGAATGCCAAACAAGCCAATAACAGCCCTCTCAAGCAACGCACGTATACAGCCCCGAAGCAATCGCACGAGCCATTGCAGCATTTAACGATGGCGTGGATTAAGGCGCAATCCAAACCAGGCAACTGGAGACGTGGGGTGGAGCTGCATCAGGCGGGGGATAAAATCCTCAACATGGACTTGGAACAAACAGGGATTATTGCGACGGTAAAGGGCAATTACAAAGGCTCTTATTCCACTAAGATGATGTTCAAACCGCATACGATTGATCCCAAGTGTAACTGCGCAATTGAAGATAAATGGTGTAAACATGCCGTAGCCGTGGCGTTAAGCATTGCCGAACAACGATTGTGGGAAGTCTTCTGGAATTTACCCGAAGAAGAAGAAGACTTGCGCCCTGTGGAGCATCCACAGGGGATTATTAAATTTCAATTACACACGGCGTATAATCGTTCCAAGGGCATTGGTTTGCGTTTAATTGAACGCGAACGCGATAGCTGGTGTGCGCACCCCGATAAATTGTTACGACGTGCGATGACGGCCGAATTTCCCAATGGCACTAAGTGGACCGATGTGAATCAGGCGCGGCGAGATATCGGCGTGTTGCAACTGCTTGAAAAACACAGCATCAGGCAGGTGTCTAATAACGGCTGGTTGCTTGTACCGTTTGAGGTCTACGATGACTTGTTTACCATGCTTACGCATGTGGAAGAACTCGTCGATGAACAGGGTATTCATTTAAAAATCGAAGAAAAAAAGCTTGATCCCGTCATGGAAATCAATCAGAATTCGAGCGGCCAACTCACGCTTGCCATGCACTGGATGCAATTCGATAAAGACCCGACCCCCGCCACTATTGGGGTTATGGTGAAGCAGGCGGCGCGTGTTTTTCCTCTCGAAGATGTCATTATTCTGGATGCCAAATCATCATGGGGACGGCAGGAACAGCGTATTTATCCGCTACTGCCTGCAATGCCCCGCTTGCCTAAAGTCTTGAAAAAAGGGACGTTTACCGACATCCCCATGCAGGATACAGGACGCTTTTTATTCGATGTTCTCCCGACGTTGCAAAACCTTATTCTGGTAGATGAGACGTCTGTTGCGGACATGCTTAAAAAAATAAACGAAAAACCTGTCCCGTCTCTTAATGTGGAAATGTTGGATCAAGCCGCCATGCGTCTTCGTCTGGTGCTTCACTTTAACTACGATAAGGCGCGTGTGGCTTATACGCGTGGTGGAAAGCAGGAGGCGTTTGTGACGTCTACCAACAAGAAAAAGAACAAGACGACGTGGCATAAACGAGACCCTGAATTTGAAGAAGCCAGTTATGACCGCGTGGAAGCGACATCCACTCAGGCGATGCAGGGTCAGGCGCTTATGGCGGAAGGCGATGCCGCCGTTGATCTTTACAATACCTATATTCCCCGATGGGAAAAAGAAGGCTGGATTATCAATACGATTAACCCTAATGAGATGGGGATGTTGCAGGCGACCCCTCAGCAGTTGGTGGTATCGTCGCGTCTGGAATTTGATGAATCGGTGACGTATTTCACAATGCGCTTGGAAGCCAAGCTTGGAAAGACATCGATTCCTTTAGCGGATGTGCAACAGCATTTGGTTGCTGGGAAAAAGTATTTCTACATGCGCGATGTTGGCTTTGTCGAAGTGCCGTTGCATACCTTACTTGCGGTGAGTCGGACGCTTCAGGCTTTTGAGGCTGAAGTCATCGAGCGCGATTACTACCGCATTCCTACGTTTAAGGCGGGCCTCTTGGGTGAGTTCATTGATTCAGGCATCCAGCTGGATATGTCCAAGAAGTTCCAACGCTTCTGGGATGTTCTGGCCGAAGGCAAGCCGATGGAAGAACTCAAGATTCCTGATAACATTAAAGCAACGCTACGGCCGTATCAGGAACGCGGTTTCCATTGGCTCTGGTTCCTTTATTCCTACGGACTCAACGGCATCTTAGCGGATGATATGGGCTTGGGTAAAACCTTGCAAGCCATTGTCGCGGTGCAACAGGCGCGAAATAAACACGGGCAATTCCCGTCGTTGATTGTTTGCCCGACGACTTTGGTAACCAACTGGCAGAATGAAATTAAGCGTTTCGCGCCTGATTTAACCGTCATGGATTTGACAGGGGCTGAACGTTTTGATCTCTATAAAGAGATTAAGGGCGTGGATATTGTTGTGACGAGTTACGCCATTATGCGCCGAGACATAAATGCGATTAAGGACTACCCCTTCCGCTTTGTGATTCTCGATGAATCGCAGCAGATCAAAAACATGACCTCGCAAACAGCTCTGGCGGCGAAGCAATTGCAGGCTCAGCATCGGATTGCGCTTTCAGGGACACCGATTGAAAACCGCCTTGCCGAATTGTGGAGCGTCTTTGACTTCTTGATGCCAGGCTTTTTGGAAACTTACGATGTGTTCCGCCGCGTCTTTGTTCAACCCATCGAAGAACGTGGGAGTAAAGATGCTCAGCGTCGTTTGAATAAGCAGGTTTCGCCGTTTATTTTGCGCCGCATGAAGCGTGATGTTCTTAAAGATTTACCGCCGAAAATGGAGCAGGTTCTGTTCTGCGACATGACGGATAATCAGCGACAGTTGTACCTTGATGTTCTTGAAAAAGCACGTGAAGAATTGCTGGAAGAAGCGATTGAACGCGGCGGCAAGATCAACCAGCAGCACGTCTTTAGCGCCTTAACGCGCCTGCGGCAAGTCTGTAACCATCCCTCGTTGATTGGGCCTGAACTTTCGGGCGGCTTGCATGAATCGGGTAAGTTCGATGCCTTGCAGGACTTGCTGGAAAGCTGTATTGAAAACGGCCACCGTATTCTTGTGTTTAGTCAGTTCGTACAAATGCTTAAAATTGTGGAAGGCCACTTGAAACGTAAAGGCATCAACTACGAAATTCTCACAGGTGCGACGAAGAATCGCCAAGAACGCGTGGATAAGTTCAACGAAGATGAATCGGTTAAAGTCTTCCTTGTCTCCCTTAAAGCAGGCGGGACAGGGCTTAACCTCGTCGGGGCGGATACGGTTATTCATTATGATCCGTGGTGGAACCCTGCTGCTGAGGATCAGGCCACGGATCGGGTTCACCGCATCGGTCAGACCAAGCAGGTCTATGTGTATCGGCTGATTTCTCGTGGAACAGTGGAAGAACGGATTATGCAGTTAAAGGCACAGAAAAAAGATTTAGTCGATAGTGTCATATCAGCGGATCGTACGATCACCAAGAAGATTAGTCTCGATGATTTGAAAGATATTTTGTCGATAGATTAGTGTGCATTTCTTGTCTCCATAAAGCTTACCACCTGACACGATCAAAACGGGTGCGCCATTATTTATAGCTAACGCTTAAGAAAATGAAACACTTTACTTCTTACCCCCTCTCCCTTAGGGCGCACGCCTCGCTCGCCCCACCTATGGCGAGGGCGGTAGGCGGGCTTATGCTGGGGTGGGGGAAACCAACCAGATCAACCCTAAAACGTACCAAAGATTTTAACGTTAGCTATAAGCAAGATCACGACGTTTCGCAAAGCCTCCACTCGTGATGACGAAGTTCTTACGGATGTTTTTCCTCAATAAAAAACTCCCCCTTTAAAAAAGAGGGAGCAATATGCCCGTGGCCAGACTTGAACTGGCACGTTGTATTAGCAACAATGGATTTTAAGTCCACAGCGTCTACCGATTCCGCCACACGGGCAACACATCTATAGTAGCGTATCCATGCGTGATGTCTAGCCTGTGATGCAAGTGGCCTCTACAGGATGTAACAATTCAAGACACTCGCTGAAGAAAAGGGAGGGATGCGCCGATACAGGGGTTAGAAATCTATTTAATTCTGGAGATGTTCACCCTATGTTTAACCGTCGCTTTGCTGGTATTGGCTTGATGGAAGTGCTTGTTACCCTCGCTATTGTGGGCATGTTGAGCCTGCTCTTTGGTTATGTTGTGCGTGCGATGGATACGATTAAAGCGCAGCAAGCCAACAAAATAGCACAGGCATCCATGCAGGAAGTGCAGGAAGCGTATACCAAATACCTCGCGGATGGCGGCTGGGTGCAAAATACAACCCATGTGACGCACATTCTGGATCATCTTAACTTTGTACAGGTGGTGACGGATGGTAGCCAAATCAATGGACTGACTCCTACAACAACCTTGACGTGTAATGGAACTTCTAATGTGGTCTGCTATCGTATGCGAAGCGGGGCCATGATTGCCACGAGACCCTTTAATGCAAGCATCACAGGCGATAATGGGTACTTCACCACGACAGGGGCATCCGCAGGCGTGTTGGTGGGGGGCATTCCTACTCATTCAATTCACGTTGATCCTGATGGCGTCGTGGATACGACCAATGCCAATTCAGCCACTCTCCATATGGAAATTGATGCACAGGGCCGCATGGGTGTTAAGTCTAGCGACGGGGGGATTCTCCAGCCTGCTTACCTAGATATGGAAAAGTAAGTCATTCTTGATTGTGCAATAATAGGCTATGTAACGTGTGGTGGGTGATCGTGGCCATGATGGGGAACTCTTTTGAGTGACTCGGCAGGGCTGAGGAAAGTCCGGGCTCCGCAGGGCGCGTCGGCAGGTAATGCCTGCTGCGGGTAACCGTGAGGAGAGTGCCACAGAAATGAAAACGGCCTATGTTTATCTACAGTAATGTAGAAATAGCCAGAGACAGTGTTTAGAAAGGAGCAGATTTGAGGAAAAGCATCCGCAGCAAGGGAGTGTACTTTTGGAACATGACCGCAGTGAGGAAGGCTTTGACAAAAAAGATGCCCTTTATAGACGCTGTACTATGGTTATTTAGCAGGCGACGGTGCAACGGTGGGGTAAGAGCCCACCAGCGTGACTGAGAGGTTACGGCTAGGTAAACCCCAATGGGTGCAAGGCTAGCGCTGTTGAATGAAGATCAAAGCGGCCCGCTTTACTTCAGGAGGCGTATGCCGCTATATCGCGAGACACTGTTTCGCGTGTGAGGATGGGCAGCAATGTCCACCCAAGACAGATGGTCATCCCCCAGTTTACTGGGTGACAGAACCCGGCTTACGCCACACGTTACATTTTTTAAGAATATCCATTTCATCAATATGGGTCTATACTATGCCAAGCAAGGAAACCCATCTCATCCCGAAGTAGAGAGGGATCTCCTCTTGTGCGAAGGCGTTTGATCACGCGTGACAAAGGGAGGGGCTGTCTCGGTAAACCTCGACATGACATTTTTGCGTTAGGCCTTGGGCTGGTTGATTAAGCGTTTCTCTTACGTTCTTAAGGAAGCTCTGAAGAAGCCCCAGCCTAAAAAAACAGGTCTTCCTGTAAACTCTCCGATTCTCTCGCAACACGGCGGAGTTGGCTCGCCCGCCGAAGGCGCGGATCGGCGCAACGAAGTCGAAGAATCTTTCCAGATAAATCATATGAGGAAAGGCTTTTTGGAGTTTTCTGATACGGGTAAGGTCCTTCGACACGAATCTCTCCTATCGTCGATTCTCGGCTCAGGATGACAAATCCCTTTTTTCAAGAAACTCTCTAACCAAAACGGATAGCCCCTAGCCCGACGGTCTAGCCCAAAAGGGGGAGCCTGATCTATAATATCCAAATCATAGAGGACACTATGAGAAGATAAAACAGTGGCTGTGTTGCCAAGCACGGTAGTGAGCATCGGGTTTAACAGAATGTGGTCTATCTCATAGACGAAGGGCGGATACTCATGGGCTGGTTCCGAAAACTACGCCAACTGTGGACAAAAATATCGCAAGCCAGCGATACTCTTTCGCAGTTTGAGCAAGCGGGTCCTGCGGCGGCGCAACCTGCTATGGCCTTTATGAGTCTTGCTATTCAGCAAGCCGAACGCGGAGAGTTTAATAAAGCCTGTCTCAACTTTGCGCAAGCGGCTGAAATCGAACCCCAAAAAGCGGATATCTTCGCAAACTGGGGCGTTACCTTAGCCAAAGCAAAGCATCTGGATGCCGCGCACGAGAAATTTTCGAGAGCCAGTGAACTCGAACCTGAACGCGCGGTTCATTATGTTTTATGGGGCGCCTGTCTTGTAGAATTGGGGCATCTTGATGAGGCGGAAGAGAAATACAAGCAAGCGATTGCCTTAAAGCCCCGACATGTTGAACCTTGGTTAAACTGGGCGATTGCCCTTAGCCGAGCAGGCTATTTTGATCTGGCGCGTCCTAAAGTGGAGCGTGTCTTGCAGTTAAACAATGCCAACCCACAGGCATTTTATCTGTTAGGGGCAATTCTGGCTGAAGAAGAAAAGTATTCTGAAGCAGCGGAAAAACTGCGCACCTGTCTGAAATTTGAAGTGAAACACGCTGAAGCACTCTTCTTACTGGGGATGGTGTATCACAAGATGGGCCGCGATACCGACGCCATTGAGCAATTTGATAAAGCCTTGCAGTTGACACCTGAGAAAGTAGACCTGCTCCATGCGTATGGCGATTCTCAGTTTGCCCTTGGAGATGTTCAACTGGCCGAGCATTCCCTCTTGAAAGCCCTATCCATTGCGCCACGCCAAGGCGATATTCTTCTTAGTCTGGCCAAGTGTCGTTACCGAACAGGATCAACTGAAGAAGCAATGGCTCTGTATGAACAGGTGGAAGAGTTTGACCCCGAGACGGCCAACCTGTATAGCGTGTGGGGGTTAAGTTTACTTGAACAGAATGATGAAGCGGCGGCGTATGAAACCCTCAAGCGTCATGAAGAACATTTGGAAAGCATCGACCAGATTGGTGACCCTAGCTGGTGGTTAGGGATGGTGGTTGCTTGCGCTCGATTGACGAAGTGGGAAGAAGGGCAAACTTATGTGGATAAGGGGTTACAACTCTTCCCCACAAAAGCGCATCTACTTCATGCGCAAGGTGTGTATGCCGCAAGCCAAGGCCTCTTTCAAGATGCGTGTAACTCTTTTGAGGATGCAACAACGCATAAGAAAGAGTTTTATCAGGCAAGGCTCAATAAGGGCTTGATGCTTCTCCAAACGGGGGAGGCTCTCGAAGGATTGCGCCATTTTAGAGCCGAGTATCGCCAACACGTGGATGATCCCTTACACACGACGTTCTATGCCTTGGCTCAATTGGCTAGCGGAGACTGGGAAGAAGCAGAAGGAAAGCTCGAAGCCTTGCTCGAAAAATACCCCAGTGAATCGCGAGCAATTTCGGCGTTGGTGTATCTCTATGTGTTGCACCGCCCTGAAAAACTGATGGGGATGTTAAATCGTATTCAACCGACTGAAGCAATGGAAGACTTTCCGAGTCACTGGCTCTTTGTTCTGGCGGTGGCGTATCAGACAGCCAATCAGAATGAAGAAGAAAACGGTCTGCATTTTGTCGGTGAAGCAGAAGCTCTATGGCGCGTGCTTCAGAGCAAACAATGTGGTTTAGATCATGTGATGTTGCTCGAATGGAAGACCCTCACCCCTTGGCGCTTCTGGTTAATTCAGCTTTAAAAAAGTCTCTAAAAAGTCCAAGCCCAAAGGAATCATGTCATCCTGAGCGAAGTTAGCTTTGGAACGAAGTCGAAGGATCTCCTCATGTCCGAAGGCGTTCACCCATGCGTAAGAAAAAGAGGAGACGTCTCCACACAGCACCCGCCATCTGCGGGGCGGGGTCGACATGACGTTATTGTAGTAGCGCGGACTTTACGATTGTATTGACCGCAAGCCAACAGGTTTGTCTTCTGGCCATTGGGTCGAAAGATCGTAAACGGCCTTGGTGATGTCAGCAAATTCCATGAGGGCGTCTTTAAAATTGACATGCATAAGTTTGGCGCCTTCAAAGTTCACATCGTTTAGGTGCGCCCCTTTAAAGTTCGCGTGATTCAGGTCTGCATCGACAAAGCTGGCTTGCGTCAAATCTGCATTCTCAAAAATCGCTTCCGTCCCGTTGATGCCATCGAAGATGCATCCATGCATGTTGCAATGGCTGAAATCCGCTTCGGTTACATCCGCGTGAAAAAACTCCGCGCCGAAACAGTCCGCGCCTGTCAGAACTGCAAAGACCATTGTTGCATCATGGAGTGTGGTTTCTTCAAAATTACAACGCAGAAGGTTACAGTTGGAGAAATTTACGCCTGAAAGGTTTAAGCCTCTAAAGGATTCATCGCTTAAATCAAGCACGCTAAATTCGTGGGTACGACGCGCTTCGTTAAACTTGGCGACTCCCCCTTCTTCATGCAAAAGCATTACCCACGGGTTTTCCTGCTTAGGCTCATTAGGTCGTTGTGAATCTGACATATGGGTAATGTATCCTTATTTCACTCTTGTTCCCTCTCCCTTAGGGGGAGGGTTAGGGCGGGGGACCCATTGTTTAGAGCAGTCAGCATTAATACAGCTTAGTCTATCGGGAAGCAAGGACTGGTGCAAGGAAAGGGGCCACTTGTTCACAAATGTTCTGAACAGCACTTACTAACAATCCTGTATCGATTCCCACGGCCACAAATTGCATTTCTCCCTGCGTCAACTGCTGGTTTGCCGCTTGAATACTAGGGCAGAAAATGCCTAACGGGAGGTTTCGCTTTTGAGCCGCCTCTTTCGTTTGACGAATCGCCGTTTGCACCAGCTCATTCTGAATATCACCAATACAGTTCAACGATGCAGATAAATCATAAGGGCCGATAAACACCCCATCAATCCCGGGGACATCCAGAATGGCATCAATGTTATTTACCGCATCGACATGCTCGACTTGAATAATGACGGAAATATCCGTGTTGGCACGTTGGACGTAGCGAGCAAAGTCCTGCCCATATCCGTGGGCGCGTCCAATCCCCACGCTTCGCTTGCCCATCGGTGCGTACTTGGCACTATCGACAACGGCTTTTGCCTGTTCGGCAGAATTGACCTGAGGAACGACAATGGCATCACACCCAAGATCAAGGATGCGCTTAATGGAGGTATCCGAACTATCGGGGGTGCGAACCACAGCATAGCAATCGTGAATGCGCATGGCTTGCAACATGGATTTCAAATCATTTAAATCCATGGAGGAATGTTCCATATCTAGAAACAGCCAGTCTAACCCTGTCATGGACAAGGCCTCTGCAATATCGGGGCAAGGCAGTGTTAAAATGCTTCCCAGTAATTTGCGTTCAGCCAAAGCATTTTTGAAAGTCATGGTGTTATCCCCGAATAAGGTAAATGGATTCGATATTATAGCGTCAGATTGAAAAAAGTTCAATGATGCAACACAGGTTAATCAGTGTGAATAGAGGGGTCGCGAATTTCCTGTTGGCGGCGCGTTTCTGTATCAAGTGCGGCTTTTGCAAACTGCTGAGCGAGTGGCTCATCGGTTTCGAGCAATTGTTTGGGCGTGCCTTCCCAGTGGATGCGCCCTTCATCCAACAGGATGACTCGGTGAGCCGTGCGGCAAATCGTCGAGATGGTGTGAGTAACTACCACGCTCCCTGCATCAAGGTCACGCGAGAGCTTGTTCATGTAGTCTTCTAAATCATGAGCCGCCACAGGGTCTAGCCCACTGGTGGGTTCATCGTAGAGGATAATGCGGGGTTCACCGATAATGCCCCGTGCGAAGCTGACGCGCTTTTGCATCCCGCCACTGAGTTCGCTGGGGTATTTATTTTCAATGCCTTCAAGCCCGACCCTCTCAAGCGTTTTTGAAACTTTCTTTTCAATATCCGCCTTGGATGTTTTTTTGAAGCGTTTGCGAGGGCCTACAACGTCTGGTTTTTCAGTCAGCGCAAACGAGATATTATCAAACACGTTCATTGAATCAAAGAGCGCAGAGTATTGGAAGATCAACGTAAAATTAGGATCGTGTAGTATCACTTCACCCTGTGTAGGTGTTTCAAGCCCCGCAATGCAACGAAGTAGTGTGGATTTTCCGCAGCCGCTGGTGCCGATAATCGCGACAGATTCATTCTCACGCACAGTAAAACTGATGTCCTGCAAAATGTCAGGGCCATCAGGGGTGTAGCGTTTGAAGAGGTTCTTGACCTCAATGAGCGGTTTGTCAGGTTCATTCATGTTTCAATACTAGCATAAATGAATCTTCATTAGGATTTATGCGTTGGACTCTCGTTACCTCTTTCAAGGATTTTATTATGTCTATATCTTCTGTATCGCCACGTTTAACTGTAACTTCTAGGCCCTCGCGTCAACCTGATACCATTGATGATTTCGGCGATAAAACCAATGCTATTCGCGTGTTGGATGACCCCACCACACCCCTTCAAACCAAG
>Ga0163144_10025974_pt1 | contig 11412 bp, 8 predicted proteins | sample OliLak19BULKMAT1_FD_123175 | JGI IMG/M metagenome (GOLD analysis project Ga0163144, IMG submission 123175) | Freshwater microbial mat bacterial communities from Lake Vanda, McMurdo Dry Valleys, Antarctica - Oligotrophic Lake LV.19.BULKMAT1 | ecosystem: Environmental > Aquatic > Freshwater > Lake... | reverse complement strand
GGTCTTCCCCACGGAGAATCTGCATTGAAACAGAGCTTCCTGATTCAGTATGGCGGCCTCGTCAGAATGCGGGAGATTCAACCCATCCTGGAAACAAAGTTCAGCAAGACAGATCCTGGGGGAACTCCTGTCCGGACCGCCGCAATGTGGGCACTGGGCATGCTGTTTGAGAAGAACCCAGTGCCGGAACTCGCGGCAACGTTCGCGGGGCGGATCAAGGATCGGGCAGGAGTTCCGCCGGAATATCTGCCGGTTCGCAGGATGTCAGTGATGGCTCTTGGCCTGATGCGTTCTGTGGAGTCAATCCCCGTCGTCCAGGAGGCCTACGCGAGTGACAGTCCGGAGTCCATGATTCCAGGAACCGCTCGTTGGGTGCTGCCCATGCTCGGTCAGCCAGCGCCCGCTGAGATTCCGCCGATCGAAAAATTTGTCGGCGGCTGGCGGATCAACGTCGCCGAGGGGCCAAAGTGACGGCTACGCCAGGGACTGTAGTGCCTGAAGATAGATCGGAGAAAACCCGCCGACTTCAAACTGTCCGTGCTGGTGGCCGATAGCTTTCAGAGCGAGTCCAGGAAATCGTTTCCGGTTTCTGCGGGACCACAGGATCAAGAACATGAATGATCCGATCACGCAGAGTCCGAACAAAACCAGCAGCGAAACACCTGCGCCCTGAATCAAATAGAACACAATCAATCCGACAGAGATCGGGAACCCGGTCATGGTCAGAACGAGCAGCCATTTGTGATACTTCATCTGTCGCTGAGTGTCGCGGTGGACGAATCCTGTCAAGGATGCTTTTGGACTCAACAGCATCGCCGCCATCATCGGGATCTGAATGGCAAAGACGACAAGGACAGGCGAGAGCCATGAGACTCGCTGGAGCTGCCTGAGAAGCGGGAATTCATCGACAGGAAAATATCGAGCGATGAAGAGTTGGCCGATCGGCAATGCAGCCATCAGGGCAGGCGCTGCGATCAGGATCCGCTTTGTAAACGGCGAATTCCACATCAGCTTGATCGGGATCGGCTCAAGATCATCGGTCCTGCAGGTAACGAGACAGACTCGCGGAAGTTCCAGCCCCGTGCGGCAGCGGATCCCCTTCGCGGTCAGCTGAAACTGCCGATGCGTTTCGCCGCGTTTGAGCACAGCGTCCGGAGTGGGCGGAGCATAGGGGTTTGGTTGATCGTGGTTCGTCGACATGTCTCATGGTTCGCATGGCGCAGCGGTTGCTGAGTACAGATTGTGGCAACTGTCGTCGAAAAGGCCGACATGATTCCACGGTGCAATCGCGGATTTGAGCCACGAACAAAAGTCGTCTTCGGCAGCGGACGACGGTTTGTCGGCCTCGCGGGCTTGTCCGAGTCGTTGTCTGGCTTCAGCGAGCATAGACCGGAAGGCACTGTCGCTGGCTCGCAAAAAGCTGGTGTTTCGGAAACTCTTCTCTGGTTTCTGTTCCATGCTGGTGACGGCCGCAAAGTAAATCATGCACCAGTGGCTCCAGAGGCGGAACGAAGGGATCGCAGCGTAGCAGCCTTCGACGACTTCATCGATGCAGCGGATTTCCGAGATCAGGCTGTCTGAATATTCCCGCAACCGCTGTTCCCGCTGTGATGATCCATCGTCTGACAGCAGAATGTCGGACAGTCGTGAGACACTGAACAGCGTGTGCGCAATTCCGGTGCTGTGCAGGGGATCAATGAATCCGACGGTGTTTGTCAGTGCGGCCCAGTTCGAGCCCGCCCCCTGAGCGGCCAAACGCTGAATGCGGCCAGTGCTGAGCAGGCCGGTGTCCGGTCGCACGATCCGAGACTCAGCAAACTGCCTTTGCAGAAATGGTGTCCTTGCGATACGCCAGGTCCATTCTTCCGTCGGCGAGCTGAAAGTCGGAGAGATGTCGTATGTTCCTGGACGCTGGTCAATCATGAATCCGGCACTCAACGTGTCATCATCGTAGCGCAGCTGCCACATCCAGCCATCGGGCAGCACCTGATGTACGGCCGCGTCGTCGCAGTGGTAGGGAAACCGGGTGACGTCGATTGAATGCTCACGCAGCAACTGTTCACAGGTCGACGCTGACGCGAAATGAGCAAAGATCGATCGCGCGTTGGTGCTGAGCTGATGAGTCAGATCGGAGATCTGCAGGTATCTCAGCACTGCGTTTGGTGACCCCGTGGCGTCGATCAGGAATGACGCATGGGCATGAAAAGTCTGTCCGCCGGATTCGCCTTCGATGCTCCATCGATTGTCGCCCTGGGCCAGCGTGTACCGGCACTGCTCGAAACTGGTCGTTCCCGAGGATTCTGCCAGCCGATGCAGAAACTGATCAACGTCGCTTCTCAGCCAGTGCGTGTCGGAGTGTTCATCGGTACTGCTGGCCGTCACCAGCAGTCGCCTGGCATCAAAGTTGTCCGGCTGCAGGTCGCCGTCGGACGTCTGATCGAAATAGGTGAAGCCACGCTTTTTTCCACACAGAAGTTCCGGAAACGTTCGTTTCCAGGATCCCCAGCGGCACAGCGGACGCAGTTCGGGAAGGCAGTAGCGATCCGCAATCTGAGCCAGCGTCCTGTCGGCCAGCGGCGTTGACGATTCACCAATGGCAAACCTCGGATGCCGATGCTTGTCAATCATGACCACGGACCGGCCGGCCCGCGCGAGAATCGCAGCCATCAGACTTCCGCCGAAACCGGAGCCAAGGATCAGGATGTCAAAGGAGTGCGTCGGCATGGTGCAGGACTGGTCGCTGAAAAAGACGCCGAGTGAAACCAGGGAACACTGAGTACGAAACAAACTCCGGAGGCGATGGGTTGGAATCGTTCCTTTGACGCCGACGGCGAATGTAAAGTGCCCTGCTTCCTGCTTCCTGCTTCCTGTCTCGAATACGCCCGACCGTCCGCTACCGACATTCCGGCCGTAAATAAGCGATGCCGCCAAAGCCCCAACACATTCCTACAGCCGCCTGCGGCGTCCCCGACGCTATTCTCCGCCGCAAAGGAGCGAAAACCACGTCTGCGGTGCCCGCCGAAGTCCGATGGCTGCTGAATAGCGGCACGATTGAGACCGTCAATCTCTGCGAATGGCTGATCGTGGATCATCGGACGCTGGCTTCTCACGTTTTTCCCAGTCAAGGCTGGTCGGGACTGCTCGCAGGTCTGGAGTTTGGTCTGAGCGAGTTGAAGGCTCCGACCGCCATCAAGCGTACGTTCGCGATCGGAACGCTCCTTGCGAATCATCTGAGAGCGCTGTCCGCATTCAGGAAGGCGCTGAAAACCCTGCAGGCACATCGTTCCGACACCGTCCGGGGCTGGGCCTGCGTGTTGATCGGCCGGCGCGAACCGGCAACGCTTGCCGAACGACTGACGTGGATTCGTCCTTTTGCGGCTGACAACAACGCGGGAGTTCGTGAGATTGCCTGGATGTCGGTGCGTGATTCGATCGCCAGCCAGCTCGGGGAGGCGTTTCCGCTGCTGAGCGAATGGGTCAGGGATCCGAATGAGCGAATTCGTCGATTTGCGAGTGAAGCAACACGGCCGCGCGGTGTCTGGTGTCGTCACATTCAGAGTCTGAAGGAAGAACCGGCAATGGCCATGCCACTTCTGGAGCCGCTGCGGTCTGACGATTCGAAGTCTGTAAGGGACTCCGTTGCGAACTGGCTAAATGATGCGGCGAGATCGCAGCCGGAATTCGTGCGGACAACATGCCGGCGCTGGCTGCAGGAATCGAACACGCCCGAAACCCGGTCCCTCGTCCGGCGTGCCATGCGAACGCTCACGAAGACTGACGAACAGCGCGAATCGCCGGAAACACGATGAAAACACGGGTGAACACAGTGTGCTGATCATTGTGCCACACTGCTCCGCGGCGTGATTGATGATTCGGGAATTCACAGGACAACGAGCAGTTCCCGACACGGAGTAGCGGGACCTCGGCTTCGTCCACAGTCACTCCGTCGCGGAAGACGTACCATCATCTCCGATGGTCAGACGTCGCATCTGCAGAAACTGCACTTTGCATTCTGCTTCGGCGATCAGTTTTGATTGTCGGTGATTCTTTCTGCCGACTTCCGACCGTGTGTCCGGTTGAAAATGCCGAACACAGCAGGATCGGTCGGAAAGCGAAGAATTCCCGCTTTCATCTGTCTGGACACTCCGGATCGTGCTGCGATAAACCCCGACCCGTGATGCGAAGGCCATTGGTTTTCCGAAGTCCGGAAACTCAATTCTCGTCGCAGAACAGCAGACTTGTTGAAGGAACGGACAGTCCCTTGAACGAGCCTGCAACCGTCGCCTTTGCTACCTGCCGACTCGGTCATCCGGTTGCGTCTCGCTTCAACGAACGCTTCCGGAACTTCGCTCATCAGGAAGGACCAGGCAGCAGAAGTTTCTGAACCGTGCATTCAATCGATTCGCGGGATTCGGCAGCACTTGCCGAATGGATCATTGAGTGTCCGATTACGAAACCGGCCAAGGCCATCGTCCGCAACCAACACGAAGAACCGAACAACACTGCGGTGTGCGTCCTGTCATCCGCAGAATCCTGTGATTTAGTTCCTGCTGTCCGACCGCTGATTCAGTCTTTCTCTCCGGGGGAGTCTGATTTCGCACTTCGGAAATTCAGCATGACTGTTACAGCGATTCTGCTGATCTGCAGGAGTGTCTGTGGCCGATACTGAAAGATACGACTCAGTATCTCTACAGCAGCACTTGCTGTTCGTCATGGAGGATTGAATGGCTACCAAGGTCAGTGAAGATGTTTCTGAAGTCTGGGTGTCTTACAAGCTGGACCAGACGGATCAGGAACTGCGGAACCGGCTCATGGAGCGGTATCTGCCGCTGGTCAGATATAACGCAGAGCGTGTCTGGGCTAAACTGCCGGAAGGCGTGGACCTGAACGATCTGATGTCAGCCGGAGTTTTCGGGCTGATGGATGCGATCGAAGCGTTCGACATGGAACGCGGAGTCAAGTTCGAGACCTACTGCGTACCGCGAATCCGCGGGGCAATGCTCGACGAACTCCGCACTATGGACTGGGTGCCGCGACTCGTTCGCAGCAAAGCCAGCAAGGTCGAGCAGGCTCGCAAAGCCGTCGAAGCCCGAGTCGGGCGTCCGCCGACAGAGGCAGAAATTGCCGAACAAATGAGCATTTCGATCCAGGAATTCGAACGGCTCAAGGCAGAAGCCAGCGCTGTTAATCTCGTCAGCCTCGAAAAGAAGTGGTACGAGACCGACAGTTACAAGGATGTCCGCGAAGTCGATGTGGTGGAAGATGTCCGCTGCGAAGATCCCACGGACGGAATCCAGAAACTTGATGTCATGCGGCTGGTCACCAAAGGCCTGAACCGCAATGAACGGCTCATCATCATCCTCTACTACTATGAGGAACTGACGATGAAGGAAATCGGCAACACGCTCGGTCTGTCCGAATCACGCGTCAGTCAGATGCATTCAAGCATCGTGACGCGCCTGAAAGAACAACTGGACTGCCGACGACCGGAATTCGGCTAACGGTTCATTGCCGAAATCATCACAACACACTGCAAGCCCTTGTCACGAAAGTGACAAGGGCTTTTTTCGCCTCGTTCCGAGGCTCCGCCTCGGAACGCACTGGCTTGAGGCTCCAGCCTCTCGTGCGAAAGGGTTGTAACGGCGCTGTGCGGCGCACTGCGTCGCTCGTGACGCCCGCCGGATTGCTGCAGCGATATTGTATACGAGGGAGGCAGAGCCTCTGGGGCAGTGCGTTCCGAGGCCGGCGCCTCGGAACGAGGTGACACGGCCCAGCGAACCGCATGGTCCGAGTCCTGAGGCACCCCGGCTCGCCGTTTTCCACCCACTACCGGTTGAACAAAAAAGCCGGGCTGTTGATCAAGGCCCACATCAAATCTTCACCTGCGTCTTTGGGCGTACCTGCCGTCGTGAAGTATTCGGTCGCCCGGGTCAATTCATCCGCCGAAGGTTTGCGACACAGCGTTGACAGGTAAATCGTTTCGATCAACTGTTCATTCGCTGCTCCGGCGGCAATCGTCCTGGTGATGATGCCGTCCGAATGCGTGATAGCGTCGCCGATCGTCGGGCCGTTGACCATATTCAGAGTCTGTCCGAGACTGACGTCGCTGCTCCGTTCGCATTCACAGGGGGACTCCCGCGGCGGACGACCAAACATATCCAGGAACGCCACCTCAACCTGCGGATCGGGAAGTTCCGATGCCCGGAACCCCGCCGGAACGCCCGGCAGCGCGCGAGGCGCCCCGGTGGCCTGGATGATCGAATCGTAGAGCTGTTCAGCTGACAGGCGGCGAGGCTGAGCGTGAGAAAAATTGATCACGTCATCCTCGTTCCATTGTCCTGGATCCAGACTTCGCTGATAAGTGGCTGACATGCAGATCAGGCGGATCAGCCGCTTCAGGTCGTAGCCGTTCGCCACAAAGTCTTTTTCCAGAGCCGCCAACAGCTCCGGATTGGAGGCCGGGTTGCTGGCACGGATGTCGTCGACCGGGTCGATGATGCCACGGCCAAGGAAATAGCTCCAGTACCGATTGACGATGCTCCGGGCGAAGTAGGGGTTTTCGTTCGCCGTGAGCCACTGTGCCAGCTGCTCGCGGCGAGTTCCTGTGGCATCGATCGCCCCAGTGTGCTGAAACGGAAACCCTGGGAGCGCCGGCTGATTGGTGTTGGGATTCAGCACGGCTTCCGGCGAGGCCATCGTAAAGACGAACTCATCCCCGTCCGGCATCGGTCGACGACCGACGTCGGCAAAATAGGCGGCCAGTTCATAATACTGCCGCTGCGTCCAGCGTTCGAAGGGATGGTCATGGCACTGATTGCAGCTGAAACGAGTCCCGAGGAAGACCTGAGTCATGTTCTCCATGACCAGCTTCGGTTCGCGGGCGATGCGGAAATAATTCGCGGCCGGATTCTCGAAAGCACTGCCGCCGGCCGTGATCAGCTCTTTGGCAAACTGATCGTAAGGTGTATTTGCAGCAACGGACTGTCGAATCCAGTTGCGAAATGCCCACACGCCGCGTTCCGTCACGGTCTTGCGGCGGTTGAGCAGCAGGTCGCTCCACTTGAGAGTCCAGTGCTCCACATAGAACGGGCCGGACAACAATTGGTCGATCTTTGCCGTCCGCTTGGCAACCGCTTCCGTCGGATCTGCCACGAAGGCGTTAACTTCTTCCAGTGTCGGAGGAATGCCGACGATATCGAGGGAAACTCGTCGCAGGAATTCGGCATCGTCCGCGGCGGCCGAAGGCAGAATCTTCATCCGCTGGAGTTTCGCGTTGACAAGAGTGTCGATGAAATTGTACTCGGTCGACGGCGTCCATTCGTAGCCGTCGCGATTGCCGAGAATTGCGATCGGTGCAGCCGCATAACTGCCCTCGAACCGTACCAGAGCTGCCGCTTCGCCTCGCTGCACCGCCGTGATCACGCCCTGCTTTGAAACTGTGGCAACTTCGAAGTTGCTCGTTTCAAACACGGCCTCCCGCGTCACATCACGAGTGGTTCCGTCGGCGTACTTTGCGATGACGATCAGTTGCTGCTGATCATGCCGCAGCTGAAGCAACGGTGTCGGAGGAAAAATCTCAACCCCGACCACGCGGGCCGCATCTGCTCTGTACTGGCAGCCTTCTGCGATCCATTGTTCCAGCACCTGGTAATAACGAGACTGCTCGTCAAACAGGAAGCCGCCTTCGTGAGGCACGCCCTGTGTCGGCTTGAGCAGCATCAGGCTCTGCGAAGGCTCCGAACGATTGAAACGACGGCCGGAATGTTCGTCCACGAGTGCCCGGTAGTCATAAACCGAATCGTATCCTCGCAGTGACAGCTTGAACCCGTTCTTCCCGGCTTGCGAACCGTGGCACGTCCCCGCATTGCAGCCGACCTTGCTGAGGATCGGATTGACTTCCCGAATGAAGTCGACCGGCGTGGCGTCAGCAGATGTGACATGAACCGGGATCTCCGCGCGCTGCCCTTCGGCTTCGATCACGATCGTTCCGTCGCCGACGGCCAACGGAGCAACGTAGCCGGTTGCATCCACCTGGCACACCGGCGACTGACTTGTGACGGTCGCTTTGCTGCTGACATCAATCCGCTGCCCATCACTGGTCACTCCGGTGACGAGAACTCGCCGGGAATCCCGGATCGACGCCAGAGTCAGCTCGGTCGGATAGACTTCGATGCGGACAAAGGTGCGAGCCGCCGCCGCTGCGTCCGCCGGCTTTTGCTCGTCAGCAAACACTGCTGATGACAGCATGAGGGCTGGCGCGACGAAAGCCGCGAATCGGCGGGATTGAGTTTTCAGCGTCTGCATGAGTGATCTCTCTCTCTTCAGCATTCACAATCTCAGATTTCAAATCTCAAATACTTCCGTCGCACCGGTCTCTTGCCCACGTTCGGGCGATCGTGGCTACCCCAACATGATGCTTCGCTTCGAAAACTACCCTCCGCCAGCGGCCGGAACAGCCGGCACGGATGTTGTCAGCGGAGCAGCCGGAAACGAGTTCTCCACAACACCCGTCTCCGCGTTGCAGAGACGGACAATTCCGTCGAATCCTGAAACTGCCACCTGCAGTTCATCCGGTCGGAAACTGACCGCGAAGACAGGTGCTGTCAGACCGGGGATGTCGACGATTTTGGCCGCGTCTTCTGTCAAGTAAACTCGCGCGGCACCGCTGATTGCTGTGCTCGAACCCACGACGAACTTGTTTCCCGAAGGCGAAACATCGAGGTCGCACAACCTGCCTGGCAATGGCTGATAGGCTCGGACAAGGTTGAAATCATCTCCGATCTGCCGGGCCTTCTCGCGAAAAATCTTATACAGACGCGGCTCGCCGTCGGCACCGGCGGAAAACACTTCTTCACGCGTCGGATGTCGCTGCACGTCGACCAGCCCGCCTTTGAGCGCGCCCGGCGTGATGCTGGTAATGTTGTCGACGAACTGTCCGTTCGACACAATCATGAGCTTCATTGAACGGTCACGACTGACACTGATCAGATGATCGTTCTGCAGTGAGAACGTCGTCCCCTGAACCCAGTCGGAATGAGCATCCATCCGCATGGTGATTTCACCGGTCTCCACTTTTGCCACTCGCACCCGATTGTCGGCACCACCGAATGCCACGAGCGTACCATCCGCGTTGAACGAGACACCAAACATCGTGTCGTACGACAGTGTGATGGAATGCAGCAGCTTGCCGTCCGCAACCGACCACAGCTGCACTTCTCCGAACAGCGACGGCGTGCCTCCCGCCACAGCCAGTAGCTGACCATTCGGTGAAAACGCCAGCGATTCAATTCGCTGGGCGCGTCCAATCAACCGCCGCGGAGCAACGCTTCCGTCCAGAGTATGAATCAGCACCTCGTGATACCCCGAGACCGCCAGCAGCTTGCCGTCCGGAGAATAATCCATCGTCGTGACCACCGGTGGTGCAGCGTAGGCCGGAGGATGCTCGATCGAAATCTCCTGACTGACATCGGCCGGCGTGTCGTCTTCGGCACCCTGCTCTATCCAGGCACGGATCGTCTGAATCGCTGCATCCGGCAGCGGTTCACCGGTGAGTGGCATCGCCGGATCTTCACCTGAAATGTTTTTCACCAGCAGACTGTCATCGGGCTTGCCAACGACAATCGACAGTCCGGCTTCCCCGCCTTTGAGCAGCTCACTGAAGGCCACGACCGAAAGCCCGCCTTCGCGTTTGCCTGCGAAGTGGCAGCCGGAACACTGCCGCTGCAGAATCGGGCGGATCGAGCGGTAGTAGCTGATCTTCTGCTGCCCGGCATTGCTGTCCTGAGGAGCGCCGTCAACGGAAGCCGTGCAGGTCAGCAGGAGTATGAAACTCAGCCGGCAAAGCGTGTTTCGCATGCTGATCACCAACAGAATACTCAGGGAGGGAAACGAATCGGGCGGGATCGACCGCTGCAGCAGAATAGGAATTCCGCGTTCGCTGCAGTTCAGACGGCATGGAAGGACCACCAGCCTATCCAGTCGACCGGCAAAACGCAAAGAATCGCCTGGCAATAAACCAGACTGAAGCCGGCAGATTCCACACAGGAACCCCCGATGCCGTACGCCGCTGGACTATTGGAAATGCGTCAAAATCCGGTCGGCGACATCTGAAACCGGATGCCGCAGCCATGCGGGGCAGACGATTCCGGTCACCGGATCATCCGAAACAACGGCCACAATCGCCGAGTCATCAGCTGCGTACGGGCGTTCACTCACCACATTTCGCCAGACTTCAATCCGATCGGCCGCGGCGTGCAGATCGCCTTCCACAAGGATCAGATCACAGTCCGCAAACATGGATTCGAACTGCTCGTACCTGTGATCGCCTCTTTCCTCACGTTCCGCAGGAAAAAACATCGCCGTCATTTGCGGCGACAGAATCCCGACGGCGGCAGCGCCGGCTTTGCGATGCTGATGCGAATCCTTGCCAGGGGTATCCAGCTCGTGCCGATGATGAGTGTGCTTGACGGTGGCCACTTTCAGCCCCCGCGCTGTGAATTCCCGGACGAGGTCGCAGACCAGCGTCGTCTTTCCCGAATTCTTTCGCCCCACAATGTGGATACGGCGCGGCTTTCTGATGGCGGAATGATTCATAATTCGATCTGCCGTTTACTGTTGACCGGCCGCTCCGCCGGCGGGAATTCCGCTCTCGCACGATGCAATCCAGCACCTCGCGGATCACGTGAATTCCGGCTGCCGGAGCGACTGGAGAACGGATGCCGCTGCAGGATCAGATAATCGTTGCGATACAGGTTCTCAACATCGTCACTCAGAATCCATCGTGACTGCTTCAGTTCCATCACGGTGTCGCGCGTGCGATTTCGTTCTCGCGCCATGCTTCTGCGTAGGTCTGGAAGCCGGACCGAGCCGCGGGAGTGCCAGTCTTGAGCGCCTCGCGTAATGGCTCAGACTGTAACGATGTCCCCGAGACTTGCACGAGGTGAGCTGCCTGTGCCGCGACGGCTTCATCGTAGTTCGACAGGCTGGCCACGAGTTTCACGCAATCGTTGCCTGCTGCGGCGACCAGTCGTTCCGCATAGTCGCGAGCGGATGTCCGGAGTCCGTCGTTGTCGATATCCAGCCAGACTGCGCCGCTGCAGCCAATCGTGCGCGCCTCCCAATCGGGCGAGACCGCCTGATAGGGTTTGGCCGTCCGCCAATAGAGTCCGTCGATGCCCGGTCCGGTCGCGATGGCCACGAGATGCACATCGTGCCCAGGTTTCGGAATCGACCATGAACCACGCCACTTCACACCAAGTGGTCGTGTCGCGTCGGGCGCATCGGGAATCGTGGCCTCACGCAGCACATGGCCATTGGCGAAAAGCTGGATCTGACTGGCACGAGTCCAATGCGGCCCGAGGACTTGTACGTCGATTCGCACTTCATCACCGCCGAGGTCCGTCGCAAGGTCGC
>Ga0163144_10025973_pt1 | contig 11412 bp, 10 predicted proteins | sample OliLak19BULKMAT1_FD_123175 | JGI IMG/M metagenome (GOLD analysis project Ga0163144, IMG submission 123175) | Freshwater microbial mat bacterial communities from Lake Vanda, McMurdo Dry Valleys, Antarctica - Oligotrophic Lake LV.19.BULKMAT1 | ecosystem: Environmental > Aquatic > Freshwater >... | reverse complement strand
GCCAAATTCCACTACGACGAAGCGTTGGGCAACTTTGGCGGCAGCAATCCGTTCGGCATCGTGAAGTGGCTGGAAATTACGGACCAGGCCACGCGCACCACGATGTTTGCCGGCTGGTGAGTCGCCTCCTCCTGCAGTTACCCCGCCCCCACCGATGTCGCCGGTAAAAAAGTTATTCAGCGCCCTCCCCTCCCGCGGCCGCCCGCGCGCCTTCACCATCCCCGAAGTAATGATGGCGGCGATCGTGATGGCCTTCGCCCTGACCACCTCGATCTCGGTCATTCAACGCTCGCTCGCGACCGTCGATACCGCTCGCAGCCTGAGCTACGCCTTGCAGATCATGCAAAACGAGTTCGAGAAGATGCGCCTGCTGAACTGGGAGGCCGTGATCGCCTACTCCACCGCCGAGACCGAACTCACGCTCGAACCGAGCTTCAGGGCAAATCCGTATATTGGCAGTCGCTTCAAGCTCTACCTCACCCGCTCGGAAGCCTACCCCGGCGCCGGCAAGGCCGTGGCGAAGGTCGCCCTGCGCATCACCTGGCGGACCTACGATGGCCGCACGCTTTCACGCAATCTCACCACCTACTACGGCCAACACGGCCTTTACGATTATGTTTCCAGCCAGGAGCAATCGCGCGCGCCGCGGCTTCATGCTCGCCGAAATAATGATCGGCTCCGCCCTCGGCAGCATGGTGCTGGCCGGCGTCCTCAGCGCCTTCACGCTTCTGCTCCGCAGCGGCACCAGCGCCGCGAACTATTCCACCATGGAAGCGCAGACCCGCCGGGCGTTCGAGCAGCTCGGAATCGATGCCCGCATGGCCAGCGACATCACGTGGAACAGCACCACCTCGGTGACGCTCACCGTGCCGAACAACTACGCCGCGAACGGCAACAAGGTGACGTATGCCTACGACAGCGCCAACCGGTGGTTTTCGCTCGTGCCCGGCGATGGCAGCACCTCCACCGGCCGCTTGATTCTGGTGCGGGAGGTCGCGAGCGTTACGTTCTACCGTTACACCCGGGATAGTTCCGACGCCGCGACCGACGCAGTCACCAAGCGGCTGAAGATGTCGATCAGTGTCCGCCGGAACGTGGGCGGCTCGGCGGTGACGGAGAACATCACGTCCGCCTCCTTCACCCTCCGGAACAAGGACGTATGACCCGCTCCGCTTATCCTCGGGCATCTCGGCTCTCGGCTCGCTCCGAGCGCGGCACCGTCCTGATCGTCGCTCTCGTGCTGGCCGCCGTCATCGGGGTTTCACTCGTGAGCTATATCAAACTCTCGACCACCTCGCTCCGTCTTTCGCAACGCAGTTTTTTCTCCGAATCGGCCAATCATCTGGTCGAAGCGGGGCTGGAAGACGCGCTCTACTGCTTCAACCAAATGGGCTCGGGCGTGGCGGTCGATGTGGCCTGGACCACCGCGATGTGGAACAAAAGCGGGGTCACGGCCAAGCGCACCATGCCCACCTTCCCTCTCGATCAGGGCTCCAGCGCCGTCGTCAAAATCTATGTCAACGGCTACGATGGCTCGATCCCATCTCCCATTGTCGTCGCCAAGGCCACGATCACGCCTTTCGAAGGCCGCCCGATCGTGAAGATCATCCAAATCACGCTGCGAAAAAACCAAGGGCTGTTCGCCAGCGGCGTCGTCGCGAAGAATAAGGTCGAATGGAACGGTCACCTGATCGCCGACCGTTGGGTTTCAAACGCCACCAACAGCCCTACTGGGCCCTGGTCGGCGTATCCAAATCTACACCAGCACGACCGCCGACATGACGCTCAACGGCCACGACAACATCCGCTGCGTCCTGTTCGCACCCAATTCCGCGATCACGGGCAACGGCGGCGGCAGCGGCGGTGGGTTCTATGGCGCTTTTGTCGGCGCGTCGGTCCGCTCCAACGGTCACATGAATTTTCATTACGACGAGTCGCTCGGCGCCCTCGGCACCTCCGGCAAGGCTTGGAAGCTCTCGGAATGGCGCGAGTTGCAATCGGGGTCCGAACGCGCTTCAACCGCATCCTATTTCAATTTTTGAAGGGCGGCACGTGGGAGAAAACCCTCCGGACAATGGGTGAATCGCCCGATCATCACGACGATTCGTTCCATAGAGGCTTTCGCCTCTGGTTGAGCTAAGGGCGTTTGCGCGTGCCATAAGCCTCTTAGCACCGCCTACAAGACCGGGTAATGTGAGAGCGCGATGCGCTTTCTCATTCGGCTCCTCCGTCCGGCAGCCAGCCCGACTTCGCCCCGCGCCGGGCTCACCTTGGTGGAAGTCATGGTTTCGATGACAATCATGGTCGTCCTGATGCTCGGTTTCATCGGCAGCTTTCTGCACTCGCGCCGCGTCACGGAGGCCAGCGTGCTCCACGCCGCCGCCACCAGTCTCGTTTACGGTATCGTCGAGCAACTCAAGGGCGTCGACTACACCGAACTCCTGCCGAGCTCAACGGTCGACGACAACGCCCCGACCTCAGTCACGCCGCCTTACGTGCGGGTGCGCATCAACCAGGACCTCACCCAGTGGCTGCGCGTCGTCTATACGCCCGCCCCCGGCACGCCCGCCGCGCCCACCACGACGCCAGCCATCAGTGCCCCCGCTGACACTTTGGGCGCGAAGGACAACACCATCGGGCCGCTCCCGCTCTCCACCACCACCGGCACCCACGCGCAGAGCCTCGTCCTCTCCGTCTGGCTCTGGATCGACGAAATGCCCGACACCGCTCGCGACGTGGCCGAGGTGAAGCGTATCACGATGGTGTATACCTACACCTTCAACGACGGCCGGAGTTCGCGCACCGTCCGCGACCGCGAAGTGTTCCTGCGCACCCGCTACGATCTATGAAAACGCCTCCCCGCCGCCACCGCGGCTTCACCCTGGTCGAGGTGATGATGGCCATGACTCTCGTCGTCCTCACCATGGGACTCACGATGGGGACGTTTCTCCTCTGCCTCCGCTCCATGTATAAAGACGCGCAGCGCATGCAGACCAACGCCACCCTGCGCTACTTCACCGCCCACGTCGCCAAGGAGACGATCGACTCGTCGGAATTCCACATCTTCTCCGGCTACAGCAAGCTCGATGGCAGTGTCGATCTCGCCAACGACGTCGCCCAGCAGGCCGAGGCCGACTACGGCACCGAGGCCTCCTACGGCGACTGCCTCGTCCTCGTCACGCGCGTCACCATCGACGCCGATTCCAACATCAAGCAGTTCCGGATTTATTACCGCATCCCGGCCAGCGCCAGCGGCACCGCCACGCCCTCGGCCCCCAACAACACCGGCCAGATCCGCTACTACGAGAGCGCCCTCCTCGGCGGCGGAGCCGGGGTCACCACGCCGCTCGCCACGCTCCTCAACGGCGTGAACCTCAGTTCCACCCCGCTGATCAGCGGCTCCCGCCGGCTCGTCGCGACTGCGCGCGGCCGCCCCCTCTCCAGCTCGGCCGCGCACTGGTGCCCGCTCGCGACGCCGCCCTTCACGACGTCGAACCTCTGCACCCACACCACCGATTACTACCCCATCTTCTCCAGCGAATCCTCGACCGCCACGCCGGTGAATGACGGCGTTTCGATCAACGCCGAGATCATCAACGGCACCACCGCCGCCAACCAGCTCTCCAGCTCCAGTTTCAACTACACCATCTCCCCGCGCCGTTGACCCCGCCAGGGGCCGACCTCCGGGCGGGCCGTTCCCTCGCTCGTCCGTTCCGGACGGGCTGCCCGCCTCCCTTCCTCCCCCCGCACCCGACCCGTATCCATGAAACCACTCCGCTCCCTTCGCCCGCGCCGCCGCGCCTCCGCGCTGATCACGGTCGTCTTCCTGGCCGCCATGATGGCCCTGCTCACCACCAGCCTTCTGCGCTACACCATGAACGAGCGCCGCAACAACGAGCGCCAGCGCATGGTGCTGCGCGCGCGCAACATGGCCGAGAACATCTCCGTCTACGCCGCCGAACAGCTCACGATTAAGCTCATGCGCACCCGCACGACGACGCCGCGCCAGTTCGCCACCGGCATGAATCAGATTCACCTGCCGCCAGCCGAAGTCCTCACCTCCGCCTTCTCCTCGCCCTCCGACATGGAGATCTACGCCGGCCTCACCAGCTCGAGCAGCATCGCCTATGTCGATCCCGCAGCCGATCCCACCAATCCCAACGCCGGCCTCCACGTCAGCACCAGCACCGTGCCCATCATCGCCAAGGCCGCGATGAACCATTCTCAGCTCGGCACCACCACCGCCTACTGCGAGCACACCATGGAGATCGCCATGATCCCGCTGTTTCAGTTCGGCATGTTCTACAACATGGACCTCGAACTCTTTCCCGGCGCCAACATGACCATCGCCGGGCCGGTCCACACCAACGGCAAGCTCATGGCGCGCGGCGAGGCGCCCGGTTCGGCCTCGATCACGTTCACCAGTCGCGTCACCGCCGCCCAGGGACTCTACGCCGACGGTCAGCTTAAGGCCAACTATCGCAACCGCACCGGCGGCGCCGTCACGGGCGCCGGCGGCAGCGGCGCCGTCACGTTCACCAGCTCCAGCAACAGCACCCAGAATCTCTACGGCGGCTCACCCGCAAAATGGCGTGACCATAAATTCGGCGGCGCCAGCGAGACGACCACCACGCTCAACCAGTTCAAGACCTTCGCGACCAGCACCTACACCGGCTACGTCCGCACCAACGTCCACGGTGTCACCGCCCTCGAGCTGCCCTCCATCGGCACCTACAAGGAGACGAACGAATCCCCCCCCCCTGCAGATGATCGCAACAATGGCCGCCAGCCCATCGAACCGCCCGATCCCTTGAAATACGTCGGCGGCGCCTGGACCACTGAAACCGACAACGCGGACGAGGTCGCAAACAAGATCTCCCGCAAGGCCGGACTCTATATCGTGGTCAATCCCGACGACGAGATCCGCACGGGCAAGAAGCCCGATGGCAGCAATGTCACCCTGCTGCCGCGCACCTATCGCTGCTGGCTGAATACGATCAACACCAGCGGCACTCACGCGATGAACGAGGTGATCCTCCCCGGGCAACCGAGCTACGGCTACAACAACAACTCCACTCCCTCGGACCTCACGGACGACACGATGTATATCAACAACCTCCCGAATCGTTTCACGACCAACACCATCACCGGCTGGAACCAAGTCCTGCGCATCATTCAGCCGGCCGCGGCGCGCGCCTGGGAAGACATCGATGCCGGCGTTGCCACCGTGGGCAGCCGCACCGGCTATCCGACGGGCGCCATCTCGCTCGCCACGTTTCCCGACGGCGTCTTCTTCGACCTCCGCCGCGCGACCAACTGGAAGGGCTATCCCTACAATCGCTCCGCCACCAACGCCTACACCCCGCGGCCCATCGCGAAGATCGATTTCGACATGACGCGCTTCAAGCTGGCCGTCGACCGCACGCTCGCCGGCACCTCCGGCGCCGTCCTGGCCACGGCCACGCGCAGCACCGCCTACAATCCCGCCCCTCCCGGCACGACCGGCTTCACCTGGGCCAATTCCATCTTCAACTCCGCCGGCATCATGACGACCAACCTGCACCACGGGGTCGGGGCCGGCTTCACCGTCTTCCCCGACAGCAGCAACCTCACGCGCCAAGATCCGTTCCGGATGTATTTTGCCCCCGCCAATCCGACCGCCGCCAATGTCACCACCAATCCCAGCGCCTACGCCGTGGGGGCCTACGATCTCCAAAACCCCAGCACCCCCAGCCCCTGGTTCGACGGCATCACGATCTATATCCACTCCGTGGATGCCGAGCGCCGGGCCGACGGCAGCGACGCCGACTCCGAGCCCGACCGCATCGATTCCGGCGTCCGCCTCCTCAACGGCCGCGGCCCCGTCATCTCGCTCGCGGCGCAGACCGGCCTGACCCTCGTGACCAACGACGCCCTCTACGTCGTCGGCCACTTCAACGCGGACGGTGCGATCAACACCGCCGCCGGCACGACCAGCGCGCGCTTCCCCGATTCCACCGCCGAAAAGCTCACCGCGCTCATGGCCGACGCCATCACGCTGCTCTCCCAGCCCACCTTCACCCTGAATGCCGGCAACTATTACCAGGTAGCCGGCTGGAACGACGCCATGAGCGCCCAGGCTCCGGACAACGGCGACGAGCTCACCCGCTCCGCCAACTGGGCCACCATCAATCCTTCCTCCAGCAACGAGGTCGAGGGCGCCGGCGCCACCAAGAAACCCGGCAACATGCCCTATGACAGCGTGGCTTCGACCTCCGCCGTCGCCGGCTATCCCAACCTCGACGAGAAGCTCCCGACCGTGAACACCGAGGTCTCGGCCGCCCTGCTGATGGGCCTCGTGCCCAGCAACCACAACGCCACCGGCCTCAGCGACAGCCCGCCGATCGCCGCGGCCAACCAGCAGTATTCCGGCGGCGCGCACAACTTCCCGCGGCTGCTCGAAGACTGGCACGAGCAACTCGGCAGCACGTCCAACAGCACCCTCTGCATCCGCGGCTCGATGGTCGCGCTGTTCGAAAGCCGCGTCGCGATGGAGCCCTGGAACATCCGGGTCTACCTCGCCCCGATCCGCGTCTGGGGCCTGCACGATGGTTTCGCCCAGTCCGGCCACCACGTGCCGCTCGAGCCCATCGTCCTCAGCTCGCGCCGCATGCGCTACAAGGAACTGACCGCCGCGGAATACGCCGCCTGGAAGACGACCATCACGAGCCTGCCGAATTGAGCCTGCTGGCTTGGCCGGGGCGATAGAGACGAAACCGCTGATAGACGCTCTTATTCCAGATTGCTTTCAAGGTGAGACTGATTTCGTAGCGGAGCCGCTTCGGCTCCCATCCGGAACGGGAAGCCGTTCCGCTACAATTCGGCTCATCTTGAAAGCAAATTGGAATTAGGCGCTAATCTCGGCGGAACGATCGATTCCAAGGCGCGCCCGGTTTGCTTCACGGTTGGGTGATTCCAAACCCTGCATTCAGTCCCTGGAATCACTGGAGCCTTTCGCTCGTGAAATCATCGTTCATCATCGTTCATCAGCGCCCATGAGCGGTTTCTTCTGCATCCTTACGGCTCAGTGCTTCACCTGCGCCAGGTGCTGCCGGAGCAAATCCTTGCCGTAGTCGTTGCCGTTCGGCGTCCGCACCACCACGTGGATGTGATCGCGCATCGGCTTCGTGGGCTCGGCCTGCAGGTGCCGCGTGTTGGCCGGCGGCTGGTGGTCGAACTCGATCAACACCACCGGACTGTGAATCCGATAATAGAATACGCTGTCATCCGCACTGTCTCCGACCCAGGCAAAACGCGTCCGGTCGAGGTGCGCGCGCACTTCCGCCAGCTTCACCTTCGCCTGACCGTCGGCCAGGTTCCCGATGAAGAGCCCCGCGAGCTGCAGCAGCTCCTCGCGCTGCGTCGCGTTCAACTCGGACACCGCCAGCCCCGCGTAGGGCACCACCGCGTTGTCCTTGAAACCCTCCGCCTGGTTGTTGCTGCGCGTCTTGTTCGGCTCGATGACCGCCTTCTGGCGCTGCGCCTCGCTCAGCGAGCGGAACATCGCCAGCCCGCGCGCCTGCTCTTCCTGCAGAATGATCGTGCCCTGGTATTTCCCCGCATGCGCCACCACCGGCTCCGAGCCGAAGAACGCCGGCGCCATCACCACCTGATCGCGCAGCACGAAGTAATTCACGATCAGGTGATGCCCGTCGATCTGCCAGCCCCACGGCTGGTCGGCCGACGGCTCGCCCATCACCGTGATGTGGTAGAGCCACTCGCCGTATTCGGTGAAATTGTTGTTGTTCAGTTCCCCGAGCGAGTGGTTCAGCTTCATGATGTCCTGCGACAGCTTCAGCCCTCTCGCGCTGAGCGCCGCGCGCAACAACCCGAAGGCCGCCGCCCGCTGCGCCTCGTTCATCTCCTCGAAACTCACGCCCTGCCGCACGTAGCGGTGCACGTTCATCCATTTCCGCCACTCGCTATCGTCGACGGGGAATTTCGTCTTCGCCCGCTGTTCCGGCGTGAGCGCGGCGAGAAATGCCACCGCCGCCTTCCGCACCGGCTCAGTGGTCACGCCCGTCGCGCGAATCGGAAACAGCCCCGACTCCACTTTGCCATCGGCCGTGACGCCGCGAAACGGCTCCGCCAGCGCCGCCGCCTCCCTCCCTCCCGCCCCGGGGCCACCCGCCCCCTTGGCCTTCGGCGCCTGCGCGTATCCGCGCGAGCATAACAACAACAGGGCGATGAAACCGGGCAGGTTCGTGCGCATGGGTAAGCGGGGGCTGCCTCAACGCATGGCGCATCACGCCCCGCTTGTCACTCGCCACTTGTCACTCGCCACTTGTCACTCATCACTTTCCTCAACGCCGCCCGGCGGCGAAATCTTAGCTTCGGGGCCGGTAAGCCGGATTCTGTTCTGCGCCTTGCGGCGCTTCGGTCGTCATTTCTCTCGGCGCCACCTTGCAGCGACGCCGGCTCGTCTCACTCACTCGAGCGTCGCGAGCTGCGACATACCCGTGGCTATGGGACGGGCCGCCCAGCCACCTATTTTGCCTTGCACCGGAAGGGGTTTTTCGTGCCGCCGACGTCGCCGTCGGCGCGGTGGGCTCTTACCCCACCTTTTCACCCTTACCCCGCGGTTGCCCGCGCGGCGGTATATTCTCTGTGACACTCTCCGTCGACGCGCTTTGAAACGCGCCTCCTGCGCTCGTCTTGCGACTGGCGCAGCATCCTGCCCTGCGGTGTCCGGACTTTCCTCTCCGAACTTTCTAAAACGGGCGCGGCGTTACCCGCGCCTTGGGATCAAAGAACTCGGAGCGACGACCAGGCCCCAAAGCTAAGGGCGCCAACGGTGCCAATCGCCCGCGCGGAGGCAAGCCGCGTCCACGAATCGTCCGGTGCAAACCAGCTTTTGCGTGTTTTGCGCCCGATTCGTTCTCGTTCTCGTTCTCGTTCTCGTTCGTCTGGGATGCTTCGAGGAGAGAACGATTGCGAGAACGGGGAACGAGAAGGATTTTCCGGATCGAACGAAGCCGATTCGCGCCCCCGATCCTCCTCCGCGCCAAACAGGGCTTGGCTTGTCCACCCCGTCATCCACGCTGGCTTCCCTCGCGCGTGTTCCAGTCGCGCCTCCTCATGATTCGTCGCGTCATTTTCCTTTCGTGCCCGCTCCTGCTCGTGGCTCTGCCCGCTGTGGCGCTCGCCGCCGCCGGTCCGGGGCCGCGTCCGGCCCCGACCGTCGCGACTCCTGCTTCCGCCGGCCCGCGGCTCGTCGTCGCCGATCGTGTCTTCGATTTCGGCACGGTGCAGAAGGGCGTTTCGCTGCGCCACGATTTCGTCGTCCACAATCGCGGCAACGCCCCGCTCGAGATCAGCGAAGTGCGCCCGGCCTGCGGCTGCACCACAGCCGGCGAATGGACGCGCACCCTCGCGCCGGGCGCCTCCGGCTCCATCCCGCTCAAGTTCGACAGCGCCCAGTTCTCCGGGCCCATCGCCAAGACCATCACGGTCGTGAGCAACGACCCCGCCACTCCGGAGACCGTGCTGGAAATCAAGGGCATCGTCCGCGCGCCCGTGATGGTTTCCCATCCCGTGATCATTTTTCCCGCGCTGACCGATCCCACCCAGTCGGCCACGCGCTCCGTCACCATCCGCCACGAGGTCGAGGGCGCCCTGAAACTCAGCGACCTGACGTGCGACAAGCCGCACTTCAAACCGGTGCTCAAGGAAATCGTGCCCGGCAAGGAGTTCGAGTTGCAGGTCACCACCGTGCCGCCGTTCGAGAGCGGCACGCATACCGCGCGGATCGAGCTGAAGACCTCGAATGCCGACATGCCGACGATCACCGTCCAGGCCGTGGTCACGGTTTTGCCCGCCGTGCAGGTAGCGCCCACCGAGTTGATGTTCCCGCTCGCGAAACTCGCCACGCCCGAAAAGCGCTACGTCGTCGTGCTCAACCATCGCGGCGGCGATCTCCAGCTCTCCGATCTCGAGACCAACGCGCGCGGCGTCGCGTTTGCCGTGCAGCGCAATCCCGACGGCCGGCAATTAACCATCACCCTCAGCTTCCCGGCCGGCTTCGACGCCGCGGCCGGCGACCGGATGTATTTTCGCGGCAAAACGAACCACCCGGGCACGCCCGCCTTCTCCGTGCCCATCGTCTTCGCCGGCCAGAGGTGATTCCGGCCCGCCCGTTGCCCGCGATGAGCCAGGCCCTGCTGCGCCCCACCCTCCGGCAGGCTTTCGTCGTCGCGCTCGCGGGCGTCGCCATCGGGTTGGTCGCCAACGCCCTCTCGCCGCGCGGACTCTCGCTCTCGCGCAATTATTTTCCGGATACGCCGGCCTTCCGCGCCGCCGCCACCGCCGCGCCCGCCGCCACCGCCACCGCCACCGCCGCGCCCGCCGGCACCAACCCGGCCGCCACCGCACCGGCCCGCAGCCAGCGCGGGCTGCCGTTGATCGGCCAGGAACGGGCCACCGAGCTGTTCCGCGATCCGCGCCGCACCGAGGGTTTGATCCTGTTTGTCGACGCGCGCGCACCGGAGCCCTATGCGCGCGGACACATTCCGGGCGCCTACCCGCTCGATCACTATCGGCTCGAGCTCTACGTCACCGATCTCATCGGCGTGGCCCACCTCGCGCAGGAGATCGTGGTCTATTGCCACGGCGGCGAGTGCGAGGACAGCGACCTCGCCGCCTCCGATCTGCAGCAACTCGGCGTGCCCGCGTCCAAGTTTTCCATCTACCGCGGCGGCTTCGACGAGTGGCAACGCCTGAAACTCCCCGTGGAAACCGGTGCGCGCGGCAGCGGAGCGCGCGCCAACCCATGAGCGCGCCGCGCCTCCTCGCATCCGGCCACGCCTCGCTCGCGGCCCGCGCCGTCCTCGGTGCGGTCTTTATTTATCTCGGCGCTACCAAGGCGCTCGATCCCGTCGGCTTCCTCAAGCTCGTCCGCCAGTTCGATCTGCTGCCGCCACTGACGCTCAACCTCGCCGCCGCCGTCGTGCCGTGGTGCGAGATCGTCTTCGGCGCGCTCCTGCTCGCCGGCCGATTCGCGCGCGGCACCGCGCTCGTGAGCTTGCTCCTGCTGGTGGCTTTCACCGCTGCGATCGTCCTGCGCGCCGTGGCGCTCCATCGCAGCGGCACCGCCGCGTTCTGCAGCCTGCGCTTCGACTGCGGTTGCGGCACCGGAGAGGTGTTAATCTGCCTGAAGCTGATCGAAAACGCCGGCCTCTGCCTCCTCGCCGCCTTGATCACGCTCGCGCCCGAGCATCCGCTTCCGTTCTCCCGCCGGCGCGCCGCCGCATCTACGCCGTGAAGGTGGTGCGGCTTGACCCAAGCCGCTTCGTAGCGGAAGCGCTTCGCTTCCGTCCGACGGAACGCAAGGCGTTCCGCTACGGATCAAGCACCCAGCCCCCTGCGCGGTTTCCT
>Ga0163144_10025972_pt1 | contig 11413 bp, 3 predicted proteins | sample OliLak19BULKMAT1_FD_123175 | JGI IMG/M metagenome (GOLD analysis project Ga0163144, IMG submission 123175) | Freshwater microbial mat bacterial communities from Lake Vanda, McMurdo Dry Valleys, Antarctica - Oligotrophic Lake LV.19.BULKMAT1 | ecosystem: Environmental > Aquatic > Freshwater > Lake... | reverse complement strand
GAGCGGCTGCTGGCTGACTTTGGCGAGCCGCGTACCACGGCGAAGTTGATTGCGCGGGCGGTGAAACGCAAACGCGGGTGGTTGTATCATGCGAGGCGGAGGATGTTGCAAGGGGTTGGCGTTGTCGGAATGGTGCTGTTTGTGGCATACGCCGCGCTGTTCTTGCGGTTTCATCTGAGCAAGCCGAACGTTGCTCGCAATTATCTGGCGGAGTACAACGCCCGCATCGCGGCGATGCCGCAGGCGGAGGTGGCATGGCCGATTTATCACTCGCTGCTGCCGGGGTGGAAGAACATCCCGATTGCCGAGCACAAGTCGTTGGAATCATGGCCCAAGATGAAACCTAGCGACCCGGGCTGGGCACTTGGTATTGAGCACGTTCAGGCAAATGCCGAAGCCCTGGCGACGATACGTCGAGCGGCATCGCTGCCGGGGCTTGGTATGCCGCTGTCGAACACGGCTGGCACTGAGTATTTGGCATTCACCGGGCAGGCGTCCAAAGACCATTCGGCAGGTGCTTTAGCTGTGTCGGATAATCCACCACTGCTTGAAGTGCTGATTCCCGCTGCGGCGGTCATGCGGAACTTCAGCCGCACTTTGGCGTTTGAGGCTCATGCCGCTGCTGAAGCGGGCGATGGGCAGCGAGCGGTCGATAACATCTTTGCGATGGTGGGTATTGGGAGGCAGTTACGTGAGCCGCGTATTCTCATTCTGGATCTGGTTGCCAATGCGATTGCCTCTCTGGGATTTAGCACTTTGGGAGAGCTTCTGGCTGACCGACCGAAGGTTTTTTCTGAAGCACAATTGGTACAATTGTCGCACGGCCTGGTGAGCACGAGCGAGTCCGGCAATCCGTTTCGCGTCCGCTTTGAGTTTGAGCGAAATTGGTTCGATGATTTTCTGCAACGGATGTATTCTGATAACGGCAAGGGTGATGGAATATTCGTCGGTGGCGGGATTGGAGGTTTAGATCGGTTCCAAGACGGCAAAGTCCGCACTTCGGAAAGGTCGCTCGCCAGTTCATTCGCCGGCCCGGCGGCTGCGGGTGTGATGGCGGGGCGTCGCGATGTTTCCGAGCGATACCACAGCATGATCGACCGCGCTGAGCGTGGAATGCAGCGACCGCTGTGGGAACGCGACGATGAGGACTTTGGGTTCCTCGCCGCCCCATCGTTGCTGGAACAAATACGGTACCAGCCGATATACACGCTGACACCCGGATTTGCCAGCGCCGCGAGCAGCGGGGAACTGCTGCTGCAAAGTCGCGACGCGATGCTGGTGGCCATTGTGCTGGAGTTGCACCATCGGCGGACAGGCGCATATCCGGCTTCACTCAGCGAACTGAAGCCGAAATTGCTGCCCACGGTGCCGCCGGATCGCTACACGGGCAAGCCAATCGGTTATGTCGTAAAAGATGGGAAGCCTCTGTTGTACTCTGTTGGTGCGGACCGCACGGACGATGGGGGCGTACCGCCCCCGGGCAACCAAGGCAGCTATGTTGCCCGTCAGTGGATGAGCGCTGAGCAAGCGGCACACCGTGTGCGGGAGCTTGACACAACTCCGGCGCGTGTGCTTGGATTGGCGGATTTCCGCGGCGATTGGATTTTGTGGCCGGAGCCAGCGCCGGATGAGAACAGTTCGCCGTAACAGGCCGTCGTGCATCCGAGCAGGGCAAACGCAGGATCGCTGCGGTTGCCAATCAAAGTACAAGGTATTCTCGCGGCGAAAAACGCAAAGAGAAGAGAAGGGAGCGAAGAAAGCCGAGAAACCGCTCCGGAGTAAGCCCGTGTCTTCTGTCTTTTCTTGCTGATGCCTTCCTTCGCACTCCTTCGCCCGCTTCGCTGTAAAATGCTTTTTGCGGCTTCTGATCAACTTCCCTGCGATCTTTCATCGACGATGCCGGTGCAATCCTGTGTTTGCCCTGTGCATCTCAGCAACCTTGTCACCGTACCCGCCCCATAGGTATAGCCTCCATCCTGGAGGCTTTTCATGAGCAGCAACTCTCACGGCCGTAACGAGCCGTCATACGAATACAACCCGTCGGCAACGGTCGAGGAGATCATCACTTCAGCACGGTTACCGCCGGGGTTGGCCGCAGCGGTCAGATCTGCCGTCCGCCGCTCATGGCCGCGGCTGCGGGGGTTGGAGCGGCGACTGTTGGCCGGTAAACTGTGCGAAAGATTTACCGGCGCGCTGGAGGAAGGCAAGACCGAGACGGAACTGCTCGCAGTTTTCGGCAACTCGCGTGCGGTCGTTCGAAGTATGGTGCACGACATCCGATGTGGACGCGGCCTCGGTGCGCGAGCGATCAGCTGGGGTTGGCGAGTCGTTGTACTTCTGATAGTCGGCTGGTACCTTTCGCTGTTTTACCGGTACAACATTGCAGCACCCAACGTGGCGCGGAACTACTCGGCGGAGTACAACGACCGGATTCTCGCTTTCCCCGAGGCTGATCGCGCATGGCCTCTGTATCGCGCGGCCATCGCCAACTGGGCGCCGCTGCAATTGGACATGCCGGCAAAGCTTCACCAACTTCCTCGGCTTGCTCCCGGTACCCCCCAGTGGGCAACGGCAATCGAACATCTCCGGGCAAACGCGGGCGCCTTAGAGACCATCCGCCTCGCCGCAGCGCGGCCGAACTTTGGGATGCTCATGGAGAATCCTTTGGATGAAGGGGCGATGCGATTGGCGAATCGGCAGTTGGTGCCGACCGCGGCGCCAATCGCGGGGCCTCCGGGCAAGGCTGCGGACCTAAATCCCACCTTGCTGACGATAATCTGTCCGCCGCTCAGCGTGATGCCGGTGCTGTGCCGATCGCTGGCGTTTGATGCGTACGCCGCCGCCGAAAGCGGTGATGGAACTCGCACCGCTGCGGATATCGTGGCAATGCTCGGGATCGCCCGCCAGATGCGGGAGCCGGGCATGATCATCGCAGATCTGGTGAGCGCAAGTATTTCCAAACTCGCCTTCGCCACACTTGGCGAGATTCTTACCACTCAACCCGAGGTGTTTGATGATGCACAACTGCTGAGCCTGCAAACCGAACTTGAATTCGGCAGCGACGCTGCGGTTCTCGTAAGGCTGACAATCGAGCGGCAGGCATTCGAGGATGTCCTGCAACGGATTTATACCGACAACGGCAGCGGCGACGGAATCCTTACGGCTAAAGCCATCGTATTTTTAGAGTCCACGTACGCAAGCAGCGGCATCCCGGTGAATGAACCAAAGCTGCGGATCATGAACCTGTTTTCGGGGCCATTGGTTGCGGCGCTCATGGCCGGTCGGCGTGAAGTAAGCGACGTATACCGACTGCGCCTTGACAAAGCGGAACAGTCAGCTGCGAAACCGCTTTGGCAGCGCGACGACAGCGACGTGCCGCAGTTTGAAACTACACCAAACTACAAGATGTTTCGGCTTGCGCCGATCAGCTATTTAGAGCCAGCCTTCGGCTCGGCAATACATGTCGGCGAATACGTTCAGCAGATGCGCGATGCAATGCGGGTGGCGATCGCACTCGAGCGGTACAGGAGAATCGCGGATGGTTATCCAAAGAGCCTGTCGGAGTTGGTTCCCGCGCAGCTCGCCGCGGTGCCGCCGGACAGATTCACCGGCGGACCAATTCGTTATGTGCTGAAATCCAGCGGTCCTCTGGTCTATTCGGTAGGAGCCGACCGCCTGGACGATGGCGGAGTTCTTCCTGTCGGCGGCATCAGCCTGGCCAAAACCTGGCGATCGCCGCTGCACGCGACGTCCATGCTTGGCCAGCTCGCCGCAACGATGCGAACGAACTCGACAGGCGACATTCGTGGCGACTGGCCGTTGTGGCCAGCGCCGAGATCTGAAGACGGCGCGGCCAAATAACTGCCCGGGTACCGAGCTTGTTTGGAACATCGGTCCCGGCGCGAGGTTCGTATCATCCTTGTCAGTGTCCGACACCCCCATCCAACCCGACCCTTTGCGTTCCATCGTGCTGCTCAAAGCCGCGGCTCCTGATCTGCCGCCTTGGGGCAGTGAAACGCGCGAGGCACGCCTTGGCCGACTTTCCAAAAAAGCCCGGGCCCTGCCCGATGTGCCCGGCGTGTACCTGATGCGCGACAGCGACGGCAGCATCATCTACGTCGGCAAGGCCGCCCGCCTGCCCGACCGGGTCTCCGGCTACTTCGTGCCCTCCGCGGAGCTTGGCTTTAAAAAACAGGGCATGCTCGAGATTGTCTATGACTTTGACACCATCGAGTGTGAGACCGAGTGGGAAGCCCTGCTGACGGAGAACCGGCTGGTCAAGGACATCAAGCCCGCGCCACGCTTTAATGTGCGGCTGAAGGATGACAAGAGCTTCCCGTACCTGATCGTTACCGGTGGCGAGGATTTTCCGCGTGTGTACGTGTCGCGTGATCCGGCGGACCCGCTGGCGAAGGCTGGCAAGGTGTACGGACCGTTTACCAACGCCGGCTCGCTGCGCGAGGCGGTGCAGATCCTGCAGCGTGTCTTTAAGTTCCGCACGTGCTCGCTGGACATCGTGGCCGATGATCCGAAGAACAAGCTGTTTCGTCCGTGCATCCTCGCGGCCATCAAGCAGTGCACCGCCCCGTGCGCGGCCCATATCAGCAAAGAGCTGTATGCCGAGGACATCGAGCGGTTCAAGAAGTCGATCGACTCGAAACGATCCGTGATGCTGCGGGAAATGAAGGCGGAAATGGCCGCGGCGTCCGGCGCGATGCAGTTTGAGCGTGCCGCGGCGCTCCGCGACCAGATGCAGGCCCTGTCGCGGCTCGAAGACCGCGCGACGATGAGCGATGGATACCAGCCGGAGACCGAGATCTCGTACATCGACCCGCTGAAGGGCTGCGGATCACTGGCCGAAACGCTCGGGCTGGCCGCACCTGTGCGGTGCATCGAAGCGTTCGACATCGCCCACTTGGCCGGCGGTGAGACCGTGGCCAGCAAGGTGTGCTTTGTTGATGGCCGGCCGTTTAAGGATGAGTACCGCCGCTTCAAGATTCGCACCGTTACTAATGATGACTATGCGGCGATGCGAGAGGTGATTTCCCGGCGATTTCGCGAGGCGGGTGCCGGGCATGAGCTCTTCCCGGATGTGATATTAATTGATGGCGGCATCGGCCAATTGGGCGCCGCCATGGAGGCGTTTGCCAGCCTGCCGCATCAGCCGCCGATGGTGATTTCGCTGGCGAAGAAGGAGGAGATTATTTACATTCACGGGCGGGCCGAAGGTGTGAAGCTGTCAAGGACCAACGCGGGCCTGCGGATGTGCCAGGCGATCCGTGATGAGGCGCACCGGTTTGCACAGGCGTACCACCATTTGCTTCGGAAGAAAAAGACACTGGGCGAAGATTAGCTCTGTCCGTCTGGTTCTTCCTCCGCGTTCGATGCCCCAGAATCAATTCACAAAGCCTCTAAGCCGCAACAATTGAAACGACCCCGCTGCAAGTCGGTACACTTGGCGCCATGCGCTACCGCTTCCCTCTCGTTCTTTCAGTCGCGTTTGTCGGTGCTCCGCTTGTCTCCGCCGGCGTGTTGTTCGGGCAGGCGGCCTCGCCCAACGATGCGGCCAACGGCCTGCAGCCGGGGGTGACGTTTCGGGTGTTTCAAGTCGACGGCGAACTCAAGAACATCCCGGAACTGGCGGAAAACCATACGCCCAACTTTGACCAGCTCCGCCCCACCATCGACTTCAAAGCCGATGCTTTCCCCAAGATTCCCTCGCCCATTGTGGCCCATATCAAAGCGGTGCTCCGCATCACAACGGGTGGCGATTATGTCTTCCGCCTCACCAGTGATGATGGTTCGCGTTTGACGCTGAACGGCAACCGCGTGGTGGAGCATGATGGCCGGCACGGGGTGACCGCGAAGGAAGGCGCAGCCGTGCACCTAGATCCCGGTGACCACCCATTGTTTGTCGAGTACTTTGATGCCGGTGGCGGCAAACGCCTGATGCTGGAGTGGCGGCCAACGCACGCGGTCGCCTTTTCGGTGATCCCCGAGAAGAACCTGCTGACGGAGATTGACAATGCCCGTGTCACAGCGCCGGGCGCCAAATCTCTGCGAGATGAGCGTCGCGCGGGTGACGGCAAGCCGGTGGCGGGTGTGCATCCCGCGTACACGCTCACGCACATCGCTCCTTGCCGCGATGAAACCGGCGCCGAGACCGAGTTCGTCCCGATGATCGGCGCGATGACGATGATGGCCGATGGTCGTCTCATCGTCGGCACGTTTAACCCGCTGCAGCGTACAGATACTGACCTTGTCGACATCGAGAGCAAGAAGCCTGACAAGCTCTGGGCCATATCCGGTGCTCTGGGTGATCCATCAAAGATGACGGTAAAGCCAGCGGCCGACGGGTTGTACGAGCCGCTGGGCCTGTGCGCTGTGGGTGATGTGCTGTACGTATCGCACCGGCGGGCGATCACCAGACTCATCGACAAGAACCACGACGGTTTCTTTGAGACGCACGAGGATGTTGGCTCGGGCTGGGAGGCATGGAACTACCACCAGTTCGCCTTCGGCCTGCTGCACCGTGACAACAAGCTTTACGCGGCCCTGTCAACGGCCATGGCCCCGCCCGGCTGGAAGGGCATGAACAACAACTCGGCCCCAAACGGCCCGATGCGCGGCAGTGTCATTGAAGTGGATCTGTCCAGCGACAACGTCAGTGTCATTGCCTCGGGTGTGCGCACACCCAACGGCATCGGCTTCGGGCCGGAAGGCTCGATGTTCTATTGCGACAACCAAGGCACATGGATGCCGAGCAACCCGATGGGTGAGATTGTGCTTGGCCGCTTCTTTGGCCATTACAACAACACCAACATTGTGCCGCAGCTTGAGGATCGCTTTCCGACAGGCGGCATCGCCAGCATCTGGGCGGACAGGCTTCGCTCTCCCGCCGCACTTGACCTCGTGCACAACGACTTCGCCAACTCGCCCACGCAGCCGGTGCTGATCGAGAGCGGGCCGTATGCCGGGCAGATGCTGATCGGTGAACTCACCGCCGGCGGCGTGCGCCGGGCGTTCCTGGAGAAAATCAACGGTCAGTGGCAGGGCGCAGCGTTTCAGTTCAGCCAAGGCTTCAGCGTGGGCATCAATCGCGTGGCGTGGGCACCGGGTGGCACGCTCATCGTCGGCGGCATCGGCGCACTGGGAAACTGGAATTGGAAGGGAACCAAGGCCGGTATTGATCGCCTCACGCCCTCCGGCAACACGTGCTTTGAGATGTTCGCGATTCGCGCGCGGCACAACGGCTTTGAGGTCCAGTTCACCAAGCCGGTCGCCGCAAGCTGGCTGGCCGATGCTGCCCATTACACGATGAAGCAGTGGCGTTACAAGCCCACCGTGGTGTACGGCGGGTTGAAGGTTGATGAAGAACCGCTGGTGGTGCGAGAGGCGATTCCAAGCGCCGACGGACTTTCGGTGGTGCTGAAAATTGATGGCCTCAGGTCCGGCCGGACAGTGTCGCTGCGGACCGATCCGGTGAGCGCTGCGGGCGAGAAAATCTGGAGCACCACGGCGTACTACACGCTCAACTACATCCCGGCAGAGAGCGAGCCGGGTTCCGGCGAAGTGCAGCCCAAACTGCTGGGCCAGCCACTGAAGGTCGATGCACTGGGCATCGGCATACAGCCCCCGGCTAATGCCGCCGTGCTGATCGGCCGCTCTGCGCGAGCGGCCTTTACAACACCCGCCGATGAGAAGAAACGCCCAAGTGAGAAGCGAACCCAGGCAGAGCTTTTGGCCCAGCCCGAGTACGCTGAGGTGGGCAACGGTGACTTGACCTCGCGCACGGCGTTTGGAGACTGCCGCATGCACATCGAGTGGTACTGCCCGCCCGGTGGCGAGGGGCAGAGGGCGGGCAACAGCGGTGTGTACCTGCAGAATCTGTACGAAGTGCAGGTGCTCGGCACGCTGCCGGGCAATCGCAATCTGCAGCCGAATGAGGCCGCCTCGATCTACAACGTCAAGCCGCCCGACAGCAATGCCTCGACCGGTCCCGGCACGTGGCAGGCCTATGACCTGTTCTTCATCGCCCCGCGATTTGAAGCCGGCAAAAAGGTTGCCAGTGCACGCCTGACGGCATACTGGAACGGCGTGCTGGTGCACAATGATGTGACCATCGATGGCCCAACCGGCGGCGCCGCAAAAGGTGGCGAGTCTGGCGTGTTGGCCGATGCTGCCAACCGCTCCTTCGGCCGCGTCACCGGGCCAGGAATGCAGATCGGTCCGGTACGCCTGCAGGACCATGAGACCGATGCAGCCGGGCCCGTGCGTTATCGCAACATGTGGGTCGCCCCGCTCGAGCCGCTGCCTTCAACGATGGGGCCGTGGGTAAGGCTTTCGGATACGCCGACCTTTGATGCTGACTGGGCGGTGCGGGGCGGCAACGCAGCATTCGCAATTGAACCCGCCACCGCAGCAGGCCCGGCGGTGATTGTCGGAGGCTCTGTCGCCAAATCGCCAAACAGCTTCCTGGTCAGCAAAAAGGCGTACGGTGATTTTGAGCTGATCCTTGATGCCAAGCAGGACACCGCCTTGAACTCCGGGATCCAGATTCGCAGCCACGTCGATGGCGGCATCGACAATCGCAGCGGCAAGCTCATCGGGTATCAAGTTGAGCTTGATCCCTCGGATCGGGCCTATTCAGCCGGGATTTACGATGAGGCTCGTCGCGGCTGGTTGTACCCGCTGGTCGATAACCCCGCAGCCCGCAGCGCCTTCAAACCCGGCGAGTGGAACACGATCCGCGTCGTGGCCACCGGGCCGCTGATTCGCACCTGGATCAACGGCGTCCCCGCGGCGGACATCTTCGATGCGACCGATTCTGCGGGGCACATCGCCTTGCAGGTGCACGGTGTCGGTGACCGTGCCGATGCGCTCCGGGCCCGGTTCCGCAACGTGCGGATTCGCGAGTTGAAGTAAGCCTGGGCGGCCATGCGATAGGGATCCGAACCCGGATGACCCAAATCAGCGCGAGTCAGGCCCGCATGAAAACGCTTACATCGCACCATTGCCGACAGTGCGGCGTCGCTGCGCCGACTTTGTGCGCTTTTGCACGCAAATTTTAGAAGATTTGCTGCACAATTGCGTGCCATGTTGTAATCTGAAAGCTCATGATGCCTCCTCAAGCACCCGCCGGTGGTTTATACGACCCGTCCTTCGAGCACGATGGGTGCGGCGTCGGCTTCGTTGTGTTTTTTCACGGTCGGGCGACCACCGAGATCGTGCGGCTCGGCCTTCAAGGTGCCATAAACCTCTCCCACCGCGGCGCGGTGAGCGCCGACGGCTTAACCAGCGATGGTGCCGGCGTGCTGACGCAGGTGCCGCGGAAGTTGCTGGCTAGAGAACTCGCCGCGGCGGGCTTCAAAATCGCAGAGGCCGATGTGGCCGTGGGCATGATCTTCTTTCCCAAGTCCCACAGCCCCGCCCGCCAGCGGGGTGTGGAGATTGTCGAGGAGGAGATCCGCCGGGCCAACATCCCGCTGCTGATGTGGCGCGATGTGCCGGTTGACAATGCGGCCCTGGGCGAGCAGGCCCGGGCCACCGAGCCCATTGTGCGGCAGGTGCTGATGAAACGTATCCCGGGCATGAGCGATGATGAGTTTGAGCGGGCGATGTATCTCTGCCGCCGGCGCATTCAAAAGCGCGTGGCCTTGGCGGGGTGTGACCCGTTTTACCTGTGCAGTTTCAGTTCTCGCACCATCGTGTACAAGGGCCTCATCTCCACGCACCTGCTGAGCACCTATTTCCCGGACCTGGCCGACCCTGACTACCGCAGCGCGATCTGCGTGTTCCACCAGCGCTTCAGCACCAACACCTTCCCCACCTGGTTCCTGGCGCAGCCGTTTCGCATGATCGCCCACAACGGCGAGTTCAACACGCTGCGGGGCAACATCAACTGGCTTCGGGCACGCCAGGCCACCATGCAAAGCGAGGTCTTTGGTGATGCGCTGGCCGATCTGGTCCCCGTCGTCAACGCCAATGACAGCGACTCCGCCACGTTTGACCGCGTCTTTGAACTGCTGGTGATGTGCGGCCGAGACCCGCTTCGCGTGCTGACGATGATGGTGCCCGAGGCCCACCAGAGCGTGGTTGACCTGGTGCCCGCCGTGCAGGCGATGCACGAGTATCACTCAACACTCATGGAGCCTTGGGACGGCCCGGCGGCGCTGATCTTCAGCGATGGCCGCATCGCCGCGGCGGCCCTTGACCGCAACGGCCTTCGCCCGCTGCGATACTGGATCACCAGCGACGGGCTCGTCATCGCCGCATCGGAGGCGGGCATTATCCCCGTTGCCGATGAGAAAATCACCGAGAAAGGCAAGCTCGCTCCCGGCGGAATCTTTGCCGTTGACACCGCCACCGGCCGCGTGCTGCACAACGGTGAGGTGAAAACAACGCTCGCCCGCTCGGCCCCGTTTGAGCAGTGGCTGGAGAGCCGGCGCGTGGTGGTGGATCGTAACGAGCTGAGCACTTCGCTAGCGCCGGTGGAACCGGTGGCCGACAGCCCCGAGGCGCTGGCAAGGCTCCAGCGCATCTTCGGCTACGGCACGGAGGATATTGACCGCATCATCGGCCCGCTGACAGACGGCGGCAAGGCGCCGGTCGGCTCGATGGGCGATGACACGCCGATCGCGGTCCTGTCCGACAAGCCCCAGCCGCTGTACCGCTACTTCAAGCAGCGATTCGCGCAGGTCACCAACCCGCCGATTGACTCACTGCGTGAAGAGACCGTGATGTCGATCCAGACCGCCGTAGGCCACCGCGGCAACCTGCTGGCCGATGGTCCCGCAGCGCCGCACCTGATTCGCTTCCCGTCGCCGCTGCTTTCTGACCATGAACTGCGCTGGCTGAAGCAGCGTGAGCCGGAAGGATTTCTCAGCCGAGAACTGCCCGCAGTCTTCGCCGTGGCCGATGGCCCCGATGGGCTGGAGCCGGCCCTTCGCCGCATCTGCACCGCCGCGGAGGCCGCCGTTGATGATGGCGCGTGCCTGGTGATTCTCTCCGACGCCCACGTCGGCCCTGATATGGCGCCGATCCCGATGCTGCTGGCGGTTTCGGCGGTGCAGCAGCACCTTATCCGGCGCGGCAAGCGGCTGCTGGCATCAATCCTTGTTGACACGTGCGAAGCGCGTGAAGACCATCACTTCGCGTGCCTGCTTGGCTTTGGCGCAACAATGATTCACCCGCGGCTGGCCCTGGCCTCGGTGGCGAATATGTTCACCGAGGAAGCCCCGCGGGAGGAAGCGCTGCGGCACTACAAGACCGGTATTGAAAAGGGCATTCTCAAGATCATGGCCAAGATGGGTATCGCCGTGCTGCACAGCTACCGCGGCGCCCAGTTGTTTGAGGCCATCGGCGTGGCCAAGGGCGTGATCGATGAGTTCTTTGAGGGCACGCCATCGCGGCT
>Ga0163144_10025971_pt1 | contig 11414 bp, 11 predicted proteins | sample OliLak19BULKMAT1_FD_123175 | JGI IMG/M metagenome (GOLD analysis project Ga0163144, IMG submission 123175) | Freshwater microbial mat bacterial communities from Lake Vanda, McMurdo Dry Valleys, Antarctica - Oligotrophic Lake LV.19.BULKMAT1 | ecosystem: Environmental > Aquatic > Freshwater >... | reverse complement strand
GGTCCCGGCTACTTCGCGTACTCCACGGCCCGCGTCTCGCGGATGACCGTGACCTTGATCTGGCCAGGGTAGGTCAGCTGGTCCTCGATCTTCTTGACGATATCGCGCGCCAGCCGGGTGGCCGTCAGATCGTCGATCTCCTCCGGGCGGACCAGGATTCGCACCTCGCGGCCGGCCTGGACGGCGAACGAGCGCTCTACCCCGCTGAAACTCTCGGCGATGGCCTGCAGATCCTCCAGGCGCTTGACGTACGTGTCCATGGCCTCGCCACGGGCACCCGGGCGGGAGGCGCTGATGGCATCCGCAACCTGGACGATGGGCGCCTCCAGACAGGCGTATTCCACTTCCTGGTGGTGCGCGGCGATCGCATTGATGACCTTGAACGGGAGGTTGTGGCGCTGGGCGATCCCGGCACCGATCGCCGCGTGGGGTCCCTCCACTTCGTGATCGACCGCCTTGCCGATGTCGTGGAGCAGCCCGCCCATCTTGGCGATCTGGACGTCCGCGCCGATCTCCGCGGCGATGACCGCGGCGAGGGCGCTCGTCTCCACGACATGGTTGAGCACGTTCTGGCCGTAGCTGGTCCGGTACTTGAGCCGACCCAGGAGCTGGATGATCTCCGCCGGCAGCCCGGGCACGCCGGCCTCGTAGGCGGCGGTCTCGCCGGCCTGGCGGATGACCAGATCGACCTCGGCGCGAGCCTTGGCCACGACTTCCTCGATCCGGCCGGGATGGATCCGGCCGTCCGCCAGCAACTTGGTCAGGGCGATCCGGGCGATCTCGCGGCGGACCGGGTCGAAAGCGGACAGGATCACCGTCTCCGGCGTGTCGTCGATGATCAGGTCCACCCCGGTGGCCTGTTCCAGCGCCCGGATGTTGCGGCCCTCGCGGCCGATGATCCGACCCTTCATCTCGTCGCTGGGGAGGTGGACCACGCTGACCGTGTGCTCCGCCGTATGGTCGGCGGCCACCCGCTGCATCGCCGTCAGGACGATGTCGCGGGCCTTGTCCTGGGCCTCCTCGCGTGCCGAGCGCTCGATCGCCCGGGCGATCTTGACGGCATCGTGCTCCGCCTCCGCCCGCACGGCCTCGATGAGCATCGCCTTGGCGTCTTCCGCGCTCATCGCTGACACCCGCTCAAGAGCCACGACCTGGTCCTGGGTCGCCTTGGTCAGGTCCTCACGGGTCTTGTCCAGGTCGCGCTCGCGCTCCAGGAGCTTGCGGTCGCGCTGTTCGAGCATCTCGCCGCGCTGGTCCATCTGTTCGTCGCGCTGCACGAGCCGGCGTTCCTGGGCGGCGAGTTCTGTGCGGCGCACGCGGGCCTCGTCCTCTGCCTCGCGACCCAGTCGAAGCTTCTCGTCCTTGGCTTCAAGGATCAATTCTTTCTGGCGTGCCCGGGCTTCCGCCTCGATCCGGCGCGCCTCCGCGTGGGCGGCCTTCATCGATTGGGATGCCCACATGCTGCGCATGAAGGCGCCGAGTACAGTTCCACCAGCGACCGCCACGACGGCGACGGCCACAAGGACCACGAGATCCATCTTGTCCTCCCATCCGGACCGAATCGTGCGGCCGGACGCGTCACGTGTGCGATGGCACGATCGCGACGAGGACGGTGATGCGTCCCCCAAACCCTCGGGGGACGGTGCCGACCCTACCCGTCCCGTGGACGACAGAGTCCTCGATAGGCCGCGATCGGCCGGGGTCTACGCTCGGAAGCACCCGTGTCAGGGGTGCTGGTTCATCTATCGCGTAGCCTACGGCCGAGCGCGCAAGGGGTCAACCGACGGTTACGACCCCGCAACCGACCCGTCCCACCTGTGCGCAACCTACTCGTCCGTCGCCGGACCCTCCGCAACCCGGGCAGCCAGCGCCGAACATGTCTCCGGGTCGAAGCCGTTGCGGGCCAGGAGGGCATAGGCCTTCTGGCGCCGTCGGCGCGGATCCGCGACCCGGGCGAGTGATCGAGAATGCTTGGCCATGAGCCGTTCCGCGGCGGCTCGATCCGCGCCAACGGCGGGCTCATCGTTGCCGCCAGCCCCTTCGACCGCCGCGTCGCGGCGGTCGGCGAGGACCAGGTCCATGGTGGCTCGATCGATCCCCTTCAAGCGGAGCTCGTCGCGGATGGCCCGCTCGCCCCGCGGGCGTGCGCGGTCCCGCGACTCCACCCAGGCCCGCGCGAACTGCTCGTCGTCGAGCATGCCGAGTTCGGTCAGTCGCACGATGGCGCCATCGACAAGGTCCGACTGGTAACCGACCTGACCCAGGCGTCGTCGGACCTCCGTGACGGACCTTGAGCGGGCTTCCAGAAACCGGGCGGCCGCCTCCAGAACGAGCGCCGGATCATCGACCGCGGCCCGCCGCTCTCGACGCTCGGCCAGCGACTCGCGTCGCGGACGGGGTCGCGGCGGTCGGTCGGCGGTCACTCCGCCTCGGTGATGCCTTCGACCGGGATCGCGACCTCGTTGATCTTGCCCCGGATCCGCCGGTCGATCTCCGCGGCGACGTCCGGACTGGTCTTCAGGAAGTCCTTGGAAGCCTCACGTCCCTGACCCAGCCTGGTCTCGCCGAAGTTGAACCACGCCCCGGTCTTGGACACGACGTCCATGGCGACCCCGACATCCAGGAGGCCGCCTTCCTTGGAGATGCCCTCCCCGTACATGATGTCGAATTCCGCCACCCGGAACGGGGCTGCGACCTTGTTCTTCACGACCTTGACGCGGGCCCGGTTGCCGACCGACTCCGTCCCGGTCTTGATCGTCTCCACCCGACGGATGTCCAGACGTACCGACGCGTAGAACTTCAGGGCGCGGCCGCCCGGGGTGACCTCCGGGTTCCCGAACATGACCCCGATCTTCTCGCGCAGCTGGTTCGTGAACACGAGCGCGGTGTTGGACCGCGACACGGCACCGGTCAGCTTGCGCAGCGCCTGGCTCATCAGCCGGGCCTGGATGCCGACGAACGAGTCGCCCATCTCCCCCTCGATCTCGGCGCGCGGGACGAGCGCGGCGACCGAGTCGACGACGACACAATCGATGCCCCCGGAGCGGATCAGCGTTTCCGTGATCTCCAGCGCCTGCTCTCCGGTATCCGGCTGCGAGACCAGGAGTTCATCCACGTTCACGCCGCAGGCCCGGGCGTACGCCGGATCCAGGGCATGCTCGACGTCGATGAAGGCGACGACCCCACCGCGGGCCTGGGCCTCCGCCAGGACGTGCTGGCAGACGGTCGTCTTGCCCGACGACTCCGGACCGAAGATCTCCGTGATCCGACCGCGCGGGATGCCGCCGACACCCAGCGCCAGATCCAGCGCGATCGACCCGGTCGGGATGAAGTCGACCGCCTGTCGCTCGGACGAACCGAGCTTCATGATCGCGCCCCGGCCGAACTGCTTCTCGATCGCCAGGATCGCGACGTCCACGGCCTTCCCGCGTTCCGCCTGGGCGCGCTCCGCCGCCCGCTCCGTTGCTCGCTCGTCCGTCATCGCCATCCGTCCGTCACGCTCCTCATCGATCGGCTTGATCGTTCAGCGGCGCGGGCCACGGTGGCATGCGTCCGGTCGATCAGCCCTCTTCTGTGTCGTCCTCGACGACTCGCTTTTCCTTGCGCGGCTTCCGGATCACCTCGACGTTCTGCGGTGGTTCCGAGAGCGGCGAAAGACTCGGTTGGGCGCTTTTCGCCTTCGGCTTCTTCTTGGCCTCTTTGCTGGGTCGATCTCGCGAGCCCATCGCTTCGCCTCCGACTTGTGGTGCAGCCTATCCGCCGATCCTTCACGCGGACTGCTCCGCGACTTCACCACCACTTACCCGGCCCGCGCGCGAGCGCAGAAGGGGCATATCGGCGGGGAACGTACCGGCCCGGATCGAGGCGCGGATCCTGTCCATGAAGTCTAGGGTGAAGGTCAGGTTGTGACAAGTCGCGAGACGGTACGCGAGCAGCTCTTTCGCTCGGAACAGGTGGGCGAGATAGGCCCGAGAGAAGCGCCGGCAGAGCAGGCACGGGCAGTCCGCCTGGACCGGGTCCGGATCGTCCAGGAACCGCTGGTTCCGTATGTTCAGCCGTCCGCCCGGCACCCACAGTTGCCCGTTCCGTGCCACGCGCGCCGGGAGCACGCTGTCGAACAGGTCGACGCCGCGATGGACCGCCTCCAGCAGATCTGCCGGCGACCCGAGACCCATGAGATAGCGCGGTCGTGGGTCGTCGGCCAGGAGCGGGATCGCGATGTCCAGTGCCGCATCCCGTTGCTCCGGTGTCTCATCCCCGGCCAGCCCGCCGATGCAGATGCCATCGAACGGCAGGGCCGCGATGAAGCGCGTCGACGCCGCACGCAGCACGGGATCCAGCCCGCCCTGGACGATCCCGAAGATGGCCTGATCCGGACGGGTGTGCGCCGCAAGGGACCGCTCGGCCCAACGATGGGTCCGCTCCGTCGCGTCGGCGACGACCTCCACCGGGGACGTCGGGAAGACCGGCTGGTCGAAGGCGACCGCCACGTCCGACCCGAGCGCCTCCTGCACCGCGATCGCGTGCTCCGGCGTGAACCGATGGATCGAGCCGTCGAGGTGCGACCGGAACGTCACGCCGTCCTCGTCGACCACGCGCAGGTCGCCCAGGGACACGACCTGGAATCCGCCCGAGTCGGTCAGGATGGGCCGATCCCAGTCCATGAAGCGGTGCAGGCCGCCCAGGCGCTCGATCCGCTCGTGGCCCGGACGCAGATAGAGGTGGTACGTGTTGCTCAGGATGATCGTGGCGCCGGTGTCTCGAAGGTCGTCCGGGGAGAGCGCCTTGACCGTGGCATTGGTCCCGACCGGCATGAACTGGGGCGTCTCCACCATGCCGTGCGGCAGCGTCAGTCGACCTACCCTGGCGCGGGTGGACGCGTCCGGCGGGGGCGGGACCTGGACCTCGTAGCGCGCGGCCCGCGAGACGAACGGCCCGCTCACGCCTCCGGCACCGACGGGGGCGGGGGCGGGGGCGGCTCATCCCAGATCGACGGCATCATCGAGTCCATCCGGCGCGGCGGCGGGATCTCGTAGCCGAGTCCGCTCAGGTGCGCCCGACCAAGGTCTGTCGCGATGCGTCCCTGCGGGGTCCGGTCGATGAACCCGAGCCGCAGCAGGAACGGCTCGTGGACATCCTCTATCGTGTCGATCTCCTCCGACAGGACGGCGGCCAGCGCCTGGACCCCGACCGGCCCGGACCCGAACTTCTGGATGATCGCGGCGAGCAGCTTGCGGTCGGCCGAGTCGAGGCCCTCGTCGTCGATCTCCATCCGGCGCAGGGCGTCCCGTGCCGTGGTCTCGTCCACCCGGCCGTTGCCGTGGACCTCCGCATGGTCGCGAACGCGCTTGAGCAATCGGTTCACGATGCGTGGTGTGCCTCGTCCGCGGCGGGCGATCTCCTGGGCGGCCGCCGGCTGGATCTGGACCCCCAGGATCTCCGCCGAGCGGTTGACGATGGAGGTCAGTTCCTGGTCCGTGTAGAAGTCCAGGCGGAACGTGGCCCCGAACCGGTCACGCAACGGGGAACTGATGCGCCCCGCGCGCGTGGTGGCGCCGACGATCGTGAACGGCTTGAGGCTGAGGCGCAGGCTCCGGGCGGACGGCCCTTTCCCGATCATGACGTCCAGCGCGTAGTCCTCCATCGCGGGATAGAGGATCTCCTCCACAGCCCGGTTGAGCCGATGGACCTCGTCGATGAACAGGACGTCACGCTCGTCGAGCGAGGTCAGGATCGCGGCGAGGTCGCCGGCGCGCTCGATCGCGGGGCCGGAGGTGTACCGGACGTTGACCCCGAGCTCACGGGCGACGATGGTCGCGAGGGTCGTCTTGCCAAGGCCCGGTGGGCCGTACAGGAGGATGTGATCCGAGGCCTCGCCACGCGCCTTGGCGGCCTGGAGGAGGACGGACAGATTGGCCTTGACCTCCGTCTGGCCGATGTATTCGGCGAGCGATCGTGGCCGCAGGCTGCCCTCGATGACGACGTCCTCTTCGTCCTCGAGATCGCCGGAAAGGATGCGCGCGACGTCATCGACCATCGGGTCGCATGCTACCACAGGCAGTGGTCATACCGCACGGATGTTCTATTACTCGCGCCGGCTTGCCGGACCCACGCGAATTCCCACCACGGGACTAGGCCTTCAGGGCTACCATGCCGCGCATGCGCCTGTCCCGCCGCTCCGAGTATGGCCTCCGCGCCCTCGTGGACCTGGTTCGCCACGACGGGTCCGGTCCCACGGCGCTCGCGGCGCTGGCCCAGCGCAACAACCTGCCGTCGAAGTTCCTTGAGCAGATCATGTCCACGCTCAAGCACGGTGGCGTCGTCCGGACGACGCTGGGCGCTCATGGCGGGTACGCCCTGGCGGCAGACCCTGCGACGGTCACCATCGGGCGCGTGGTCAGGCTCCTGGACGGTGCGCTCGCTCCCCTCCCCTGCGTCTCGCTGCGCTACTACGCGCCGTGTTCCTGCCCGGACGAAGCGACCTGCCCGTTGCGCGACGTGATGATCGACGTCCGGGACGCGATGCTGGAGATCCTGGACAAGGAGACACTGGCCGAACTGGCCGCCCGGGAAGGTCGCGTTGCCATCGATCCCCGGGGACGCCACGCCGAAGCGCTGGCCGGTCGCCGACCCTAGAGTCCCCGCCATGACCGATCCCGGGCGCGCGACCCGTTCCCGGAAGGCAGCGGCCCGGGGCGCCTGGCAACGGGCGTTGGGGCAGCGGCCCGGGGCGCCTGGCTGCGCGATCGCGGCGAAGTCCCGATCTGACCCGGCCTGGTCAGTCCCGCAGAAGCGTCCGCAGCGCCGCCTTGACCCGATCCTCCAGGGTGGACCCCACGGCGAGGTTCGCGAGTGCTGCGCGCGATGCCTCGCGCGCCTCACCCAGTGAGTAGCCCAGCGCCTGGAGCGCGGCCGCGACCTCGCCTTCGCCGGCCAGCATCCCGGCCGCCACCGTGCCGGTGACCGACACGCCGGCAGCAGCGACCTTCTCCTTGAGTTCGAAGATGACTCGCTCGGCGAGCTTCTTGCCGATCCCCGGGATGCTGACGAGGACAGCCTGGTCCTGGGCCATGATCGCGAGCTGGAGATCGGCGGTCGGGCGGGATCCGACGATCGCGAGGGCGACCTTGGGCCCCACGCCGGTCACCGTCAGCAGGAGATTGAAGAAGCCCAGTTCCTCGGCGTTTCGAAAGCCGTACAGGGCCTGCTGGTCCTCTCGGACCAGGTGGAACGTGTGCAGCTTCAGGCGCCCGCCGGGCACGGCCGTGGCCAGGATCGCCGGCGCGGCGAAGACCCGGTAGCCCAGGCCGGCAACCTCGATGACCAGCGAATCAGCGGTGATCGCCCCGACGACGCCCTCCACCGACGCGATCATCGCCTCCGCTCCGGGGCTACCTGATTCCCACGCAGCGATCTGGGTGCAAGCAACGGCGGACCTCCACGGTAGGCACCCTTCGACGCCGAAGCGTGATTCCGATGCAGGTTCTGGGGCTCAGGGGGGCTGCCGGAACCGTTGCGGCCGGTCTCCGGCACCGAAACCTGATTCGGATGCACGTTCTGAAGCCGACGACGCCCGCCGGAGGCGCTGCGACCGGTCTCCGGCGCGAAAGGCTGACTCCCACGCTGGGCCGCCGGAACCACCGAAGTCACGCTACTCAGGCTTGCTTACGACGCGTTGCGCTTGGCCGCGCGCGTACCGGCCCGCTCGACGGCGAGGGCCTCGTGGACCGCCCGCTCGTACCCGGTCGCGCCGCGCACGATCGGGGCCACCGCGGAGCGATCCTGGACCGCGGCTGTGGCGAGCCCGGCGGCGCCCTCCGTATTGACCGCCCAGACCGCGATCGCCAGCGCGTCCGCCGCGTCGTCGGGGCGAGGCAGCTCGGCCATGCCCAGGACAAGCTGGACCATGCGCTGGACCTGCTCCTTGTCCGCGGCGCCGTACCCGGCGATCGCCGATTTGACTTCGTTGGGCGTCGCCTCGCGGACGGGCACGCCATGCTGGGCTGCCGCCAGGAGCACGACGCCGCGCGCCTGACCCACGCCGAACGCGGTCTGGACGTTCTTGGAGAAGAACAGCCGTTCCACCGCCAGCAGATCCGGCTGGTGCGACGCGATCAGGTCGTCCACGACCGTGTGGATGGCCAGCAGCCGTTCCGGCAACGACACGTCCGGCGAGGTCACGAGGCAGCCGTGATCCACCTCGCGGACACGACCTCTCGTCGATTCGACGATCCCGTAGCCCAGTGCCGCCGTCCCCGGGTCGATGCCCAGGACGATCACCCGGCGACCTCGGCGAAGAGCTCCTCGGGGATGTCGAAGTTGGCGGTGACCCGTGAGACGTCATCCAGGTCCTCAAGCAGCTCCACGAGTCGGAGTGCCTGGCGGGCCTTGTGCGCGTCCAGCTCCACGGTCTGCCTGGCGACCATCGTGGCCTCCGCGGAGTCGACGACGATGCCCGCCGCCTCGAGGGCCCGGCGCACCGCCTCCAGGTCGCCGGGCGACGTGTAGACCTCGATCGTGTCCTCGTCGGCGGTGTCGACATCCTCGGCGCCCGCATCGATGGCAGCCAGCGTGACTTCATCCGCATCGAGACCGGCACGGGGGACGCTGATCAGGCCGCGCGGCTCGAATTGCCAGGCCACGGCCCCGCTGCCGGCCAGCTGCCCGCCGCTCTTGCTGAACATGGAGCGGACCTCCGCCGCCGTCCGATTGCGGTTGTCCGTCTGGGCCTCCACGAGGATCGCCACGCCACCAGGACCGTAGCCCTCGTAGACGATCTCTTCGTACTGGTCCGCTTCACCGCCGCCGGTCGCCTTGTCGATGGTCCGCTTGATGTTGTCCGACGGCATGTTCACGGAGCGCGCCTTCTCGACGGCCAGCCGCAACCGGTAGTTGGCATCCGTATCGCCACCACCCTGGCGCGCCGCCACGCTGATCTCCCGGGCGACCTTGGTGAACAGGGCACCGCGCTTCGCGTCGGTGATGCCCTTCGCGCGCTTGATCGTCGACCACTTGCTATGACCTGACATCGCGCGCCGGATTATAGCCGACTATGATGACCTGACCGCCCCGCGCGCTCGCCCACGACCCGGTCGCAACCGTGCACTGGAGGATCGTCTGAGCCGATGACGATGAAGAATGTCGACCTGCCACATCTTCGCAGCGTCGTGCTGGCCGGCCACCATGGCGCGGGCAAGACGACCCTGGCCGAGCAACTCATGTTCAAGGCGGGGGCCATCCCGAGGCTCGGCAAGGTCGATGACGGCACGGCCCATCTCGATTTCGAGCCGGAGGAACAGAAGCGCCGCGAGTCGCTGAGCCTGGCGGTCGGGACCTTCGAGTACAACGGGACGCGGATCTCCCTGGTCGATACGCCGGGCTACCCGGATTTCATCGCCGACGTGATCGAGGGGTTCGCCGCCGCCGACGGCGCGCTTTTCGTGGTTGACGCGTCCGGCGGGATCGGTGCCGGCCTGGAGCAGGCGGTCGCCCTGGGTCGTTCCACGAAGACCGCGGCCTGCTTCTTCATCAACAAGTGCGATCGTGAGAACGCCGATCCGACGGCGGCCCTGGACGCCCTGCGGTCCACATTCGGCAACAAGATCGCCGCGATCCAGCTGGCCATCGGCACAGCGGACACGTTCAGCGGATATGTGGATCTTGTGCATCGCAAGGCCTATCGATGGGACGGCCACGACGAGATCGAGATCCCCATCCCCGACGAGATGTCGGACGAGATCGCCATGCGCCGGGATCAGCTCCTGGAAGCCGCCTCGGAGGCGGACGACGACGTCATGACCAAGTATCTCGAAGGCGCGGAGATCTCCGATCACGATCTGGAGGTCTGCCTGCGCAAGGGCGTCAAGGACAGCATCCTCGCGCCGGTCCTGGTGGGCTCGGCAGCCAAGGGCATCGAGCTGCGCGGTCTCCTGGATGCCATCGTTCGCTACCTGCCGTCGCCGGCGGATGAGCCCGCCGCCAAGGCCTTCGACAAGGGCGGTGCGACCGTGGAGGTGCCCGCCGACGAGGGCGGTCCCGTGCTGGTCCGCGTCTTCAAGACGACTGCCGATCCGTTCGTCGGTCGACTGACCTACCTGAGAGTCATGTCGGGGACGCTCCACGCACAGGCCCACGTCTGGAACACGAGCCGTGAAGAAGATGAGCGGATCGGCCAGCTGCTGCTCTTGCACGGCAAGGACCAGGAGCCGATCGGCGAGCTCAAGGCGGGCGAGATCGGCGCCGTGGCCAAGCTGACCGTGACCGAGACGGGCGACACGCTCGCCTCCCGCGAGACCTGGCTCCGGCTGCCACCGCTGGAGTTCCCGGCGCCGTCGCTGGTGGTCGGGATCGAGCCCGTGTCCAAGGGCGACCTGGACAAGATGGGCCCGGCCCTCCAGCGCATGCTGGAGGAAGAGCCGACCGTCCGCCTGGAACGGACCACGTTGGGCGAGCAGGTTTTGGTGACGATGGGCGAGGCGCACAACGCCGTCATCATCGAACGCCTGAAGCGCAAGTTTGGCGCCGCCCTGGCCACGCATTCGCCCAAGGTGCCGTACAAGGAGACGATCCGGGGCAAGACGCAGGTCCACGGTCGCTACAAGAAGCAGACCGGGGGCCACGGCATGTTCGGCGACGTCTGGCTGGAACTGGAGCCCAACCCGGATGGTGGCGTGGAGTTCGCCGAGCGCGTGGTCGGTGGGGCGGTCCCCAAGGGCTTCTTCGCCGGCGTCGAGAAGGGCATCCGTGAGGCAGCGGCGGAGGGTGCCCTGGCGGGCTATCCCCTGTCCGATTTCAAGGCCACGCTCTACGACGGATCCTTCCACCCGGTCGACTCGAACGAGATGGCCTTCAAGATCGCCGCGTCGATGGCCCTCAAGGACGGGGTCCACCAGGCCAGCCCGGCCCTCATGGAGCCGATCATGGCCGTCCAGATCCGGATCCCGGAAGGCTACCTGGGCGAGGTCAACCGCGACCTCAACGGCCGTCGGGGCCATGTCCTGGGGATGGATTCGCAGGATGGGATCCAGATCATCAGCGCGCACGTGCCCCAGGCGGAACTGTTCTCGTATGCGACGGAGCTGCGCTCGTTGGCCCACGGTCGGGGCTCGTTCACGGCCGTGTTCGACCACTACCAGGACGTCCCGTCGCACATCGCCGACAAGGTGATCGACGCACACCGCAAGATGGTCGAGGCGGCCGGCGGCCACGGCGGCGGCCACGGCGGCGGCCACTGAGCGGGATCGCCGAGCTTCGCCCTCGCGGGCCGAACCGTGCGTGGGAGTCAGGTTCCGCGGCCGAGCTTCGCCCTCGCGGGCCGAACCGTGCGTGGGAGTCAGGCTCCGCGGCCGAGCTTCGCCCTCGCGGGCCGAACCGTGCGTGGGAGTCAGGTTCCGCGGCCGAGCTTCGCCCTCGCG
>Ga0163144_10025969_pt1 | contig 11414 bp, 7 predicted proteins | sample OliLak19BULKMAT1_FD_123175 | JGI IMG/M metagenome (GOLD analysis project Ga0163144, IMG submission 123175) | Freshwater microbial mat bacterial communities from Lake Vanda, McMurdo Dry Valleys, Antarctica - Oligotrophic Lake LV.19.BULKMAT1 | ecosystem: Environmental > Aquatic > Freshwater > Lake... | reverse complement strand
TGCCATGTTCGGGAAGAAGGCAAACAAGAACGGGAACACCGCCCACCCATAAATGCCAATTACCAGCCACCACACGCCCATGCCCAACGGCTGAATCGTAAAGAGCGGGCTGTTTTCGTCAAAACGTTCCGACCACGTACCGCCTTCTTGGTTCATGCGTTGAGTGTCGGGGGCAAGCATCAGCGTATTAGGGGCAGCATCGCCTTGTAAGGATGTCCAGTTAAACACGCCCACCAAATCTGCGCCTAGCTCGGTGTTTGCGGTGATATTTGCCTCATACACCGTTTTAAGGGGGACACTATCTAGCAATAAATCCACGCGCTGTTGGTCATAGTCGGGCGATTTCTTAAAGATAAACACGGCAGGATGGTCATACACATGGAAGGCTTCGTCTGCCTCAAATTCGTTAAACCACATTGGCGAATCGTAAATGGGCAGGTGTTGGTCATCCACACTAATTGCGCCCAAGCGATACGATTCACTAAACGTTTGCACCAGTTCATAGCCCAATTCACCACTAAAGAGCGCATCATAATAGGCACTCGTCAGGGGAAAGCGCGTTCTGTGGCGCGGTTCGGTGTCATAAAAGCGATTGCTTGTGATGGCTAAATACTCGCCCACTCGCAACGACTCACGGATGCTTTCTAGTTTTCGCGTGTCATCGATGGGGTAAGACATTGCCATGTCATACGAGTGAACTAGCCCGCGCCAACTGTTTAAGCCATTGCAATTGTCATATTGCCGAAGCCCACTAGATGGACGGTCTATCCATGTAATGTCATACGGCAACTGACAAATCATAATCGTTGTTAGGCGGTCGTCCCAATCGCCCTCTGTCAGCACCACTGCACCAGCGCTCGTGAATGTGCCTTCAACAGCTTCTACTTTGAACACATACGTTTGCCCCGCCTCTACTTCTATGGTAGAAGGTAGCGGGATGCGATAGGGGTCGCCCAGCGGATGCGTCTCACGGGTAAAATTAGACGTAAAGGTCGTTTCGCCTAGCAGGGATAACGTGCCATCTTCGGCTTTACGCGCCACAGAAATATACAGCGTTTCGGCATCAGGATTATTAAACGAATCGGCAAGATGTAGCGCGTTGATATGGCGAATAGTGCCACTAGCAGGCGCAACAAAATCAATCGTAGACGGTCTGCCCACAATATGCCGTGTGGGGGACGAAAGCAAGTTCGCTTCGCTGTTGCTAGATTCGGTGCGTTCATTGGTTAGTCCAATGTTGATAAGGGGCGTGCCTTCAGGTGCGCCCAAAATTTCCATGTTAAAGTCACCGTCAATGCGCTCCCATAGCCAACGGCTGGCTTGGATGCGTGAGGCTTGCACTTGGTAGATGTTCGTAAACATCACGCCCCACAGCACAGAAAAACCGCCCACAAATGCCAATAGCACGCGCCCACGCAACACAGGAGCGCGTGGCACAAACGCCGTTGCCAATAGTGCCAATGCCACGACACCCGCCAACGTTGCGGTGGTTGTCATTTCTAGTGCATTGATAGCATAGAACACAGGGATTAAGCCCAGCACCACGCCAAACACGCCCAAGAACACTCTTGAAAGAGATGGTCTATGGTCTACAATTTCCATCACAGCCCACGCGCCTAGCACCGCTAACGCGCCGTATAGGGGCAAGTAATAGCGCATGGTCATCACCCATTGATTGCCCATAAAGCCAAAGTAGGCAATCACCCACGCCACCAAAAGCAAGTGCCTCATGCTCCCAACGCGCAAGAACACCACCTGAAGCGTTCCCCAAAGCGTGCCGAACCATGCCATGCTTGCAAACGCAATGCCCATGCCCCACAAGAACATATCCTTAAGCGGATAAAGATACTCGGCACGCCCTACCCACTGAAAGTTAGGGGGGCTATCCGAGCGACCACTGACGCCCTCGCGTGCGCTTGTCATGTCACTTAGCCAGCGCGAATTGGGAAAAATACCCCATATTTCGGAGCCAGAAAACGCATAAGGATTTGCAAACCTAAACGTGATGAATGTGGCAACGCCTGCCAGTACCAGCCCAAACACATGCCGAGACACCACGCGCTGACGTTCGTGCCCGCTTAATTCGGTGTTGAGGAAGGGCAACATTTGCACCATAGACGCAAGCCCCACCACGCCCACCATGGGCAATAGGTTAATGCGCCCTGCTAATGACGCACCAAACGCCACCCCAAACAGCACATAGTACGCCATGCGCCCCGTTTGTTGCACCGCCACACCGGCATATAACGACAAAACAACAAAGAACGCTGTAATGGAGTTCACTGTGCCATAGTGTGCTTTTTGGATGGCAAGGGGCGCAACCGCATACAACAACGCCGCTAATAAGCCGACACGCACCCCATAAAGGCGCGTTCCTAGTGCGAAAAGCAGGATAATGCTCCCAACATCAAAGAATGACGAGAGAAAACGCCACACCAACGGGAAGCCTTCAAACGAGAAAAGCGTGTTGCCCGCCATATCTTGTTGGCGGATAAAATCGCCCGCCCAATGCGCCATAAACAAGGGAAGCGTGCCATACGCATAAAAGCCGTTGCCACTGTTATGGGGGTTTAATGGTGAACAGAACGTATCAAAATAGCCCCCCACGCCTGCCGTAGACGGGTTAAGGTATTGGCAACGAATTTGTTGCACACTATCCGATGTAATAGTTTCTAAAAAGCGCACCGCCAAAGAGCCATCACCCAAACCCGAAAAATTTACGTCCGCGCCCGTGATCACTGCGCTTACCGTGCCTAGAGCAAGGTCACTAAAGAGAAAGTCTGCGCTGTCATATAGCACAATGCGCGTTTTACCTAGCCACCACTCTAAAAACGTCACGCTAAACGTATCCCGTAATGCGCCTACCTTTGCATTGGGGTCATTCAGCACGTTAAAGCGGCTGTTCAGGAGCGAATCGGTTTTTACATACAGGTTTTGCTTGGGGAAGTTAATTTCATCAGGCGTAAATTCTAGCCCACCCCCCACCAAAGGCAACAAGTTCATGGTTAAGAAGCGTTCATCAGGATGAAGCCCTGCAAAGTCGTCCCAATTTTGCCCAACATAGCGCAAATAGCCACCCAACAATATTATTAGCCCAAAAAGCAGGCTAATAATCAGGTGGCGTGGCGTAATGGATAACCCACTAAAACGGCTTGGTGTGGGCGTATACTCGGGGGGTGTTGTTTCTATCATGCAGTCTCCAGCACAAATTCAAATGGCAAATGCCGATTCCCTAGCTAGGGGGTGGTTGTTGTGGTGATAAGCTCTACAAAGCCATCTACGCCAAGCGGTGGCACACGATATGTCATAAACTCATCGTTGCGCTGATAGCTGGGGTGGCGTGTGGCGATACCCTGGGGAAACCAAAGTTTAAGTTGTGCTTCGGTAACGGTGTCATTAGGCGAATAGAAAAACAAGAGCGGTCTTTCGGGGTCATAACGATACCGAATAAATGACGCAGAAAACGCCTGATTCATGAACGCAGGCACATAATCGACATCACGACTCTTATTGTCGAAGGGGTCGTTATCATATACCCCATTTTCCCACTTGCCTTCAATGCCTGCCGCCAAGCCGATGGCGCGGTGATCCCACCAATACGGGTATGCAATCATATAAGCATTGCCAAAGCCCCCTTCTGCGACAACAAACGCCCTTAACACGCGCCCTGCATCACTGTAAGGCAAGCTGGCATCTGCGTAAGTTGTGGGGAACTTCGTAAAGTAAACCGTTGTTGTTTGTGAAACACTGCCCAAAAGCACCACGCCCACAAATAGCGTCACGCCCCACCGCCCCACAACCCTTGACTGTAGCCCGCGCTCGATAAGCATCGTCAATGGCAACGCCACCAATAGCAACGCAGAGGGCAATGCACCGCTAGAGCGTGTAAAACTAGGGTTTTCTATCGGATAGGCAATGGAAAGCGCGGACGGCAACAGCATCACAGGCAACGCCAGCAAAACCAGCCACCGCGCGGGGTCACGGTCACGTGATAGCCAAAACAGCCACGCCACCAACCCTAGTAAGAAAAACGCACCCATAAACGCATCAAGGGCGGGGTGATTGGGATAGTTGTTAATCCACGCCACGTCCCCCTTCCAGTTAAACATCAGCACCGAGTTTCTAAGGTTACTAAGCAACACGGGGATATTTTGGTTGAACGCCTGAATACGGTCGGTGAGGGTGGCAATGCGTTCTATCACGCGCCCATCAGGAAGGCGTTCTTCTACCACTTCATCACCTAGCACTCGTCCCGCAGTCCGCCGCCAAAATTGGTCGGGGTTTTCTACAGAATAATGAAATAGCGGCAAGAACGCCACAAACGCTACCAGCACCAACGCGCCTAAGTTGGCTAATGTTTGCCAGCGCGTGCGCCAATCTTGGGCATAAACCAGTGCCAAGCCCACCGCAATCAGGGCAATCACAGGCAACATCCGCACCGCCTGATACGTATATAGCCCAAAGCCCAGTATCACCCCTGCGAGGATGTAATAGCCAATTCTGCCCGTGCGTAACGCTTTAATGAGCGCAATAAGCAAGAGCGCAGTAACCAGGGGCGTAAGCACAATCCTAAGCGACAGGCGCGTAATCGTCAGATGCCAATAGCTAAACGCCAGCACCCCCACCAGCACCAAGCCAAATATCACCCCAAATTGCTTATGCTTTTGCCCCACCACCACACGCCCCAGCCAAAAGAAAAACGGCAAGGTGATGAGGCTCTCTAGTACTGCCAGCGTTTTAAGCAAATCATAATTAACAGGCTGCCCCGTCACAGAAGAAATAAACGCCAGCACATACATTTGGAAGGGTTCACGCCCGCCGTTATTGGCAAAAAAGATATTTCGGCTACCCTCTTTAACGCGCTGTGCATCCAAAATTTTCTCTACGTGGTCGCTCGTCATTTCAGGAGGAACAGCCGTACCCAAGTACGCTTCACCGTAAAAATGGGTCGTGCGTAGGTAAAACGCCCCGATGACCAACGCCACTAGCACCAACAATATCATACGGTGCTGCATCAACGAAAACGCGCCCAAGCGTTTCCAAGCCTCACGCCCCCATTGGGTAACGCGCCACCAACGGCGAGGCGAAAAGACCCACGCCCACATTAGCACGCTTAAAAGCCACAAATAGAGAGTAGGCGTTTCTATCTCATTGCCCGCCGAACCTAGCCAAACCAGCGTGCTACAAATTGTGGCAACCAGCGCAAAAACCAAGCGCAACGGGTGAAATGCCGCTTCCCAAGAGGCAAGCACGCCCTGTAATGCTAAGAACGCGCCTTCTTTTTGAGGTGGGGCTTGTATTGGGAGAGCAAGGTCTAATAAAGCCTGTTCTTCGGTAATAACGGTTTCTTCGTTATCGGCGGGTGGGGTTTCTTGCACATATGATTGGCGAGGAGAAGTGCGAGAACGCCACCAAGAAAAGGCATATCCCCCCACCCATAGCGCAAACGCCATCAAAAGCCAAGATACACCCTGCGAGACTTTTTGCAAAACATCCGCATTATCTTGAGGGGTGATGAGCGCATCATCAGACGCATCAAGAAAATACATCACGCCCCACAACACAATAACACCCACGAACACCCCCATAAACAGGCGATAGCGTTCTTGAGAGGTGCGTTCTTGCCACCACACTTGCAGGCTATCCCACCGTGAACGCACTTCGTTAAAGCCCCAAAGCAACAGCCCTAAAAATACAAAAGGCAAGCCCGCCACCAATTGCAAAGACTCACGGCGTTGGGGGTCATCCTGAATAAACGTCAATGTTCCCGCCAAGACCAGCAAAAACGCCACGCCCGATAGCACCAAGCCCACACGGTCTACTGGCGCAAAAAGCGGTTCTTGGGGTGTTTCTAGCAAATTATCGTTGTCGGTTTCTGGGCGTGCTTCACGCTCGGCATCATCCTCACTGACCTCTGATGCTGTGGTGGCGTGCGCCTCATTAACACTAAGTGTGGTGCGTAAGTCGGGGGTTAATGGGCGTGTTTGGGGGCGTGCTACCCACCAAATCGCCTCTACGGTTGCCAATGGAGCGCGAAAAAACTTTCTCAACGCCTCCAAAAGCGTCAGTTCTTCAAACTCGGCAAGCGTTAGTACAGACGCATCTTCGTCATGTAAGGGTTCGTCAGCAACAACGCTTTCAGCCATATTATCTGGGGTAAATTCATCCTGAAGATAAACTTCACTCACAGGCGTTTCATCTGGGGTGTCCTTTATCGCGTTTAGCAACGGCACAGCCATCACCTGCGGATTATCGTTCTCGTAAGGGGGTGGTGTGTTGTCCTGTATCGGCTTTGGTTCGGGTGTTTTATTATCGTCTTGCTCAAAATCAGACATTCGGCTTACGCCCCTTCATCGCCAAATTTACCGTTGAACGCCCCTCAGGCTCGTTCATTGTATTAGGACGGTCGAAAAAATTAAAGACTTTGAGCCCCAAGTTAATCGGATTAAGCAAACTGCCCTTGTTATCATCAAACGTGATGCGATTGGCGGCGGTTGCCATTTGCTTGGGCAATGCACCCCGTTCTAATAGCGGTTTGCCAATGCCATACACCAAATTATGAATAAACGGGAAGCTATGGTGCGTAAAAGAGCGTTCTGCTTCTATGGTAAAACCGCCGCCCGTAACCGCATTTCTAAGTTGTGGCAGGGTGTACAGGCGCACATGATTTGCCCAAATGCCTGCAAATACGCCGTGTTGAATGTGCGTCTTAAAGATCGTTTCTAGCGTCTTGTTGATAGGATCCCACCAAAATGGATAATTGGCGTTTGGCACGGTAATCACCACCACCCCATCGGGCTTTAGAACACGATACACTTCTTTAAGGGCGTTTACATCGTCATCAAGGTGTTCTAGCACTTCAGAAAGAATAACGGCATCAAACGTATGATTGGCATACGGCAGACTGTAAATGTTGGCGTTGTGCAATGGCACATCCAAATGTCCCACGTTGGCTTGCGCTTTTTGAATCACGTCCCAATCCAATTCTGCCCCAATAATATGACTTTGGGTGGCATAGCGGAACATATTCAAATAGAAACCTCGCCCACACGGCATATCCAAAATAAGGCTGTCGTCTTGGGGGTCTACCCACTCAAAAATAGTGCGCACACGCTTCTTAAATGCCATGTCGGCTTCGTTGCGCGTCATACGTTCTAGGGTTGCCTCGTCTATCATGATGCTTCGCCTCCGTCTTTTGTGCCTCTTGCATGTTCTAAAAAGAGGGCTTCGTAGCGGTTGACCGTTTCTTCAAAAGAGAATATCGCCTGTATTTCTTGGCGTGTTTTAGTGTATTTAGGGCGGTCCGCCAAAATATCCAAAACTGCTTGCCCAATGGACACGGCATCGCCCTGAGTTGCTAGCTTGCCCATGCCCGTTACTGTTACTGGCACACGCCCGCCTGCAATGTCTGTCATCACCATCGGCGTACCGCATAGCATGGCTTCTACTTGTACCAATGCAAAGCACTCGGTATCACTAGTAAGCACCACCACATCACACGCCCCATAAAAATTTGCAAGGTCTTGTGGGTCTTTAATCAGCCCTAAGAATATCACGTTCTCTTGATATTTGCTGATGAGGTCTTGATGCCGTTGCCATGTGTCCTCATAGGGAATATCGTATTCCCCCGCAAAGACCAGTTTAGCATTAGGATGCACCTTTAGGATAGTTTCAAGAGCCTTTAGCGCAAGGTCGGGGCGTTTTTCTTCTACAAACCGTCCGCTATAGCCGATGATAGGCGCATTGGCATTGGGTTGCCATGTAGCGCGTAAGGCTTGTGCCGCTTCGGCGTTGGGTTCGGGAATGGCAATGGGGGGATAAATCGGCGTGGTTTTGTGCAAATAGGGGCGCAAATAGTAAGAGTTTTCGGCGTAGTCTTGGCTATAGGCAATCAGTTGTGCTGCCCAATTCGCCATCACGCGATACATAGCAAACATCGTCCCCACAATAAAACGGTTAAATGGCTTATCAGGTAACACAAGGTCGCCATGATGCGTTGCCACCACATTGACACCCGTTAATTTTGCCAGTGTTGCCACCAGTGCCGTCTCTAGCATAGGGGTATGAATACTTACGATGTCGGCGTTTCTCATTGCTAAAAACATCGCCAAAGGGTACGCAGGCATAATCATCCCACGGCTAATATGAATGGGAGACCACAAACGAATAACGCGCACGCCATTATGCACCACTTCATCACGGGGAAGGCTGGGGTGATAGCGCGATGTAATCACCGTGACCTCATGCCCACGCCTTGCCAATTCTTCTGCGATGGCTTGTACGTGCATGGTTAGCCCTGTGCGGTGCGGATAGTAGAATAGCAAGCTAATAAGAATGTTAAGTTTGCGAGAGGGTTGCGCCATAGCGATTTACTTTTGCCCTTGAAACTGTTGCACCCCGCCCGTTAATTGCCCCAGCGAGATGCCCTGTTGAATAAAGCCAATAATGCCCGTAGAGGCATGAACCAAGACGTTGACGGCATGAACAAGCACCGCAAACGCCAACATTGCCGAGCTATCTTGATAGCCCATTGCTGTAAGTGCCAGCAAAATAGACGCTTCATACGTGCCAATATTGCCCGGCACCGCAGGCACAGCAATAGCAAAAGCCGCCGAAGCAATATAGAGCATGGTGGTTGCAAGGCTGGCATCTTCAAAAATGGCAAACATGAGGACATAGCCACCCGCCAAAGAAAACGCCCAGCTTATCGCCGTCCACCCCACCCCACTGATAAGTGCGCGGGGTTGTGTGATGGGCTCTAGCCCCTTTAGAAAGCCATCTGCCAGCACTTTAGCATTGAGACGAAGCAACACAGGGAATCGTTCCGAAAGTAAGTCTAGCCAGCGCCCTACACGGGGACGTTGCTTAGCTAAAATCACCAGCGCAATAAACCCAACCACCACAAAAAAGCCCGCCACACCGCCTGCCGTTTGCAATGTAGCAGGCACAGGCGCAAGCGCCAATGAGAACAAAACCAGCACCGAAATTGCCAGTAAATCCAGAATACGCTCAATCACAATCGAGCTAAAGGCTTGGGGCATAGACACTTCATCTTCGGGTAAACGTGAGATAAGCACCATGCGTACCACTTCGCCTAGTCTAAACGGCAATACGCCATTCACCAAGTACGCCACATTCATAATGTGAAACGTGCGCCAAAAAGGTAATTTTGCCCCCATTAAGCCACGCCAGCGTATGCCCCGTGTTAACAAGCCCAACAGCAAGAAAAACACGCAAGGCAACACATACTCATAGCGTCCTGTTCTTAACGCCTGCACAAATAGTTCAAGCTGAATTTGTGAAGTCACAAACACAATTGCCAGAATACTCACGATAATACCAATGAGCAATAGCCTTAAACGGTGAGAAATTACCAAGCTAAAACCATCCTTGCAGACTTAGACAGTGGCTCATTATGATGATATGAGCTAAAACATTTTACAAGAACCACCCCACATAAGCTACCTTGAAAGAAAATAAACCGTTCCAGCGGTTTGCTATAAATCCAAAGTTGTGTTACATATGAACATGATGTTTATGATACTGAAGGAGTTGTTTCAATGGATTTTAGTTCTATTCGGTTGGGTGATGCGTTTAGCCTCATAAGTCGTACCTTGCCCATTTTGCTCATTCGTTTAGGTGCGAGCCTGCTATTTTGGCTAGCAGCCATCGTTTACTTCGCTGTTGTGGGCGGTATCGCCTATCTTATAGGGCAAGCCATCGAAATTTTGGGCTGGATTATCCTCATTGTGGGTTTAGTGGGTTTGGGCGGCATTTATCAACTCGTCTACCGCTATGTATTTTACCTCATCAAAGCAGCACAAGTAGCTGTAATGAGCGAAATCCTTAAAAATGGCAGTCTCCCCGAAGGCACATCCCAGCTTGACTGGGGGCGCAAGCGCGTTCAAGAGCGTTTTGGCGAGATGAGTGGTATGTTTGTGATTGATGAACTGGTAAATGGGGTGATTAACGCCTTTACACGGACAGTGTTCAGCATTGCCTCATTCATTCCGGGCGATACCGTTAGAACGTTGGTGAGCATTGTTAATACCATCATTCGCTACGCCCTTTCTTACATCGACGAAGCCATTCTTGCTCGTAGCTTTTGGGTTACCGAGAATGATGGCATCTGGAAGAACGCCCGTGATGGCGTGGTACTTTACGCCATGGTGTGGAAGCCCATTTTAATCAATGCTGTGGTGCTAATGATTATTAGTTACTTACCATTCGTCATCACACTCTTGGTTTTTGCTGCGCCTGTCGCTTTCTTGGTGAACATTTTTAGCGCACAAGCCGCCGGCTGGGCATTGATTATTACATTGGTTTTGGCGTGGTTGGTCAAGGTTTCTGTGGGTGATTCCTTTGCAATGGCAGCCATTATTGCCGCCTACTACCACGAAACAAAAGACCTTAGTCCAGACCCCGAAATGAGCCGTAGGCTAGAAGGGGTAAGCGATAAGTTTGGTGAGCTAAAGCAAAAAGCAGAAGCAGGCATTAGCAATTTGGGCAACAGACCCACCCAAACACCACCAGTCACCACAACACCCCACGTTTAATCACTGATAAAACGGGTGAGTAAAACCGCACAGATTACTCACCCTCATATATGCCATACCCATCCCCTACGACCTTCATACCCTCCTCGAATTGAATTTGTGGCTATAGACCCCGTACAATAAAAGATAAGTTGACTTACCGTTAAAGTAGGTGGGTATGAACGTTCCGATTCCGACAATCCTAGCTCTGTTTACGCTCCTTAGCCTTATATCAAGCACAGGCGTATTATTGATATTGGTCGCCGTTTCGCGGTGGTCATCGGCAAAGAGAACGCCCCTTACACGGATTGAAACCTTGCTCATTCGCTCTCATCTTAATTTGTTGGCAGATAACGAGGACATTATCAACTGGTATAAGACGCGCGATATTACCATTCCATCACGCCAACTTAACGCCTATTTGCCCGAACTATATCCGGGGCCCCTTATGTTGCCGTTACGTCCCCAAGAAACATTGCTCTATGCCGATGAACTAAGCGACATGGTACACCGCGAAATTGACCAACTTAAAACAAAACCCATCCGCACACTTGCCAGCTAACCTTGCACTTTTGCCCCGAAAACGATAGCATGACGGGGCTTTTGCTTTACCTATCCTAAAAACGAAAGACAAATTACAAATGGACGTTCAAAAAATCCTTCGCGCACAAGGGGTTGTGTTTTTAATGGTAGTGGTTGGGGTTGGCTTATTTGTGCTTATTTACGGGCTGGCAGGTGGCTTGCCCGATGCAACCCGCCTCTTTATGTCGTTATGTTTGCCACCCCTAATTATGGGCGTGGTGTTTGGGTTTTTAGTGCTATACCTACGCATGAAACAACCTTAAGAACCGATACACCACCACGACAGGCACGCGATCA
>Ga0163144_10025966_pt1 | contig 11415 bp, 7 predicted proteins | sample OliLak19BULKMAT1_FD_123175 | JGI IMG/M metagenome (GOLD analysis project Ga0163144, IMG submission 123175) | Freshwater microbial mat bacterial communities from Lake Vanda, McMurdo Dry Valleys, Antarctica - Oligotrophic Lake LV.19.BULKMAT1 | ecosystem: Environmental > Aquatic > Freshwater > Lake... | reverse complement strand
TTGTGGGTGCACGCGTTATCCAGCAAATTGAGTAATAAGCGACGGAGGTGGTGCACGTCGCCGTTGATGCGCAATGCCGGCTGGATATTGACGGTAATAGTCACGCCGGCGGCTTGGGTCAGAAGGTCGGCGTGTTGGCAAACTTCAGCCACCAGCCGGGAGAAATCGATATCGGGTCTTTCGAGACGCACCTGACCGGCGTCGAAGCGTGCCAGGAGCAGCAATTGCTCCGTGATGCGATCGAGCCGCCCGATCTCTTCCTGCAGACTTGCGATTTTTGCTTGTTGCTCCGGTCGCAGCTCTGGATCCCGAACGAGCAATTCCAATTCACCGCGCATAATGGTGAGCGGCGTGCGCAGTTCGTGCGAAGCGTCGGCGGCAAATCGCTTTGTCTGGGTAAAGGTCTTGGCGATACGGGCCAGGAGTTCGTTGAAACTCACGGCGAGTCTTTTGATTTCGTCCTGAGCCACGGGTTCAGGCACGCGCCGTTCGAGATTTTCGGACTGGATGCCCTCGATCTCCTCTGCCAGCGCGCGAAACGGCGCCAGCGCCCGACTCGTCGCCCACCATGTTCCAACTCCTACGACCACGACCACGAGCGGCAGCGACCACGCGTACGCGACGACCAGGTCGGCGAGAACGTTATACACTTTAATCATCGCGTAGCCCACGACGATTGTGCGTTCGGGGCCGGCGGAAAAAGATCTGACGCGCCATGCTGTAAAGATTCCTCCGGTCGAAACAATTCCAGCGACCGCGAGCGCCGGCCGCGACGCTTCTTCCGTGATGATTGCGTCGGTTTTCAATATACGGCCTTGGGCATCGAAGACCGTCCACCCCATATGCGGATCGAGGTCCCAAGCGATGGTCTCAGGAAGTTTGCCCGGTTCTGCGAGGTGCAGAATCAATTCCTTGGTTTCGGAATCTATATCGTCATCGGCCTCGGCCACCTGCTTGTGATATAGATTGAACAGCGTGCCGGCGGCAAATGCGGTCATGGCCAGTGCCATCGCCAATCCCGACCAAAGGGCGAACTTTGCGCGAATCGGCAGCGGTTTCACGCCGGTTTTTTCAAAACATATCCCACGCCTCGAACCGTATGGATTATTGGTTGCGTAAATCCTTCGTCGAGCCTTCGGCGCAGCCGCTGTACGGCGACTTCCACCACGTTCGTACCTGGGTCGAACTGATAGCCCCAGACTTGCTGGCTGATCTCGGTCCGAGTGACCACTTTTTCAGGCATTCGCAGCAAGCACTCCAGTAACGCGAACTCTTGCTGCGTCAGCACCAAGTCGCTCCCCCCCCGACGCACTTCGCGTGTGCCCAGATTCATGACGATGTCGGCGTGCGAAAGCAAATTAGACGCGACTCCTGTCCGGCGACGCCACACTGCCCGCAAACGTGCCACCAGTTCCGTCATGGCAAATGGTTTCGCAAGGTAATCGTCGGCCCCCATATCGAGCCCTTCGACCCGTTCATCAACATCGCCGCGGGCAGTGAGCAGGAGGACGGGGACATTGTGGCCGTCAGCGCGCAATTTTTTCAAGATGCTCAACCCGTCGCGCCCGGGCAGCATGATATCGAGGACCACCGCGTCGAAGGGTTCGTTGGCGGCCCGCCGCAAGCCTTCGTCGCCGTGATGGCAGACCTCGGTCGAAACCCCGTGCTCGGCCAATCCGCGCTTCACGAAGGCCGCCACTTTTTCTTCATCCTCGACGACGAGTACGTGCATACCCACAGGGGAACCCGAATCGGCCGACGAGGCAATCTCGTGATAATCGGCGCCCGGAAAAATTCGAGGATGACGTGCCCGCCCACCGCGAGCCAACATTCGGCCAACATTCCGATTACATTTATGTTATCCGGGAAACGGGTCGTGCAGCGGTTCGTCAACATGCTCAAGGTGCCAGCCGGTTCGGTTTCGATTTAGTCGAAACGGCCGCGGATCTAATCGGCGAATTCTGCTCAATTGTGCGGCAACGCATGATGGGTGTTCCGCTCCCCGGCACCAGCTTAGTGCAGCATACTCCATTCCCCAAGCCCGCCACCTCAACCATGCGATTGCTCTTACTCGCCGTGCTCCTCGTTCTGGCCAACGCCAGTCGTGCCGCCACCCTTGAATCGCTCGGAGCGATTCCGCTGCCGGGCGTCAAAGGCGGGTTCGATCTCATGTCCATCGACGGGCCGGACCAGCGCTTCTTCCTCGCCGCCGAGGGCAACGGTTCGCTTGAAATCCTCGACCTCAAGGCCGCCAAGCGGATCAAAAGTATCGGCGGTATGGATGCGCCGAAGTGGGTCGTATATCGTCCCGAATCGCACCGGCTTTTCGTCTCGAACGGCGACGGCAAGGTGCGCGTCTTTAGCTCCGATGACATCGCGGAAGACGCCGACCACTACGAGCGTGTCGATCGCGTGCAGACGGCGGAAGGTGCGGCGACCTCGCTCCTCGTGCCAGAGTTGGACCGGCTCTTTCTGGCGGTGCCCGCGCACGACACTACCGCCGCCGAGCTGAGGATCTATCGCCCGGTCGCGCCGATTCTCTCCAAATAATCACTATGTTCACGTCGCGCTTTCTCCTGTCCGCGCTCGCCCTCGCCATGGTGGCCGGATGCGTCACCTATCAACCGAAAGAACTCGATCTCGCCCGATCCCAAGCTCAGTTCGAAACTCGCAGCCTCCGCGATCCTGGATTGCAAACGTTTTTTGCGACTCATGGCCAACCGGCAGGCGATGAGTGGGATCTCGCGCGCCTCACGCTGACGGCGTTTTACTTTGCTCCGGAACTCGATGTCGCCCGCGCCCAAGTGGCGGAAGCGGAGGGCATGGCGAACGCCGCGGAGGAGAGGCCAAACCCGTCCTTCGCGTTTACGCCTGGCTATAACAAGGACGCGATCGGCGGTGTGACGCCATGGATAATCGGCTATGCCCTCAACATTCCAGTCGAGCTCAGGGGCAAGCGAACCTATCGCACATCAGGGGCTCGGCACAAAGCGGACGTCGCGCGTTTCGATCTGGCGCGCGTCGCCTGGAACACCCGCCGCGCCGTGCGGCGCGCGCTGATCGAGTTGCATGCGGCAGAGTCCACGGCGGGGCTGTGGCGCGACCAGAAGCCGCTGCTCGCCCAAGCCGCGCAACTCGTGGATGCGCAGGTGAAGGCCGGTGACGTTTCGCCGCTCGAAGCGGCGCAGGCGCGCATCGCACTCAACCGCGCCGAGCTCGCCGCGCGTGGAAGCGAGCGCGGCGTCGCGACCGCCCGCAGCCGCCTGGCCGAGGCCATCGGCATCCCGCTGTCCGCCTTGGCGGAGGCGCGCCTCTCGTATCGCGGTCTCGCCGAACCAGCCGAGCCGGTCGCTGTAGGCGAGGCGCGCCGCTGGGCCGCACAAAATCGTGCGGACCTGCTCGCTGCGCTCGCCGAATACGCCGCGAGCCAGTCGGCCCTCCAGCTCGAAATCGCGCGCCAGTATCCCGATCTCGCCCTCGGACCGGGTTATCAACTCGACCAAGGCGAAGGCAAATGGTCGCTCGGGCTGGGGGTCACGCTGCCCATCTTCGATCGCAACCGCGGTCAGATCGCTGCCGCGCAGGCCCGCCGTGAGGCGGCGGCGGCCCGTTTCCACTCGCTCCAGAACCGTGTGATCGGGGAGGTGGACCGCGCCATCTCCGACTTTGCTTCCGCCCTCGGCGACCTCGACACGATTAAAACTATGCGCACGAACATCGAGCAGCAGGCCCGCACGGTGCAGGCGCAACAAACCGCCGGCGAGACCTCCCGGCTCGATCTGGCCCGCGCGCAAATCGAACTCGCCGACAACGCCCGCGCCGAACTCGACGCCCGCGTGCGGGCCGAGCAGGCCCTCGGTGCCCTCGAGGACGCCGTGCAACGTTCGCTTGCCTGGCCGGATTCGGCCTGGCGCAACGCCCCGCGCAGCGCAGCCAACTGACTCTCAACCTTTCCCCAACATGATTCGTTTAAATTCGCTCTGCTCCGCCCCCCGTCGACTTTTCGCGTTCGCGGCTTTGACCTTCGCATCTTTTCCGCTGCTCGGCGCCGAGGAGGAAAAAAAGCTCGAGACCAACGTCGCCGTACAGGTCGCCAAAGTAGTGCGCACCACGCTCCGAGCTACTGTGACCGGCTATGGCACGGTCGAGTCCGCCCCGGTCGTTGAGCACGGCCAGCCCGCTGGTGGCGCCCGCCTCGCCGCTGCCGCCTCGGGGCTGATCGTCGGCGTCAACGGCCTCGAAGGTGCCCGCGTCGAAAAAGACACCGTTCTCGTGCAGCTGGACGCCCGCGCGGCCGAAGGTGCCGTTGCCCGCGCCCGTGCCGCTGTCACCGCCGCCGAAAAGGCCCGCGCGCGCCAGACACAGCTTCAGGCCGCTGACGGCACCTCCGAGCGTGCGCTACAGGAGGCCGAGGAACGCTTCGCTACCGCCAAGAGCGAACTCACCACCGCCCAATTTCAGCTCTCCCAACTGGCCGTCCGCGCTCCGATCACCGGCATTCTCACGCGTCTCACCGTAAAGCCCGGCGAATGGCTTGATGCCGGCAAAGAGATCGCTGAAATCGTCGATCCCGACCGTTTGGTGTTCGTCGCCCACGTGCCGGTCTCCGAAGCGACAGCCCTGCGCGTGGGGCAGGTCGCCCGGCTCTTCGGTCGCCTCGGACTCCGGGAACAGCCGGTGGCGACCGCTACGGTGCAGTTTGTTTCTCCGCAGATTTCCTCCGGCTCCGACAGCGTGCGCGTACGCCTTGCGCTGCCCGCTCAGAGCGGATTGCGGACTGGTCAGTTTTTGGCGGCTCAAATCGTGACTGAGCAGCGGCCTGACCGGCTCGCCGTGCCGCGCGATGCAGTTTACACCGATCACGACGGCCAGACAACGCTCTCCATCGTCCAAGGCGACAAGGCGGTTCAGAAGACGGTGAAGGCCGGGTTGCGGGACGGCGATTTGGTCGAGGTGGAGGGCGAGGGTATTACGGAAGGCGCCGCTGTCGTGACGCTCGGTTCTTACGCCCTCCCCAACGAGACGAAGATCACCATCATCGCCAACGACAAGGGGGAGAAGAAATGAGCGGTTCCGCATCCACCCCGGCTGCTCCGGATTCGCGGGGGGGCAACACGGGGGGCTTCGCCATTCGTCACCGCCTCGCGATCATCTTCATCACGGTCGCCGTGTGCGCCGTCGGCATCTACGCCGCGTTGCGAATGCCGTCGTCCGTCTTTCCGGAAACGGAGTTTCCGCGCTGTGTCATCCTCATCGACAACGGCGTGATGCCGGCTGACGAGATGATGGCCACCATCACCCGCCCGGTCGAAGAGGCGATGAAGGACATTTCCGGCGTCGTGCAGGTGCGCTCCGCCACGGGCCGCGGGTCGGCCGAGGTCAACGTGTTCTTCAACTGGCAGGTCAACATGGTCGAGAGCGAGCTCTACGTCCTCAACCGCCTCTCGCAGCTCAAGGCCTCGCTTCCGCAAACCGCGAAGACCACGGTGTGGCGGCTCACGTTCAACGCCTTCCCGATCATCGGCGTGAGCATGACGAGCCCGAAGCGCGAACTGACCGAGTTGTGGGAGCTGGCCCGCTACGATCTCAAACCGCGCTTCCTGCGCATCCCCGGCATCGCCCGCGTCGATCTGGTGGGCGGTCGCGCGCCCGAGTTTCACGTCGTCGTCGATCCGCTGAAGCTGGCGGCGGCCGGCCTCGCGCTGGCCGATGTCACGGCGGCGCTGGAGAAAAACAATCTCGTGGCCCCCGCTGGGTTCCACATGGAGAACTACACCATCTACCTCGCGTTGGTGGACAGCCGGGTGAAGGGGGCGGGTGAAATCGAGGACTTCGTCGTCACCGTGCGCGACGATCATCCCGTGCGGATTCGCGACTTCGCCCGGGTGGAGCGCGGGCCGGAGCCGGTCTTCAATGTCGTCAACGCCCAAGGCCGCCGCGCCGTGCTGATGAACATCCGCGCGCAGCCCACCGGCAGCAGCATCCTCAATATCGCCGCGGACCTAAAGGCCCAGCTCGCTGACCTGCGCCGGACGTTGCCGCCCGACATCGAGCTGTCATTCTATTACGACCAGTCGCTGCTCGTGCGCGATTCCGTACAGAGCGTCTGGGAGGCAATCGTCATCGGCCTGATCTTCGCCGTCGTGATCCTTTACCTGTTCCTGAGGAACTGGGGCAGTGTGCTCACCGCCATCGTCGTCATTCCCGTGTCCGTGCTCGCCACCGTGGTCGTGATGCTCGCCGCCAAACTCACGTTCAACCTGATGACGCTCGGCGGCATCGCCGCTGCCATCGGTCTCATCATCGACGACGCCATCGTGGTCGTGGAGGCGATCTACGCCCGGGTGACCCACGGCGAGTCGCGGTTGGCCGCGATCCAGTCGGGCATGCGGGAAATCCTGCGCCCGCTCGTCGGCTCCACGCTCACCCCGGTGGTCGTCTTCATTCCGCTCGCCTATCTCGACGGACTGCCCGGGGTGTTTTTCCGTTCCCTCGCTCTCACGATGGTCGTCGCGCTGCTGACTTCGCTGGTGCTGGCGGTGACTCTCACGCCCGCGCTCGCCTCGATCTTTCTGCGTGATCGCGCCCATCGGGAGCACGGGCACGCCCCGAAGAGCGACGAGGGCGGCTGGATCATGCGCCCGCTCAACCGCATTTTTGGCGGCGTGCTGCGTCGGGCGCTCCGCTGGCGCTGGGTTTCGTTGCTGGCCTGCGCCATCATCGGTTGGGGCGGCTGGACGATTCAAGAAAGCCTGCCGACCGGCTTCATGCCCGACATGGACGAAGGTGGTTTCGTGATCGATTGCCTGACCCCTTGGGGCACGAGCCTCGAAGAGACCGACCGCATGATGCAGCAGGCTGAAGCCATCCTTCGCGCCACCCCCGAAGTCGAGGGCTACTCGCGGCGCACCGGCGCGCGCCTTGCTCTCGCCATCGCCGAGCCGAACAAGGGCGACATCCTCGTCAAACTGCACCCCGACCGGAAGCGCAGCACCGAAGAGGTCAAGGTCGAGCTGAGGCAGAAACTCAATGCCGCGCTGCCCGGCATCGAGTGGGAAATCCCCGGCATCCTCGGCGACCTGCTCGGCGATCTCACCGAGGCGCCCGACCCGATCGAAATCAAACTCTTCTCCAACGACACCCCTTGGCTCATGAAGAAGGCGCCGGAGGTGAAGGAAGCCATCTCGAAGATCAAGGGCGTCGTCGATCTCAACGATGGGCTCAAGATGACGGGGCCGACGATCAGCTTCCGGATTCGCGCCGTGGAAGCCCGGCGTTACGGACTGACGAGCTACGACATCGCCACCGCGCTCAACACCGCCATGCTCGGTCGCACGGCCTCCAGCGTCCTTGAAGGCGATCGTGTGGTCGAGATTCGCGTGGTAGTGGAGCCTGGCGGCATCCGGCGGCTCGATTCGCTGCGCGAACTGCCCTTGCGCACGCCGCGGGGCGAACTGATAAAACTTTCCCAAGTGGCCGACATTTCCGAAGAGCCGGGCCAGCTCGAACTCAAACGCGAGGACCTGCGCCAGCTCGTCGCCGTGACTGCCTCCCTGGAGAATCGCGACCTGGGCAGTGGCATCGCCGAAATCAAGCAGGTGCTCGCCAAAGATCCGACGATCCCGCCCGGCGTGATCGATTATGGCGGTCTGTTCCATCAGCAAGAGCAGAGCTTTCACAATCTGCTCATCGTATTGCTTATCGCCATCGCGCTCGTCTTCACGGTGCTGCTAATCGAATTCCGTTCGTTCCGCGAGCCGACCGCCATCGTGGCGGGAGCGATCCTCGCGATGTTCGGCACGGTCGCCGCTCTCTGGCTGACGGGGACGACTCTCAACATCGTCAGCTTTCTCGGTGCCATCATCGGCCTCGGCATCGTGGCCAAGAACGGCATCCTAATGTTGGATCTCGTGGATCACCACCTCGCCGGCGGCGTCACGCTGGAGGAGGCGTTGGTGCGTTCCGGTCAACGGCGGTTGCGGCCCATTTTGATGACGTCGCTCTCGACCGTCCTCGCCATGATTCCGCTAGCCTGGGGCATCGGCCACGGCGCGGACATGCTCCGCCCGCTTGCCATCGGCATCATCGGCGCGCTGGCGATCTCGATGCTGTTTTCACTCATCGCGACGCCCGTCGTGTTTTGTATTCTCGTCAGCGGTTCCCGGAGAACCGAGTTGCCAAAACCGACGCCGCACGACGCTCTATAATCATCAATGTTGCGGCGTTTCCCTTCGACTTGTTCGTATATGCAACCGTCGCGCCGAGATCGAACCAGACGGGGAGGTGAAACAAGGTGTCGGCCATGGCTTGACTCGCCGCTGCTCAAGGCGGCGGCGTGGCGAGCGGGGTGGTGACGCGCTTACGGCGCCGCTGGCATGGCGGGCAGGGCGGCGGGGCGTGGTTCAACTCGTCTGCCGCGATGAACCCGAACGCATCGTCGTCCACCTCGATGTTGCGCTCCACCACGCCGCCGCGAATGCGTACTAGCGTGGCGAAACTAAGACCGTTGCGGACCCCATTGGCTCGCCTCAGAGTTTAGCTCGTCCTTGCTTGGCTTTATACTGAACGTTTGGTTTGCCGGAAAAGTGTTCATCCTGGGTCCAAATCGTCGCATTATACTTCCTGGCGACTGCGTAAATAATTGGGTCGGCCAACGCTAATTTCTCCTCGTAACCAACGGCGGCGGCTTCCAACGCGAGCTCGCTCGTGAGGTCCACAACTGCCTGCTGCATCGCGGTGACGGCCTGGAACGTTTCATCCTCACCCTTCTCGCGCATTACCACTTTGAAAACCTCGTAGATACACACCGTCGGCACCAGCGACAAAGCGGTGTCTTCAACGGCCTCGGCAAAATAACCGGCATTCTTTTCCCCGGTGAAGTAGGTAAGCTACGCCGAAGAATCGACCAGATTCATACCCGATCGCCTTCCCGACTGAACGACGTGTCGATCCCCTTCAAATATCCGCGGAGCTTGCGAACGTCGCACAGAAGGAGGATTTCGATTCAGTTGCGATATGAGATGACATGAGCCTTCTCGCCCGAACTCAGCCCCATCGCCTCACGCACGCGCTGCGGAATAACCACCTGGAACTTGGGGGAAATCGTGACGGTATCCATACCGTATGGCGGTTGTTCGATCGATCGGCGATCGTCAAGTCTCCTGGCTGTAGCGTTCCGTCACCCCATCACTTAGGCACGGCGAAAAAGGCAAACTACATGCTGCCCCACGAATTCGGGCGCACGAGGACATACCACGGGGACATGGCTTGACTCTTGACCCAGCTCGTCCGCGCCCTGGTTTTTCGTCTACTCTGGCTCAGATTGTTTTCCCAGATCGCCCGGTTTCGCGCGCAGCGGAACGCAGTTCTATCGGTTTCAATTCGTCCGCCCCGGCGCGGGTACGAGCGACTTCAATCCTTCGGCAGCGGTCGAACCCGGATATTTCGCCACTTCATGACCAGGGGTTCATTCGTCTTGAGCCCATGTTCCTGAAAGCCCGGTTCCCTTCCGTTCAAACCATGAATCTGAAGCGCAATGAAGCCCTTGGGGTGCGTCTTGTAAACAGCTTCATTGACGAGGTCCTCCACCAGCTGGTCATTGACCCACGTCTGCATTCGGGGGCCTCGCGCCACGATCCGCAGCTTATTCCAGCCTTCGTCGTTGAAGTGCCGGTGCCCCTTTTCGACTTTCTCCTTCGAGGAAAGCCAGCCGGTCCCAAGCGCCTCCCCGTAAAGCGTGCCGGTCGTCGGTTGTCCCGGATAGAATCGCCGGATCTCCGCCTGTGGCCCATACACGCGGCCGGCCCGGAATTGATCGTTATCCTGCAACGTGAAGGGTCTCGCCTGCGATCGAAACTGAATCCCCTGGTTGGTGACGCGATCAACCGTCGTCTCGACCTCGAATTCGAAGTCCCCGAATTCCTGCAACGAACACAGGAACGAATTCGGACTGCCTTCCGCCGTCCGACCGACAATCGCGCCGTCCTCGGCGGTGTAGGTATGCCATCCGTTCAAATGCACCCAGCCATCGAGCGTCTTCCCGTCGAAGAGCTCGATCCATCCCTGATTTCCGACGGGCGGCGCCCTCTCCGCCACGGTCTTCGCCGGCCCCGGCTCGTCGGGCAGACTGAACGCGACAATCGAGTCGCCCAGCTTCGTCGCGTTCTTGCCACCGCCGCCCGCGGCAATCGCGACGTATTGCCGGCCGTCCAGCACGTACACGCTCGGGGTCGCATAGCCGCCGGCGGGCAGTTGATGCTCCCACAGCTGCCGCCCGGAGTGTTTCTCGAAAGCCCGGAACTTCTCATCCGCGGTCGCCGCTACAAACAGGACGCCGCCCGCGGTGCCGACCACCCCGCCGAAGTTGAGAGTCCCCGTATTTCGAATACCCCGGGCGGCGAGCTCGGGATACTCTCCGAGCGGAACCTTCCACCGGATTTCCCCGTTCAGCAGATCGATGGCGTTGAGCGTGCCCCAGAGCGGCGCACTGGCCGGGAAACCCTCGTGATCCCGAAACACCCGGTAGCCGTCCACCGTATAGCGATCCGGCGTCTTCCCCGCCGCGACGGCCGATCCGGTCGTCGCCCCCGGAGCGGCGGTCAGATACGCCAGCAGTCCGTTGATTTCCCGGGGTCGGAGCTGGCTGAACGCCGGCATGAGGTTCCGGCCGCCGCGAATCACCGCGGCGATCTCCTCCTTCGTCTTGTCAAGCAACTGCAACGGCGGGATGAGAGGCGGCTGGCCCTGCCGTTCGCTCCCGTGGCAACCGATGCAGGTGACTTCGTAGATTTGGCGTCCGAGCTGCGCCGGAGTCAGATTCTCGCTGGGAAGGTCATAGACGGCCCTCAGCGTATGAATCGAGGGGACGTCATTGGCGTTCACATACAGGACATTCAACGCGGGATCGAAGGAACCCCCGTGCCACTCGACGCCGCCGAAGAAACCCGGACTCGTGATCGTGCCCTGGATGGAAGGCGGCGTGTAGATTCCTCCCGACTTGTAGCGTCTGAACTCCTGCAACGCGTGGGTCCGGGCCTCCGGAGAAATGTTGGTCAGATCCGCCTCGGTGAACCCCTGCCGCACCAGCGGTGGCGGTCGGCTCGGAATCGGCTGGGTCGGCCAGGTCTGCTCACCCGGCACGGTCGAACCCGGCACCGGCACCTCGGTCACCGGAAACAAAGGTTCGCCCGTCTCACGATCCAACACGAAGGTTAAGCCCATCTTCGTTAGCTGCACCACGACGTCTTTCGTCCGGCCCCCGGTACGAAGGGTGACCAGAATCGGAGCCGACGGGTTGTCGTAATCCCAGAGATCGTGATGCACCGTCTGGTAGTGCCAGATGCGCCGGCCGGTCGTGGCGTCCAGCGCCAGCACGCAGTTCCCGAACAAATTCGCGCCTTTCCGGAATCCACCGTA
>Ga0163144_10025965_pt1 | contig 11415 bp, 8 predicted proteins | sample OliLak19BULKMAT1_FD_123175 | JGI IMG/M metagenome (GOLD analysis project Ga0163144, IMG submission 123175) | Freshwater microbial mat bacterial communities from Lake Vanda, McMurdo Dry Valleys, Antarctica - Oligotrophic Lake LV.19.BULKMAT1 | ecosystem: Environmental > Aquatic > Freshwater > Lake... | reverse complement strand
CGTGCTCTTCGTTGCCAGCATCGTCACATATCGGACTGATATGCTCCGATGCTGGCGCCTCGATCACGGCAAAAATCCACTCAACCCACCCGTCAATTCAGTCCTGACGAACCACTAGTCTGGAACGCTGAAACAGCGAAGCCTTGATCGGGAACGATCAAGGCTCCGGCACGAAGACGGCGTGGCTTAAATCAATACTCGCGCTTTTTAACTCCCGGTTCAGGTTGAGGGTACATGCCATTCGAATCGGGTGTCACCGGCGCGGGCGAATCCTTGGTCAGCGTGTCCAAGCCCGGAGCAAATTCGTGGTCGCAGTTCAGCATCTGCTCGAATGTGACCGTCTGCCCGGTGTGCGCCGCCATGCGCCCCATGCTGGTGGCGACGCTGGCCTCGACGCCGCGCTTCACCTCATTGAAGGGCTTGTCTTTGCGAATGGCATTGATCAGTTCGTCCCATTCGTTCTGATAGGGATTGCTCGTGTCGGTGGATTGCCAGGCAATCTTCTGCGTATCTTCAACGTGGCCCTTGAAAATGGTTGAAGGCCCGTCACAGTCTCGGCTCTTGGCGGCGATCGCCATTCCTTTGCTGCCGTGGATGAAGCTGGAATACATATTCTCGGCGCCCGACATGCAGCGGCCATCAAAGAACATTTTCGTGCCGTCCGGATACGTGTATTCGACCGCGTAGCTGTCGAAATTCTGATCCACGTAGGTGACGCCTTTGTTCTGGCGATAATGGCGGCCACCGACGGCCATCGCCTTGACCGGCCAGGCATTTTTCATCCAGCACAAGTGGTCGATGATGTGGATATAGAAATCGCTGAAAGCTCCACCTCCAGCCCACAACAAAGCGTGGAACCGCTGTACCTGATAATCGAGTTCGCTAATGTCTTTGGGCTTCGGCGGCGTGTTGAAATGCCCGACCGGTCCCTGCATGCGGTAGCCGCGCATCGCGATGATGTCGCCGAGTTCGCCGTCCTGGACGCGTTTGTGCAGTTCCTGCATGTTGCGGGCATGGCGGGACATCAAACCGACGCCGACTTTCAAGTTCTTAGCCACGGACTCTTCACCCAGTTTCAACATGCGCTTGCTGGAGGGACCGTCCGCTGTCAGCGGCTTCTCCATGAAAACGTTGACGCCCTTCTGGATGGCGTACTGAAAATGCACCCAGCGAAACGCCATCGGCGTGGCAAAGATGGCCACGTCGCCGGCCTTGAGGCAATCGATGGCTGTCTTGTAGCCGTCGAATCCGACAACGCGCCGGTCTTCAGGTACGTCCATTTTTTCTTTGGCTGGAAATTCTTTGCTGAGAGCGTCGAAACTTCCCTTCAAGCGGTGCGGATAGGCATCGGCCATCGCCACGAGCTTGATCGGTCCGCTCGTCGTGGAAAGAGCGTTTTTGGCCGCGCCACTGCCGCGACCGCCGCAGCCGACCAGCGCGACTTGGATCAGATCGCTTCCGGCCGCATAAGCGTGGGGCGCAATGGCGCCCGCCAACGCGGTAATGGCGGCTGCCTTGCCGGTCGTTTTAATGAATTCTCGTCTCGAGGTTGTGCGGGGCGGAATGGGTTCCATTTTAAAGTTTTTCCTTTCAGGGTCATTTACACCACAGACGATCTTCAGAGCTAAAGAAAAACACATATACCCTGATGAGTATTGAACTTGAATACTCCCGTAATGACAGGCTCGTCGGTTGTCTGGAAGACGTTGCTCACTGAATGACAAGTCAACCGCCAGAATAACCATTCCTTTAAATGAATTGACTAAAAACGCGGGAATAGATTTCAAGCCAGAGGCCACGGCGCAACGCTCTGCGCGTCTGTTCAATCGACTATGACCCGCCAAAAGTTATCGCCGAAAATCCTAACTGAATTGACCCTTCGCTTGCTCGCGATATTGTTTTGGATGGAAGACGAGGTTTCCAAAGTCCGAGTTTTTTCTTCGCCGGAGTCCTCATCATTATGTTCGTCGTCGGCGGCGTCATTTTAGTCATCGTCGCCATCCTGCTCATCATCGGCGTCATCTTCATCGCCGCCTCCAGCGGATTCGACCAGAACGTCAAGCATTGAGTCACGGATATCGCGCGAGCGAGCGCGCCGGAAAAGCGGACTCTGACCAGTCTGACAATGCGGTAGGGTACCATGCGCGCTTTGAAGCATTTAAATGCGGTCAGACGAAAAGATGACAAATTAAATTAGGCTCCGCTCAGCTTCTTTCTCAGTTCGGGTGGCTGCTAAAAAACGCCTGCACCCGGCAGTGGAGACGCGGCCTCCAGAATTGCGAACTTCGATTCACTGATGCGCTTTTCTTTTTTGTTCATCCAGACAAAAAAATCGTGGCTGTCGCCGGTCTTGACATAACAAATGAACTCTGCGGTGTCTTCAGTAGTTTCTGCCAATTGCTTCGAACTTGATAGGCGATGACGGCAGCGATTAATCCAACTATGTAACATTCCATAGTGGTTGCGGATGCTAGCAGGCTGAGCCATGGGCTGAAAGGAGTTGGTGGCCGTGTTTACGTTTTCGGGTTCTGTTGCTGTTTCACAGGGAGTTCGTGCGTGCGGGAGATAAGCGGGTGAAGGGGTTCGAACCCAAATTGGCACCTCTGCGCCAATCGCAACTTCCACCCATATTTCCGCAAACAATCCGCAATCTTCCCATGAAAATCGCTCTGGCTCCAAAACCGCTGTTCTTACTATCGGCAATCTTTTCGCAAACAACTTGCAAGGTCTTGAGCATCAAAAGTGTGCTAGCGGTGTGCAACGCGAAGCCGATTTACCCGGTGTGAGCGTGGATACACCCGTCGCACTTGACACGCTGCCGACTGACCTGCGTGAACTAGCGGTGGCCTGGGCGGCGCTGCCGGAGGCGGCGAAGGCTGGCATCGTGGCGATGGTCCGCGCAGCAAGCGGAAGTAGGTAATGCGTTCAGACCCATGCGTATGGGTCACCATCAAATCTAGCGAAGGAGAAGAGAAATGTCGAAGTCAAGAGAGCGTTCCCGTGACGAAAACGAAACCTATTGGCGAGAGTTTCTCAGAGACGCTGGAGCAAGCAAAGCGTCAAGTCGTTCAAGGTGGACGAAAAACGCCAGTATTTCCACCGAGTGTTCCATGCTCTAAAACGTGCGGAACATTCCCGAGGCTGCGTACTGCACCCGCGTGGCAAATCCCACCCGGACTTTAGCAAGGCGAGGCTACAAGTGATCGAGGCACTGATTGAGCAGGGAATGGTACTGGAACACCGAAGCCCACGGGGTAGCTGAGCGCCGCGTATTGCTCCCGCACCAGCTTGTCCGCACCGAACAGCGCCTCCAGGCGCGCCATCTCCGCAATGATAGGCGCGAGGGTGCGAATCGAAATCGAATTTCAGTGATGAAAACGACTTGAGGATGCTCGGGTTTGGACTCATTCGATGGCCCAGCCGGCCAATCTCCGCTTTGGCGATGATTGGTTTCAACGGCCAGCGCCTCGGGCGGTAACACCCTCACAGCGGCGCACTGGACCGAAAAGAAACCTTCAGGTTTCCGATGATTTGAGTGACCGCTTAAGTCTTCTGTGGTGAATGAAACTACGTGCGATTGTCTTCGAGCTCAGCAGTAGGGAAACACGCGCCTGATGAACACGGCTAAGTTCTTATGCCTCCATGCATTAGTAATACTCCCGGCGTTCCTGTCGGCGGGTGAACCCGCGGCTCAGGCTGGCGGCGCTGCCGCGAGCCCGGAAGGCATAGAATTTTTCGAGAAAAAGATTCGGCCCGTTCTCGTCGAGAGCTGCTACTCCTGCCACAGTGCCGGCAGTGAAAAGCTGAAAGGCAGCCTGCGCCTGGACTCCCGCGAAGGCACTCTTAAGGGTGGCGATACCGGTCCCGCACTCGTACCCGGCAATCTCGACAAGAGCTTGCTGATCACCGCCGTTCGCTTCAAAGACGACAATTTAGCGATGCCGCCGAAGAAGAAATTGACTGATGCGCAGATTGCCGATTTCGAAACGTGGGTCAAGATGGGTGCGCCCGATCCACGCACCGCCAATGCCGCCCCTCTGGCCCTGAATCGCACGGAACAGGGCCGCCGGCACTGGGCTTTTCAGCCGGTTGCCAATCCGCCGCTGCCGGCGGTGCAGGATACGAAATGGGTGCAGTCGCCGGTGGATCATTTTGTGCTCGCGAAACTGGAAGCCAAAAAACTGAAGCCCTCGGCGGCGGCAGACAAACGCACATTCATCCGCCGCGCCAAGTATGACCTGCTGGGCATTCCGCCGACAGCCGATGAGGTCGCCGCGTTTCAATCCGATACGTCGCCCGACGCCAGCGCCAAGTTGCTCGACCGGCTGTTGGCATCGCCGCAGTACGGTGAACGCTGGGGCCGTTACTGGCTGGATATTTCGCGCTACGCCGACACGAAGGGCTACGTCTTCGAAGAAGAGCGCCGCTATCCGTATTCGTATACGTACCGCGATTGGGTGGTGCGGGTCTTAAACGAGGATTTGCCCTACGACCAGTTCCTCATTCAGCAGATCGCGGCCGACCGGTTGAACCTCGGTGACGATAAACGCCCGTTGGCGGCGATGGGTTTCCTGACGCTGGGGCGGCGATTCCTGAATAATCCGCCGGACATTATCGACGATCGCATCGACGTGTTGTGCCGCGGCACGCTGGCCTTGACCGTGAGTTGCGCGCGCTGCCACGATCACAAGTTCGATCCCATTCCGACGGCGGATTACTATTCGCTCTATTCCGTGTTCGCCAGTTCGAAGGAGCCCGGCGATCCGCCGCGGATCGACATGCCGGGGCCCAAAAGCGCGCAGACACTGGCGTTCGATAAAGAAGTCGAGACCAAGCAGAAGAAAGTCACCGAGTTCAAAGAAAAGAAATACGCCGAACACCTGGCGAAAGCCAATCTGCCTGAAATGCGCGCGCAGGTTCTGGCGCTGGCTGAGGAAACGTTGAAGCAGAATAATAAGGAGGCGCGCAAGGCGGCAGAAGCCAAAAAGCTGGACACCCTGGGCCTCTCTTATTTTAGACAGAAGTTGAAGGAGAAGAAGGACCCCGCGACGCTGAAGGACGAAACGATCAAGCTGACTCTGGACGAAGCCACCGGTTTTATCGGAAGCGACGACGACTTTTTCAACGGTGACGATAAAAAGAAAATTCGCGACCTGCAGAAGGAAGTGGATGCGATCAAGGCCAGCCATCCGGGCGCGCCGCCGCGTGCGATGTCCATGGAAGATCTCGCCACGCCGGTGAAGCAGGTCGTCTTCAAGCGCGGCAATCCCGCGGTGCCCGGCGAAGAGGTGCAGCGCCAGTTCCTGACCGCGGTGGCCGGGCCCAAAGCGGAGCCTTTTAAAAACGGGAGCGGACGCCTAGAACTCGCGCAGTCCATTGCCAGCAAAGACAACCCGCTGACCGCGCGCGTCATGGTGAACCGCGTGTGGATGTGGCATTTCGGCGAGGGCCTGGTGCGCACGCCCAGCGACTTTGGATTGCGCACGGAAAAGCCCAGCCATCCCGAGTTGCTCGATTTCCTCTCGCGCCGCTTCATGGACGAAGGCTGGTCGCTGAAAAAATTGCATCGCACGATCATGCTCTCGAGCACGTATCAGCAGAGCAGCGACGACAACGCCGTCTCGCGCGCCGCCGATCCTGAGAACATCCTGCTCTGGCGCGTCACTCGCCGCCGGCTCGACTTTGAAGCGCTGCGCGATTCGCTGCTGGCCGTTTCGGGACAACTGGATTTGGCGATGGGCGGGCGCTCCGTCGATCTGCAGACGCAACCCTTCTCCGGCCGGCGCACGATCTATGGATTTATCGACCGCCAGAATCTGCCGAGCGTGTTCCGCGTGTTCGATTTCGCCAGCCCCGATTCGCACTCGCCGCAGCGATTCAACACGACCGTACCGCAGCAGGCGCTCTTCATGATGAACAGCCCCTTCGTGGTTGAGCGCGCGCGGCAGATTTTGAACCGTCCGGACTTCAGGGACCAGAAAGACACGGAGAAGCGCATTCAAAGTCTGTACTTTGGCGTCTACGGCCGCGCCGCCACTCCCGACGAAGTGGCGCTCGGTCTGAATTTTATCAAGGCCAGCGACCCGCTCACGACCGAAGCGGCCAAGCCAGCGCCGATCACATGGCAGTACGGCTACGGCGGCTACGATCGGAGCAATAAAAAAGTCGCGGGTTTTACCGCGTTGCCGCATTACGCCGAAAGCGTCTGGCAGGGCGGCCCCACCTTGCCCGACCCGAAACTGGGCTGGCTGCTGCTGAATGCTCTGGGTGGCCATCCCGGAAACGACGATGCGCACGCGTCCATTCGCCGCTGGACAGCGCCGTTTGATGGAACGATTTCGATCAGTGGAAAGCTGGGTCACAAACAGAAAGACGGCAATGGCATTCTGGGGCGCATCGTCTCGAGCCGCTCCGGCGAAAACGGCTGGTGGACTATCCATAACGGGGAGATCGCCACGAAAACGGAGAAGATGGAGATCAAGAAGGGCGACACCATCGATTTCATCGTCGAGCCGCGCGGCGACACGGGCTTCGATGGTTACGCCTGGTCGCCCATCATCAAACTGAGCTCAGCCGCTCCCGCTGGCGAAATGGGTGAATGGAACGCGAACACGGATTTCAGCGGCACGTCAGGAAAGAAGATGAACCGCCTGACCTCCTGGGAGAAATACGCGCAGGTGCTGCTGGAGGCGAACGAGTTCGCGTTTGTGGATTAAACTAAGTAAAAAGAGCCGACATGAACAAGATCAGAAAACGCGAACGGAAACCTGAGCGAACGTTCGATCAATACACGCAAATCGTGCAGGAGTTTCAGAAAGTACGCCGTGCGTTTGGCGCGCCCGTTCGAGTCGGGAGAAAGTGACCCATGTCGCATTACGATCACCGCCCGAAACTGGACGACCTGTTCAACACGCGCCGGGAATTCCTGCAGCGTTGCGGCATGGGCATGGGCGCGCTGGCGCTGACGAATATGATGGGGCAAGCCGGTGCGCTGGCCGCCGAGGGCGAAGGCCCGGGCCTCAATGCGATGTCGCCCAAGAAGCCTCCCTTCGCACCGAAAGCCAAACGCGTCATCCATCTTTTCATGAACGGCGGCCCCTCGCACGTCGACACGTTCGATCCCAAGCCGGCGCTCGCAAAATACGCGGGCAAACAGTTGCCGATAGAGAATCTGAAGACCGAGCGCAAAACGGGCGCGGCGTTCCCATCGATGTTCAAGTTTCAGAAATACGGCAAGAGCGGCATTGAAGTCAGCGAGCTCTTCGCGAAAACGGCTGAATCGATCGACGACATCTGCGTCATCCGCTCGTGCCACGCCAACGTGCCGAATCACGAGCCCTCGCTGCTCTTAATGAACTGCGGCGAAGCGCGCCTCGTCCGCCCCAGCATGGGGTCCTGGCTGACGTATGGACTGGGAACCGAGAATCAGAATCTGCCGGGCTTCGTGGTGATGTGCCCCGGCGGCTACCCGATCCAGGAATCCCAAAATTGGCAGGCTGGATTTTTACCCGGCATTTATCAGGGCACGTACGTTGATTCGCAGCACACCGACGTTCAGAAACTGATCGAGCACATCAAGAACAATTTTTCAAGCATGGAAGAGCAGCGCCAGCAGCTTGATCTGCTGATGAAACTGAACCGCGATCACGAGAAAAAGCGCGCGCATGACGCGCAGCTTGAATCACGCATTCAATCGTACGAACTGGCTTACCGCATGCAGATCGATGCCACCGACGCGTTCGACATCAGCCGCGAGCCGCAGCACATTCGCGACATGTACGGTCCGGGAACTCAGGCGCGCCAGATCCTGATCGCGCGACGCCTGATCGAGCGCGGCGTGCGATTTGTGCAGGTCTGGCACGGCGCCGGACAACCGTGGGACAATCACGACGATCTGGAAGTGAATCACCGCCGGCTCGCCAAGGAATGCGACCAGGCCATCGGCGCGCTATTGAAGGATCTGAAGCAGCGCGGCATGCTTGAGGACACGCTGGTGATCTGGGGCGGCGAATTCGGCCGCACGCCGGTTGTCGAAATGCCCACGCCGGGATCGAACGCGGGGAAAATCAACGGCCGCGACCACAACCACCACGGCTTTACGACGTGGCTCGCGGGCGGCGGCGTAAAAGGCGGTTACGTTCACGGCGCGACGGACGAATTCGGTTTCGCGGCTGTTGAAAAGAAGATGCACATCCACGACCTGCACGCGACGCTGCTGCACCTGCTCGGCTTCGACCACGAAAAGTTCACCTATCGCTACGCCGGCCGTGATTTCCGTCTGACCGACGTTCACGGACACGTGGTAAAAGAAATCTGCGCGTAGCGAGTTTGGTTGAGAGCCTGGCGATATTCAAACGCGCCCATAGCCAAGCCAGCTCGGTAGGTTTTCTTCACACCAGCGGCGGTATTCCGCCATGGTCTCGAACGACCGGTACGTGGCGTCATCCATAACTGGTTTGTACGTTCGAATGAACGCGTAATTCAGGCGAGTTTGTAAGGAGCGGCGCGTAGCGGCCTCAAACTCGGCGAGCCATTCTTCGGGTATCTCCTCGCGGATCGGTTCCATGCTTGTATCTTAGTCGGCGTAAACGTATCAACCATTAATTTCCCTGTTTTCAATGCACTCCGCCTTAGTTTTTTACTGAATGAGAATGATAAACGCCAGTCTCTGTATCACCTGCCGCCACGCGAAGTGATTGACCTCGCCATCCGGCAGCGTCTTTCTGCTGTGCCTGCGCGCGGAATCCGATAAGCATTTTCGCCGCTACCCTTCCCTGCCCGTAGTGAAATGCGCGGGGTATGACAGCGTGGGCGATGCGGCGTCGAAGAAATAAAAATGCCGACGGTTAGCGCCGGCATTCTCATTGATTACAGATGACTTGAAAACAGGTTGCCTGCGCGAACGACTAGGCGCCCACGCGCTTGAGTTTCGTCACGCGGCCCGGCCTGACCCACTCGGCAACGAAGATATTGCCATCCTTGTCGTAGCAGGCTCCATGCGGTGCGATGAACTGGCCGTCGACCCACTGTTCTTTCGATACGCCATTGCCAGCGCGCTTTTTCGGATCCTGATTATCGCCGAGATGGCAGATCAGATTGTTCTCTTTGTCAAGCAGTGTCACGCGGCCATTCAGATCGGGGATCAGCAGTTCGCCCTTGTACTCGTCGAAGTGGCAGGGGTGCCGTAAGCGGTCGCCTTCCTTGCTGACGGTCCGCACATACTTTCCGTCGAGATCGAAGTACTGGAGGCGCACGTTGGAACGATCGGCAACGACAATCTCTTCCTTGCCCGAGCGGGTATCGATCCAGATCCCGTGCGGGCAGCTGAGTTTCTCGTTGGTGTTTCCCTGTCCGCCCCAGGAGCGGATGTACTTCGTTGTCTTATCGTACTGATGGACGAAATGCTTGCCGTATCCATCGGAGACGTAGATGTCGCCACTTTTCGCCACCGCAACATTCGTCGGAACGAAGCCGCCGTTCTTGCCTTGATAGGCTTCGCATTCCTTCGGGAAATCAATCTTCCAGACGACATCTCCATCGAGTGTGGTTTTGACAACGATGTGCTGGCCGGTAGCCGCAAGGATCAAGAATTCTTTGCCGTCCTCTTTGACCAGCTGCAGTCCGTGAGCGCCGCCGGTGTACTCCTTGCCCCAGGATTTGATGAACTTTCCCTTGTCATCAAAAATCAAAACGGAATCGGGCGACGCGCCCTGGCTGTGCACGAAAACACGGTTCTGGCTGTCCACCTGAACGCCGTGGGTGTTGCCGAACTTGTGCGTCTCGGGCAGCTGGCAGAAATTGATCCATTCGTACGTGTGCGAATCCTTGCCCACAGTGACGGCTTTGCCTTCCGCCCGCAGGATTGTCGGGGCCAATGCCGCTGCGACCGCACCCGCGCCCAAAGTCGTCAACATCTGCCTGCGTGACTGGCCTGTCGTTTTTCCGTTCTGATTTGGCATGCGCCGCCCCCCTTTAAGTAGTGGTCTCGTGAAGTTATCTACACTCGAAGGTAATTAATGTATGACATTTTTTATTGGAGCGCCAGTGCCAGAAACGGGCCTCCGTTTGCATCTTTAGTCTGTTGTGAACCGACGCCTTACCGGGCAACCCATGAACGAACGACCGCCACTACTTATTCATCGCTCGACGCTAGTGTTAATTTTGCTGGCTGGCGGGGGAATCGCGAGGGCCAATCTCCAGACGAGGGAACCGGAAGTGATCCGACTTTGCGAGACGTGCCCGTTGTCTGAAAGCGGCTGGCCAGCGACGCGTCTTCAACGTTTTCCCCAAGCCGTCCGCCTTAACGGCGGCGGCAGCATGCAGTTCATTGAACGGTGGCGGCTGCGTGGCGCGATGGCCAATGCGCTCGCGGCGTTCACACTGATTGGGAGCGTTCTCTTTCTTTCAGAATGGCGCTGCCGGATTCGCTCCCGTCCCCGTTAAGTCACCCGGTCCGCGAGAATTTTTCCAAGCCGGTCCATTCCGGTGCGAAGGGTCGAACAGTCGTTCGATGAAAACGAGAGACGAATAAAATGGGGCGATGCATTTACGGGAAAATAGGGGTTGCCAGGCTCGAAAGCAACCTGAGCATCTTTGATGGCGTCGTTCAAGAGGCTGTCGGCGTCCACGTGAGCGGGCAATTGGACCCACAGTGAAAAGGCGCTATCCGGGCGGCTCCATTGAACCTCGGGCGGAAAATAGCGGGCCGCGCATTCCACCATGCAATCGCGCCGCTCTCGATAAAACGTAATGCAGTGTTTCACCTGTTCATCCAGCGACGCGTTGGAGAGATACGTCGACAGGACCAATTGATTCAGCGAGGCCGATTGCAAATCGGCCGCCTGCTTGATCAGCGTCAATTCTTTAATCAAGGATTCCGGCGCGGCAATCCATCCCAGGCGCAGTCCGGGCGAAAGTATCTTGGAAAAACTTGAGACGAAAATGTGGCGCGGTGATTTGAGGATGGCGTTGATCGGCTTTTGCGGATGGTCGTATTGCAGCTCTCCATAGGCATCCTCCTCAATGACATAGGCATCCAACGCAGCCAAAATATCAGCCAATTTTGTTCGCGATTGATGCGGCAGAGAGAGGCCCGTGGGATTGTGACCCGTTGCGATCAGATAAATTAATTTGGGACGCTCGTGTTTGAGTACATCTTCGACTTGCTGAATATCAAGCCCTTCGCGCGTTCGTTGCAACGGCACGAAAACCGGGCGGTACATATCGAACGCCTGGATCGCGGGCGCGTAGGTGGGACTTTCCAATGCAATGCGGTCGCCAGCGCGCACAAGCAGTTTCGCGACCAGATCGAGCGCCTGCTGGGCTCCGTGAGTAATCAGGATTTCATTCGGCTCAGCCGGCATTCCCCGCGCGGTTATGCGCTGCGCAATCTGATCGCGCAGAGTTTGATACCCT
>Ga0163144_10025963_pt1 | contig 11416 bp, 7 predicted proteins | sample OliLak19BULKMAT1_FD_123175 | JGI IMG/M metagenome (GOLD analysis project Ga0163144, IMG submission 123175) | Freshwater microbial mat bacterial communities from Lake Vanda, McMurdo Dry Valleys, Antarctica - Oligotrophic Lake LV.19.BULKMAT1 | ecosystem: Environmental > Aquatic > Freshwater > Lake... | reverse complement strand
GTGAGCTTGCTCACGGGTGAACGAGTTTTGAAATTAGATCGCCTATCCTCCGTAAAGCCACCATTCTTCCACTCGCTCGCCGCCAAAGGCGGCGAGCGAGTGGAAGAATGGACGGGTGGCGGGTTTCGGCGTGTTTTAACTCGCAAAACTTGGGCTCATGCCAGACAAGCTGGCATGGGGCCAAAGCACTTTGAAGTTGTGGGATATAAAAAGGCTGAAAGCCTACCCCACTTCAAAAAATGACAGGCTGGAAGCCTATCCCACTTCAAAAATCGGACACTTATTTATCGACTGACCCTTAGTTGCCTAACAGTTCCGAGTTGTGGTACTACGGACTTCGGGATGTCGAAACGGGAAAGAATTCTTGTGTCTCTTCGACGGCTTCGAGTGGATTGAAGGGGCGAGTTAAGAGGTCCGCAGGCTGACCCGGGACGATCATTTTGACCGTGAGATTCGCAACTTCGGCCCGCATTTCACCACGCGTCTCGAAGTGCAGTCGAATCGAACGATCGCTGTTTATGAATCGAAACAAGTTGAAACGACGCCAACTATATTCGGAGGCATCTGAGGACGAGATCAATTGGCCTAAAGACTCACCACCGACACTGTCGCAGATTAAAATTCCGCTTTGTGTTTCGCCTGCAGGTGACTGGATTCGAACGAACCCCTCAATGTGAACCATCGCATTGGCGAGCGTTCCGATTGTTGGAGATGAGACTCGCATCACGGCACCGGCGTATCCCGTGGGGACGGGTTGGTTTCCGATGGCTCGGGTCATTAGGACGAGCGTTGGTTTGCCATCCGGCCCATTCGCGCCGACTGCGCAGTTGCTTTCGACTGCATCCGTTCGGCGATCGATCTCCCAGCCATCTTGATAAAGCTGAGCGGTGTCGCGAAAAGGAACGCCAGGAATAGCAAGAGACTGAAAACCCCGTCCTGCAAGCAACCGATTGAATTCCCAATGAAGTGGAAGCGATAAGGGGGAAGCGACGAGAGGACTGCTTTGAACGGCGCCAAATTGTGCTGCCGCTTCCTCCCACGAACCGCGCACAACCCGTTGGGCAATCAGCATCGCGTGGTCCGCAGCTCTCAACGATTGTGGTAGTCTGGAAGCACGCAAGTATTGGATGGAGTCACGGTACAAAGACTCCGCGCGTCGGATGTCCTCCCATCGCGTATCGTCATTCGGTATGCGTTGAGAAACCAATGCCATTTGACCGAGCTGCAGCACTTGTTCTGTGATATCAATTCGCGAGGATACCATGCCGGGGCGAAGTCGCAAAAGCTGTTCTTTTAAATACGCAGCGGGCATCGGATCAACGACGCTCACAATTTGTTCGATGATACCTGGTCTATCCAGCGTGACGACCAGTCCATTCGGTGTCTCCTGACCGCGAAGTGTTTCCAATTCACCATGAGTAATACGAAACACGTTTCGCAACTGTCCAGAGGACGGCAATGTTATTTTGATTTGGTCCGTCATAGGAGCTGTTGAGCATATTTGGTCCATCGGGCCGGACGCTACGATGATTGCAAGTTGACTCTTAGGCGTTTCCAAAACAGTCGCGGTATGATTGCTTGAATCCGTCACCAAGTTGCGCCAAGTAGATTGCCCAGCCTGTATCCACGGCATAAGAAGTTCAATTTCTTCGTTGATGCCTCTGTAGCCTTCACTGCGGGCTATCGACGTCGGGTCGCCAGAATCGAGAGGAGACCCTGAGCGAAAGATAAAACCTCGAGTCCCTTGCATCATGCTTCGAAAGAACTGCAATCGAACTTGAAGCTTGTCGTAATCGATTGGCCCGCCAAAGTCATTGCCTAACGCTCTCGCCGCGAGCGACTTTTGCGTGATCCATTGGTCTGGCATCTGCGTGACGATCGAGGTTAAAGGAATCGATCGACCAGCCAATGAACGCAGATCGGACTGCATGATGGCAGCCGACTCGCTGGAGGAACGAACACGCGTCGGAATCGGCATCGGGATAGCTAACCAATCGCTCAGGCGGCTATAGGAACCGTTCATCTCCATCGCCTCACCCACTGACGGCCGAGCCAATGATTGTGGAAAGCGAGTGAGTTTCGATACGAGATTTCGCGTTTGAGACAAATGAGTTTGATCCAGCGCCGTACCGAGCAACCAACCCTGAACATGGCGATAGTTGTTGGCAACTTCGTCTGTCGGTACCAAGTCAGGAGGGCGGGCTATTACCCCCATTTGCGTCTGAGCCGCTTGCTCGATGACTAGCGAATCGTTGGGATTGTTGGTGACGATGGCGTTGAAGCCCAACGATCGGAGATAGTCCAGACTCTCGCCCTGATGGAGAATCCATCGAGGGACACTCGATTGTAGGTTGCGCAGTTGCTGTGGGACCGAAAGGGTTGCTGGATTTTGGTGGCCATCGATTGACGCCAACTCGTTGATCGCGGTAGCAGGAGCGACCATGCCCTCGACCTGTAGATCGTCCACTTTCAACTTAATCGTGCCTGGATCGGAATAAATACTTAGCACAACGGCATCAATGTAAGCGTCTTGCAAATCGATGTTGGGTCCAAGTTTGGTTTTCAGATAGCGAATGCGATCTTCAAAGAGTTGTGGAACCGATGCAATCTTGGACGTAGACCACTGACCCGCACCCTGAATGGGTGTTCCGAGAATGACTTCGGTGATTGGGTTATCAATTGCGGAATGGGCACTGCGCGGGAACACGACGCGGAACCCGATTCGCAAACCACTTTGAGCACATAGTATGCGAATCGAAGCAGTCAGGTCATCAATGATGACGCATGGATCGATTGGGTAGACCAGATAGACTTTGCTGCCGCTGCCGAAGGCCGCCTCAATGACTTCGAGACCTGGTTCTGTGCGCTTCGATGGCAACAGCTGAGCCCGAGCATCGTTTTCCCCGAGCCGGAACTTCGGTCGGGCTTCATCGAACGTGTCCAATAGTTGCGCGTGTGCTGTCGAGTGAAATCCGGCTGCACAAATGAGGGTCAACGCCAGCGAGAGCCAACGCAAAATTTGCCCAGGTGCGTTAAGCGGCAGGTGGGTTGACTTTTTGCAACAAAGTGCGAATGAATAGTGGAGAAAAGGAAACATGAGAAGCAACCTGGCATGCAAGATCGTAAGTCTAGCTTGTAGCATGACTTACAGCACGATTCCAGGTCGAATGATGTTGCAAAAAACACACCGACTTTTCGGTCTAGGAAATTCGCAACGAAGACGTGGACTTTCCTAAGTCCTTGACTAGCATGGGTTTACCATGCATGTTAAGAGTCCCGTGAGAGAGTGTCGGCACGATAGCTGCTTTTCTTTAAGTTTATAATCGCCCACAAACTTAACGGCAAACAATTCCAATTCGCTACCTTGAGGAACCTCAGCATGAGCCACGCAGCCCAATCGACCGACAACCTCGTAAATGACACCCCAAGCGAACTAGTCGATCTCCTCAAGGTGATTGAAATGCTGCCGCCAGCACAACGCTTGACCATCCAGCCAGCATTTCAACGAGTGGTTGAGAGCACGAATCGCCGACGCAAGATTCTGCAATTGGTTCAGGATTCCATCGGCCAGCTTCGCTTGGACATGAAATACTTGGTCTTTGATTTGGAAGCAACTCGACGCGAACGCGATGCTTACCAACGCCAGGTTCAAGAACTGATGGGTGATCAGGGTGAAACGGAAAACGGCAATCCAGAAGAAAGCCAAGACTAAAACGTTAAAACGAATGCATTAGATTGTGTAATTGGGAGAAGAGAGTCGCCACTTTCCCTCCCAAGAAGCCTCCGACAGCACGATCTAAAATGCGTTCCAAAGGAAACAGGCGAGTCGACTTGGGCAAAATAGGCCTGAATCGACTCGCCTGTTTGTTTAATGGTTTGCTTGCAAGCCGAATTTGGCTTAGTCTAGTGTGAGTCGAAATGACTCCTTTCCTTTAATAACTCTTCGTCCATAAGACGCTTCGATGGAATTTACGCCAAGATCCCTCACACAACGCGCGATCGATTTGGAAATTGCGACGACTGAGCAGATCAATCGCGTTTGGGCTGAATTGCGCTCAAACGAGGTCACGCTAGAGGATGTCAAGAATCTTTTGCTTCGAAAGGGAATCTTAACGAATTTCCAATTGGATCGGATGTCTACCGGTGAGCGGTTGGGGTTCTACTATGGACCTTATCGCGTTCTTTACATGATTGGTGCCGGTACATTTGCGAGAGTGTTTCGTTGCGTTCATCGTGAGACTGGTCGCGTGGTAGCGATCAAGGTTTTGCGGCGACGGCACCGGGATCAAGTGACTTCGGTCGAGCAGTTTCTCCGCGAGGGCCGGATGGGACTGCAATTGCGGCACCCCAATATCGTTACGATTCACGAAATCGAGAACGATGCTAGATCTCCCTACTTGGTTATGGAGTTCGTCGAGGGGGAAACCCTGCGAGAAATTCTCAAGATTCGAGGTAGTTTCGGACCTGCCGATGCTCTCAATATGATGCAGGACATTTGTGCGGGACTTGAATTTGCATCCTCCAAAGGGATTACGCACCGGGACTTAAAACTGACGAATGTTTTGGTTCACGCAACTGGGCGATGCAAACTGGTGGACTTTGGTTTGGCTGCACTTGCGGACGTTTCATCGCCAGAAGCGATCGCGGACTGTCCGAGCGCACGTGCAATCGACTACGCAGCCCTTGAACGGGGAACCCGTGTGCGTAAAGGCGATCCAAGAAGCGATTTGTTTTTTGTTGGGGTCGTTTTTTACAACGTAGTGAGTGGAACGCCGGCGCTCATCGAAACTCGCGATCGCATGCAACGTCTTAGCATTTCTCGTTTCAAGGAGTTCCCGTCACTCAGCGAACGTATCCAAGGTTTGCCCGATTCTATTTATGCGATCTGCAACAAGGCTTTGGAGTTTGATCCTGAAAAGAGATATCAGACTCCTGGCGCCATTTTGAGCGACGTGCAAGCCGCAATCAAACGGTTGGAAAGCCCGGTCGACGAGAATAGCGAAAAGAAAACAGCCTTGCATGCGATCCAAACAATCAATGACGACGAGGCCAAAGAAGGGCAAGGCAAAACACTCATCGTTGTTGAAAACAAACAGGAACTTCAGAATGTCTTGAGGGAGAAGCTAAAGAAACGTGGCTATCGTGTTCTCATTTTTGGCGATCCTGAACGTGCTTTGAGTAAATTCAGTCCAGACGAATCATCGCCAGCCGATTGCGTCGTTTTGTGCGCTGCGGATCTGGGCAACCTAGCTCTGGAAGCATTCAATCAATTCTCGGAACAGGAGCATACTAAACACATTCCTGTCGTCATGCTGGTCGATCCAAAGCAACAGCACATCATTCGCGGTGCCAAGACTAGCCCAACCCACGTGTTGATTCCAATGCCTCTCAAAGTGCGAGAGCTAAGGCAAGCGTTAGTGAAGTTGACGACCCAAAAATTGTCGTCGTAATTCTCGCTTTATGGCTCAATCAATTCGTAGATTCCACGTCCGGCCCGCTTTAGTTTCCCTTGCTCAACGAGTTCCTCCCATACATCCTTAGGAAATTGATTGGGTGGAGTAATCGCAACGACTCCAGACTTGCCACCGCCGGACATCGGACCATGTCCTATGCGAGATTCGTCGTCGAGTTTAGTCAGTTTCAATCGCTTGCGAAACGCTTTCATTGCGAGACGCAATTCTTCCTTCCTTAGGGCCGGATCTGGCGTATCGGCTTGAGGAATGGGTACAGACTCAGACATGCTTGGATTCCTATGTGGATTGATTGCAATCTTGGCTCAAAACAGTCTCCGTGAATGGTTGCTGGCAATGGTACCATAATTTCGGTACTTCATTTCACAGGGTAACCAACAATCAAAGAAACGAGCAACGACGGAATAGAACATCCGCTTCGCGAAGTTGCAGTCTCAATCGCTTAAAGCGTGCCCAGCTCGGCGATTCGCTTTGCCCTGGGCTAAAATGTTCAATCACCTTGGGCTAAAAACGCAAGAACGCAACACAACTCACCATTCAATCTACTGCCCCAAGCCGCTCTGTTAGCTTACGATATATTTGGCTAATCATTTATATCCTTGGAGCGAACGCACATGCACCTCAATCGAAGAAGCTTTACCGCAATGGCAGGGATGGGCCTTGCTATCTCCCAACTGGAGCGCGGTTACGCGGCCCCAACGCAGCGAAAGCGAATCGCATTTTTAGGAACTGAGGTGCGGCAGCATTCGCACGCGCAGCACTTCCTGGATCGTCACGCAATGGGCTACACGTTTGCCGGCCGATGGCAAGAACCAAGATTTGACATCGCGTCGGTCTTCATTGATCAATTCCCCGATTCTGATTTGGGCAAACAACGAATCGAGAAGTACAAGCTGAAGTCGTTCGGCACGATCGAAGAAGCGCTAACACTTGGCACATCCAAGCTAGCCGTGGATGGCGTTGTTATCATTGCGGAACATGGCGAATACCCTACCAACGACAAAGGGCAAAAGAGGTATCCACGATACGATTGGTTTAAAAAAGTGGTGAAAGTCTTCGAAGATTCGGGGCGAAGTGTTCCCGTGTTTAATGATAAGCATTTGTCTACGGATTGGTCCGAGTGCAAGGAGATGGTCGACGATTCGGTACGTCTCAAGTTTCCTTTTTTGGCGGGATCATCGCTGCCCGTCACATGGCGATTGCCAGCCACGGAAATCGAATTGGACACACCGTTGAAAGAAAGCGTCTGCGTCTGTTATGGCGGTGTCGACAGTTACGACTTCCATGGCTTGGAAACGGCGCAGTGCATGTCCGAGCGTCGACGAGGTGGCGAAACAGGTGTACGGCGGGTATTGGCAGTCAAAGCGGACCGCGTTTGGCAAGAAATGGAACGCGCCGAGAGAAGTGATACGCGACGATTGTTCGTTGCTGCCTTAACGCGAAGCCACAACCTACCCGTAGAAGGCGGATTTCCGACCGCGCCAGTCACTTACGAATGGGCAAAGAAAGCCATGCCGGATTCTGTGACTGCATATTTCATCGAGCATAATGACGGATTTCAAACCGCCATGTTTCTTTGCCCAATTCGTGACTTTAACTATGCAGGATTGCGCTCTGACAACGGGGCAATCGTTTCCTGTCAGATGTATCTACCGATGCCGACACATGGTTCGTCGACAGCAGACTTTTTTAATCCGCTTGCTCGCCACATTGAGGATGTAATACTCACGCGGCGAACACCGTACCCTGTGGAAAGGACGTTGCTCACATCGGGTATGGTCATCGCTGCCGTGGAGTCACTGTTTCAAAAGCAATCCGCCATTGAAACACCCCATCTTGCGGTCCGTTATCAAGCGAATGCCCAATCGGCTTTTTGGCGTGAATAGACTTTAGCTTTCCAATCTTATATTAGTTAACTACGTAATCATTCTAAAGGTGCGTTGATGCGAGCTGTCCATGTTGTGTTGTGTTTAGGCTCCCTGGTCTTGCTTAGCCAGACATGCACTGCATTTCAAGGCAATCGATTGGCCAAGGAGTCGAGCCCCTATCTGCTTCAACATGCACACAATCCGGTCGACTGGTATCCCTGGGGAGACGAAGCACTTGAGCGGGCAAAAAACGAAAAAAAAATGATCTTTTTGTCGGTTGGTTATGCCGCCTGTCATTGGTGCCACGTGATGGAGCGGGAGTCGTTTGAGGACCAAGAGATTGCGAAATTCTTGAACGACAATTTTGTTTGCATCAAGGTGGACCGCGAGGAACGACCGGACATCGATCAAATCTACATGACCGCAGTGCAGATCATGTCGGGGCGAGGCGGCTGGCCTATGACGGTACTCATGACCTCGGATGCCAAGCCCATTTTCGGCGGTTCGTATTTTCCCGCTCGCGATGGTGATCGAGCCGGCTTGCCAGGTTTCTTGACCATCGTTCGCAAGGCGATGCAGCTTTGGACCAACGATCGAACCGAACTCAAGTTGCAAGCGGACAAAATTGCAGAAGCACTAAAGGCTTCGATGGCCAATTCGGAATCGATTCCCGCTGATACGGAATTGGACCGCGATTCCGTTCGTCGGCTATTGAGTGAAACACAACAAAGACTCTCTGCTGGATTTGATGCAACACATGGCGGCTTTAACTACGTGGAATCGAATCCGAACCGTCCCAAGTTTCCGGAACCATCCAATCTCGTTTTCCTGCTAGAACGATCGAAGCGTTCTTCCATTGCGAAGGAAGAAAGAGATGCCGCGAATGGAATGCTGACGAAGACTTTAGACGCGATGGCTGGAGGGGGCGTTTACGATCATTTAGGTGGCGGCTTTCATCGCTATAGCACGGATCGATTTTGGCGTATTCCACATTTTGAAAAGATGCTCTACGACAACGGTCAACTTGCTCAGTTGTACGCGAACGCATTCGATGCGACCGGTCGCGCGGAGTATCGCATGGTCGCCGAAGGGATATGCGACTTCGTGATTCGAGAGCTATCTGCGCCGGGAGGCGCATTTTATGCCTCGCTAGACGCGGATTCGGAAGGCGAAGAGGGCAAATTCTATCGATGGGAACTGGAAGAAGTGGGTTCAATGGCAAAGTCGATCAACGGCTTGAAACTTTTTTCCGAAGTCTATGGTTTCACCTCACCACCCAACTTTGATGGCAAGTACTTTGCCCCACAACCCGGCAAAAGTTTGACGCAGGTCGCAGAGGAGAAAAAGCAAACACTCGACGCATTAGTGCTCGCATTGGGAGAATCAAAAAAATCGCTCTTCGAGGCGCGAGCAAAGCGTGCTCGGCCACCGACGGACATTAAAGTGCTAACGTCATGGAACGGTTTGATGATCGCTGGTTTGGCAGATGCTGGTCGCATCTTGAAACGGGAGGACTATGTCCAAGCGGCATCCAAGGCGGCGGAATTCGTCTTGCGGGAGTTAAAGAACAAAGACGGAAGACTGCTTCGGAGCCATGCGCTTGGCCAGAGCAAGTTGCTGGGGTACCTCGACGACTATGCGTTTCTGGTTCACGGGCTTTTGCGTCTGCATTTGGCGACACAGGATGACAAATGGTTGGAGCAAGCGATCGAATTGACTGGAACGCAAATTCAGTTCTTTCGCAACGAACAGACAGGTGGGTTTTACTACACCGCGTCGGATCATGCGGAGTTGATAGCTCGATTTCAGGACCCGATCGATGGGGTCATTCCGTCAGGTAACAGCATCACGGCCTCGAATCTTTTGTACCTGACACGCATCGCCAAGCGGCCTGAATTTGAGGAGCCATTGCGAAGAGTTTTGCTGTCGTCTCTTTCGCTCTTGGGCAAAAACCCCAGGGGTGCGACAATGATGTCTGCTGAGTTGGGCAATTGGCTGGACCGTCAAGAATAAGTTGTGTCCTGATGATTCCCCGGGCTCACGCCCGGGGCTACAGCATGGCGCCGCGTTGCGGCTAAACGGCCAACTACTATTTAACGCACTTCATTACCACACAATTGAAAAAGGAAACAGATGGAAATCCACCGAACTTCTTCGAACTATCGTCCTTACCCTCCACCTCGCAAGAACGTTCTTCTGTTGAGCTGTATGGACCTGCGATTGATCGATGACTTGGTGCCGTTCATGGAGGGCGACAATCTAGTCAATCGTTACGATCAACTTGTTTTCGCTGGCTCAGCGTTGGGCGTCATTCAACAAGATCATGAATCTTGGTACGACGTTTTCTTTCAGCACTTGGACATCGCCGTGCAGCTTCATCAGATCCAGGATGTCTATATTATGGAGCATCGAGATTGCGGGGCATACGCCAAGTTTCTTGGCGACAAAGGAAAGTATAGTGACTCACCCGCCGACTTAAAGCGAGAAGAAGACGATCACCGTCGATTTGCATTTCAGCTACGGGACGAGATCGGTGCACATTGCGCTAAAAAGATTTGCGACGGTGGCAACGCGGATACCTGGGACGTCCATGTTCGATGCTTTCTGATGGATTTGCGAGGGTCCGTGATCTGGCTTAAGGATGACGGATCCGATGAGCCTTTTTGAAGTCCGCAAAAAATACTTTGCAGTTGTTCGGGCACACTAGTTGTGACCCGCTCAGCCCGGAGGGCGAAATATTCTTGCCGGTGGCATCAGCCAATGGCACTCTCTTTGTTAGCGGAACGGCGCAAGCCGTCCGGTGAGTGCCTGATCAATGCAGCGAAACCGGAGGGCTAGCGCTGGGCTCTTAAAAAACTAATATTGACACCCTATTTAGACGAGTCGTTTTTATTCCCTAATTTTGTCTTGCCCCCAGTCGGCTTGTCCAACTGGAGAGCAAGGTTCGTTTGCTAATGAACCTGATTCACCCGTGACGCGTTTGTCACGGGGTCTTCGAAACGGTCGGTCCTTTTTTCCAGCCTACGAACCTTGTTCACCAGGCGGCACGAGGCCGCCGGGGTCTTTCACGGAACAATAGCTGCGCAAACAAAAGTTGCAGCAATACCAATTTTTTAACAGCCCAGCATTAGGCTGACGCCACCTGCAGAGATTTGCCGCCCTCCGGGCTAATGGTTGCTCTCACTCAAAGGCATGTGCGAAAGTGTTTAGAACCCATCAGCAAATGGTCTACTCAATTTGACTTACTTGTGAACAAGCTTTTTGAACTCAGCCATGAGTCGGATAGTGATGGGGCCAACGTTGCCGTCAGCGATGGTTCGGCCATCGATCGTAACCACAGGAATGACTTCAGCACCGCTACCGGTCAGGAAGCATTCGTCGGCAACGAACAAATCGTGACGTGTCATGGTCACTTCCTCGGCGGGAATACCGAGTTCGGTTGCGAGTTCCAAGATGGCATTGCGGGTAATGCCGTCGAGAATGCCCGCGTCTTTGGGGGGAGTTTGCAGAACGCCATGCTTGACGATGAAGACATTATCGGCAGTGCATTCGGCGACTTCGCCTTTGATGTTAAGCATGAGTGCTTCGACGCAACCCGCTTGGAGGCCTTCCATTTTGGCCAGGATGTTATTGAGGTAGTTCAACGATTTGACGCGTGGACTCAGGGCAGCAGGATGGTTTCGAATGGTGGCTGCCGTGATGATTTTTAGGCCCTTTTGGTAATACTCCTCGGGGTACAAGGAAATCGAGTCTGCGATGATGATGACTTGCGGATCACTTGTTCGATTCGGGTCGAGACCAAGCGAGCCCGAGCCTCGAGTCACGACAAGCCGAATGTAGGCATCCTTGAGACCGTTGATCTGAAGTGTCTTGTTGACATCGGCTATTAGCTGTTCTTTGGTGATCGGGATGGTTAAGCAGATTGCAAGCGCCGACTCATAAAGCCGATCGATATGCTCCTGCATCCGGAAGACCTTTCCGGAGTAGCTGCGCATGCCTTCAAAAACTCCGTCGCCATACAAGAGTCCATGGTCGTAGACGCTGATCTTTGCGTTTTCTTTGTCGAAAAATTGGCCG
>Ga0163144_10025962_pt1 | contig 11416 bp, 8 predicted proteins | sample OliLak19BULKMAT1_FD_123175 | JGI IMG/M metagenome (GOLD analysis project Ga0163144, IMG submission 123175) | Freshwater microbial mat bacterial communities from Lake Vanda, McMurdo Dry Valleys, Antarctica - Oligotrophic Lake LV.19.BULKMAT1 | ecosystem: Environmental > Aquatic > Freshwater > Lake... | reverse complement strand
TCCGCTTTCGACCACGCGCGCGCAATCTTGGCCGTCAGTTCGCGATAGTTGCCGGCTTCGTCCTCGGTCAAATCGACGAGCACTGGATGATACCGATAGGGGACGAGGACGCCCTCCTTGATCGCGCGGTCGATGCCGAACTCGAAGACGACATCCCCGAAGTAGTCGAAGATCGCCTGCGTGCCGTCCGCGTCGCCGTGGCGCTCCGGTGTGGCCGAGAGCCCAAGCCTGAGAGAAATCCATTCCGGCAGAGCTTTCCTCAGATGTGCCGCGCCGAGATTGTGAACCTCGTCGGCGATGAGAAGGTGCTGGGCGAGCGCAGGCCGGAGCGCGGCTTGGAAGGCGGACGAGAGGAAGGTCGCGTTGCTGACCACGACCGACACGCACTGTGTCAGTCCGGCGGAGGCGCGCTGGTAAGCTTCCTGAAGCGGTCGCTCCCACTGCTCGCGACTGTGGAAGCAAGCGACCGGAGCCAATCCAAACCGCTCCATCTCACGAATCCACTGCATCGCGAGGTTCAGGAACGGACACACGACGAGGATCACGATGGGCTTGTTTTGCTCTGCGATTTTGCACGCGAGGCAGAGCGCGGTGAGCGTCTTTCCCGCACCGGTCGCCATTGCGAGGATGCCGCGACCGCCGTGGTTGATCCACTCGCGGATGGCCTCCTTTTGGTATTCGCGAAGAAGAATCTCCGCCGGAATGGCGAAGCCTTCGACGGCGGGCTTTGCAATTTCCGGCGGGTCTTCCGCCACGCGACTCGTTTCTTCCGCACCATCGTTACGCGAGTCCGGTGGTCGCGTTGTGGCGGGTGGAGGCGGCTGCCAATCGTTTGTCCCGCCTCCCCAAATACGGTCGAAAAGCTCAACCTCCGTCGCGGCCTTGCGCCGCGGGTCGCCCCACGACCATGCGACCTCCAAGCTACCGGCTCCATCGAAGAATCCAGTCGCCGCGCATTGCCCTGCACTGACAACGCAAATATGATCTCCAACGGCGTCAGTGAACAGCCCCGTTGGGTGTGGAAGCTCCCCTGTCGCGCTGGTCGCACGCACAAGCAGCGAGTGTCGCGCAACGAGCCAAGACAGAGCGAGAGAAGGATTGCTCGCGAGGAGGCGTTCGACCTCGACTCCTGACTGCACTGGACATTGCCGCAGAACCTCTTCTGGTCGCTCGACCGCTCGTTGAATCGCGTCAGCCTCCGCAGGCGAGAGAGGCGAAGCCACCAGCAGGCGAACAACGCCGCCCCGTTCAATGAACCGCGCGCACGCCGGCCCCAACGTGGTGAGCGCGCAGGCTTGGAAGGCTGGAACCAAGCGCCGATAAAGCAACGCGTGCCCGACGCACTGCTCTAGGAACTCGCGACCGCCGCTGTCCTGAGCGCGCTCGTAGCGGGTGCGAATCGGTGTTGCGATCTGAGAAAAGCTCATCGCACCCCGGTCGCGCTAGAGGCGCTGAATGAGCCAATCAGCGATCCACTGGATGCGTTGATCGCCGATCCCTGGATTCGCAAGAGCTTGGAGGTGTTCCTGCCTGTCGAGCTGGTTCCAATACTGGCCCTGATTGGCGACCAGCCATTGCACGTAGGGGTGGACGCGTGGATCGTTTTGACATTCGCCATCGTAGGTGCCGCCAGACGCCAGTTTTTGATGACATGGGACGTTGAGCTGTCGAATATTCGTGGGGCGTCGGATTGGTGCGAAGTTCGTCAGTAGTCGCGCTTCAGGTCCACCCGGCTTGTTTGACAGGATGACGCTGTCGGGAATGAGGTGGTCGATCTGATAGTGCTGCGCCTTCTTTCCGAACACGTAAGGCGTGAAGGCGCCAGTGCTTCCAATCGGCGACAAGAAGCAAGCGTTGAACACCTGACGCGCTCGACGTTGATCTGCTTGTTTGAGGGTGGAAACGAGCCAATCGCGATCCACAGCAAGTTGTAGCGCGCGCCCGAGGTAATGAACTGACAACTCATCCGCAATCGTTGGCAGCGAGACGTTTTCGTGAAGTAGCCGTTCGGCGAAGCCGCGAGTCCCGGCAACATGGCCGTCGAACACCACGCGATAATACGCTCTCAGGAATGCTTTGAGGTCCAAGTCCTCGACGCCACCGCCCGTGAGAAAGCTGGGACTTGAACCTGTGGCGAGGAAGCTGCGGTAGTAGTGGCAAATGCAACCCGCCAGAGGGATGGCTCCACAAGAGCGAATTTCCCGAAAATATGAGTTGTCGTTCGAGTCGAACATCGCTTCAGCGAAGCTCAAGAATTGGTTCACCTCGTCGAGCCGTAAACCAGCTTGCCACGAAGGGAAAACAGAGAGCGCCTTGGTGACGTTGGCGTCTGTGAGGCTGTCTTTGATAATCGCAGCCAATGGAACGAGATCGGGCTCAGGTGCACTGCCGCCGTCGCGGGTGAAGACTTCCGTGAAACGATTCTCAAGAGCCTCAGTGTCCGAGGAAGTCCAGCCCGAGGCGCTGCCGCGGTCCACGATAACGGAGCGCAGCCAGTCAATGATGCTGAGTGGCACCCGGAGCGTGTTAAGGCCGATGAACGTATTGGTAACGTCAAACTCGTTTGCGAATCCTTGGTAAGTGTCGGGAGCGATTTGCCTCACCAAAAACAGCGTCAAAAGTTGTTCTGCCACGCGCTCGGCGTTGCCTTGCTCCAACTGCTCAACGAGCCACCGTGCGAGAACGTCACGAAAATCCTTGTAGCTTGCGCTCACTGCTGTGCGTGAATGGTTTTCGAGCTCGAAATCGTTGTGCAAAAAAACCGCCGTTGATCCTGCGCTGCGCGTTTTCAATGCAGCGAAATGAGGGGCGTCATTTGGGCGTGTTGGGCTGTCTTTGATTACCAGGGGATAGAGAATCGTCATTAACGCAGTTCCGATTGAAAAGCGCTGTAACCCGTCGACCAAAACCTCATATTCTGTGACGCCTTGAGGAAGATTCGCGAAGGCGGCCGGTCTTCCAGCGGGCACCGGAAACACGCCGAGGATTGCGTTCCCAAGAAAAATTGAGGTGCTCTCCAGCAATTCCACGAACAATTCTTCGTTCCAAACCAACCCGCGCTGGTAGCTTGGAATACTTATCCAACGGCAAGCGAATCGGTTCTCCCGTAGAAAATCGGCCGTGGGGATCCGCGCCCGAGGAACTAATGCTTGCCTTGTGATGTAGTCGAGAAATGGCGGGCATTCGCCTCTGCGTGTAATGCTCATGATTTTAGATGGTTACTGCGGACGCTTTGGATTCCTTCGCGGCATTGATCAACAGTTCGCCCAACTCCAAATGGAAAGAAGCGTCACCGCCGTCCTTCAGCGTTTTCACGAGTTGCTTGCCGCCCACCGCAGCGAGGTCTTCGATCACACGGCAGAGACTGTCGTGGTCGTTGACGATCTCGGTACCGCCGCCGGCGACCAAGCCGATGAGCTGAATGACGGTTTGTTGCCGGTCTCCCTGCAAATACTCCCACGCCACCGGCTCGATCTGACTCGTGCGATGGGGGTTCTTGGGTGGCGGATCGCCATCCAGCTCGTGGAAACCCAAGGCTGCGGCGAAGACGACAAGCTGCGCGTAGCTATCAAAACACGCATTTGGTTTTTTGCCTTGCGACTTGCGGACGAAAGGCAGGATCGGTTCGAGAACTGCGGGCACATGAACGGCGGCCATGGTTACGCTCCTTTCAAAGGTTTGAGTTCGGAATAGACAGCCTCGCCACTGGCGCGGCTTTCCGTCGCAAGAATCACGTTCTCGCCGCGAAAAAAATACGTGCGGTCTTCGGGCTTGAGCTTGGCAATCACCGCTTTGGGGGCGTGCAAATGCATTCCCCAAGCCATATTGGCAGCGGGTTCGAGCAGACGTTTTGCCGCCAACCATTGCGAGCCGTGGAGTAGAAACACAGTTTGCTTGGCAGCTGAACAAAGGCCCTTCACCGCGGCCTCTATGTAGTGTTGCTCCATTCCGGAGAAGGGACAATCTAGGACAAAGGCTTGCTCGCCCACAACGCCAAGTCGGATGCCGAGCCCTTTCATTCCCGCGTGCAGCGCATTCCGCAAACGGGCAATGGAAGTAATGTAAGCCAACCCTAGAAGCTGGCTCTGACCCCCGCCGAGATTCATCACGCGGCGCCCACCTTGCATAATGGTGGGCAGCAAGGTTGTGAGAATCGTCGCCATCGTTCCATCGGTGACATGCTCGTCATACATGTCGGTCATCGCCTCCTGCAGATTCTTATGAAACTGGCGGCGGAGCGCCCCGATGGAGTTATCAATTAGCTCGGCTAGGCTATCGGCGGTCGTTTGGAAGCGTTCCAGTTCCTTGACGCGTCGCTCCACGTCCGGGCTGATTTTCATCTTGGCGCGCTCTTCTTTCTTTCTCTTCTTCGCCAAGTCCAAGTTGTTCAACTCCTTGGTCAAGGTCGTGATTGCGTCTTTTGTGTTCTCGACCGTCGCCGCGAGTTTCTTGCGCTCCATCTCCAGTCTGCGCAACTCCTCGATCGGGCTCTGCCGAATGCGCTCAGAGATTGCTTCGATCGTGCCGTCGAGCATGTGTTTGCCTACCACGGCAGCCTCTGCACGCTCGCGGGCGTCGATGAGCAGCTTAGCGATCTCGGTCACGTTGCGCTGGAGGCAATTCGGAGCGCTTTCATTAACACGGCTTTCGAGCGTCTTGAGCTTCGTGCTGACGTCGTCGGCCAGAGCTTTGTCCAGATACTTATGCCACGCGGCGCGCGTCTTGGTGGTGTGCTTTTCACCGCAAATGCAAGCTTCCATTCCCAGCACACGCTTCACAAAGTCCGGAGCCAGCTCGGCGGGGAGAATTCCGTCTTTGTGCAGTTGACCGAGAATTTTTCGAGCGCGACCGACGAATGGGAGGAGAAATGGATACCCGGCTGAGCGTCCAACTTCTTCGCAAATTTCCCCTTTCGCTGCTTCCAACGATTGCTCGTGCTGCTTGAGCTGCAATTCCAACCGACCCCGCTCTTCCACGTCGGTGCGCATCTGGGTTTGATTGGCAATGCCAAGGATGGCGGATTGTCGTTGATCGAGAGCCTCCTGTTGTTCGCTCATCGAGGACTCGGCCTTAACCTTCGCTTTGCGCTTTTCGTCGATCTGATGCTGGAGCTGCGCTTCGTCTCGCAAAACAGTATCGAGTTCGCGATTTTTCTGCGCAAGCTGCTGCATCTCTCGAGCGTAAACGGCGCGCAGCTCTCGCGCTGCCTCCGCGGCATCGCGCCATTGACGGATGCTCAGGTATTCTTCCAGCGACTCGCGCACTTGATTAACGCCCCGGAGCAACTTGCCGTCGAGCGGCTCGCCCGAGAAAAAGAACGCTTCGAGCAGCGTATCCGGACAGAGGATATCAAGCCGTCGCTGAACCGTGCCGTCGTCCTCGACAAACCTACTCCCGGTCGCGGTGGTTTGCAGGCGGGCAAATGAGATGGCGGCATCACTGAAACTTTCTTCGCCAGTTCCAGTGCGTCGCGAGCGAATGCTTCGGCGCACTTCCATTTCGCTGTCACCAAAGGTAAGTATCGCCGTGACGCTAGCCACCGCTTCCGTCTTCACACCTGTTTCGTCGCGGTGGCGGTTATTGATGAGCAGCCAAGCCGTTTCCTCTTTGCAGCCCGGAAGACGCTGATGGAGCAGAAATTGAAGTGCTTTAACGAAGCTACTCTTGCCACTATTGTTTGGGCCGAGGATGACCGCAGTGGATTGACCAGCAGCCGCTGGTAAGTGAATCGTTTGTTCACCGTAAAGGGTGAGGAAGTTCTTAATCGTAATCTTGCGAATTAGCATGGCTACGTTTTCTTCAAGATTGCTTCGATGGCCGCTTGCAGAGCATCGCGCTTTTGGTCGTCATCTTCGGCATTCTGCATAGGGTCGGCGTAGATGTTGATTGCTTTGACAAAGAGCTGCTTAAGCGCAGGAGGACTCTCATCGAGAAGTTCCTCAAGTTCGCTCAGATTCATTTCGTTCTCGGTGTGGCGGGGCATAGGTGTTTCAGATTTGTACTGCTGTCGCCACGTGTTGTGCTGTGCCGCGCAGTGCTAGTTCGAGGAAGCCGTCAGCTTCGGAGCGGTTTTCTGACAATCCTGCAAACTCCCGGTAACGGCGCATTTCGCGCTTGAGCAGCTCGTCAGAGCGGGATGGTGGCAATGTGCTTCCCTGCGGAAGGATGATGACGTCATGGATTTCAGCGATCTTGCCAGCGTCGGTCGGATTCTTGCGCAAGATTCGCCCGCGGCGCTGAATGAACTGCTTTTCGCGGTTCACGCTGTAGAGAACAATCGCGCGCCGTATGTCCGGCACATCCACCCCTTCGTCGAGGCATGCGACCGCACAAAGCGCCTGGATTTCACCGGAGCGAAAATCGCGAAGGATGTCGGTGCGTTCCTGCTGCGGCGTTTCGCCAAGGATGCTGGCGACGGTGATGCCGTGGTCCTTGAGAATCTTTACGATCTCGGTGAGCAGACGGTCTTCATCGCGCTCATCGGCTGCATCGTCGGATTCCGCCGCGTCTAGCTCGCTTGCGCTCGTGCCGAAGCCCGGAGGGCAATAGATGAGCGTGTGACTAAGCTTCCGTGCGCCGTCTTGTAGAAAGTTATGAAGCAAGCGGCGGAATGCCTCAACTTGAACGCCCGAGGTTCGGATGATCTCGCGTTTCTGGCGGTAGAGGTTGATGTCGATCTTTCCCGACGCTTCCTGCTGCTCAAGGGCGTTGAGGATTTCCATGAACCGCTCGCTGTTTTCGGGCTGGAGGTATTGAGGAAATGGAAAGTAGCGATAGCGGCAGAGGACTCCGTCCTTGATGCCGTCTGCCAGCTCATAGTGGCCGCAGGTGGTCGAGCGCCCGTCCTCGAAGAATTGAAACAGCCGCCTGGTCTTGGTGTCCTCGCCTTCGATCTCCGGCGTCGCGCTCAGCCCGATGCGCTCGGTGAAGTAACCGCCGGGCTTGTCCATTTGATCGAGCAAGCGCGTCGAGGCGAGGTTGTGCATCTCATCAGCAATCCAAAGACCGCGAAGTCCATCCATTTCCAGTTGCTTCAAGATCGAAGCGAATGCCTCATTGCCAAAAGTGCAGTAGGTCGAGACGACGAAATTAGGGCGAGATCCATTGGAACCACGAAGCATTGCGCGCAACATTGGATGCCAGCTCTGCTTGGCATTGTAGGCTTTGAGCGGCTGAGAGAATCCGTAGCGCACGATCTCGCGGCACCATTGGTCGGCAAGCACACGCGTTGGCACAGTGACGATGACTGGCAGCGGCTTCTCACCGGCTATTGCAGCTTTATCCGATGACTCCATCACCGCTGCGAGCGCCGCAATCGTCTTTCCCGCGCCGGTGCACATCTTGAATATCCCGTGGCGACCGTTTGCAAACCACGCATCGACCGCGGATCGCTGGTGAGGGAACAACCGCACACCGGTATCAGTCTGGAGATCGAAGGATTCCTCCCACGGCAGGGGTGGGAGCGGCAATGAGGCGATGAGTTCGCTCAATGTCGTTTCGGCGTTTTGGTCGGCGGATTGCTCCAACGCAATCCGCTCGACTGCGGCATTGAGCTGATCGACTCGTCGCCGCGGGTCGCCAAACGACCAACGAATTTCCGCGGAGACATCACTGCGCGCGTCGAACGTGAGAAGCGTTTTCCACATCAGCTCGACTCGGGTTTCTTCCGAATCCGACACGAGCACAAGCGCTGGTGCTTCCGCGAGGTGAACACGAAGCGGATCGCTCTCTGCTCGTTGGGCTGCCGAGCGAAAGAGAATTCGGAGCCGCTTCCTTTCCGCGAACAATTTGTAAAGCGAGAGGCGCCGCGCCACGGGCTCGCTTTCGAGAGCGGCCCGCCATGTCTTGCGCAGATTTTCCGAAACGGAAGGCGCAGTGGCGTCTTCACCAAGCACCACCAGCAAGGTTAGAGCGGTGTCGTCCCGCACGAATGTTCCAAGCCCAACGGTGAGTTGTGCAAAGCGCAAAGGAGTCGGCTCCGAACAAATTAAAACGGCGTTATGCGGAATCGCAAAAAGAGGCGCGAGAACCTCCCGAGAAAGTTTCTCGGGATCGCTGTTCGCTGCCGGCGGCAGCATCACATTGCGCAGATGGGTTGGAGCCATTTTGAAGGCGGCGGCAGCGCCGGTAGGAGTGCGCCCGGAATCGTCCGACACGTCAAGCCGTCCATGCACCTTGTCGGCACTCATGACGACGAGGCCTGGGTGCCGGTGTTGGTGTTTAGGTTCTCGACGTAAGCGCGAAAATCGAAGCCCGGCTCACGGCATTTCGTGCTGAAGTCAGACAACCATTGCCCCGCGCGCCGTTGAAGACTGTGCCGGTCGCGGTGAATGAGACGATTCGCAGGCGGGTGCGATGCGAAGTCGGTGATGGCGTTGAAGACTGCGTAGGCGTTGCCGCCGAGTTCGTGGAAATAGCGATCAGCGGTTGCGTCCATGTGGCCGTGGAGCGCAGCCCATTCCGCCGCATCGGTGCTTTCGGGTTCCAGTGGAACAGGTTGTTTGATGAGCATGACGGCGGTGAGCATCGGCACAAATTCCTCGCGCTCGATCGAGAATTCCGTGAGAGCGCCGAGATACTCTCGAAAACTGCTCTTTGCTCGCGCCAGACGTTCTTGTGCCACGTCGAAGGTAATCGTCTCGCCAAGGTCGCGGCGGAGGTGCGTGAATTTGAATTGGATGATCGAGTCGGGGACGATGAGGCCGTTTTTGCAGACCTTCCGATAGAACCCGATGTCGAAACCGAGCGCGCGAAGTCCGTTGTAGCTGTTGGTCACGCGGATGAACGGGCCGAACGCCTCGGGGCGTTGGTGCGGCGGCACGAAGCTGAAATCGAGCGCGGTGGAGTTGTGCTTGAGATCAATGATGCAGTGCCCGCCGGTCGAGGGCGCGTCGGTCGCGTTCACGTTCCATTCGGCAGGCTGTGTTTCGGGGAAGACTGTGCGGCAACATTGATACGCCCAGTCGAGTGCCTCTCGATTGCTCACGAGTCGGTAGTCGCGGCTGACGATGCCGAGCACGCGGTTGCGCGCCATGTTCACGATGGCTTTCTTTTCCGGCACGGACACACGGCGCTCGCCGTCGCCGTTGGGCACGCTGACGAAGACCGGGTGCTCCGCCACCGGGAACAGGACATCGTTGAGATTGGTGAGTCGCGGCATGGCGGTTCAGTTTGCGACGAGATTTTTGTGCAGCACGGCGTCGGCGAAACCGTGATCGCGTGTGTCGAACACGACGGTCTTCTCGCCGCGCCGCGTTTCCACGCGCACGCGCGGCGGGACTTCCTGCCGGTCAGAAATATCCGCCTTCTCGGCTTCGACGAACCATTGTTGAATCGTCTCCGCCGTGACGGGCTTCGCCGACGCTTCCGGTTTCTTGCGAAGTTCAGCGATGGCCTCCAGCACCGCTGCGTCGAGCAGTTTGCTCCAGAGCTTCCGAAACAAGACGCCGGAGCCGTAGGTGTCGGCGGTGTTGATCTCGCCGTTGATCACGAACGCGTAGCCAACTGCGTCCGGCTTTTCCGCGATGATTTGCGCGAGGGCCGCGCGGTAGGTTTCCTTGCGCTTTTGCAGGTCTTCGTCCTCGACGGACAACTGGTAGCTCGTCGGCGATGCTGCCGCGTAGAGCGGCTTGTCGAGGCTTGCGCTCAAATCCTCCTGCGTCTCGGCAACTTTCTGCCACACCTCGCCCTGGCTCTTGCTGAGCTTCGCGGCCATGCGCAGTTTCTTGCTCGCGAGGTAAGATTTCGAGCTGGAGAATGAACCTGCGTCCTCGCCCGCGCGCCGATGCCAGCGCCCGCTCTCGACGCAGAACGACGGGATCGGCACGCGCCCAGATTTTGCCGGCAGGACAAAATCCACGCCGAGCGTGCGATCCTGCCGTCCGCCCTTCACCACGTCGCCAGCTTGGATGTAGAGATCGAAAAGCTCGGAGAGGTTTTCGACTTCGAGTTGTCCGACGTCGCCGGTTTCGTGAACGGTGACGCACTTTTGCTCCAACGCTTCGTCGAGAGGAATAAAACGATTTCCGTCAAACGCATCAGCACCGAGCAAAAGGAAAATGCTCAGATTCTCGTGAGTGTAGGGGCCGTTGACGGAGATGTGATTCAGGTTCATGGCCAAATTCTACAACCGGCAGTAGGACATCCGCAGTCCTACCGCCGAGAATTTTTGAAGAATTTGCGGAGCGGTCAGCCGCTCGCGAGAATCCCCCGTGCCGCCGATTGAATGAGCTTCTTCAACTCCGCAGGTTCGATCACGCGCGCGTGCGCTCCCCAACTGAGAATCCATCGCTCGACCTCTTCCAAGCCCCCAAGCGTCATGCTCAATTCGATCTCGCCGTCCGCGAGCCGCTTGATCTTTTGCGAGGGATGCCATTGGCGTTCGCCAACCAAGCGAGCTGCAAATGAATCGAATCGGAGGCGCACACGATGGTGAGCCTTTCCTTTGAAGACGCCGAAGCTGTCGCTCAAATGCTTCGAGATCGAGAAGTCGGCGGGGCGGTGAAATCCCGTCCGCGTGTCCCGCACCTTGCGCATCCGTGGCAAAGCAAATGTCCGAAGCTGCTGCCGGACTAAATCGAAGCCGAACAGATACCACTGATTCTCAACGCAGCCGAGATGGTAGGGCTGAACGCGCCGTAGTTCATGCCGTGTGCTGCCGAGTTTTTTGTATTCAAATTCAAGCTCATGGAAGTCGAGGACGGCCCGGCTCACCGTCTCGAAAAGTTCGAGGTCCGCGATACTCGTGCCGATTCCACGGAACGAGATCGCCGAGTCCACGTCGCCCCACTGAAAGCCGATCCGATCTTTGAGTCCTTCGGTGATCTTCTCGAAAGCCGTCCGCAGAGGTTTCTCGAAAGACGTGCCACGATACTGTTCGAGCGCCTTCTGGGCGACGAAGAGTGCAACGACCTCGCCCTCGGAAACCTCGATGTTCGGGAAATGCGTGACGGGCTCAGTGTAGATGAAACCGAGATGAAGCTGGTCGTATTCAATCGGGAGCCCGAGTTGATAGCGCATGAACTCGATGTCGCGCTGAATGGTCTTGCTGGAAACCTCCAGCTCATCGGCGACCTTCCGGCAATTTGGAAATCGACCGGCCTTCAACTGCTGATGGAGTTGAAGCATCCGGGCCAACGGCGGCCTGGAGAATTGCTGGGTTTTGGTGAGACGGACAGAAGCTCTCAGACGCGGCATGTCCGACAGCAACTCCAATTCTGGCACATTCGCAAACTGAAAACAATGACCGCCGCGGACAGAATATCGCGCAGAACCATCCCGGCACCCCGAACGACAGCCGCGACTTCTCCGAGTTCCTCGACAGTTTCACCACACTGCGATGTAACTGATACCGACATGTGGGGATGGATGTGCGGCGGAGCTTCGTTTTCTTGGACTGGCTGAGCAAACGCCTTCT
>Ga0163144_10025961_pt1 | contig 11416 bp, 12 predicted proteins | sample OliLak19BULKMAT1_FD_123175 | JGI IMG/M metagenome (GOLD analysis project Ga0163144, IMG submission 123175) | Freshwater microbial mat bacterial communities from Lake Vanda, McMurdo Dry Valleys, Antarctica - Oligotrophic Lake LV.19.BULKMAT1 | ecosystem: Environmental > Aquatic > Freshwater >... | reverse complement strand
TCAACCAGATAGACCTGTCCCGCAGCGGACGCCATGCTCACAGCCGCAATTCGCTGGTCAGCGATTTTGGGTCGGGGCGCTCGCGTTCGGGCACGGCTTCGTGGCAGGTGCCGATATGGATGAAGCCAAGCACGCGCTCGTTTGCTGCCAAGCCAAGCAGGGCATGGATCACGGGATCATATGCGGCCCACCCGGTGAGCCACTGCGCGCCAAAACCCAAGGCCTGCGCGGCCTGCAGCAGGGCAAAACACACGGCGCCACCGGACAGCAGTTGCTCCTGTTCGGGAACCTTGTGTCCCACCGTCAGGCAGGCAACCACGGTGACGATCACGGGGGCATTGCCGAAGCGTTGGCGGTCTTTCTCCAGCGCCGCCGTCGCAGCTCGTGGATTGAGGGCCAATGCGCGCGCCACCAGCCTTTCACCGAGGGCGAGGCGTGTATCGCCCTGTATCAGCAAGAAGCGCCAGGGCGTCAATTTCCCGTGGTCTGGCACCCGCGTGGCTGCTTGCAGCATGCGCTGCACTTGCCGTGAATCCGGCCCGGGTGCCGTCAACAGCCGGCTGGGCACCGAGCGTCGGACAGCCAATGCCTCGAGAAGATCAATGTTGATATCCATGTCGCAAATCCTAGCATCCGATTGCATTGCACCCATGCGATGGTTCTACACTGAACGTGGCCTTCCCCCCGGGCCGAGCAACCCCACCATGACCATCAGATTGAGTGCAACTCCTGGCGATGTGCTGTCCCGCCTGCAGGCGACATTGCCGCAGGCAATCATTCCTGTTCTCGATCAGGCCCTGCTCAAGACCGAATTGTGGCTGTCCGAGCTGTCGGCGGAATTGCTCAAGAAAGGCCAGCCCGACGTCAATGCCAAGCATTCCCAGTCGCTGCATTCGGCCGCGGATCAGGCCAGGCGAAAATGCCAGGAGCATCTGAAGGCCGCCATCGAAGCCTTGCCAAGTTTCGAGCCAGCGGGGAAGAAAAAGAGCGTTCTCAGCCTGATCGACGACGACCAGATGGAAATGCAGCTGGCGGGCGAGCGGTTGGTGGAAAAGCTGACCTACCTGCATCGCAAGGGTTTGGAGGCGGTGGATCAGCGATTGGCCGTAGTCATGGGCTTGGGCCCGTTCGGGCCGAGCTTGCCATTTTCACCCTTGACCCTGTCCGACGCCGTGCGCTTTGCGCTGTCGGAGATGGAGGTTGCGGATGAATTCAAGGCCTTGGTCATGCGTCATTTCGAGGCGTTGGTAGATCCTGTGTTGTCGGATTTTCTCCGGGACCTGAATGCCGGATTCGTCGCCGCCGGCGTCCTGCCCGAGCTGGTGATCCAGGACGAGGAGGAGCGCAAGCGCCGCGAGACCATGCGCCCCTCACGCGATGCACGCCCACCCGAACAGGTGCCCGTGGAGCAGACCGCCGCTGCGCCCGCTGTCGAGGCAGCCGCAGCCGCGACCAATGCCCCTGCCGATCCTGCGGATCGCTCGCTCTTCGCCAGCCTGATATCCCTGCTGCAGGGGCTGCGGGGTTCGCAGGGCCAGCCGCCGCCATCGCGCCCGCTGGCGTCTTCCGAAACATTGTCCGTATTGGACATGATGAAGCACGCTGCTCCGGACGAGTTGCTGACGGCAATTGGCCGGCCGGATGGATCGATTGCCGAGACCATCAAGCAACAAATGCAGCAGAACGCCGCCAAGCTAGGTATCAGCGGGCCCGGCGTGGGGCTTGGGCCTTCCGATGAAATGGCCGTGGAAATGACCGGTCACCTGTTCGAGGTGATGCTCAAGGACAGGCCTTATGCCGCCGCCGTGGCGCCGCTGCTGGCCAGCATGGTAATGCCGTTCGTCAAGGCGGCGGTGATGGATCCGGAGTTGTTCCTGCAGCGTCACCATCCGGCTCGGCAGTTGCTCAATACGGTTTCCGAAGCCTGCGAGGACAACCTTGGCGAGTCTCCCCAGGACCGTGCCTTGCTCGACCAGGTGCAAACGGCTGTCGGCAAGATCAACGAGGAGTTCGATGGCAGCGCCGAAACCTTCGGGCGCGTCGAACAGGAGCTCTCCGGGCATATGGAGTCGTTCCGCAAGCGCGTTACGTTGACCGAAAAACGTGCGGGCGAAACCCAAAATGGCCAAGAGCGACTGGAGATCGCGCGCCGCGAGGCCGCCAAGGCGCTTCAGTCCGTGGTCTCCGATCGTGCGATGCCCTTGGAGCTGCAGGAGTTCCTCGGCGGGCACTGGAAGCACCACATGTCGATTACGGCGTTGCGCAACAGCACCGACAGCCCGGTCTGGCAGACGGCATTTTCGAATGCGCGGACCTGGATCGACTTGCTAGACAATGCCAGCCTCGGCGAGCCGCTGCCGTCATCGCGTGCCGAGGCCTTGCGTGAGCCGACACGGCAAGTGCTGGCCACGTCCGGCGTACAGGATGATTCGGCCAATCGATTGTTCGATGGCTTGGTGCGTGCTCTGCAGCAGTGGTCGGAGGCCGATCAAACACCGGCCGCTGCCGCTCCGGAGTTGGCGCAGCCTGCTGCAAGTGGGCTGGCTAGCGGGCGTGAGTCGTTCGAGAAATCCACGGAGGTTGCCTTCGCTGCCCCGCCGCCAGCGTCTGTGTCGACGGATCCTGCACTGCGATCGATAGTGACGCCCGCACCATCATCGGTGCACGTGGAGCGTATATCGGTACCGGTAGCCAAGGTTCCCCTGGGCCCGGAGGACTTGGCATTCATCCAGTCGCTCGAAGTGGGCACTTGGGTTGAACTGCCCAATGCCAGTGGTGTCCCTCAGCCAGCAAAGGTCTCCTGGATCAGCGGTATTTCGGGTCTGGTCATGTTCGTCAATCGTCGTGGCGCCCGGGTGATGGCGCTGTCGCCACCGGAGCTGGTGGACTACCGCAACCAAGGCATCTTGACTCTCTTTGAAAGGGAGACGCCCGTGGACCAGGCCATGAGCCAGTTGCTGGGGAAGCTCAAGTTCCGGCTAGACGCTCAGTCCGCGGCTTGCGCAATGAACTGACAAATTGCGTCAGTAATTTCCAATTTGCGACGGTTTTCACGGATTTTTCCCATTGCAGCTACTATTCTGCAACCGTCAGCAAATAAATCACTCGAGAACCGCACCGTGAGCCAGCACGAAATGCCCCCACAAGGTCGACGTGCCGCCCGCGTGAACGCGGAGTTGTTGGCTAGCCTGCACAAGTGCAGCCTCAGCCATCTGCGAAACATGCTCGGCGGAGTCCTCGGCAAGGCCGACGATTGGTTGTTTGACCAGTCGCAAAAGGAAGGCGCGGCGACGGGCGCTACGATACTCGATGCCATGCGGGCGCTGCGCCAGTCGCGCACGCCGCTGGAAAAATCGTTTGTAGACCATTTCGAGCTGGCATTCGTTTCGCTGCGCCGGCAATTCAACCCGGAAGTCCACGGCAGCCACGATCTGAGCCTGCTGGAAGAAGAAGATCTGGAAGTCCAGTTGGCGTCCGAACTGGTGATGGATGCCGTTGTGCGTGCCCATGGTGCGGCGCTGGATGTCGTTGAAAAGCGCCTCGAATGCATCATGGATGTCGCCAACCTCAACCATTCCCAGAACCCGTTGAGCGCAGTGAGTCTGGCTAACGCCATGCACGTGGCGCAGGGCGGTATCGAGCTGCCCGGCAACTTGCGGGTGGTTCTGTACAAATTCTACGAGCGTGAACTGCTGACCAGCCTCGGCCCGATGCTGGTCGAGTTGAACGAACTGATGGCCCAAGCTGGCGTCTTGCCGGAGTTGGGCAATCCAACGCCGGCGGAGCTCCACCATGCGACGCCCGCCGCTCCGGTTGTCGCTGCCAAGCCCGCGCCAGCCGGAGCGCCTGACGATGCGGCCGTGTTCAATGCCCTGTGCAGCCTCCTGCACACGTGGCGTCCACAACAGTCGGACTTTGCGGGCTCGTCGGTGCCTGCGTTCCCGGCGGCAACCCCTGCCGCGCCGGCGCAGCGGCCGATGGCGATGAACGAGTTGGTCTCGGTGTTGACGCTGCTGCAAACGAGTGTCCCGCAGTCGGTGGTTGCGGCTATGCAGGAGCCCGCGCTTTCGCTAGCCGACATGCTCAAGCGCGAGATGATCTCCAACGCCCAGCATATCGGCCTCCAGCCCGACCAGATCCACATGAGCCGAGATGACGAGGACGCAATCGACTTGGTCGGCATGCTCTTCGACGTACTGTTCGACGAGCGTGATTTCGAATTGCAGGCGCGTAGCCTGGTGTCGCGCATGGTGGTGCCTTATGTGAAGGCGGCCGTGATCGACCGCCGGCTGTTCCAGTCCAAGGCGCATCCCGCCCGTCGCTTGCTCAATTCCGTGGCAGAGGCCGTGGAAGGCAACAAGGGCGAGGGTCCGCAGGAGCGCGAACTGCTCAACAAGGCCGAGACCGTGGTGGATCGCTTGATCGCCGAGTTCAACGAGGACGTGGCGATATTCGAAACGCTGGAACAGGAGCTTCGCGCCTTCCTTGACCAGCACCGCCGCCGGATCGACCTGACCGAACGCCGTGCTACGGAGGCCCAGCGCGGCCAAGAACGGCTCGAACAGGCCCGCCAGTTGGCCGGCGTAGAGCTCGAGTCGCGGGCCGCGGGCCGCGCACTGCCGGAATCGCTGGTCGAGTTCCTGACTCGCCATTGGACCCACCATCTGTCGATGATCGCCTTGCGCGAAGGCCCCGAAAGTCCGTCCTGGAATGCCGCGATTGGCGTTGCCGACAGCCTGATCTCGCTGTTACCCGCCGCTGGCAAGGCGCCACGCCACGTCGGCTCCGCGATCCTGAGCCTGCGCGAACCCATCGAGGCGGTCTTGGCCAGTTCCGGCGTGGCCGGAACCGCTGCGCAGGAAGTCATTCGCCAGCTCACATGGGGCCTGGAAACGCTGAGTCGACAGCACGAGCCAGCCAAGCCGGTGGCCAGGCCGGAAGTCGCGACGGCGATCTTGCCACCCGTACTCAAGCTGGTTTCCGACAAGGACAAGTTCGACGTCAATGCCGAGGATGTCGGCCTGTTCCGCAACATGGCGGTGGGCACCTGGATTCACTTGGCGGGCGACGATGGCAAGCACCATCCGGCCAAGATGTCCTGGATCAGCCCGATTTCCTCGCGCCTGATGTTCGTCAACCGGCGCGGCGTGCGCGTGCTCGTTGCATCAGTCGAGGAACTGGCAGCGATGAAGAAGGAAGGCAAGCTGATCACCCACCTGCAGGAAAACGTCTTCGACCAAGCCCTGCAGAGCGTGATGGGCCGGCTCAAGAACGACGTCGCCTGATTCTTGCAATTCCGCGCCAACTGACGAATCCGTTGGCTTCCGGTAGCATCCTCCCAATCTGTTGGTGAGGATGCATGCATGTCGGTGACCTTGGTGTTTGTCCGTGAAACCGCCGCCGGTGAGAAACGCGCTGCGCTCAGCCCCGAAACCTGCAAAAAACTGCTCGCACTCAAGTTGCGCGTACTGATTGAAAGCGGTGCCGGTGATCCGGCCAGCTTCCCTGATGCCAGCTATGCCGGTGCCGAGATCACCACGGATCGCGCACAGGCGCTCGCTGCGGCCGATATCCTCGTTTGCGTGCAGCCACCGACAAATGCCGAACTGCCGCAGCTCAAGCACGGCGCCATCATCATTGGCCTGCTGGCACCGCATGCCGACGCCCAGCGCGTGCAGGCATTCATCGACGGCAAGCTCACTGCCTTCCCGCTGGAACGATTGCCGCGCACCACGCGCGCACAGGCCATGGATGTGCTTTCTTCGCAGGCCGGAATGGCCGGCTACAAGGCGGTGCTGATAGCCGCACAGCTGGCGCCGCGGTTTTTTCCGATGCTGACCACGGCCGCCGGCACCATCCGACCCTCGAAGGTGTTGATCGTCGGCGCCGGTGTCGCCGGCCTGCAGGCGATTGCCACGGCGCGCCGCCTCGGTGCGCAGGTCGAAGGCTTCGACGTGCGTCCGGAAACTCGCGAGCAGATTGAATCGTTGGGTGGCAAGTTCCTCGACCTCGGCGTGTCGGCGAAGGGCGAGGGCGGTTATGCCCGCGAGCTGACGGCGGAAGAGCGCGCCGAGCAGCAGAAGCGTCTGGGCGAGCATCTCAAAAACATCGACGTCATCGTCACCACGGCGGCGGTCCCTGGTCGCCCCGCGCCCAAGATCATCACCACCGCCATGGTCGCGGGCATGAAGCCCGGCAGCGTGATCGTTGACCTCGCTGCCGAAACCGGCGGCAACTGCGAACTGACCCGGGCCGGCGAATCGATCAACGCCAACGGTGTGCTGGTGCACGGCCCGATCAACCTTGCCAGCATGGGCGCCCTGCACGCCAGCGAGATGTACGCACGCAACGTCTACAACTTCCTGTCGCTGATGGTGAACAAGGAAAGCGGGCTGGCGCTGGACTGGAACGACGAGCTGATTGCAAAAACCTGTCTGGCGCATGCAGGCGAGAGCAAGATTTGAGGTAATTTGTAGGCTGGGCTGGCAAGCCCAGCATCTATGATCGTGCCGCAGCCGGGCTTGCCAGCCCAACCTACGAAACTCGAAATCCAGCCTACGGCTTCGGCGGCGGCGCGATGCCCGGTCCGCCAGCATCAAGCCATCTGCGTCGCTGTTGCGGCGTCATCCGCTGCCAGCGTTCGCGCAGGACGCGCTGCTCCGGTGGCGGCAGGCTGCGGACGACCTGCAGGCTGCGGCGCATTTTCTGCCGCTGATCCGGTGACATCTCCTGGAAATTCTGCACGCCGCCGCGAAGCGCTTCACGGCGCTCTTCAGGCATGGCCTTCCAGCGCTCGTAGCGTTCCAGAATCTGCACGCGACGTGACGCCGGCATGCGATCCCAATGATCGGAAAAGCGGGCGAGGTCGGTCTGCTGGTGGGCATCCAGCTCGTGCCACGCCGGCACCTTGACGCCAGCCGGCACGTCGCCCGGCGATGCCCACGCCACCGGTGTAGAAAGCACGGCCAGCGCCAGCAGCCACCTCATTGCGACCTGTTTCAAAGTGCACCGGCCTTGGCGTTGCTTGTCGCCACGGGTGCTTCCGCGAGCCAGGTGTAGACCTCGGCGTCCTCGTCTGCGATATACGCGTCCTGCGCGGCTTCGATGGCGACCGGTGCTATGTGGGCCGGCGTATTGTCGCGTGGCAGCCACCAGACAAGGCCCACGGCCAACACGGTAGCGGCCACGGTAGCCGCCGGCATCAGCATGCGCGTGCGCCCGTGCGCCGAGGCGTCAGCCTGCGCATCGCGACGGATCAGGCGTAGCCGGTTGGCCGTGGCGATATCGAGTCGTGCGCTGGCGCGGTCGAAAAGATCACGTGCGCGCGTGCTGGCGGCATTCGTGGAAAGATCGTGGCTATTCGGGTCATGGCCGTTCATCGCCAGTCCTCCAGGTGCGTTCGCAGGGCGGACATCGCCCGCGACAAATGGGTTTTCACCGAACCATCCGAGCAGCCCATGGCGCTGGCGGTTTCGGCGACATTCAGGCCCTGCAACTCGCGCAACAGGAAACACTCACGCTGCCGGCGCGGCAGGGCGCGAAGGGCGCGACCCAGGTCTTTCCATGCAGCGCTATCGGCATGACGGCGCGCCGGATCCTCGAACGGATCGGGCAGCATTTCCAGGGGATCATCACGGTCATCGTCTTTGCGCCCCAGGAAGCCCATCACCCGGCGCTTGACCGCATTGCGCCGATGCCGGTCGGTCAGCTGCCGGCGCAGGATGCTCCAGAACAGCGGCGTCCACTCCAGCGCCGGGCGCTCGCGGTACTGCATCAGCTTGATCATGGCGTCCTGCACGGCATCGAGTGCGTCCTCGCGATGGCCGAGCGCGAGTTCGGCCAAGCGGAAGGCGCGGCGCTCGATGCCGGCCAGGAACTGCTCGATGTCCCGGGGCGGCGCGCAGGTCGTGTCATCCACGGCCAGCGTCGCCAGCAGCACCGGGTGATCGGCCATCAGGTCAGTGGCGTCGGTCAAAGCGGGCCTCGCGACGGGCGCCGATCTGGTCGTAGTGGGCATCGATGCGATCACCGCGGCGGTCGAGAGCTTGTGCCCGGCGGTCGCGGCCCAGTGCCTGCTGGTGGTCGGCGCGCAGGTCCAATCGGTGGTCGATGCGGTCGCCCCGTGCATCCCAACGCCGTTCGATGCGGTCGCCGCGGTTGCCATGGGCCGCAGGATGGGCTTGGGCGAGGCTGGCGCCAAGCAGCAAGGGCAGGGCAAACAGGGTCATCAGCTTCATGGTGGGTTTCATCGTGCCGTCTCCGTGGTTGGCTGGCAACGTTCAAAACGCCCCTGCCCGCGAATCGTTGACCACTGGCGCACGGTGTTCAGTCCGCGGTTATGATGAAGCTCGCCTTTACTGGGGAGTGTCGGGCTGATGGATGGGTTTCTTTACCTTTACGTATTCGTGCTCGCAGCTTTCACCGGCTACGAGATCATCGGCCGGGTGCCGGTCATCCTGCACACGCCGCTGATGTCGGGCTCCAACTTCGTGCACGGCATCGTGATGATCGGCGCCATGGTGGTGCTCGGCCATGCCGACGACCTCACCGGCAAAGTGATCGGCTTCCTCGCCGTGCTGATGGGCGCGGGTAATGCCGCCGGCGGCTACGTGGTGACCGAACGCATGCTGGAAATGTTCAAGCCCAGCAACAAGGGAGCGAAGTAATGGAATGGCTCGCCCTGCTGGTCAAGGCCAGCTACTTCGTCGCTGCCCTGCTGTTCATCCTCGGCATCAAGCGCATGGCGTCACCGCTGACCGCCCGCAGCGGCATCCAGTGGGCTGGCGCCGGCATGGTGGTGGCCACGGTCGCCACCTTCCTCCTGCCCGGTCTGCACAACCTCGGCCTGATCGCGCTGGCGGTATCGCTGGGCACGGTGGTCGCATGGGTTTCCGGCAAGCGCGTGGCCATGACCGACATGCCGCAGATGGTCGCGCTGTACAACGGCCTCGGTGGTGGTTCGGCCGCGGCGATTGGTGCAGTCGAGCTGTTGAAGTTTTCCGCCGCAGGCGCCGCACCCTCACGCACTGCACTCGTTTTGGGCGTGATCGGTGCCTTGATCGGTTCCATTTCGCTGACTGGCTCGGTGATTGCCTGGGCCAAGCTCGATGGGCGAATGGACAAGCGCTTCACTTTCCCCGGCCAGCAGATATTCAATGGTTTGATCTTCCTGATCGCCGTCGTGTTGGGCGTGATGATCGTGTTCGGCCTGCAGCAGCCGGTGATCATCGGTTTCTTCATTGCCGCGCTCGCCGTGGGCATCCTGATGACGCTGCCGATCGGCGGCGCCGATATGCCCGTGGTGATTTCGCTGTACAACGCACTGACTGGCCTGGCCGTGGCGTTCGAAGGTTACGTGCTTGGCAATGAAGCGCTGATCATCGCCGGCATGGTGGTCGGCGCCGCCGGCACCATGCTCACGCAGCTGATGGCGAAGGCGATGAACCGCTCGATCGCCAGCGTGCTGTTCGGCAATTTCGGCGCTACTGGCGAAGCTGCGGAAATCAGCGGCGCGCAGAAACCCATCGAGGCCGGCGATGTCGCCGCGATGATGGCCTATGCCGAACGCGTGGTCATCGTTCCCGGTTATGGCCTCGCCGTGGCGCAAGCGCAGCACAAAGTCTGGGAGCTCACGCAGCAGCTGATCAAGCGCGGCGTGAAGGTGAAGTTTGCCATCCATCCCGTCGCCGGCCGAATGCCCGGGCACATGAACGTGCTGCTGGCCGAAGCGGGCGTGCCTTACGATCTGATCGCCGACATGGACGACATCAACCCGGAATTCCCGAACACCGATGTCTCGCTGGTGATCGGCGCCAACGACGTGGTCAACCCGGTGGCGAAAACCGATCCGGCGTCGCCGATTTTCGGCATGCCCATCCTCGATGTGGTCAATTCGAAGAACACCGTGGTGATCAAGCGCGGCAAGGGCACCGGTTTTGCCGGCATCGAGAATGCTCTGTTCTACGCCGACAACACGCGCATGCTGTTTGGTGATGGCGCGGCCGCTGTGAGCCAGTTGGTGTCCGAGCTCAAGGCGATTGACGGCGGGCATTGATATCACCTTGCCGCCCTCGGAGCGATGGCAATCGCGACGAACGACGTTGCGATTTTCCACACGAGTCAAGAGTGGCCAAGCCGCGACCAATCTCACCATGGTCGCGGCTTGCGCAGCTCCTACAGGGTAGGATTTCTACTTCTGCCCTTGCCCCACCAAGCCGCCAGCGGCAGCGACACCAGCAGCCAGGCCAAGTCCCAGCCGTTCTGGTTCATGCGGGTCAGGTCCCAAGCCAGTTGGGTGCCCAGGCGCAGTGCCGAGGCCATCGGCTTCATGCCCATCGCCTGGCCCATCTGCGTGGCCACGACCATCCAGTAGCTGAAGGCGATCGCCGCAAGCGTACCGGCCACGGCCACGGCCATTCGGGCTTTCCCGGCTGGGGCTTGGGTCAGATGCAGCAGCAGGGCCATGTCGGCGGCGGCCACCACAGCCAGCCAGGCGCAGGGCTGGAGCGTCATCAGGGACACCACCGCCCACACCGTGGCCATGCCCAGAACGCCGATTACGATCATGACGGCCGGCCACAGCCATCGAAAAACACGGATATTGGACAAACTCATGTTCCCGTCTGGCACAAAGGCTAAAATAGCCTCGTTTGCATCTTTCCGATAGGAAGCCCGTGTCTTATTCCCGCACCAGTGAGCCAGTGAAGTTCGAGCGCGACTGCGCCGTCGTGTTGGTCCCGCAGGGCGACAACGTCACCCTGCCGGCCGGCAGCATCGGCTACATCACCCAGGCCCTTGGCGGCTCGTTTACCGTATTCGTCGAAGGCAATCTGTTCCGCATGGCCGGCAACGATGCCGATGCCATAGGCAAAGAGCCACCGGCGCCGCTGCACCTGCCCGACGGCGCCGACGACGAGGCGGTCGAGAAACTGGTCTGGCAGCAGTTGCGCACCTGCTTCGATCCGGAAATCCCGGTGAACATCGTCGAACTCGGCCTGGTCTACGACTGCATCATCGAGCCGCTCGCGGCGGGCGAGCGCAAGGTCAATATCCGCATGACGCTGACGGCGCCGGGCTGCGGCATGGGCGACATTCTGGTCGAAGACGTGCGGACCAAGGTCGAGCGGGTGCCAACTGTGTCTGAAGCGGATGTGGACCTGGTGTTCGACCCACCCTGGAACCAGGCCATGATGTCCGATGCGGCCCGGCTTGAGACGGGAATGCTCTGAGCTTGCAGTTCGTGGCCGTCGGACTGTTGCCGCCTGCAGCTCAAGTCATCGTCAAGGAATTGCTGGACAATCTGATCATCAAGCACCAGACCCGGCGCCGGGACTCGGCGCGAACGGTCGCCGTTCATTTGCGCAAGGTCATGTTGACGCGCTGACTTTCTCGATCAAACAGTGTGCTGATTCGAGCC
>Ga0163144_10025958_pt1 | contig 11416 bp, 10 predicted proteins | sample OliLak19BULKMAT1_FD_123175 | JGI IMG/M metagenome (GOLD analysis project Ga0163144, IMG submission 123175) | Freshwater microbial mat bacterial communities from Lake Vanda, McMurdo Dry Valleys, Antarctica - Oligotrophic Lake LV.19.BULKMAT1 | ecosystem: Environmental > Aquatic > Freshwater >... | reverse complement strand
GTTGATGCGGTCGGCGTAATAGAGGTACGACACGCCACTGTTAAAATAAGATGCGATAATGGTATCGATGAACAGATTGATCTGGGCCGCCCCCGCCCCTATCGCCACCGGCGCGATCAGTACCAGGAGTTTGCGCACATCCGGCGTCAGGCGCGGGCGCACCAGTTTGGGCAGTATGCCGCGCTTCATGCAAAAATGCACCAGCCACAGCCATTGCGCAATGCCCGACACCATCACCGCGATGGCCAGCGAGTGCGCGCCGGTAGGTGTAATATCGTCAATAAAATACGGGATGATGATCAGGCACAGATTCATGATCACGGGTGTGGCGGCCACCGCAGCGAATTTATCGCTGCTATTGAGCACACCGCCCAAGAGCGACACCAGCGAGATGAAAATAATATAGGGCATGGTGATGCGTGTCAGCGCCACGGTGAGTTCGAACTTCGCCGGATTATCGGCAAAACCGGGCGCCAGCACATACATCAGCTGCGGCATGAAGATGATAAACAGCAACGTAACGATCAGCAATATCATCAGCAGGAACGACATCGCCTCGCTGGAAAAGCGGCGCGCTTTTTCCGCGCCGTCCACCGCCAGCATGCCGGAAAACATCGGCACAAACGCGGAGTTGAACGCGCCTTCGGCAAACAGCCTGCGCAGGTAATTGGGCAGTTTGAACGCTACGAAAAACGCATCCGACATGTAATTCGCGCCGAGACCGGCGGCGATGGTGACGTCGCGCACATAGCCCAGCACGCGCGAAAGCATCGTGTAGCCGCCGATGGTAGCTGTGGATTTAACAAGAGACATGCGTCGTTACTATCATTTGCTAAGTAAAATGTCTCTGGCTTGATTGATTTTCGCCGCCAGATAATCGGTGCCGCCGACATCGGGATGGTTTTTCTGGATCAGGCGGCGATGCGCCTGCATAATTTCGTCCTCGCTGGCATTCGGACTCACCCCGAGTATCAGCGCTGCTTCTGCGTGCGTCAGCGGGCCGGAGGTACCGCGGCTCGTTGCCTGCTTTGCCTCCATCTGCTGCAAATGTTTCAGCAGTACCGGCATGGCGGCCAGCAATGTTGCCAGCGGTGTTTTGGTGGCGCGCGCCGTCAGTATGGCAAGCCCCAGAATACCTCCCGCCTTAATCCAGTCCTGTGCCCGCCCCATCACCCCGTCCTTTACGAGAATTACCTTTTACAGGCAGGATGTTACTACAGTCCTTGCCATTTGCCACCATAGATAATTACATTAACCTATTAACGTAATGGTAATCGTTACAAGGCATTGGTTATAGGCTGACAATAATCGCTGAGGTCGTAATGCGCCACGAAGAAACCGGACATAGTTGCTGCGCCCATCATCCTGCGCCTGACACCGTTCCTGCCGCTGCGCCGCAGGCGGGAGCTATCTATACCTGCCCGATGCATCCGCAAATACGCGAGACCCGGCCGGGCAGTTGTCCTTTGTGCGGCATGGCACTCGAACCCGAAACCATCACACTGACGGAGACTGCCGACCCGGAACTACGCGATATGCTGAAGCGCCTGATTGTATCGGCGCTGCTGTCCTTGCCCTTGCTGGTTATGACCATGGGCGGACATTTTATAGACACCCCTCATGAATGGATGAACAGTGAAACCCTGCTGTGGGTACAATGCCTGCTGGCCACGCCGGTAGTGGTGTGGGGCGGCATGCCGTTTTTCCAGCGCGCCTATGCGTCGGTGCAGAACCGCAGCCTCAATATGTTTACGCTGATCGCGCTTGGCACCGGCGTTGCGTATCTGTACAGCCTCGCCGTCCTGCTGATGCCGGATTTTTTTGCGCAGTGGGTCACGGAGAATGATTCGGTGGCGGTGTATTTTGAAGCCGCCGCCGTCATTACGACGCTCGTGCTGCTCGGGCAGGTGCTGGAACTGAAAGCACGCGCGCAGGCAAGCCGGTCGATGCGCCTGTTGCTCGACCTTGCGCCTAAAACCGCGCGCATCGTCGATATAAAAGGCAATGAAACCGATATTCCGCTGGCCGATGTCACGGTGGGTGATGTGCTGCGCGTCCGGCCCGGTGAAAAAATACCCGTCGACGGCAGCGTCATTGAAGGTGATAGCAGCGTCGATCAATCGATGATTACCGGCGAATCCCTGCCGGTGGAAAAACATAGCGGCGATCAGGTAACCGGCGCTACCGTCAATGGTAGCGGCAGTTTTCTGATGCGCGCCGAGCGCGTCGGCAATGCCACGTTGCTCGCGCAGATTATCGAGATGGTCTCGAAGGCGCAGCGCACGCGCGCGCCCATACAGCGGCTGGCCGATACGGTATCGGGCTATTTCGTACCCGCCGTCATTCTAATTGCCCTGTTGACCGCCACCTTGTGGTGGATGTTCGGGCCGGAGCCGAAAATTGCCTATGCCCTGATCAACAGCGTAGCGGTGCTGATTATCGCCTGCCCCTGCGCGCTCGGGCTTGCTACGCCCATGTCGGTGATGATGAGCACGGGCCGCGCCGCGCGCGCCGGTGTGCTGATACGCGACGCCGCCGCGCTGGAAGCGCTGGAGAAAGTCGACACACTGGTCATTGATAAAACCGGCACGCTGACCGAAGGAAAACCCAAACTGCTCGCCGTGATGCCTTCGGAAGGCTACACCGAAACCAACCTGCTGCGCATGGCGGCAAGTCTTGAGCGCGGCAGCGAACATCCGCTGGCGGCGGCGATTATCAAGGGCGCCGAGGAGCACGGCATCGGGTTTCTGGAAGTACACGCCTTCAAAGCCATTCACGGCAAAGGCATCACCGGCATCATGGATGGACGTTCCGTCGGCCTTGGCAATGCGGCGCTGATGCAATCGCTCGGCGTCTCCGTCCTGAAAACCAAAGCCGAGCCCTACCGTTCGCAGGGGCAGATCGTGATGTTCATTTCGGTGGACGGCCACGCCGCCGGACTCTTCACCATCGCCGACCCGATCAAAGACACGGCAGCCGAAGCGCTGCGCCTGCTCAAGGAAACGGGGTTGCGCATCGTCATGCTGACCGGCGATAATAAATCGACAGCCGTGTCGGTCGGGCGCAAGCTCGGCATCGACAAAATCGAAGCCGAGATGCTGCCGGAACGCAAGGGTGAATTCATCCGCCAATTGCAGGAAAAAGGCCACAAAGTGGCCATGGCCGGGGACGGCGTTAATGACGCACCGGCGCTGGCGCTGGCCGATGTCGGTATCGCCATGGGTACGGGCACCGATGTGGCGATGGAAAGTGCGGGCATCACGCTGGTCAAAGGCGATCTGATGGGCATCGTGCGCGCCCGCCGGTTAAGCGTCGCCACCATGCGCAATATCCGCCAGAACCTGTTCTTCGCGTTTATCTATAATGCGCTCGGCGTGCCGCTGGCCGCCGGGATTCTTTATCCGTTCTTCGGGTTGCTCTTAAGTCCCATCGTCGCCAGCGCCGCCATGGCGTTCAGCTCGGTATCGGTGATTGCCAATTCGCTGCGCATACGCAACGTCGAATTGTAATCACTCCTCTTCTTCCTCGTCGCCCTTACGCATTGGTTGCCATACGCGACGGCCCTTACCATTTTCGCGCGTATACGCCATGCGAACATCATTCTCGTCAAACCACACTACATGCGCGCCGCTTGCTTCGAGTTCGGCGCGGCCAATGGGCTGCGCGGCACCGGCGCAATCCTCCTCGTCCAGGTACCACCATGCCACCACCATATCGGCAGGGCCTTTACATGCTTTTGCCACCATGCCGGGCTCTTTGGGTTTCTTGACCAGCATGAGGGTATGGCCGTTACGTTTGTAGCTACACAGTGTTTTATCGCATTCCACGCCGGATGTTTTAGTCAGGGTCTTGAGCGGCACCAGCTCCTCCTGCCCTTCCGAGCGTAGCCAGTTCTGCACGGTAAAGGAACGGTCCGTTCCCTTAAGCGCCGCGTAGCGGCCATCTTCTAAACGCACCATCACCTGCCTTGCATCATCGCCGATAAATACATCCACCGGCACATGTACCGCAATCGTACTCAACCCACCGACGACCAGCACGATACCGAGCAACCTTTTCCGGCCCAGCGTCAGGCATACCCAGAGCACCCCGAAGGCAGCGCATAACAATCCGCTATCGGTCGGCGATGGGAAGCGCAGCGAGGCGTAAGGCAAACCCGTCACCCAGCGCGACATACCGATCATGAGGTCAGTCCCGAATTCCAGCGGCGCGTAGCCGATGAATTGTAGCCCAAACGGCATCAGCAACAGCGCAATCACCATGCCGGGCATGATGATAAAGGTGGCCAGCGGTATCACCACCATGTTGGCGATCAGCCCAAGCAGCGCGAAGCGGTTGAAATGGTACAGCACGAACGGCGCAGTGGCGAGCGTCGCCGCCAGCGACGTCAGCGCAATGGCATAGACATGGCAGACGACCCGCCACCACCAGGACGCACCCGCCGGATAGAGTTTTGCGCCGTAGCGTTCATACAGCGCCACAATGGCAAGGGTGGCGGCAAAGGACATCTGGAAGCTGGCGCCGAACATCGCTTCCGGGAAAATCAGCAGCAGCATCGCCGCCGTCAAAGCAAGCGTGCGTAGCGTCACGCCGCGCCGGTCGAGCAACATGGCGGTAAACAGGAAGGATACCATGATAAAAGCGCGCTGCGCCGGAATGGGGCTCCCGGCAAGAATGAGATAGATACCGGCACCCATCATCGCACACACCGCCGCCGCTTTTTTCACGGAGAAGCGCAAAGCAAATGTCGGCCACAACGTGAGCAGTAGTCGCACGCTATAGAAAATAATGCCGGTGGCGATACTTAAATGCAGTCCCGAGATGGAGAGTATGTGCGCAAGGCCGGAATCGCGCAGCGTTTCTTTCACCTCTTCAGGAATAGGCCCCATTTCGCCGATGGTCATGGCAGCGGCGACCGTGCCCGAAGCTGTACTCATATGCGTGCGCATGTCTTCGCCGATGCTGTGGCGCAGATTGCCAAACCATGCCTGCCATCCGGTTTGCTGCGCCGTTTCAACCAGTTCGGCCTTGCGCATGGCAAAGCCGTTAGCGCCGATGCCCTGAAAATAAAAATGCCGCGCGAAGTCGTAGGCGCCGGGCATGGTCGGAAGTGACAAAGGATAGAGGCTGGCATGGAAGCGGATGCGGTCGCCGACGCGAAGATCGGGGTTCTCGCCGCGGAAACTGATGCGCACGCGGCGTGGTGTTTTCTCGGGCGGCAGATCTTCGATAATCAGGCGCGAAATAACAAGTTTTTCCTTTTTTTCCACCGGCACGATCTCGTCGATCGTGCCCTCCACCAGCCGGTAGCGCAGTTCTTCGGTCAGCAAGGGTGTGGCCACACTTTCGGCACGAAACTGCGCAGCAGTAAAACCAAGTGCGATCAGAAAAAACGGCAATACCAGCACACGCATAGGCCTACGGCGCAGCAGCGCAAGCAAGGTAGCGGTAACGGCAAGCGCCACAGCGCCAACATAGAGAGGCGGCTCCGAGCTCCATGTGAAATACGCACCGATACCCAGCATCAGCACCACCGGCAGCCAGAGCACAAGGCGCGGGCGCTGGGCACTGAGTGCCCGCGTTATTCTGGCAAGGATGCGGGCGTCAGCGCCCTGCATCGGAAGGGGCTTCCGGTTTCCACGCCGTCATGGTCACGATTTCAAACGTGGCGGTCATGCGCGCATCAGCGTCGCTGAAATGCTTCTGGTAATACTCGAGCGCGGAAAACAGCACGGGCCTGCGGGTAAAACCCTTCATGCTGGTAAGCAGCGCGTTGGATTCGCCCATGCCGCGCATATCTTGCAATAATTTCAGCGGGTTATCATAGGAAATGGTGAGGATTTCGCTGTCGGTCACCGGCATTTCAAACCCGGCGCGTTGCAGCAGGCTTCCGGCATCGCGCACATCGACAAAGGGAGAAATGCGCGGCGACATGCCGCCGCTGATATGCAGTTCTGCCTGTTCGAGCGACTGGCGCAATTCCTTGAGCGTCTCACCGCCGGGCAGCATGGCGAGGAACAATCCACCGGGCTTTACAACACGGTTTATCTGCGCCAGCGCGCCGGGTAAGTCATTGACCCAGTGCAGAGAACCTACGCTTACCACCAAATCGAAACTATGGGCGGCGAAGGGTAAAAACTCCTCATCGGCAACGACGCGCAGACCGGGTGCCGCAGCAATCATCTCTTCGGAAAGATCGGCCTGCACCAGCAGTTCGATGCCGCTTTCTTCCGGCAGGTAATCGGCGAGCAATCCGTTATGGGCGCCGAGATCGAGCACGCTTGGGAAGGTGCGTTTAATATCGGGCAGCCGGTCGGCCATGCGCGAGGACATTTCGCGCAGCAGGAAATCATTGGCGGCAAAATACTCCGCCGCGCGGTTGCGATGCCGCTTCACACGTTGCCGGTCAAAGAGAGCGTAAGGCTGGGACATAGCGAACAAATCAGAGGGTTAGATTGCGGGGAATATAGAACGATTTGAATGATAGTACATCGTCTTTTGTTTTTGTATGATGGATGCATGCTGAACCCGGTTCTGAACTTCCTGTTCCCGCCCCAATGCCTCGCCTGCAGCGAGAGCGTGCCCGCGCACGGCACGCTGTGCCTCGGCTGCTGGCAGAAGGTGCGTTTCATCACCGATCCTTACTGCGCATGCTGCGGCAATCCCTTTGATTTTACGCTGGGAAAAGAAGCATTATGCGGGGAATGTTTGCGCGAAAGGCCGCCTTATGCGCGGGCGCGGGCGGTGTTTCGTTATGACGAACATAGCCGGGCGCTGGTGACCAAACTCAAATATGCCGATCAGGCGCAGCTGGCCGCCGTCTATGGCACATGGCTGAATAATTTCGGCAAGGAGGTGGTGAACGCCAGTGACGTCATTGTGCCGGTGCCGCTGCATTACTGGCGCTTTGTCGGCAGGCGCTATAACCAGTCGGCGTTGCTTGCTTACGCGCTGAAAAAACACAGTAAATTGCCCGTGATTCCCGATGCGCTCAAGCGCACCCGCGCCACCACGCCGCAGCCGGGCCTCACCCGCAAGCAGCGGCATGACAATGTGCGCGGCGCCTTTGCCATCCACCCGCGCCACACCACCGGTATCAGGGGCAAAACCGTGCTGCTGGTCGATGATGTGATGACCACTTCGGCTACCCTTTCGGAATGCACCAAGACCCTTCTGGACGGTGGTGCCATGCACGTCAATGTGCTCACGTTAGCCCGAAAAACTGACTAAAAGGGGCGTTTTTTGGCGATTAAATATTGAAATATTTCGCCTGTGGATGGTGCACGACAATGGCGCTGGTGGACTGTTCCGGGTGTAGTTGGAACTCTTCCGACAGCTCGACGCCGATGCGCTCCGCACCGAGCAATTCTAATAATAGTTTCTGGTCTTCGAGGCGCGGGCAAGCGGGGTAGCCGAACGAATAGCGCGAACCGCGATAGCCCTGTTTCAGCAACTGCTTCATGTCGCGCTCGTCCTCATGGCCGAAGCCGAGTTCGCTGCGGATGCGCTTATGGATATATTCGGCCAGCGCTTCGGCGATTTCTACGCCAAGACCGTGCAGATAGAGATAATCCTGATAGCGGTTGGCGGCAAACCAGTCGCGCGCGACATCGGCCACTTTCTGACCGGCGGTGACGACCTGCAAGCCGATGACATCCATTTCGCCGCTGTCGATATCGCGGAAGAAATCGGCGACGCAGATGCCGCCATCCTTGTCCTGACGCGGCAGCGCAAAGAGTCCTACTTCTTTTTTCCCCGATTCATCAAACAGCAAAAGATCGTTGCCCTTTGAGGCGCATTTGAAATAGCCATATGCCGCTTTGGGCTGGAGAATGGTGGTTTGTTCGCATTCAATCAGCAGCCGTTTCAGGATGGGCTTCACATCGGTTTCCACCCATTTCCAGTACTCCTCAAGCGACTTGCCCGCTTTTTTGAAACCCCAGTGGAAGGTGAACAGCATCTGCTCGTTAAGATACGGGATCAGCGCCTTGACCGGCACGTTGTCAATAATGCGCGGGCCCCAGAAGGGCGGCACCGGCACGCTGACCTGCTTGGCCAGTTCCTGCCGCTTGAGCTTGATGGCTTCGACTTCCATCGGGCGCAGTTCCTTCCCGATCAGCTCCTGCCCGGCCACTTCGTTCTGCGACCAGCGCTGCTTGGCTTTGGCGTTGGAGGGGCGGTTATGTTTGCGTTTTTTGACTTCTTCGAGATAGGTGTCGAACTGTCCCGCCGCCAGCTTGTTCATGAGGTCTAACCCGTCGAACGCATCCTGCGCATAGGCGACCCGACCCGAACCATAGGCCTCGACGCAATCCTCCTCGACATAGGCGCGCGTCAGCGCCGCGCCGCCGAGCAGCACCGGCACGTCATAGCCGAGCGAAGTCAGCTCAAGAAGATTTTCCCGCATCACCACCGTGGATTTTACCAGCAGGCCGGAGAGCCCAACAGCATCGGGCTTATATTCGGCAATAGCGGTAATGATATTGGAAATCGGCTGCTTGATGCCGAGATTGAACACCTTGTAGCCGTTATTGGTGAGGATGATATCGACCAGATTCTTGCCGATGTCATGCACATCCCCCTTGACGGTGGCCAGCACGATCTTGCCTTTTTCCTGCCCGTCGATTTTTTCCATGAACTGCTCGAGATAGGCGACGGATTTTTTCATCGTCTCCGCCGATTGCAGTACGAAAGGCAACTGCATCTTCCCGGCGCCGAACAATTCGCCCACCACCTTCATCCCGGACAGCAATATGTCATTGATGATGACCAGCGGCGTGTGGGTTTTCATCGCTTCGGCAAGGTCTTCTTCCAGCCCCTTCTTGTCGCCGTCGACAATGCGTTCTTTTAGTACGCCTTCGATCGTATCGGCGCGTTGTTTTTTGGCCGACGCTTCGCCTTTGCGCCCCTCGAACAGCGCAATGAAATATTGCAGCGGATCGTACGGATCGTCGGACGTACCTAGCGGTTTGGGCGGGATATAGGGCGTATCGGACATTGACTATAGTAAAAAGATAAGGATTATCGTGGTTTTCCCGCTTTGAATATCAATTTCAGCCGCTAAATACAATGATAAGTTGCACGCCCGCCAGTTATTACCAGTTGCAACGCGGCGCGGTTTTTATTAGAGATACCCCTCTTTAAACATAGGAAAATCCGATGGCTGATCCCATTCATACCGGCGAAACGTCGCTTCTGACCCTTGAGGTGCGTAAAAGAAACCTCGATCAGGTTGAGGTGAAGATTCAGGCCAAGGTCAATAATGGCGAGGTGTTTCCTTTGTTTACGCTGGAGCATGGACATCAGCTTACGGGTCTTACGGACGCGTTAAATGATTCATTTGGCCTCGAAAATTGCAGAACCGAGTCCAAACTGGACCACAGACTCGTCACCGTCACCCGCCCCCGCTCGCTGCATCAGGCGGGATTCCCCGCCGCCGTCGTAATGGCGGTGCAATCTGTTGAAAGCAATCCCGCTATCGCCGAAGGCGTATCGCAATTCCAGATGATCGACGACCCGGAACATATTGCCAAACTGGTGGATGGCGCCATGCAGCACAGTAACCAGCATAGGCAGGTTAGACACATTCTCGCGGATGACTCCTTAAGCCATGAGCAGCGCCGTGAGGCACTCGATATGCTGCATCTGATGCGCGATAAGAAAAAGCGCGGGCTGGAATAGATCCTAGCTCTGCGGGTAGTTTTTTTCTTTCCACTCGCGCCAGCCGCCAGCCATGGACAGTGCCTGTGTGTAGCCCATTTTCTGCAGCGATTCGGCGGCCAGCGCCGAGCGGTAGCCGCCGCCGCAATAGAGCACGAGCTTTGCCGCTTTGTCCGGCACGGTGTTTTCAATATCGCGCTCGATGATACCACGGCCTAAATGGATGGCGCCGGGAATGCGGCTTGCATCCCATTCACAGTCTTCACGCACATCGACCAGCAGGAAATTCTCCAGCCGGTCGAGCATAGCTTTCACTTCGCCCGTGCCGATTTCGCGCACGCGCGGCATAATTTCCTCGACCAGTTTCAGAAATTCGGGGGCGTGTTTCATGCGGCTTCCACCCTATCGCGAATGCGGATGATATCGTCTTCTTCAAGATACTCGCCGGTCTGGATTTCAATCACCACCAGCGGTGTGTCGCCGGGATTGGCAAGCTGGTGAATCACGCCTTTTTCCACCACTACGGGCTGCGCGCCGCGTGGCACGGTAAAGCGCTCGGTATCGAGCTGCACCTGCGCATCGGCACCGGCGATATACCAGAATTCGCTGCGATGGTTATGGTATTGCAGCGAGATGGACTGGCGGGGAGCCACCATTACTTTTTTGACTTTATAGCCCTTGCCTTCATCGAGCGTCACATACTGGCCCCACGAGCGCGATACCCAGGCGCGGCGGGCAATATCCGACGAACTTTCGGCCTTGTCGCCGCCGACCCGCCACAGCATGTCGATGCCGAGATCCAGGCACAGCGCCACTTCCGGGGTATTGTCCGATTTGCGGTCGCCGCCATTGGCAAAAGAGCGGGGCTTCAGGCGGCGCAGCGCCTCACACACCGTGTTGTCGGCATCATCGACGACGGCCACCGCGGCCACGCAGCGCAGCTCGGAGATAATGGCGGCGCGCTGATCCCACGGCATGAACACAAAGCCCTTCTTGCGCAGTAACCATGCGTCGGAATTGAGGATGACGGTCAGCGGGCCGTGCGCAGCAGCGGCGTGGAACATTTCCAGATGCCCGGTATGCAGCGGGTCGAATCCGCCCGATACGCAAATCATGTCGTTCATAGAGGCCCACTATTTTTTGCTGTGTGCGGATATAGCCTATTTATCCGGTGGCTACAAGACCGCCCTGAGTCGCTCCACCAGCTCGGCGTCAGCCTCGATCATCGGAACGTCATGCATGTCGGGGGGATGTTTCCAGATAATAGCGGTGTGTTCCTTCGGGTGCGGCTCGCCCTGCCAGTGGCGGCACAGATAGACCGGCATCAGCAGGTGGAACCCGAACTCGGCCACATAGTCATGCGACAGGAACCAGAAGGGCTCGAGCATTTTGGTATCGACAGCAATGCCAAGTTCTTCGTGCAGTTCACGGCATAGAGCGTGCTCCGGCGTTTCGCCGTCTTCCACCTTACCGCCGGGGAATTCCCATTTACCGGCCAGCCTCTTTCCCGGCGGGCGCTGCGCCAGCAATACCGCCCCTTCCGAATTGACCAAAGCCGCCGCTACTACGAGTAAGATCTTCATTCTTAATGATTAATTTTTATTAATATTTACAGGGTATACTTATAGACGAAACGCTAGATAGTGTAGTCACGAGATATTCGCCCAGAGAACGAGGCATCGAATTTGGACGGCGGCGAGGAATGATGCAGTATTTTTGGCATAGCGTGTGGCAATGCCCCGCCAGCGCTTGAGAT
>Ga0163144_10025957_pt1 | contig 11416 bp, 7 predicted proteins | sample OliLak19BULKMAT1_FD_123175 | JGI IMG/M metagenome (GOLD analysis project Ga0163144, IMG submission 123175) | Freshwater microbial mat bacterial communities from Lake Vanda, McMurdo Dry Valleys, Antarctica - Oligotrophic Lake LV.19.BULKMAT1 | ecosystem: Environmental > Aquatic > Freshwater > Lake... | reverse complement strand
TTGCTGTGTACTTTTCGGGTAAAACAAAACCAATAATATAATTATCATCGTTTAATGCCCTTGTCTCAAACCTAAATTCGTCAAGGCTGGTTTTGAGCCTCCTTAATTTATCAACAGCGGTATTTCTTACTGTTATGAATTCTTGAAGCCGCGGTTCTACTTCGTGTGCCTGCAGACTTAGTAACTCGTTTAATTTTTCGTAGCTTTTCGGGCCGAAATAGTCAACGATTTCTAGTTTTTCTAATACTTCAAAGTTACTTTTCGGATATTCCGATACTTTCGAGCTTAGTACTGCAGCTTCAATTTTTTGTTTTTCTGTATCAATAGAAGTAACATCTTTTTGGCTATAATAAGTTAGTATATTCTGAAAGGTAGGCTGTAACTTGAAGCTCGCCTCTTCGTTGAGTAAATCATCCACAACCTTTAATAGTTTTCCCGTATCCATACCTATACTTTACTCTTAACATCTGGAATAAAAAAGCATAAGGGAGTATGTTCTGATTGTACTTCGAAGATTCGACTTAATCGTCATAATGTGAAGACGATAGGCTTTCATATATATCATCTTCTAGAATTGTAAATATTTTTGTGCTACCACTAATACGCCCAAAAAGGTCAAAGTTGATAAGTCGAAAATTATCCAGTGCTAGCGCGTCACTATCACTTATATTGTCTCGTGGCGTGAAGACGTTAATATGTTTGATATCTGGAGATGATGCTATTTTGAACAATGGCGACTCTTGGCTTAACGCATAGCTGTTTGCCTTTTCGGAATCGTGATTTAGGAGTATCGCATAAGTCCATAATTTCCTAGTGACATTTGCACTATCCATAGTGTGCATTATTAAACTATCAATCAGATTATTTTTTATTGAGCCATCTTCTATCTCGCTAAATAGGAAGTCCAGTAGTAAGTAAACATACCCGGAAGTCGCCATACCTAGGTCTACTGCGTCCATAATTGATACGAACATTACATCTACCCATTCAACTAAATCATCAGAAATTACTATCACTCCACTGGTAACATTGCGAAGGGTGTCAGTAACTTTCTTGATACCTTCGTCAAAATCATCTTTGCCAAGTGGTTTCAATGAGGATCTTTTTAGCATTTGTAAGTATTCATAAAATTGTGCTCCAGAAAATTTAACTGTAGTTTCGCTAAGGCCAATAGGCAACACGACATCATCCGTGGATTTCTTAATCAAGGATGATGAGTACTCATCGGTGGTTACTATCTTTGTCTTTGGTTGATTGAGCGTTAGACCAAAGTTGATCGATAGACTAACGGCAAGCTTGTCAAGAATAACTCGAGCATCTTTTTTGTTTTTACAGATGAACCGGTAATCATCTTTATACCTAAAAGCTTCGATGTTCAACTCTTTTAGTGTAGGGGTCAATAGCTCATCTACATCTTTCAAAATAAGCTCAGCGGCCAAATCGCTAATTACATTACCGACGGGTATGCCGTTCGTCTGTCCATCCTGAGCATTTTGAAATAGTTTATCTAACCTATTTCCAAGTAAAGTAAAGTCGCGTGCACTATTCTTGGCTTCGTCTCTTCCGTGGATAGCCCAAGAAATTGAATGCGTATATATAGACCCATAAAAATTGTATATATCTGCTATAGCCACAGTGCCATAACTAAGAAAGTATTTGGCAGGATCTATCCTACTGAAATGCTTCCAGGCCTCATTGCTTACTTCATAACCTAATAGCGATGGAATCGTATAGACTCTAACATTAGTGCCCCTCAGGAGCCTTTCCTTAATTACTTGAAGATTGGTCATTATTTCACTTACTAGATGTAGGTATATAAATGGATGCAGCAAAGAGAATTTACGTAGACCTTTATCGGGTTTTTCGATGAGTATGTCTATAGAAGATGTTCTTGGTATTTGCTTGCTCCAATCAAGAGGTGTCAATGTAATATTTACTAGCGACTGTGGATTTATGTATCCGGGTAATATATCTATTTCAGTAAAGTAACCACGCGCTAGTAAAAAGGGCTCAATCTGTTCCCTGGTTACGCCTGTAAAAATGTTGTTTCTAGTTTCGAGATATGTCATCTACTAACAACCATAATGCCAAAGTCTATTTTGCGCATTCTAATATCTGATTAAGGTCCTTTGTGGAACGTAATCCAAGTGTTGCCGGTGCATTTAATGTAGACTTACCACTTATTGCGCTCATCACATTTCTTAATTGATTTACAAATGGGCTAACGACTTCAAAGTCTAGCAGCTCACCGTTTACTTCAATTACTCCAGCACCATCTCTTCCCATCGTATTTTTCGTAACTATAGTGCCGCTAGTACCGTAAAGCTCTAAGCTATTGAATGGACCAAAAAGAACAGAGCTGGTCACGTCAATCGTTACGCCGTTCTTAAGCTGTGCTGTAACCAGGGCCGTTTCGTCATGGCTACCCTTATATACTGAATTAGTTAGTATAGCCTCTGACTTAACAAAGTCTTCTAGATCTTCGGCATACCAACGCGCTAAGTCAATGCAGTGCGACCCTACGCCACTCAAGCTCCACCACTTTGTCATTTCACCATGCGCACGCCAATCTGTATCATCTCCTGCTGGCCATGCCCAGACTGCACGTACATGTCGGATCTCACCGATCTTTCCTGATTCGATGAGTGATTTTATAATTCTGTGACCATTATGATGATGTAAATGGAATCCAATGGACAGAACGAGGTCGTTTTGTTCTGCTATTCTAATCAGCTCTTCTGACTCGTGCACCTCTAACGTCATTGGTTTTTCTAGTAGCACGTGCTTGCCAGCGCTAAGACACGCTTTTGCTTGTTCATAATGCAGTCCATCTGGCGATGTTATGATAACGAGCTCAACATTCCTCGCTGATAAAAAATCCCCTAAATTATCGTATATTTTGGCATCAAAGCCGTATCCATCTGCGAATTTTTGTGCACTTTGCTTATCCCTTGAAACAATAGCCATAAGGTTCGCCTCCTTTATAGCTTTAATCGCTGGGGCGTGCCCCGTGTTTGCGATATTGCCCGTGCCTATAATGCCTATATTCATTTTCTAATAACCTCAGCAAGTATAGTGGCAAGTGATTTATGAGAATCGGCCGAAAGGTGCAGTCCATCTGCACCGGCATGGGCGTAGTCCTGCGCATCTAAGAACTCAACACCTCGTGCTTCACACATATTTTGTATAGGTTCTGAAAGCAATTGCGACACCCTGCCACAATCACTGTCGTATGCATGACCGTAAACTTTCATAAACTCTGGGTTCGCCGAATCTATGTGTACAGGGGAGAGCATAGTTATACTCGGTCGTTCATCATTATTGTTATCAAACACGGCGTGTATATCGTCGATAAGTTCGGATAGACCAATGACTATTGAATCAGGAGTTGAGGTAAACTGATTCTTTAAGTCATTAGTACCTAGCATAATGATCACTATACTTATAGGAACGTGAGACTCTAAACATGGCGTTAAATAAGTGCGGCCGTTCTTCCCGATTTTAGTAGCATCATCTTGATTGACAGTTCGACCGCCAAGCCCTTCTTCAATAATATCGTAACGATCTCCGAGTAATATCTGCAGAGACCCCGGCCAACGTACGTCAATTTTATGACGTTTAAGAAGTATAGGATCGCGTGCCCATGTATTTGAGTCTCCGTAGCACAAAACTCTGATTCTTTTTGAGTCTACAATCATACGTTTATTATCCCATAGATTGGACCTGTTTGTAACATTTCATCAGAGGGTTATGTTTTCCACTAGAGTAGCAGTTATAGAGACTTCGTCTACATCCAGAAAATTGTCTTCCAAATATCTCCTAATATACCGCTCTGCTTTCTTCCGCAACTTCTCGTTTAGTACTATAAGTATCACTGTAGGATAGGTGCTACCCTCCCACCCGTATTCCTGATAATGAGCAACATACTGCTGGACACGTTTTTTAATATAGAAAAAGAGTGGATCGGTGAGGATTTCCATAAACCAATCCGTATTTTCATACTCGGTGCTATCTACATATAGGCTAGGCAGTGGCCTTGGGCAGTCTTCACGTTTGCGTAACTCTGATGCGGTGAATATAGACACAGTGCTACCGTATTGCTCATTTAGCTTTTGGTACATGCCAAAGATGAGCAGGCACTTCTGCACGAACTGATCTGTGCAGGTACGGTCTTTATACATGGGCTTGAATAGCTCCTCTGGCCAGTTTTCAGACATATATTCACGTATGAAGCGCATGCCTTCAAGATCTAAGCAGTATTCTGCATAACGTCCGCTCATACGGTATTCGGTACTGTATCTACGGGTAATATATCCACGCTTAAGTAACGTCCCTAGACTACGCTGTACTGCTGACCTATTAACCCCCACATGGTTAGCTAATAACTGTACTGTCACAAACCTGAATTTGAATATGAGCTTTAAGTATCTGACTTGTTGTTTAGTTAGTTTACGTTTAGTAGTTGAGGATGAGTACACGGGAATATTTTTACTTTCTCCCACGCCTGCTTCTACTATTTTCTCTGTATATAGTATATATAGAGAAAGAGAATTTAAAAGTAGACTTTAAGAAGTAAATAAGATAAAAGATGTCACTACCGATGGATGTACTTACTTGTGTGGAAAAGTAGTCAACAAAGTGCTTGTACTATTCATATTTAGACTATATACTATTCTATATAAGAATAGTCATAAATGAGGGTTTATCTATGACAAGTCCAGAACCAGCGACAGCAGAAACTATCGAACTTAGTGATGAGCAACGACTAGATCTGCTCGTACATGTGGTATTGGATATAGTGGAAGAAGAGCTGGAGGCAGGTCATGCAGGCTGAACCTCAGAACGCAGTTGCGGCTATACGTGTATCTACTACTAAACAGGGTACTGACGGTGACTCGCCCGATGCCCAAAAAGAACAAATTGAACGCTTTGCACAGAACAAAGGTATAGTAATAAAAAAGTTCTTTGTATTTTTAGAATCTGCTAGCAAAGAACAACAGCCTATGCAAGAAGCAATTGACTACTGCAAAAATCCTAAAAACAAAATAGATCTATTTATCATAAAATCCATTGATAGGTTTACGCGCGGTGGATCGCTAAGCTATGACCTGCTAAAGAACCAGTTAGAAGCTAGTAAGGTGCGTTTAGTAGATATTTACGGCGTGATTAGCTCGGAGTCAGTAAATACGCTTGATCACCTTGGTTTTGAGTATAAATGGAGCCGATACTCCCCAAGCAAGAAATCGGAGATGCTAGAGGCAGAACGGTCTAAGGACGAGTTACGAGACATCATGAGCCGTATGATAGGTGCAGAAATACGCTATACCCAACTTGGGTACTGGATGCGTCAATCGCCCTATGGTTACGTCAGTGAAAAGATTGAGACCCGCAACGGTAAGCGCTGTATATTACGCCCACACCCCGAAGAAGCTACCTTTGTAAGAAAGATGTATGAGTTACGAGCCCGTGGCATACTAACGGATAAGCAGATTACGGCCGAGCTTAACAATCAAGGCTTCAAGACACGCATCCGCTACAAACGTGACAGAAACGACAATAACAAAGTCATATCCCAAACTGGTGGACAACCGCTAACCGAAAAAGCTATGCAAAAAATGCTCCGTAACCCAATTTATGCCGGTGTAAACGAAGAGAAATGGACAAGCGGCAAGCCTGTTAAGTGTGTATTCGACGGTATTGTAGATATTGAGCTGTTTAATAATGCTAACGAAGGCAAAGTTACCATCACAGAAGATAGTGACGGCAAACTAGCCATCATCAAGGGTACGCCAGTAAGTTATTTAGTAAATAAAGGCGTTCGCAATTCTGAATTTGCATTTCGCAAGTACGTATTGTGCCCTGACTGCCGTAAACCGCTACTAGGTAGTTCGTCACGTGGTAAGGCTGGCAAATACTACCCAGCCTATCACTGCAGTAACTATGGGCATTACTTCCGTATACCCAAAGCTCAGTTTGAAGAAACCGTAGCAGGCTTCATGAGTACACTAGTATTCCCGAAGGACACTGTAGATAAAGTTATGGATGCAATTGAGGCTGAATGGATACGAAGGCAAGAAGACGGCGAAATAGTCGCCAGACGGCTTGAGGAGCGCATCCAGACCTTGCGCAGTGAGGCACAGCTCACTATTACCAAAATTAAATTTTTAAGCTCAGAGACGGCAATTAAATATATGGAGGAGGACTTATTAAAGATAGAGCGCCAAATAGAGCAGTTGATTAACGAGAAAGCTATTAAAATGACGGAGGAAAAGCCAGATATGAAGAGTATTTTACAAAGGGTTAAAAACCTGCTGGATCACCCCATAGAACTCTACGATAAACAGATTGATCCGATCAAAAAAGCTCAGTTTTTCAGACTGTTCTTCAAAGACCTACCAACATACGCAGATTTACAGAATCGAACACCACAAAAAGGTGTACTCCACCCCTTATTAGACATAATAAAAGACCCATCCAAATTGGATGAGTCGCTTATGGTGATCCCAAGGAGAATCGAACTCCTATTGCCGGGATGAAAACCCGATTTCCTAACCGTTAGAAGATGGGACCATGAATTGTAACTAGCATATTGTACTATCGTTTTTTGATATCCGTCTAACGATTAAGACGATTTCCTACCGACGTTCCGCCGGTCACTTTTAGCGACCCCGAGATTTCATTATATCAAGCAAGCTTGATTCAGAAAGTCTCCTTGCGGTAATTCACCGGATTACCTCACCGTCGCAACATCTTTGAAACAAGTTTCAAGAGTTGGCTCCCCCGGCATAATGCCACCGGCATTTCTCACGTTAGAAGATGGGACCTCGTCTCAAAGCAAAATTTTATCTCGTTTTTGATGACTCAAAAAGCTTCGATCTGAATCTTGTTTGCTCCTCTCAATTTCATGAATCTTCTCATGAAATTAGTTTAAGCTACAGTTGTGACGATAACACAAAATTTTGCTAACTAAAACAACTACTTTTGATTTACAAAAGGTATTTTAACAGATTACATCGACTTTTACTAGCCATGTTTAGACATATCGATTGGAATCGATCTCGCATACAGCAAACTCCAGAATTTATCGCAGGCGTCGACCCACGAATACGCATGATAGTAGGTATCTACGTACTTTTACAGTAAGCCATATTTCAGGCCACTATCAGCAAGGGTTTCACGCTAACTTTGAAACATACTACGTGCACAGCCTTCAGAAAATCAGGCCATAGTCAGCACCAACGCTCGGGGAGCTGGAATTGCTGGTTTATAAATTGTTTTGTTTTTGTTATAAAAAGCGGTCAGTCACGATACTTTTTACGTACATTTTGGTTTTTTATTTTGTAAAAACCACTTGGATAGTACCATAAAATAGATCATTGCGCTAGTGGTTATCCACAGGGGAATTATGCTCTTCCTTCAATAATAGCTTACATGTATTTATTAGCCATATTGGTTAACTTGTTAACTAAAAACACTCCCGGGTTAGGGGAGTGTTTTAGTAGATGCGGTCAGTCGACGTATATCTCGTTTGCTTAACTCTAGCTAATGCATAAGTCCGGCAATCAAGAGGACTTCCCTGTTACGGGAAATCCTCTCTCAGCTAGACTGTTTTTGGTCTTAGCTTTTCTTCAATGCGTATGCACGGAAGAGGCCCATACCAACTAGTGTCGTTACGATAAACAACGCAATGTTGCTACCTGCACCAGTATATGGTAGCTCCTTTGGAGGAGTTACCGTAGTACCAAATGTGACTACGCTCGAGCAAGCATCGCTTGTGACAGTCTTGTTTACACCGTCTACTGCGAAGGTAACCTTTGCAGAAACTTTGTATGTACCATCTTTTGCGAATGTGTACTCAACTGGGTTACTTGTAGATACAAGTGGCGTGCTGCCATCGCCGAAGTTATATTCAATGTTCTTGAACACAACACGGTTTGCTGGAGTGCCATTGTAGCTGACAGTAGTTTTGATCTTGCGACCACCTAGTTTTTCGACCTTAACAGCAGTACATGAATATACTGGTGTTTCAGGGCTATCACAGGTCTTGTTTGTTACGAGGAACACATCAGCACCATCATTTACGACACCTTCAACCTGTGTAGGATGAGCGTATGCAATGTTAGTGAACTTGACAGTGCCACACTTTGTAACATCGTTACTGACAACCTCAGCCTGGAATCGGATGTAAACACCCTTGTCAGGATCTGTCTTTGGCGCATATGGACCACTGATAATGAGATCTATCTTTGTGCCGTTTTCTGTAACGGCAGTATCAGGATAGAAGTATTCATTGCCAACTGGGTGTGTAGCGTCAATAAGCTTGACCGTACCAGGAACAACCTTCATATGAGTAGGTAGTTTGTCATAGATACGAATGTTTGAAAGTGGTGTTGCTCCATTGTTAATGAACTCAATCCGGTAATCAATCTTGTCACCAGGAGCTGCATTAACTGATTCGCGCCACTTGTCTGAACCTTCGCCACTCAAACGTGCTGTCTTAGCAACCTGGTATGCAGGTACTTTGACACGTACTTTGAATTCAACCCAGCCAGAAAATTCCAAACAGCCAGGGATATTACCATTAAGCTGATCATAGCCAAGAGTAGCGCCAGTAGTGACAATTGAGTCATTAAGGGCTACACCTGCACCAGTGAAGTGCTTGTTAGTAAATCGTGCAGAACCAGGGATATATTCTATTTGAGAGAAATACCCTTGCTCAGCAGATACATCGAGCGTATCAAACACGCTTGTAGGAGCAGCGTTTGAAGAGCTAATTGTTGACTTAATTGTGTGAACTCGCTCCATAGCGCTAGGTAGTTCAGCCTTAAAGGTAACATTCTGCGCTACAAGTTTAAGCTTAGGATCGGCGTTGTTGTGTACATATGCACGTACAGTGACTTCTTGGCCACTCTTTGCATTGAGTACGGGGTCACTCCACTGAGAAGCGCCATCGATTGCACCAGTTGAGAACGGACGTTCGTCACCTGTGCCACCCATAGCTGCTACGTTATCAGTGATTGAGTTAAAAGTTACAATCTGCGCAGGATTTGCGATTGTAAATGTTGGTCGATCTGGACCAAAGCCAGCAATCGCAACACCACTAAGACCAACAGCTGTAGCTATAACTAGTACACCTGTGATGATCTTTTTCTTCATCGTGTTAAAAAGTTTCATAAAAACCTCCATCTGTATGAGTACCTCATACAAAAATCTAAGGAATAATAAATAATAAATAAGCTCCTTAAAACTTACTTACCTGTAATGTCTAAATTGTCGAACAATATCACCATAGTCTTACGACTGGTTGAGAAATGTTCTAGCGACTGACCGAATTATTAAGGTTCTTACTTAGACTAGAGCGACCTATCAATACGATAAACCTCCCACCTCTGTCTCGTATGTAATCTATAGTATTTTAGCATAATCTTTATATTTCGTCAAGTATATAATATTATTATGCTTTGGTGCTGTAGAGTACTGCTTAAAGCTATATCCATGAGAAGAATGTTATGGATTTGTCCCGAAGGGACGACCGTTGGATCAATCGCATTGCTGCAATCAATCTACTAGGTCGTCCCCTCGAAGGACAGGACTTCTCTTTTCTGCTAGTCCGATCCGCCACCCCCGATCGGTGCCGTTGCTGGCGGTGATGTCGGCAGCGGAGCTGTCGACGAGGGGATGGTGACGCCGGGCGTCGGGCCACCGTAGTTGCTCGGTGATGTCGAAACCGGCGGATCCACCGTTACGATGGATCCTGTCGGTGTCGGGTCCGGCGGTGCGGTGGCGGACGGACCGACCGTCGTCTGGGTCGTCGGCGACCCTCCCGGTGCGGGAGGAATCGTCGGCGACGGAGGCGGCGTTTCGCACGTCTTGCCGGAGCAAGGCGTGGTTGGGGGAGGTGTACACGCCTCACAAGGAGGCGTGGTGACCGGCGGTACCGACGGGGGGATCTCTCCCACCCACTGGTACATGCAGGTCAAACGCTCGATGACGACAGTGCCGTCCTCGTGAGTCCACCTGATCACCCAACCTGCGGCGTCATCGTGTCCAGGCCCTTGCCGGAGAAACGGACCGTAATCCGACCTCACCAGCCAGTCGCTGTTATACGACTGATCCAAGTAGATCACTTCAGCCGAAGCCTTGGTGTTCCAGTCCTGGATCTTGCCGAACAGCTCGCAGCGGGCCGTGGGGTCCGCATCGAGCACGACCAGCTGGTCGATCCATTCCTGGTCGGAACTAGTCCACGGCAGAATGCCGCGGTGGATCGCCTGCGTGTACGTTTGTGAGGCGTACTGCGCAGACATTAACTTCTCGTCCTCCTTGACCGCATCAACCAACTCCTGCCCTTTGAGGGAGCTGAAGTTCTCGATTCTGGTCTCGATGGACGGACCAAACGCCACAGAACCCGGAGTAACCTCGGGAGCCATGGAGAGGTATTCTACCGACTCGCACTCATCGTCAGCCGAAGCCGGCGGTGGGTCGATGAGCCTCTTGGCCGTGCCCACAAGGAGCAAGAGCAGGAGGATTGTAAGGAGTCCGCCGCCTGCGCGACGAAATTTGAAGTTGGACATGGTGTACCTCCAATGTGTGCCCTGCCTGCCGACAAGACAAGTGGTTTAAAGACTTGTCTGCCGGCAGGCAGAGTGGCACGGAAAGTAACTTCCGTCGAACTTCAACTTCCCGTGCCACTCGGGAGCCGAACTTCAGGCGGCCGTACCGGCGGTTGCCGGGACGGGCTGCGTGTTGTTGACTCCCCCGGCAGGTGCAGGCGGCGGGGTGCGTCGGGCAGCACGGGCCTGTGCGATTGCTGTCGCATAGGTTGCCGTGGCGGAACCCGGCTTCTCGAACGACGACGCCACCCAGAAGGTGGAGACGCCGACCACGAGGGCCGAGAACCACGACCACCCAGTGCTGAGATCGGCCCAGTTGTAGGCGATCAGCCCGGCCACGAGGGCCGAGACGAGACCGACAACCAGACCAAGCCCCCAGCGGGGCTGGCCACGGGAAGCAGAAGCACTCGCCGAGGCGAGTGCTCGCGCTTCCCCCAGTTCCGTACGGAGTGCACTGATCTCGTCCGTGTGCGCGGACAGTGTAGGGTCGATCAGGTCGAGCCGCTGACCGTGGTCGGCAAGGATGCCTTCCACGACAGAGACACGACCATCCAGGTCGTAGTAGCCGGCGTCGATGCGTCCGTTGAGACGCTCGAGCTCGGCAGTTACGGCGATGGTGTAGCCGGGTGCAGCCGGATCCTTCACCTCGAGCGCCGCAATGCGGAGCTTGAGGTCGCGGATCAACTTGCCCAGTGCGACATGCTTGCGGTGCTTGATAGGTGCGGTTGGTGTCGGGTCGACAATGAACTGCCCGAGGGCAGTTTCGAAGCTTCCCAACCTCTCCTTGATGCCGTTCAGGCCTTCTT
>Ga0163144_10025956_pt1 | contig 11416 bp, 10 predicted proteins | sample OliLak19BULKMAT1_FD_123175 | JGI IMG/M metagenome (GOLD analysis project Ga0163144, IMG submission 123175) | Freshwater microbial mat bacterial communities from Lake Vanda, McMurdo Dry Valleys, Antarctica - Oligotrophic Lake LV.19.BULKMAT1 | ecosystem: Environmental > Aquatic > Freshwater >... | reverse complement strand
AGTGGGACTGAAAACTATGGCTGCGGCAATGTCGGAAGAAGAAGCGACAATAGAAGAAGTGATAGAACCATACTTGATCCAACTCGGACTACTTGAACGCACTGCACGCGGACGTATGGCTACAAAAAAAGCATACGAGCATTTAGGACTAGATTTTAAAGAATAAAATTTATCGAAGTGAACCCTTAATAAAAAAATATAAATTAAAAGGGCCCAAGGATGCGCTTTACGATTGTAAAGGATCAACTTGGACCCTGTTTTTGCTAATTAAAAATTAGCGATATGTTCACCCTAGGGTGAGAAATTGGTGGGGCCCTTTCGAGCCCCACCAGCATGAAGCTTGCCAATGCAAGATAACCTCCTTAGCAACCGCAAGGTTGCGACTGCGTTTGGAGATTTTTCATAACCTGTTTCCCTTTCTTTTAGCCTCAGCGCAACTATTTCACACTGATATGTAAGTGAAATCGCAGAACTGAGTACGGTTAATTTTGAAAGAACGACAGGGGTGAGGAGTAGTGGACTCCTGAAAATCAGGCAGGAGTCGCGGCTAGACTCCCCACCCCCTAGTGACACACAAACGGGGTGAACGATCGTGAGCCACTAAAGCATCGACGGCCTTGGAGTACACGCACAGGAACACATCGACTCATATTTAATCTTACATCTAAAAATTAAAAACGCAAGAGTATGTATAAAAGGTCTCCCCTACACCAGGTGTAGGGGTAAGACAAATGAAAAAGGGCCGCACAAATTAAGTGCGGACCCTTAGGGAAAAGAGGATGGGTCAAGTGACCCGTGGAACAGCGATATCTCGTTCAAAGAACGAACGAGTGAGGGGGAAGACTTACTATTCCTAAAAAAACCAGGAATACAGTTACTCACCCTTGTGGGGAACTTACTGGTTGAAACGACCAGGAGCTCACACCCTCAGCGGTAAAGTGCGATACCTTCGGAGCTTCGGGGCTTCCGGAGGGGAATCTAAATAGATTAGAAAGCCTTATTACTTATATGTCAATGCGTTAGCGTTATCTTAAAGTGCTAAAATTACTAAATGCGAATTTTAGGAATTGACCCAGGTTTTGAAAGATTGGGTATAGCCGTGGTTGAAAAATTACCTGCCTCCGCGCAAGGCTACGGCAAGGCGAGGAAAGAAGCTGTAATTTTTTCTGAATGCTTCAAGACTTCCTCTAAACTCCCCTTTTCCGAGCGCTTGGTGCTAATCGGTGAAGAAGCACAAAATATAATCAAAAAATATAAACCAGAAGTCTTGGCTATAGAAACTTTATTTCTCACTACGAATCAAAAGACGGTAATGCGTGTGGCTGAAGCACGTGGAGTAGTGATATATGAGGCAGCATGTGCTGGACTCAAAATTTTCGAAGCATCCCCTCCCCAAATCAAAACAGCTACTACTGGGTACGGTAAGGCAAGTAAAGATCAAATAATAAAAATGGTAAAAATGCTTACTGACATCGACCCTACTAAAAAATCAGATGACGAGATGGACGCTATCGCTGTAGCGCTCACTGCTCTCGCTCATATTCGCCAATAGTTCTTTAGAGTTATCCACATATTTTATTGCCAAGATTTTTATATTTTGTTACAAAATAGTGAGTATTAATGAATAACAATTTCAATTCATATTTTTAGAAATATTATTAGAGCTTATTAAGTAAAAAACTTTTATATGTATCAAGATGAAACTGAAAAAGAATTAGAAGAAAATGGTTTTAGAATCACTGAAGGTGAGGATGAAATAGATATACCTGAAGGAGATATGCCAGAATTTGGAGGAGATGACGACGACGATCCAGACAATAGATTTCACTAGGAAAAAATAATCTTTATAAACTTCTTTTTACCTATCCTTAAGGTCAGGTCTTCTGTTACCCTTAGATCTACATCTAGGATATTCTCATTTTTTACTAGATTGTGAATAGCACCCCCTACCACCAACCTACGCCATTCGCTCTTTGAAGTTAAAACTTTATTTTTTACCAAAACTTCACTGAGCAATTCCCCACCACCTGCTTTTATTTCTTCCATCTCATCTGGGATTTCTTTTTTTTGAAAAGTATTAGCAAAATTCTCTTGCGCTTGTTTCGCTTCTTTTTGTCCGTGATAAATTTTAACTATTTCTGTAGCCAATCTTATTTTTAAATCACGTGGGTTTGCTTTATCTGTATCAGTTATTTCAGACATAGATACGCGAGTACATATTTCAAAAGCTAGTGGCATCAATGTGTCCGGCCAGCTCATAACTTTTCCAAACATATTTTCAGGACTATCTTCTAAGGTAACCATATTCCCCTCACTTTTTCCCATCTTTTTACCGGTCGGATCTACTAATAGCTTAGTAGTCAGAACATATTTTTCCTTGCCACGATTTTTCATCATAGTGCGTCCGACCAGCATATTGAAAGTCTGATCATTGCCCCCTATTTCCATATCTACATTCATAGCCACAGAATCATAGCCTTGCATTAGTGGGTAAAAAAATTCATGTAGATGAATTGGCTGCCCTTCTTTTATTCTTCGTTCAAACATATCTCTCTCGATCATCTGCTGGAGAGTAAATTCGGAGGCAATTTCCATTCCTTCTTCAAAGGAAAGCTTAGAGAGCCATTTACTATTGAATTTAACTTGAACCCTTCCCATATCTAAAATATGACCAGCTTGTTTGGTGTAATGTTTTAGATTCTCTTTTACCTCTTTCGCTGAAAGTTGTTTTCTCGCAGTTGTTTTATCTGGATCACCAATCCGAGCAGTAAAATCCCCGATAAGTAGAATCACCTTATGCCCAAGATCCTGCAATTCCCGCAACTTCAAAAGAGTTGAGCCATGCCCTATATGAAGTGTTGGACCAGTCGGATCGATCCCATTGTATACAGAAAGACACTTCCCAGATAAAAGCACTTTTTTAACTTCTGCGTTTGAAGGGTAGACATTCTCTACGCCTCGGCTCAGCAGTTCATCTATTTTTTTTTCATCAGTTATCACTTTCATGCTCGGATAATAACACATTTTCTGCTATTATTAAAGAATGGTAAAGATAATAAAGATAATACGAAAAAAATTCCATCAATTTAAAGAAATGATGCCAAAAAATAGGGCTTTCTGGAAAAACATCCTATTTTTATGCACAGGCGCCACGGTTGTGATTGGTAGTATATTTATGCTTTGGATATCGTCTATTGCGATACCTGATTTTAAGTCTTTCAAGGACAGAAAAATAATAAATTCGACCAAAATATACGACCGTACCGGAGAAGTCCTGCTGTACGATATAAATAAAGATATAAGAAGAACCAATATCCTATTTGAAAATATGGGAATCAATATTAAAAACGCCACAGTGGCCATAGAAGACTCGGAATTTTATAACCACAACGGTGTACGAATCAGTTCCACTATCCGCGCAATTTTATCTAGAATCACCAATATCGGAATAGGTGGCGGGGGTTCGACCATAACTCAACAACTAGTAAAAAATACTCTTCTAAAAAAAGATGCTGGTGTAGGTAAATATGTAAGAAAATTAAAAGAGTGGATCTTGGCGGTAAAAATAGACAAGTCGTTGACGAAAGAAGAAATATTGGAAGCGTACCTAAACGAAATACCTTACGGAGGAACTATTTATGGTATACAAGAAGCCAGTCGTACTTATTTCAATAAAAATGCGAGAGATCTGACTGTAGCTGAAGCGGCTTATTTGGCAGGCATACCTCAATCTCCTACTACTCTTTCACCTTACCGTAAAAATAAAGGCTTGCTGGAAAAAAGAAAAAATTTAGTACTATCTAGAATGAAAGATATTGGTTTTATAACTTCAGAAGAATACAATCAAGCTAAAAATGAAGTGGTAGTTTTTGTGCCTCAAGAAGCTAGTAAAATACAAGCACCACACTTTGTCTTTTTTATTAAAAATTACTTAGAAGAAAAATACGGAGAAGGAATGGTAGAACAAGATGGACTAAAAGTCACTACCACCATAGACTACAACTTACAAAAAATGGGTGAGGAATTTGTAAAAGAAGTGGCTTTAAAAAACCAACAAGACTGGGATGGAGAAAATGGAGCACTCGTGGCCATAGATCCAAAAACTGGACAAATCATAACTATGGTAGGTTCAAGAGATTATTTCGACAAAGAAATAGATGGAAAGTTTAATGTTACTACTGCAGCCAGACAACCTGGCTCTTCTTTTAAACCTTTTATTTATGCTACAGCTTTCAATAAAGGTTTTACGCACAACACAGTACTTTTTGATTTACCGACTGAATTTCAAAGTACCTGTAATGCTTCTGGAAATGCAATCTCGGGGCACAGTCAGTCCGAATGTTATATGCCAAACAATTATGACAATAAATTTCGTGGGCCCATGAATTTAAAAGCTGCCCTAGCCCAATCTATCAATGTGATTGCAGTTAAGCTATTCTATCTAGCTGGGCTCACTGATTCATTAAAGACGGCTGAAGATATGGGTATAAGTACTTTGTCTGACATAAGTCGTTACGGTTTGACTCTGGTTATCGGAGGCGGAGAAGTAAGCCTGCTCGACATCACCTCAGCCTATGGAGTATTCGCAAACGGCGGCATCCGAAATCCTTACACTGGGATTCTTAAAGTTGAAGATTCAAGTGGAAATATTCTAGAAGAATACAGACCACAAGAAAAACAAGTTTTACCTAAAAATACCGCACTCATCATATCAGACATATTGAAAGATGATGTGGCTCGCACTCCTACTTTTGGAGCACGCTCGGTTCTATATATTCCTGGAAGAGATGTAGCTGTAAAAACAGGAACAACAAATAGCAACAAAGATGCTTGGACAATCGGCTACACCCCGTATATTGTAGTAGGCGCGTGGGCAGGAAACAATGACAACACTCCGATGAAAAAAGGAGGTGCAGCTCTAGCTGGACCGATTTGGAATAAGTTTATAAACGGAGCACTAAAAACTTTACCCGATGAACAATTTGAAACACCTGATCTAGGGTTTGATCCTATGACCGTAAAACCAGTACTTCGTGGCCTCTGGCAAGGAAATGAAAGTTTCTTTATAGATAAAATGTCTGGACAGATTGCGACTGAAGACACTCCACCAGACATGCTGGAAGAAAAAGTAGTTACAAATGTACATACCATCTTGTACTGGGTAGACAGAAAAGACATTCTGGGGCCGGCACCAGTAAACCCGGAGAGTAATTCGCAATTTTCTAATTGGGAAATTCCTATACAAAGATGGTGGGCAGAAAATAGCTACAGGTACAAAAAAGTAAACACAAATGAAGTACCAACCACAATAAATAATACAAATACGACCTCTGGACCGAAAATATCAATTTTTGAACCAAACCAATCAAAAATCTATCTAGCTGGAAAAAAAATACAACTTGGCTTATCTAGCTCTGGGGATTTTCCTTTAAAAAGAGTAGATGTGTTCATCAATAATATTTTTATAGAAACACTAGAGCCTCCTTTCAACCTTGCTTTCATCCCACAAGACTTAGAAAATCTAGAAACTAAAAATATATTGAAGGTTATCGTTTACGATACAGCAGGAAATAAAAATGAAGCAAATTCCGCTTTCACTGTATCTTATTAACTATCTAATATTGGGGATATTTTTTTTATGGAAGGCTTCCTCTAAAAGAGAATCAATCCGATCTTTTTTTAGTAAAATTTCGCTTTTGTAAATTGGTTTTATATTTAAATAAACCGTATTATTTGATATCTTTATATCTTCCGAATCAATATTAACCCCAACAACAGAAGATATGACACTGCGTATGGTTTCTACTTTAGACTCCTTGGAGAGGAGAATACTGCCCCACCTAGCTAGTAAATCTTTAACTTCAATCATACCCTTACTACCTATTCATCGGCATTATTAAGTATATGAAGGATGGATCAGATACAGGAGAAACCACGATAGGTAGTGATGCTCCAGAGAATCTTATGAGAACACTATCAGTAGTTATGGACTGAAAACAATCCAAGAAATATTTATAATTAAAACTAAGTGCTACATCTTTACCCTCTAGTGCTGCGTCGAGATATGTCTTATTCTCACCAATGTCGTTGTTCAAAGAAGATAGCTCAAAAATTTTATCTTTTGGTTTAATACTTAGGTTAATCTGATTAAATTTATCAGAAAATATATTGGATAATTTTAGAGCGTTTAATAAATCTTGCTTTAAAACTACTGCTGTAGTTTCAGAATTTTTAGGTATTATTTGACGATAATCTGGGAAAACACCATCGATAACACGTGAGGTTAGGTAAATATTAGGAGTTGAAAAAGAAATTTGATTTTTATTAAAGCAAACCTCGATACTTCCATTGAATTCCCCGAAAATCCTGAGAATTTCTGAAATATTTTTAAACGGAATAAGTATTCCTAAAATTTCTTCAATTTTTTTAACTTTTATCTTTTTTTCAGCTAGTCTAAAAGAGTCTGTAGATACAAAAACCAGATTATCTTCGTTTGAATAAATAAACACACTTGAAATCTCGGGTTTTATATCAGAAGGTGAAGAACTATAATAAACTGCTTTTATTCCATCCATTATTTTTTTTGACTCAATTTCAAAAATTGATCCTGCAACCCTTGGAATAGTTGGAAAATCATCGTGTGGTTGGCATTTCAATCTGATCTTGTTTTTCTTTGTTTTAATAACTAAATTTCCATTTTCCTCCTCAAAGGATACATTTTCATTTTCCGATATATTTGAAAATATTCCACCTAGTGTTAACCCAGAAATAGCCACTACTCCTTCTTTTTCGACTTTAGCTGGTATTTCTACTTCTATTCCAAGGCTAAGATTTGTGGCCCGAAGTTTTAAAGATTTTGAAGAAGCAATAAGTAAAATTGAATTGAGAACCGGTAGGGTTAAATTTTTACCAGTTATTCTCTCGACTTGAGTAATAACACTTTTTATTTTTTCAACTTGGCATTCTAGTTTCATTTGTTTATATCTTATCTTTATAATCTATTAATACTATTAGGTGTGTTAATAAGTGGAAAACTTTATTTCAATGAATTACTATATGGGTTTTTTAGTAATTTTTATTTCTAACTTCTATCTAATAACTTTTACTTATTTAAACATTATTCTGATTTGTTCCAATTCTTCTAATAATTGCGGGTCGTTTTTCATATCAGTTTTTATTTTTAAACATGAATGCATGACAGTTGTATGGTCTTTACCCCCAAGTTTTTGCCCAATTAGTGGATAGGATACATTGAAGTCTTCACGTAGGAGGTACATCACTACCTGCCGTGCGCGCACTATTTCCTTCTTTCGAGTTTTTTCATAAATTGCGGATTCTTCTATTTGATAATGCTCACTAACTATCTTTACTACATCTTTAATTGCGATGTTTTTCTTTGGCTTCATATTGTTTTTAATCAAGCTTTTTACTTCAGCCAGTGTTAGTGATCTATTTTTCAAATTATATTGACATACTATCACATTTAGGCTTCCTTCTAGTTCGCGTATATTGCCCTCTACGGCGCTCGCGGTGTACTCAATGATCTCTGGTTCGAGATCTATATTCTGCTCTCTTAATTTTACTTTTAAGATTGCGAGCCTTGATTCATATTCTGGTTCAGATACGTCTACGATCATTCCCGCAGCAAAGCGTGATTTTAAGCGATCAGCCAGTTCTGGAATATAGTTTGGATGCTTGTCAGAGGAAAAAACTATTTGCTTATTGTTTTCATAAAATGTGTTGAAAGTGTGAAAAAGCTCTTCTTGGATTTTCTCCATCTTGCCAATAAACTGAATATCATCAATGATTAAAAGATCGTACTTACGATATTTTTCCTTAAAGGAGTTGGCTTTATTATTTTGTAATGAATTTATAAAATCAGTAGCAAATTTTTCTAAAGTTAGGTAGTGCACCTTTTTATTAGGATACTTATTCTTGATACTGTTCCCTATCGCTTGAATTAAGTGAGTTTTCCCTAAACCAGTACCTCCATACACAAAAAATGGATTATATTTGGTGCCTGGGTTATCTATTATGGCTTGTGAGGCTGCATAAGCCAGCTCATTGAAGCCTCCAACTATAAAAGAATTGAAGTGGTAGCGTGGGTTTAGGTTGTCTTCCGGGTTGATATATAGGTCTTTTAAGGGTAATTCTTTATTGTTGGCATGGAATTCGGTTTCGGTTATGGTCGGAATCTCTTGCTTCTTGTTTTCCACCTTAGAGATCATGTATTCCACTGCGCGCATATTTTCATAGGCATCAGCGATAGTTTTTGTTATCAATTTATGATATTTATTCTGTAGCCAGTCTCGGACAAACTCATTTGGAACCCCGATATGTATAATTCCTGCATTTTCCTTAACTATTGAGGTGTTTTTGAACCAGGTACTGAAGTTGGCTTTAGACATTCCCGACTCAATTTCAGTCAAACAATTTTCCCAAAGCTGTTTCGTATTCATTGCCCAATATTATACTATTTTTGAATTTAATGAAACTTTTTAAAACTTATTAACCATGTTGATAAGGTGTGGATAACAAATAGGCCCTAAGTTCTCGGGGTTTAGGTATTAATTAAAGCCTAGTTGCCTAAAGTAAATTTTTATTATAGACTAGTCTTATGTCATTTACATACAATCCTAAAAAGAGAAAAAGAGCCAAGACTCATGGTTTTTTGGTCAGATCCAAGACTAAAGCAGGCCAAAAAGTACTTTTACGCAGACGCCAGAAAGGTAGGAAAAAATTATCTGTTTCCACCAAATAATACTCCAAAATGCTTCGATAATGCTTTCAGCTAAAAATAGAGCCAATACAAAAACAGTAGAAAGCGTATTTAAAAGTGCAAAATCTATCCACTCTCCTGTTTTAACTTTTAAATTCATACTAAAAAGCACAAAATCTATACCCCGAATATCTTTTATTGCCCCAAAATCTGTCGCCAAGGGTGCGGTAGAGCGAAACACATTGAGAAGACGAGGGTATCAGGTTTTAAAGAGATATATTGATAAGTTTTCCGTTGGCACAGAGGGTGTTTTTCTTTTTAAAAAGAACCTTACTATGCTCGAAGTTGAAAATGAAATTAAAAACATTCTTAGTAAAATCAATTGATTTCTATCAAAGATTTATTTCTCCATTTACAGAAAGACGCTGTAAATTTTATCCTTCCTGTTCAGAATATACCAAGCAGGCTGTGAATAAATATGGTGTTTTTTTTGGTTCATTTAAGGCCATTCTTCGTATATTTCGATGCCATCCATGGCAGACGAATCAAATAGATCAATTAAAGTAAATTTTGCTAAAAACCTTGCTTCAAGGTAAGATAGAAATATGTCTTATCTTTGGAATACGTTTTTATATAATCCCCTGATCAACGCTTTAGCCTTTCTTATTTCTGTAGTTCCCGGTGGAGATATCGGCCTTGCTGTGATTTTACTTACTATACTGGTTAAGCTTATACTTTTTCCTCTTTCTCAGCATCAGATCAGAAATCAAGCAGCTATGGTGATACTCGCTCCAGAGTTAGAAAAAATAAAAAAAAGAGGGGTGAGCAAGGAAGAACAAGCTAGACTTACCTTTGAACTTTATAAAAAGCATAAAACCAATCCATTTTCTGGTTGTTTGGCTATTATTCCGACTATTTTCGTTCTCATTGCTTTATATCAAGTATTTATTGAAGGTATAAATTTTGATAGTGTCGCTCTGTATTCTTTTATAACTCGCCCAGAAAACACCAATATGGTTTTTCTGGGACTGATAGATATAAGTAAAAAAAGCCTAATTCTAGCTTTTATGGCTTCCATATCTCAATATTTTCAAGCTCATTTTATGCCACAGCCGGCGTTATCAACCAATGTTGACCCAGATTCTTTTCAAGCTAGTTTTAGTAAAAGCATGTATACAAATATGAAGTATGGCTTTCCTGTTTTGATTTTTATACTTCTCGCCACCTCGCTTTCTGGCGCAGTTGCATTGTACTTTATTACAAGTAATATATTTGCCATAGGCCAGCAAATATATGTAAATAAGACAGAAAAAAAAGTACTCAACGAAGAAGTAAAAGAATTAGCCGCTCATAAGTAAAAAGTTATAAAGTATGGATAAAAAAGAAATAGAAAACTTAATAACCGATCTTATCGAAGGTCTTAAGGTTAAAGTAAACAAGATCGACGTTCTAGAAGAAAAAGGCGATAAGACTTGGTTTTCAGTAGATGTATCTGAACCACATTTTTTTATAAATCGTGAAGGGGAAGCTTTAAATTCACTCAACCATTTGGTTCGCCGTATAATAGAAACAAAATCAGCTCAGAGTGGTAGAGCGGGAGCTGTTTCTGGTTTTGGCCCTAGTATTTTAGTAGATATTAATGATTTTCAAAAGAAAAAAACAGAAAGTATTCGCGCGGTAGCCCATCTGATGTCTGAGCGGGCGCGCTATTTTAAATCGAGCGTAGAAGTCGATCCTATGCCAGCTTTTGAACGCCGAATTGTACATGAATTTTTATCTGATGCGGTAGATTTAAAGACAGAATCAGTCGGTGAGGGCGTTTCTCGAAGAGTGGTGATTAAATATATCGGAGCTATATAATTTATACTTACTCTAACTCAAGCTTCCACAAAAAAGAATCTTTTTTGTTTACAAATAGTAAATATTTTTCCTTGGTATCTAGCATAAGTTTTATACCATCGATCTCCTCCCCTATCGGAGCGAGAGTTGGGTCGGCAACAATAGTGGTGTTACCTGTTAGTATATCTATTTTCCATATTTGATCCGAAAAAGAAATTTCTCCTTGATACCAGCTGTCTGGATACTGTCCTCCGTTTAAAGTTATAGGTACTGCGCAGTACACCGTATCACTCACACTACCCCAGATACATTTTTCTGGCAGTGTTCGTACCCCAAGTGTAGTAGAAGTTTTTTTGCTTACATCATAAGTACTGAGCGTCAAACTACTATCGCTATATAGCACTAGCTTGCCATTTGGGCTAGTTAGAGTGGTAAGTCCATATATATCACCCAGAACTCGGCTGAAGCTCTTTGTGGTCGGGTTAATTGTATACATGTGACCTTGTACCACAGCTGTTGGTTTAGTAGTGAGAGTGACCATACTCATATTTGGCCAGAATGACAACCATTCTGTAAAAGGAGAATCAAAAACTTGAGTTTTTTTACTGTCAGATAAATTCATGACAGTCCCTACTGCATCATCCCCCACGTTTGCTAAGTAAAATATTTTTGTGGTATCTGGTGATAGCGAGAGGTCATTGATATTGTCCGGCAAGAATATTCCTCGTATTTCATTGTTTTCCGTATCTGCTCCCAGTATTTCTTTGGGTATAGTGCCAAGGAATGTTTCGATAGTTTTCGTGTCACTCTTTAAATAACGCATCAATACCGAGCTTCCCTTACTGCCAAAAATAGATT
>Ga0163144_10025955_pt1 | contig 11416 bp, 6 predicted proteins | sample OliLak19BULKMAT1_FD_123175 | JGI IMG/M metagenome (GOLD analysis project Ga0163144, IMG submission 123175) | Freshwater microbial mat bacterial communities from Lake Vanda, McMurdo Dry Valleys, Antarctica - Oligotrophic Lake LV.19.BULKMAT1 | ecosystem: Environmental > Aquatic > Freshwater > Lake... | reverse complement strand
CGCGATCTCGGACATCGCCGACGCCCTCGGATATCCCTTCCACGGCGCCGCGCCGTTCGCGGATCACGAGTGGGTGCTGGACGCGCTGGCGTCGGCCCTCGCCGACAAGCGGCTCGTCGCGTTCCGCCTCGCCGGCCTCGAAGGCGGCGGCAAAGCCCCGGTGAAGCCGGTCGAGCCGCCGAAGCCCAAGCCCGCGCCGACGCCGGTGAACCCGATCATCGAGCCGGCGAAGCTGGTCGTCGTGGTGAAGAAGCTGGCCAAAGACCCTACGGACGGCGTGACCAAGCCGTACACGCACCCCAAGCGGCAGGCGGTCACCCTCAAGACCGACGCGGCGTTCGAGGGGACTGGAACCTTCACGTGCGACAAGCCGGACAGGGTGAAGTTCTTCTCGGCCGCGAAGGGCGGCACCGAGATCAAATTCGACGGCACGGCCAACGTCTTCAAGCCAAAGTCCGCTCCTGCCTGGGCCCCCAAAGGGGCGACGCTCTCGTCGGGCGTCACGGTGTTCGTCGAGGGCGCCAAGCCGAGCGACGCGATGGACGACATCACCCTCAAGCTTGCATTGAGCGGCGGCCCAAAGCCAACCGGGCCCGACGACTCCTCCACGCTCACGAGCGTGGAGGTCACGCTCGACATCCACAAGAGCAAGCCCGACGCGAAGACCGCCCCGGTGTTCTCGACCGACGACAAGGTGCACGTCGGTCGCAACTTGCTGGTCCAGGACGCGGGCAATCACTTCGTGCGCGCGAAGCTCCTCCTCAAGGTGAAGCCCGCCAAGTTCACCGGCGAGATCGTCGTCAAGGCGAAGAACGGCCACGTCGACGCGTTCAAGGACGAGGCGGCGAAGGCCGGCCAGGCGAGCGCGCTCCCGTTCAAGATCGCCGGCGACAAGATCGCCGCCGCAGGCGAGATCCTGTGGGGGCAGGGCGTGATGGGGAGCCCCAGCAAGGACATGCTGGACAGCGGGTTCATCGCCGGGATCACGAGCCTCGAGGACGAGGCCGACAAGGTCACCGCGACGGCGGTCGAGATCAGACTCGATATCTGCAAGACCCGCACGAAGGCGCAGGCCACCGCGACGCCGAAAAAAGACCCCGATCCGCTGGCCCAGGACGACAAGGGCGCCAAGCTCGGGCGGTTCATTCACGAGCAGGACCTCCCGGGCAAGCACCACGGACGGGCGCTGCTCATCGTGCAATCGGTGAAGCCGGCGAAATTCAAGGGCAAGCTGACCCTCGAGAGCCTCGTCACCGGAACCGGAGCGGCGGAGCTCTTCCCCAATGAGCGGCCGACGGCGGGCGAGGCCGTGACCGCCGTGCCGCACGACTTCGATTACAGCACCGAGAAGAACGAGGACAAGAAGCTCTGGGTCGAGGGCAAGACGGTCAGCAGCGCGTTGCGAAACATCAATTACTTCCTTCATCTGAAGGACGATCCGGTGAAGAACTCGGACACCGTGATGCTCACGGTGGCAAAATTCAGCGACCTCAAGGCGGATATCCCGTCCACCCCGCCGCAGACGGCGCGGGCCGGCAACGCGGCCGCACGCCACACCCGCACGATCGCGGGCACCACCTCGAACGACTGGGACTTCGACGACGCCAACAACAGGGCCATCGTGCTCATCGAGGACTCGGTCCGGGCGGCGAACCAGATCAAGCTGAGCGTCAAGGTGAAGCCCGCGGGCGTGCCGGTGTCGTGGGACATGCCTCGTGACATCCGGGGGGCGAGCCAGGGAGACAACGTGGCGATTCGCGCGCTCTCCGGCAATCCCACCCACCGCGCTGACGTCGCCGCGGCCGCCGATCCGCTGAAGCGAGAGCTGATCGCCAATGGCGTCGGCACGTTCCACATAAGCCCCTTCATCGATTGCAATGGCTCCAATGCCTTCGAGCCGACACAGGACCTGGAACCCTATCTGGTCATGAACCTGGTCCTGGTGCGCGTCGAGGGAAAGCGCAACGACAGCATCTCACGACCCGGCGCCGTCTCACCGGCGGCGCCGACCTCCGCGACCGGCTGCCGGGTCCAAACGGGTACGGACCCGCCGGGAGCCCCATGGACCGTCGGTGGAGTCGCCGCCTACAGCAAGGCCACCGTGAAGGTCATCGGCGGCGGCAAGGACGGTCTTCGGGGGCTCGACAGGGTCTTTGCGGGCTGGGGTCAGCACATCGCAGCGACTGGCACTTCCGCGAGCGTTCCCCAGGGACTCGATATCTTCGCACAGTATCTGCAAATGGTCCCGGCCCCGCCCATGCCGCCGCCGTTGCCGGCCCTGCCGCCGATTCCCACGCTCCGGAGGCAGTTCTTCATCTTCACGCAGTCGGTGCCCGTCGGGGCGGCATTCGGCCCACCGCCCGCGGTTCCCCCGGTCGTCGAGGCGGCTCCCGTGCTCGACGTCACGCCCTTGGGCGCCGGCGCAGACGGTGTCGGCGGTGATTCGTGTACCGGTCAGTGGGGCGGACACGGCCCCTTCACGACGCCCATCCCAAAGGTCAACAAGACCATTGGACAGGAGTGGACGGTCGATACGGGAGACAGCCCCAGCGTCGGGCTCGGCCCGGCGCACCCCTTCTTCCCCGGCGCCACGATGGTCGCATTCCGGTTCAACATCGACTTCCGCGTCGATCTCCTGTTCTGGACGAACACGGCCACGCCGGCCGTGTCCACCCCCACCGGAGATCCGGCGGACAACCTGTATTCGTCGGTCCAGACCAACAACTGGACCGTCCGTTTCTCCATCGCGTTCAATCCCACGACAGGAGCCCCGGTCGGTGCAGTCCCGGCGACCGTCCCCGTCGTGATGACGAAGGATCCTGCTCCGACCCGTCGCGCGACGCCTGTCGATGGCATGAACCTCGAGACCCGCGGCCCGAGCGCGCTGGCCTTGTTCCGTCGGGACGCCAGGGCATGACTCGAAGCACACGGACGACACCCGGAAACCGCCGTGGCCATGGGCTCCTGTCCGTGATTCTGTTCCTTGTCGTGGCCGGCTGTTCGCCGCGCGACGCGACGGATCGCCCGCCCCAGGCCGCGGTGACCTCCTCGTCGACAGCCCCGGCGACTTCGGCGATAGTAGGCACCCACCCAGGAAAAGCCATGATGGAAGTACAGCCGAGCTCTCGTTCTCTCATCCTTCGGGCGACGCACATCCTCGTGGTCAGTCTGAAGGCGGTCGACGAGAAACCGTGGGGACCGCGGCCCGCCGGCGGTGAGGAACGAACGGTGGCGCTGGTCCTCGGGCTCGACGAGCTCGTCAAGGGGACAGTCAAACAAAAACCTGGGGATTCAATCGATGTCCAGGCAAAACAGGTGCGGCTGGGCGAGGCCTGGGGGCCCATGCCGGGGGTCTGGTCGGGGGTCCCGCTCGAGGTCGGCGCGCGTCTCGTCGCTTTCAGCACGCTGAGCAGCGATGACGCTGCCGCGGCGCTCAACGACCCTGCGTGCAAATCGCTCTACCCCGCCGAGAGGGCCCTCGCCGACGTCCACGTCGCGGCCGAGAGCGAAGCGAATCACCTCGATCTCGCGGGGATCCTGGCGCGGGCCAGGCCGGTCTCCGGACAGCTCGGCGGCCTCTTCGCCGACTATCTGTGGGCTCGCTACGAGCCCGTCGCCATGGCGAGGATCGACCAATTCGAGCTGATCGCCGCCTTCCTCGAGGATCCGGCGCTGAACCGCCTGGCCCGCGACACCCTCGTGATGACGCTCTCGACAGCCGTCGACGGGCCGGAGCCGCCCGCCGTGAAGCACATCAGTCGTCTGGCGATTGCCATGTTCCACCTGCTGGCCATGCCGGAGGCGAAGGACCTGCACGACAACCTCGTAGGAACCCACCTGCCGAACCTGCTCGACATCACCAACAAGGACGCTCGTCCGGCGAGCCAGGTCTTCGAGGATCACCCGGGCGAAAGGGCCCGCGCCTTCCAGAGCGTGAGCGCCTATCACGGCAGCGAGCCGACCGCGGCGCTGCTCGCCTGGCTCAACCGCTGACCCACGGCTCGCCCGCCGCGCTGCTCGCCTGGGCTCGACCGCTGACCCACGACTGACCGTCGCCTGGCTGAGCCGCTGAGCCGCGACTGACTGTCTCCGCCACCCGACCGCCATTCAATTCAGAAGCCGGAAGAAGCCACCGATTCAGAGCCAGCCGTTGGCGCGGTACCACGCGACCGCGCGGCGGGTCCCTTCGGGCCAGTCGACGAGGGGCTCCCAGCCGAGATCGCGGCGGGTCTCGAGCGAGTCGCAGACCCAGTGGGGGGCGGCCAGCTCGTTGATCTTGTCGCGGGTCAGCATGACGGCCTTGCCGGTGGCCTTGCCCATGGCCTCGCTGGCAAACGCCGCGAATTTCAGCGCGCCGACGGGGATCCCGAAGCGGCCGAGGGCCTTCTTGCCGAGGGCAGACTCGATGTCTCCGAGCATGGCTTTCCAGACGTAGATCCGGCCGTCGTCGACGAAATAGCGGTTGCCGCTCGGGATGTCGGCGGTGATGGCCTTGATGCAGGCGCTCGCGGCGTCGGAGGCGTAGATGACGCTCATGGTGTTGTCGCCGCTGCCCACGATCGGCAAGAAGCGGCGCGACACGCTCTGGAAGAAGGCGAAGCTCTCGTTGTCGCGGGGGCCGTAGATCATCGGCGGGCGCAGGACCACGACGGGGAGGTTGTCTTTCTGGGCGACGACGGCGTCCTCGGCGGCGAGCTTGGAGCGGCCATAGTGGGTGACCGGGTTGCGGGAGTCGCGCGAGACAGGCTTTCCGTCGAGGCTGGGGCCGACCACCGTGAGGCTCGACACGAAGACGAACCGCTCGATGTCGGGGGCGACCTCTCTGGCGGCGGCGAGCGCGTTTTCGGTGCCGGCGACGTTGATCGCGTGGAACTCTTCCGGGGTGCGCGCCTTGACGGCGCCGGCCGAGTGGATCACGGCGTTTGCGCCCAACATGGCCGCCTTGATGCTGTCGCGATCTTCGACCGCGCCATAGGCCAGCTCGACCCCCTCGAGGGTCTGGAGGAACTTGACGTTGGAGCTCTTGCGCACGAGACAGACCACCTGGTGGCCCGAGGCCGCGAGCTGCTCCGCGACGTGCGACCCGAGGAACCCGCTGGCTCCGGTGACGAGGACGCGTTTGGTCACGCGATCTCCTTCTCGTAGATACGGTATTTCTTTGTCACGCGACCGCCCATGAGGCGAATGCCGGCATTGATGGCGTTGTTGTCCTCGAGCGTCCAGCCGAGCTCGCCGCCGCGCAATCCGAGCAGGTGCGCCGAGTGGTTCATGGCGACGTAGAGGTACGCCGAGAGGCCGCCGTAGCGCTTGACGCCGCGGTACTTTTTGCGAATGCCGAGGATGATCAATCGACCGCTCTTCACGCCGCGGACCTTGAGCCGCCAGAACAGCTTGGCAAAGCCGAAGGGGAAGAGCTGACCATTGATGTCGCCAATGGCCTCGTTGAGGTTGGGGACGGCGAGCGCGACGGCCGCGGCCTCGCCGTTGATGAACGTGATCCGGGTGAGCTCGGGCACGAGCAGGAGCTTCATGTCCTCGGCCATCTTCTTCAATTCATTCTGGGTGAGCGGCACGAAGCCCCAGTTCTCGCTCCAGGCGTCATTGAAGATGTCCATGACGATACCGACGTCCTGGAGCATGTTCTTGGGCTCGACGACTCTCGACGTGATCTCCGGCATCGCGGCGATCTCGTCGTAGGCCCGCTGGGCCCGCGGCGGCACCTTGCCGACCTCGTACGCCCACGAGAAGAGGTCCTTGATCTTCTTGAAGCCGGCCTGTTCGGTGAGGCCGCCCTGGTATGGCCGGTGGTACGTCATCATCACAAACGGGGGCGAGTCGAAGCCCTCGATCAGACAGCCGCTCTCCTCGTTGATGTTGAGCGAGAAGGGGCCGCGAATGCGCTTCATGCCGCGGCTCTTCACCCAGGTCGTCGCCTCGGCGAGCAGCGCCCGGGCCACCTCGGGGTCGTCGATTGTGTCGAAAAAGCCGAAGAATCCCGCGTCGTCCTTGTGGCGGGCGAGGTGCTCGCGATCGATCTGGGCGGTGATGCGGCCGACCGGCTTGCCGTCCTTGTAGGCGACCCAGCCTGTCGCCTCGGCGTGCTCGAAGAACGGGTTCTTCTTGTGGTTCAGGCGGTCCGAGACGTCGAAATCGAGCGGGCGGACGTAGCTCTGGTCGCCTGCGTAGATGTCGTCGACGACGTTGAGGAAGTCCTTGAGAACCTTTTTGCCGGAAGCCAGCTCGCGCAGCTCGATACCCATGCTGCCCGCGGCAGTAGCGTTCGGCGCGCGGGGCGGCAAGGACGTCCGGCGGAGCCCACCCCCGGCGGCGCTTCCCGACAGCGGCGGAGGGGGCCTCCGGCGCTCCGTTCCGCGGGGAAAGGGTGGCCCGCGCCTTCCTGTGTTAAGAGCGACGGATGACCTTGGAATCCACCTCCCGGAGCGAGGGTTCTGACGCCGGAGCGGCGCTCGCGTTCGCGCGGCTTCACCCTTCGATCGCGCTGGCTCCGTACGTCGAGGGGCTCGTGGTGGGGCGCCGCGTGGCGGTGCTCGGGGACGCGACGCTCGGCCTCGCCGATGCGCTCGTCGCGCGCGGCGCGCGGCTGGTCCACGCCTACGATCCGGACGCTGCGCGGGTGGCGGAGGCGATCGCGCGGCAGGCCCCGGCGTTCGGCAGCCCGGCGGCGGGACGGCCGGCGGCGCGCGGCGTCGTGTACGCGGTGCTCGGGGACGATCTCGGGGTGCGCGACGGCGCCTTCGACACGGTGGTGATCCCGGATCTGTCGCTGTTCGCCGACCGGACCGAGGTGGTGCGGCGGGCCAAGAAGCTCTGCTCGCACACCGGCGCGGTGGTGGTGTCGTCGCCCAACCCGGACGCCAGGCGCCGCCTGATCGCCCGCGAGACAAATGGCAGCGCGGCGCCCAGCTACTACGAGATCTTCGACCTGCTGACGCTCCAGTTCGCGGTCGTTCGCATGGTCGGGCAGGCCCCGTTCGTGGGCTATGCGATCGTCGATTTTGCCCCGGATCGCGAGCCCGACGTGTCGTTCGACGCGTCGCTCATGGCCGGCACCGAGGAGCCCGAGAGCTTCGTCGCGATCGCGAGCGATCGGCCCGTCGCGACAGACGCGTACCTCGTCGTCGAGGTGCCCGCGTCCGACGTGCTCGTCCATTTCGACGCGCAGGAGGCGGCGATCGCGCAGTCGGGCCCGCCGTCGACGCGGCACCGGCCGGGCGATCAGGCGTCGCTGGCCGAGTCGCAGGCCCGCACCATGCTGATGCAGGTGGAGCTCGACGACCTGCGCGGTCAGAACAGCGAGCTCTCGCGGCAGCTCGAGGCCGCGCACAAGGTCGCAGAAGTGGCCGGGGCGCGGGCCCGCGAGGCCGCAGAAGAGGCAGGCACGCGCGACCGCGAGAACGCCCGCACGGCGGGCTCGCAGGCCGAAAGGTGGCGAGAGCTGGAGGCGCGCGCGGGGGACGAGCACGTCCGCGCGGAGCGGCTCGGCCACAAGGTGCGCGATCTCGAAGAAGAGCTGGTGCGGCAGCGCGATCGGGCGCAGAAGCTGACGAAGCAGCTCGACGACGAGAAGCGCGTCCGGCAGAAGGCCGAGATCGAGCTGGGGATGGCGCGCGGCCTCCAGCGGACCGACGCGGACGACGAGACGGGGGTGCGCGTCGAGGAGTTGACGGCGGCGCTCAAGGTGGCGAACGGGCGCGCCGACGGGCTGGCGAGCGAGCTGCTCGCGAAGAGCAAGGAGACGGCCGAGCTGCGGCGCGAGAACGAGGCGGCCGAGGCGAAGCTCGCGGAGCTGGGGCGGGCGCTCCAGACGGCGCACGCCAAGCTCGACGAGGTCGAGGGCGAGGCGCTGACGATGCGGCGGCCGCAGGCCGCGTACCGCGAGCCCGTGGTGGTGACGACCGAGGTGCAGACCGGGATGGTCGCGCGCATCACGCGGCTGGAGTCGAGCGCCAACGAGGAGCGGCGCCAGGCGGAAGAGGCGAAGCTCGCCGCTCAGGAGTCGAAGCTGGTCGCCGACGAGCTGCGGCGCGAGGCCGACGAATCGAAGCGCGTGGCGGGCGAGCTGCGGCGCGAAGCCGACGAGTCGAAGCGGGGGGCGAGCGAGGCGAAGCGCACGGCGGACGAGCTGAAGCGCGCCGCGGAAGATGCGAAGCGAGTCGCCGACGAGTGGAAGCGCGCCGCGGACGACGCGCGCCGCGGCGCCGACGAGGCGAAACGGCTGGCGAGCGAGTCGAAGCGGGTCGCCGACGAGTCGAAGCTGGAGGCGGCGGCCGCGGCAGCGCTGCGCGAGGTGGCGGCGCGGCGGGCCGACAGCCTGCAAGTGGCGCTCGATCAGGAGCGCGCCGGGCGCAAAGATCTGGTGCTGGCAAAGGCCACGCTCGAGTCCGAGGTGATCGGGCTGAGGCAGCGCCTCGAGCAGAGCCTTTCGGCGAGCGAGGCCGAGGCGTCGCCCGAGGTGGGGCAGCTCGAAGCGGCGTTGCGCGAGCGCGGACAGGTCATCGCCCAGCTCGAGCGCGACCTGCGCGAGAGTGATCGGATCGGACGCGAGCTGATCGCGGAGCTGGAGATCGTGCGCCCCTTGGGTGGCGGGGATGACGACGGTGGGGCCGGCGGCGCGACAAATGGGCACGGCGGCGCGCGGAAGGGCGGCGCGGCGTACGGCGGGGCCGGACTCCGCGCGGCGCCCGAGACGGCAGCGCGCGCGGCTGCGCCGGGTCACCTGGACGTCGTGACGACGGATGCGTTTCAGCACCGGATCGATGCGCTGGCGGCGGACGCAGCCCAGAAGCAGGCCGAGGTGCTGACGTCGGCGTGGAAGATTCAGGTGCTCGAACGCGAGCTGTCGACGGCGCGGGCCGCGAGCGCGGATCCGTCCGTCACGCAGCGCGAGCTGTCGACCGCGCTGGTGCGCGCCCAGTCGGAGATCGCCGAGCTACGCCGCGCGCTCACGCTCGGTGGCCGCGACGCAGCGGGCGCTCCGCGGGCCGTCGTCGAGGACGCGGTGCTGCTGCACCAGCAGGTCGCCTCGCGGGCGCCGTGACGGCGGGCAGCTGACCGCACGCCGTGACGGCCCTCCCGCGCGTCAGTGGGGGTTGGCGCTGGTGCTTGGGGTGTCGTCAGAGGTTGGCGGCGGCGTCGGTCTGGGAGAGCACGCGGGCGCGAGGGCGTGACTTCACCAGCGCGGCGTCGGCGCGCTCCAGCTCCTCGCCGAGGGCCTCGAGACGCGCCTCGTCGAACAGCTTCTTCGCCTTCGGGAAGAGGTGCTCTTCCTCTTCCTTGTGATGGTGCTCCACCTGCTCCTTCAGGACGTGCAGCTTCGCGTCGAACGTCACGTCCTCGGGCGAGAGCTCGACGAGATCGGCGAGCACGCGCTTGATGGACAGGTGCTCTTCGAGCGACTCCAGCAGGATGTCCTCGGTGCGCTGAGCCTTCACGGCCGGATAGAAGAGTTGTTCTTCAATGGTCACGTGCGCGACGAGCGCATCGGCGAGTGAGCCGAACAGGGTAGCTCTCTCGGGCGCCTCGGCCGCGAGGAGCTTCTCCAGATGGTCTTCCATCTGACGGTGATGCTTCACGAGATAGTCGATAGCGTTCATCTGGGGGCTCGCGGCCATTGAATTTCATGGCGTTGGAGAAAAATGACAACCCCCCGATATTGCGAACAGCGCCGCAAACACCGGAGGGCCGTGGTCAGGTCGGTACCGGGACCAGCCCGAACCGACCTGGCCTGATGAGCTGTCATGCATTGCGCGTGCGCGCCCGGCTTGCGTCAGGCGAGCGAGCGGCGATTGAAGAAGGCACCGCCCGCGAACAGCAGGACGAGCGCGCCGATGACGCTGCCGATGACGCCGGCGGTGTGGAAGTCCGTCACGCGATGGCTGGTGACGAGGCTGCTCAGGAAGCCGCCGATGAACGAGCCGGCGACGCCGAGGACGGTGGTCATGACGATGCCCATCTTCTGGTCGCCCGGCATGAGAGCGCGAGCGACGAGGCCGACGACCAGACCAAAAACGAGGAAAAAGAGGATGCCCATGATGATTCTCCCTGGCTCCGACGCGGTCGGTAGCGGAAATGGGTGCCGTAGCGCCCGATGGGGGCGGAAACCTTACCGCTCGCTTCTTTTCACGAGCGCCACGTGATTTCCTGCTTCAGACGTTTCGACGATACCACTCAGCAATGAGCGCGCCATGTCTCGTCACCGGGGCTTTTTATAATTCTTACGCGATATCTCCCGCCCCACGACCATTGCGAGCGGGCTCCGTGCTGTAGCGCCCTCGTAAGGGTGTGGCATTATTGCACCCTCCACCGCGGCGGGCCCGGGATGACTTCATGCCGCGGCGACAGCACCCCGAACAGCCCCAGATCTCGCTCTCACTTGGCGTCGCGATCGACGGTCACGCTCCCGAAGACCTGATCGACGCTCGGGCCGGCGACGTCGCTCTCGGAGCTACCCGTCACCACGACGAAGACCATGTCGTGCTCGTGCTGGGTGCCGCGGACGCGGCCGAAGACCTTGTTGCCGTGGAACGTGCCGGTGAAGCTGGCCTGGACGGCGTCGCCGGCGGATTCGAGAGGGCCAGTCGTGGTGCCGCCGTAGACCACCGAGATCACCTGCTGAACGGCGGCCTCGAGGCCGGGCTTGTCGAGGTCGGCGGGGCCGGCCGGATAGGTGTATTGAATGTGGCCGAGGACGTAGGTGGTGCCACTGATGTAAGGCCGCCGGGCAAACTGCACGCGCATTCGCTTGCTGCCGGTCGGGACGGTGATGGAGGTGACCTCGCTGCCGAGATCGCTGTGGGTCTGCGGCACGGGCAAGCGCCACGCGATGCCGTACGACGAGTCGGTGAGGGCACGGCCCGAGAAGCCGGTGATGGCGAGGAAGCCGCCCATGATCAGGGCGCTCGCGACGGCGATGGAGAGGGCCTTGCCGCGGCCGGCGCGGAGGCGGGTGGTCTCTTCTTTCTGGAGGCGCTCGGTGTAGACGGCGACCGTGCACTTGCGGCAGGCGTAGCGGAGGGTCAGCGCGTCCGTCCCGAACCCGCACGATGCGCTGAAGGCCAGGACCGCCGCCGCGGCGAAGAAGCCGAAGAAGACGAAGGCGGCCACGGCGGCCGCGAGCGAGACGACGCCGATCGCGATGACGGCAGCGGCTTTTCGCGTGATCACCGAGAGCATCGACAGGGGCCGCTTGCACTGCCTGCATGAACGGATTTTTTCGGACTTGTTCCAACCGCAGCGGGCGCAGGTCTCGCCCTTGCCGACGGGGCGCCCGCACGAGGCGCAGAAGTCGAGCTTGGCCGCGGATGGCGGCGGCAGGCTGAGGATCGGCGACGAAGGAGGTGGGAGGCTGATCGCGCTACCGTGGCTGGGCGTCGGGCGCGGCTGGCGCGGCTGGCTG
>Ga0163144_10025953_pt1 | contig 11417 bp, 6 predicted proteins | sample OliLak19BULKMAT1_FD_123175 | JGI IMG/M metagenome (GOLD analysis project Ga0163144, IMG submission 123175) | Freshwater microbial mat bacterial communities from Lake Vanda, McMurdo Dry Valleys, Antarctica - Oligotrophic Lake LV.19.BULKMAT1 | ecosystem: Environmental > Aquatic > Freshwater > Lake... | reverse complement strand
TCCGCAAATTCGAACACGTCCGCTTCGAACCGAGCGGCATGACCCGCAACGCCGACATCCCGATGGCCAAGTCCCTGGTCGACTACATCTTCCGCTGGCTCGCGATGGAATTCGTCCCCGGCTACCGCGCCGCCAACGCGCCCCAACGCGCCAAAAAACCCGCTAAACAGGAAATCCTAGACAAAGCCGCCGCCTTCCTGCCCCCTCTCCCCGAGGAAGACGGCCGGGGTGATGGTCTTCAAAACGCCACCACTCATCCAGAAGCCGCCTCCCGCAAAAAACCCGGCAACGGCCACGGCCCGCGCCTCGCGCCCGATCCCAACCAAGGCTTCGATTACACCGGAGGCACCGAAGCCCCCAAACTCAGTGAAACCCAATCCACCGGTGGGTTAAGACTAGCAATGGTCGCCGACCCCCTCAGCCAACAAAGCAGCAGCATGCAAGCCGACGCCCCGGCGTGTGACGTGTGCGGGTCGATCACGGTCAGGTCTGGGACGTGTTATAAGTGCCAGAATTGCGGGAATTCGATGGGATGTTCGTAAAGTTTGATTGATTGAATTTTATCCGCTGCGGGATGCCGAATAAGCGTCCCGCGGCTTTAGTAGGGTGCCATTTATGGCACCAATTGGGACGGAATCGGGGAAATGTGGTGCCATGAATGGCACCCTACGTTAAGCTTTCTGCCATGGCGGATTATCGGCGGTGGTTTGTGGCGGGTGGGATGTATTTTTTTACGCTGGTGACGGCGGGGCGGGCACCGATTTTTGCTGCGGAATTGGGGAAACGGGTCTTGCGAGAGACGCTGGCCGCGTGTACGGAACGCCGGCCGTTCAAATTGACGGCGATCGTGTTGCTGCCGGATCATCTGCACATGATGTGGACGCTGCCTTCGGGCGACGTCGATTATTCGACGCGCATGGCGTGGATCAAATCCAATTTTTCGCGGGCATATTTATCCGCCGGCGGCGCGGAACAACCGCGGTCGGACTCGCGGCTGGCCCGCGGAAACCGTGGGGTGTCGCAACGGCGGTTCTGGGAACACACGATCCGCGACGAAATCGATTTCGCGCGGCATCTGGATTACATCCATTTCAACCCCGTGAAACACGGTCACGCGGTATGTCCACACCAGTGGCCACACTCGTCGTTTACCAAGTGGGTGGAACAGGGGCACTTCTCCGCTACGTAAGGGTGTGCGTGTCACAAAATCCCGGCAGAAATGCCTGACTTCGCGTGGGCGGCGCAGTTGGAGATGGAGTGAGGAGCTTCCGCCGAAACTGGACCTAAGCCGTCGCACGGTTGAAACCGTCCGACTTCAAACGGAATTGCGGTCAATCTCAATAATGCCCACGCCGGCGCGTAGGCGGAAAACGGTGCTACATCATATTGAAGGCCGTTCTATCCTGCGGCCCTTTTCATCCACCTCCGCCAGTTCCATTCGCATCAACAAAAACGGGTCCGGCCAACTGCGGTTGGCCGGACCCGACTCATTTTTCGATCTGGACGAAAAGCGTTGCGTGCCTTAGCTCGCCTTTTCCGTCTTTTCTCCGGCGCTCTTCCAGCCGCTGAGTCCGGCTTTAAGGTGTTTCACGTTGGTGTAACCCAGCGCGACGGCCTTTTCGGAGGCAGCTTTGTAGGCGCCGCAGGCGGGGCCACCGCAATACGCGACGATCAGGGCGTCCTTGTCCTTCGGTAGGACGTCGGCGAGCTTGTCGGAAGACGTTTCGTAGTTGATGGCGGTCGGGATGTGACCGTCCTTGTACGAGTCGGTCCCGTTCACATCGATGACGGTCGCCTTACCGTCGGCGATGGCGGTCTTCAGGTCGGAAATGCTGATTTCCGGGGCCGACGGTGCGCCCGCGAGCGCGAGCGTGGACAATCCGAGAACCAATGCCGCTAGGGTTGAAGCGCAGGTACGACGCATGGGAACCTTCCTCTCTAACAAAGAACTCGACCGTGCCCCGTCCGACGCGGACCGGGCGCTCAGACCGAGTCTAGGCCTTGGCCGACGACTCAGTCCACTGCGGCGTTTAGATTGATGCAGGGATTTGCGGTTTTATTGCCCCTAGCCGTGGATCGGGCAGTTCGTCGTATGGAGTGGGACGTTCGAAATCACATGTCAGGATCATCCGGCTGAAATGGTTTTGGTGCTGCTCCCCCTTGGCGGCGTGGTTGGATGATGCAATGAGCGCCTCCCACTGGAACCGGACTTATCCATTCGCACCCTCGCAATCGTCCGACTCTTAATTGAATCCTGCGCCGTTCTCGCTATTTTCGATGTCGGCGTGAGTTGAAACGGGGAACGGGAAAGCTCCTCGCGGTCGGTCGTGTGGCCGGCGTTTGGCGCATTGGGGACGACTGGAGTCAACATGAAGGTGTCGGATCAGGAACGGGCTCGCTCCACGGACGAAACTCTTGCACAGGACTTGATCGATGTCAGGCAAAAGGTTGACCTGCTTTTGACCGCGCGCGGACTGCTCCCGCCGGGGTCGGCGGGGGAGACGGGGCACGGACAGGTGTGGGACGGTCTGCTCGCGCGCTTCCGCGAGCAGTCGCGGTTACTGGCGGATTATCGGTGTCCGGTCGATCGTCGCATCGAGTCGTTCCTGTCCGACAATCTTAAGGACGTCCCCGGCGCGGTGTTGAAATTGCCGTCGAACGTCGTGTCATTGACCGAGCCGGGGCTGGCGCGGGAAATGTCGTTGCCCAAGGGGAAGCAGGAATTCACCAGCCCGCTGCTCACGTCGTACCGGCTGTACAACGGCGTGTTGCACAACCCCAAGTCCGACCGCCGGACGACCGAAGGCACGTTCCACGTCGCCGAAGGTGGCCTCCCGATCCCCGGCGACAAGCGGGCCGTGCCCAAAGCCGTTTTCGCGGAACTGTTCCGTCGCGCGGTCAATCCGCCGGCCGATCTGGCGACACTTCCCTACACCGCCGCGCCAGGCCGGCCCGACTCGGCGACTTGTTTCGTCTCGCTCATGCTGCGCCCGATGGTCTGCCCGGACGTGCCCGGTTACACGCGCGCCAAGTCGATGGAAGTGCGATTTTTCGCTCCCGGTAGTCTGGTGTCGAACCTCGATTTCGTAGAGTCAATTTTCGGTAACGCCGGAGACCCGTTCCTGCCCGAGAACGACGCCGCCCTCGACGTGCGCCACTGGACCGGTCACACCGGCTGCGTGATTCTCGCGCCGCATTTGACGGAGGTCACGAAGAAGGAGATCGGCCTGCCGCACGTCGACCACGCCACCGCGCGTCAGAAGCGCGACAAGATGTGTTGGGCAGACGAAGGTGAAAAGTACAACAACGGAGTCGCGTTCAAGGTGACGTTCCGTACGAGCGCGGGGGTGATCGTGACGATCATTGCGGACAATTATTACGGGTATTGCAAGAAAGAAGTGAAGACGCAGATTTCCTTCGCCGCCAACTTGTACGGTGCGTGCGAGGAAGAACACGCCGGCGGCGCGGTCGCGTTCGCGAGTTATGCGCTGGGGTACGAATATCAGACGATCAGCTACCGCATGAACGGCCGCACGTTCGCGGACGTGGCGCGCGACTACGCGTCGTTCGTCGACGTCCGGCCCGAAGGCTACGGCGTGGACCGTAACTACCCCGGCGTCGTCTACATCCCCCACGACGCCCGCGCCTCCACTATCCGCCAGGAAATCAGTTGGAACGTCGACGGCAACGAACGCTTCATCCCGATCCACCCGGGCAAGGTCTACATCACGCCGTCGGGTTACAAGATCAAGATGGAAAAACACCCCAGCGGTAAGAGCTGGCGCCTCGTCGGCACGGTCGCGCGCGGCGTGTTTTGTCACAAGCCCTGCACCGTGTCGGGGGGCGGAAAAAGTGAGATCAGCAAAAGCCTGCGCGACTACATGCTGGTCGGTCCGATCTATGTCGCCGACATTGAAAAAGATTTGCGGCTTATTGAAGAGTTGTGCAAGCACAACTACTCCGACCGCTGGAAGGCCGACGCGCCCGGCCGGCCCGACTACCGCACGCACCAGACGCGCGGTCTGCTCGCGCCCGAGCGGTCGCTGGGCAGCGTGATCAAGCTGCTCACGCCTTCTCCCGAATACACCGACGCGTACAACGCGTGGCTCGGCACGATCCCGGACCACGTCTTTGCGATCGTCTTCATCATCAAGCGGTTTTACGAACCGTCGTGGGGCGACGACTGGCGCAAATACTTCGGCGTCGACATCGTCAACGGCGTGTCGGGGAATGAGCTGAAGCTCAAACGTCGCAAACTGCTCGGCCAATACCTGCGCGTCGGCCTGACGCGCGACCAGGAATGGCGCACGTTCAAGGTGCGTCAGGATTTTAGCCCGGCGGTGAAACTGCAGACCGAGGACGACATCACCGCGTCGGTCGTCGTGCCCGCGCGCGCCGTGCCGGGCGTGGTGGCGCGCGACCGCTCGCCGAGTTTGAAATTTTCGGCGAATTGTGAGACGCGCCTGTTCCAGCGCCCCGACGACGCCGTACACCGCGGCCTCGACAAGCAGACGGAAATCGACATGGCCCGGCGGGATAATTTCATCTCGAACTTCGAACCGTTGACGTCGGTCGACGCACAGAAAATGGTCGCGCGCGTCGTCGATTTTGAAGATTTCACGACGCCGATGCAGACGATGCTCAAACGCGCCGCCAGTCAGGGGGACGGGAAGTACGTCGTGTCGAGCGCGAGTCCGCGCATCGTCGACGGGAAGCCGACAAAAAACCCGCGCTACCTTCAATTGCGACCCGACTACGTCGACCCGACGATCCGTTACATCGCCGAGGTCGGCCTGCGGCTTTTCCACGCGACGCCGGCGCACGAGCCGGTCTTCATGCCGGTCGATTCGGTCCTCGTCGGTCGGCGCAACAACCCCCCGGAGCCCGCGGCCAAGATCCGGGCGCTGGCGGTCTACAACCCGATTCACTACCAGGAATTGCCCGAACTGTTTATGGATTTCATCTGCTCGCTCACGGGCAAAAGCCCGAGCACGACCGGCGCCGGCAGCGAGGGTGCGCTGACCAAAGGCCCGTTCAACGCGCTGCGCCCGATCGTCGATCTGAACAACGCCTTGGTCAGCTACATCCTCACCGCGCTCGGCGGATTCAGCACGGCGGCGGGGTACGTCGGGCCGGACGTGCGCGTCGACCACGACGTGAGCATCCTCATCCCCGAAATCTGGTGCCGCCTCTCGCCGGTGGAGCGCGAAGCGAAATATATGATCGAGCACGGGCTTTTGGAGCCGATGACGGATTTTGATTTTGAAGGGGAAAAGATCCTCGCCAGCCGGCTGGGGTATCGCATTACGCAGAAGTTTTGCTCGACGATTTTGGGCCGGTTGTTCGACAACCCCGCGCGTGTTTTCGACACCGCCATGCTGAAGCCAGAGTCGCAGGACTTGCCCAGCTACGCCGACGGGATCAAGAACATCACCGAGGCGCAGGAGCGTGTCTCGAAGGAGTATTTGGAGGACGGCAGCGTCGAAGATGCCTGCCCGCCGTTACGTGCGCTCTTGTACATCATGGCGACGGGTTCGTACGAAGGGCGTGACGCGAACGACCCGACGGTGCGGTCGCTGTTCACGAAGGACGCGCTGCTGAAAAGCGACTGGTACGCCGAGCGCCTGCGCGTGAAGCAACAGCAGGATGTGAAGCTGTGGCGGCGGCACGTTTCGTACGCCGAGCAGTGGCTCGCCCACTCGACGTCCGCCGACCCGACGACTCGGAAGGAAGTCGAAAGTCGCCTGACGTCGGCAAAGGAAAAGGCGCTGGAAGTGGCGTCGAAGGAGTATCTGGCGTCGCTGGTCGGGACGATCGGCGTGGACCCGACGGTGGCGTGACGGCGTGGGGTGAAATTCAGGGCATCAGTGATATGGAGCCATGACTTGCACCCTGCAACACCGGCCTGCGTTCGTGCCACTGCGTTGCCTGCTCGTACATCCGCGCGATGCGTAATAATTTCTCTTCGCTGAACGTCGGGCCGAGCAATTGCAAACCGATGGGAAGTGGTTGTGCGCCGGAAGTGAACCCGCAGGGCACGCTGATGCCCGCGATGCCTGCGATATTGCACGTCACCGTGAACACGTCACACAAATACATCTGTAGCGGGTCGCCGGTTTTTTCGCCGGCCTTGAAGGCGGGCGTGGGGCTGGTGGGGCAGAGGATCACGTCGCAGGACTTGAAGGCGTTGTCGAAGTCTTCGCTGATCTTGCGGCGGACCTGCAACGCGCGGACGTAGTAGGCGTCGTAGTAGCCGCTGGAGAGCGCGTACGTGCCGATCATGATGCGGCGTTTGACCTCATCACCAAAACCTTCCGCGCGGCTCTTGCTGAAGAGTTCGACGATATCCTTTACCTGGTCCTTCGTGCGGTGCCCGAAGTGCACGCCGTCGTACCGCGCGAGATTGCTCGAACATTCACACGGCGCGATCACGTAATAAGCGGCGATGCCGTATTCGGTGTGCGGGAGCGTCACGTCGACGATTTCCGCGCCGAGTTCTTCGTAAATCGCAAGCGCCTTCTGCACCGCGCTCTGCACCTGCGGGTCCATGCCTTCGGTCAGCGCGAACTCTTTGGCGATGCCGATGCGCAGGCCCTTCACCGGCGTGTCGAGGTCGGCGAGGTAGTCGGGGACGGGGGAGTTGACGCTGGTGCTGTCTTTCGGGTCGTGACCCGAAATGACGTTCATTTGCAGCGCGACGTCTTCGACGGTCCAGCCGAACGGGCCGATCTGGTCGAGGGAGCTGGCGAACGCGATCAGTCCCCAGCGGCTGACGCGGCCGTAGGTGGGCTTGAGCCCGACCACACCGCACAGCGCCGCCGGTTGACGGATGCTGCCACCGGTGTCGGAGCCGATCGACGCACAAGCCATCCCCGCCGCCAGCGCCGCGGCGCTTCCGCCGGAGCTTCCGCCGGGGATGCGTGTGGTGTCCCACGGGTTGCGCGTCGTGCGGAAGGCGCTGTTCTCGGTCGAGCTGCCCATCGCGAATTCGTCGAGATTGGTCTTGCCGATGATGACGGCCCCGGCCGCTTCGAGCTTTTTCACCACCGTCGCGTCGTACGGCGCGTGAAAATGTTCGAGCATTTTCGACGAACAGGTGGTCGTGCCCCAACTGGTACACAGGTTGTCCTTCAGCGCGATCGGCACGCCCGCGAGCGGCCCGGTGCGCCGGCCGTCGTCCACCTCTTTCGCGACCAGAAGCGCCCGCGTTTCGTCGACGCTGTTGAACGCCTGAATCTGAGGATCGACCTCGCGCACGCGCGCCAGCGCCGCGCGGGTCAGTTCGGTGGCCGATATGTCCTTCGCGTGAATCGCCTCGCGCGCCGCCATCAACGTGTCATACGGGAGCTGTGCCATGAGACTGGCAAATTTAAGGGCATCCACCGGAAAAGCAAAGCAGAGGCGAGAAGGGGCTCAGGAGACAGAAGTCAGGAGTCAGTAGATCGGAGCAGAAGAAAGTCGGGGGTTCTCCCGGTCTGTGCTTCTCTTCGTGTCCTTCGTGCCCGTCGTGGACACCCTGCGTATCTCGACACCGCCGATCGTTCGGGCTAATCTCGCGTCGACCATGACCGAAAAGTCGTACCTGGTCCAGAAATTCGCGAAGATCCCGCTCGGGCCGATCCACCTGATCGGGTACAGCGTCGCCGGCGAGGAAACCGTCGTGCAGGTGCCGGAGTTGAACGTCTGCTTCGACATCGGCAGGTGCCCGTATTTCGCGCTCACGTCGGACATCGTCTGTATTTCACACGCCCACATGGACCACATCGCGGGCGTGGCGTATTACCTTTCGCAGCGGCATTTTCAGGGGCTGAAACCGGGGATGGTCCTGCTGCCGCGCGAGATCGAACGCGCGGTGGAAAATTTATTACGTTGCTGGCGTGACGTGGAGCGTCAGAACACGCCGTACCGGCTCGTCCCGATGTCGCCGGGCCAGACGTTCGAAGTGCGACGGGACTTTGCGATCCGCGCCTACGCCACCCACCACGGCGGGCCGAGCCTGGGGTACGGCCTGATTAGCGTGCGCGAAAAACTCAAACCCGAGTTCGTCGGCCTCACCGGCCCGCAGATCGTCGAGCTGAAAAAGAGCGGCAACGAGGTGCAATACAAACTCGAAGTCCCGCTGGTCGTCTTCCTCGGTGATACGACCGCGGGCGTCGTGTTCGACGAGCCTGACGTGCAGAACGCGGAGGTGCTCATCACCGAGTGCACGTTTTTCGACCCCGGCCACAAAGCCAAGGCCAAGGCCGGCAGGCACATGCACGTCGACCAGTTCGCGGACATTTTGAACAGCGGGAAGCTGAAGAATCAGCACATCGTGGTCGGTCACGTCAGCCGGCGCATCGGCGTCCGCAAATCCCGCTCGATCCTCAAGCGCCTGGTCGGGGAAGAGCGCATGAAGAACGTCCAATTCCTGATGGATTTCGAAGGCTCGCGTGACGCCGGTGACATGGAAGAAGCCGGGCCGGTGACGGCAGAGTCGAACGAATAAAAGTTCCACGCGCAGGCGCGAAGGCGCGAAGGAAGACCTGACGCTCAAGATTTTTCTTCGCGACTTCGCGCCTTGGCGTGGAACTCTTCCCGTGTGAAGCAGTTCACCCGCCCGTTTGCCGCAGACGCGACAGTCCTCGCTTGGCGAGGTCGGAACGGGGGTTGATTTCCAGCGCGGCTCGATAGTCGCTCGCGGCGTCGTCGGCGCGGTGTTGCAGTTCGTGAATTTTGCCGCGCGTCACACGGGCCTCGTAAAACTTCGCGTCGATGAAGACCGCTTTATTCGCCGCCGTCAGTGCGTCGTCGAGACGATCGACTGCCGTTAGCGCCGCGGCGTAGTTGCTCCAGACCGCGGCGGCGGATTTGTCGCGCGCGAGGGACAATTCGTAAAGCTCGATCGCCCGCTTCGGGTTATTCTGGAGGAGTTCCAGATTCGCCCAGTTGTATGAAACATTGGCGTACTCCGGGCCGAGTTCGAGCGCCTTTCGGAAACAGTCGCGCGCGGTCTCGACGTTATTCTGTCGCGCGTACTCTGACCCCAGCATGTCGTACATCAGCACGTCCCCGCCGGTCACGCGCACCGCGTGCGTGAAGAGTTTTTCCGTCCCGTTCCATAACAGCACCTGGTCGCGCGTGCGCAGCGTCAGGACGCCCAGCACGAGCGCGCAGGTTGTGACGACGTACACGCGCTGCACTCGTTTTGTCAGCCGCTCGACCGTCATGCCGATGATCAAAAACAGCCCGATGAACGTCAGGTACGTGTAACGGTCGGCCATCGACTGCCTGCCGACCTGCAGCAACCCGATCACGGGGACCAGCGTGCCGACGAACCAGAGCCATCCGACCGTGACCCACGGCCGGCGCTTCCAAGCCAGGAGCGCGATCGCCGACGCGCCGACCAGTACGAGTGTCGACACGACCACCAGCCCGACCGGCCACGCCAGCGGGTACGGATACATCGGCGACAGTCCGACCGGCCAGACCAGCAGCCCGAGGTATCGCAACACCGACACCACGGCGTTCGCAGTGCGCACGCCCGGCGGGTAGTCGGCAAGCCCCGCGACCGCGCCACTGGCGTGCTGCGCGCGCAGCGTCAGCAATGCCGACACCAACACCGGCACCGCCAGCACGAGTTTTTCAATCACCGCGCGGCGCATCGACACTGCCGGGTACGACGCGTCCGTGTCCACTGCCGTTTCAATCACGTTTCGACGCAGACGCTTGAGTGGCCAAAAATCCAACAGCGCGCACACCGCCGGCAAGGTCACGAGCATCGGCTTGCTCATCAATCCGAGCATCAAAAGCAACGCCGTCGCGCCGAGCCGGGGTATGGAGGGCCTTCGCGCGTGCCACACGTACGCGTGGAGACAGAGCATGAAAAACACCGCCGACAGCACGTCCTTGCGTTCACTGACCCACGCGACGGATTCGACGCGGGTCGGGTGAATACAAAATAGCCCCGCCGTGATCGCCGCCGCCGTCCAGTGGCGCGTCGTTTTGCCGATCAGGGTGTAAAGAAGCAGCGTCGCCAGCAGGTGGAGCACGACGTTTTCGATTTTCATCGGCGCGGCGTGGATGCCGAAAAGCTGGACGTCGAGCATGTGACTGAGCGTCGTCAGCGGGTGCCAGTTCCCGCCGTGAATGATCGTGAACGCAGTCTGCAGACTGCCGCGCGTCAGGCCTTGGTTGATCGCGGGGTTTTCAAAGACGTAGGTCGGGTCGTCGAACCGGACGAACGGCTGCCGCGCCACCGGCGCGTACGCAAACACCGACGCCGCGAGCAGAGTCAGGATCACAAGCAAGTGCTGGTGGCGCGAAGGGGAGTTCAACGGAATCGGATCGTATCCGTGTCGCGGGGCGTTTCAAAAGCGAGGAGCACACGTGCTCCCCTATCTTCGCGAGCTCCCCTCATTCGGCCTTGGGCGACTTTCCCGCGGCGCTCGCCTGCAACTGGTTGACTTGTTCCTGCAATTTTCTGACCTGTACGACCAGATCAGGCAGCCTGCGGAACGCGGCCTGTTCGCGCAGGGACTGGCGGTGGGGGAGTGCGGGGAGGCCGGAGACGACGGCTTTGGGTTCGACGTCTTCCATCACGCCCGCGCACGCCGCGACCATCGAGCCGTCGCCGAGCTTGATGTGGTCACGAATGGCCACCTGCCCTCCCAGCACGACGCCCGCGCCGAGCCGCGCGCTACCTGCCACGCCCGCCTGGCCGACGATGATGCAATGCGGGCCGACCTGCACGTTGTGCCCGATCTGCACGAGGTTGTCGATCTTCGTCCCGCGCCCGATGCGCGTCGTCGCGAACTTGGCGCGGTCGATGCAGACGCACGAGCCGATCTCGACGTCGTCTTCGATGATCACCGTACCGATCTGCGGGATTTTCGCGTGCTGTTTTCCGTCCCACCGATAGCCGAAGCCGTCGGTCCCGAGGACCGAGCCGGCGTTGATGACGACACGATTCCCGATGCTGATGCGTTCGCGCACGACGACGTTCGGGAACAGCTCGCAGTCGTCTCCCAGCGTGACGTCGTCACCGACATACACGCCGGCGTGGAGGACGACGTTCCTGCCGATGTGCGTCCGTTCCCCGACGACGACGTTCGGCCCGACGCGGGCATTCTCACCGAGCACTGCCGACGGCGCGACGACCGCCGACGCGTGCCGACCGACGGGCGGGCGCGGGACGGGCGGGGCGAACAGTTGCAACACCGTCGCCATCGCCAGGTCCGCGTCGTCGACGACCAGCGTCGGCACCGACGCGGTCGCTCGCAGCCGGACTTTCTTAGACACGATCACTGCCGACGCCTGCGTGGTGTCCATCGCCTTGGCGTACTGGTCGGATGCCAGAAATGACAAATCCCCCGCCCGCGCGTCCTCCAGCGTCGCGACGCCGGTGATCTCGATCGCGCCGACCGAAGCCGGCGCCG
>Ga0163144_10025951_pt1 | contig 11417 bp, 9 predicted proteins | sample OliLak19BULKMAT1_FD_123175 | JGI IMG/M metagenome (GOLD analysis project Ga0163144, IMG submission 123175) | Freshwater microbial mat bacterial communities from Lake Vanda, McMurdo Dry Valleys, Antarctica - Oligotrophic Lake LV.19.BULKMAT1 | ecosystem: Environmental > Aquatic > Freshwater > Lake... | reverse complement strand
CAGCCCTGGCCGCGGGGCAAAGCGAACCTTCTCATGGAAGAGCCATTCGCCCGTCTCCGGATCTTCCCACGGGTAGAGCTTATTGCCGACCGGATAGCTGTAATCTGGTTTTGGATGTGGGTGATCGCTTTGGGCAAAGGCAGAAAGCGCAGGGCTACTGGCTACGACGACACCGGCAACACCAGCCCATTTCAGAAAATCACGACGATTTAGCATTAAGTTCTTCTTTGTCGATTGAAAAAATGATTAAGCAGTTTGAGCAACGCCATTTTGATAACCGGCTTTGGACAACGCGAAACTTCTGTTGGCCAGAGCCGCCAGCACCATCTTGTCAAAGTGGTCAACGCCCTCTTCCAGATCTTGCATTGTATAACGAATGCGGAATGCCTGTGATTTCGCTTGTTGTTGCAATACGCGACAGATCGCAAAATCTTCATGCAAAATCTGATTGATGTCGCGGTGCTTACGCGGATCATTGATCGGATATTCCTCCGTTTGCGCATTTGTTTGATAAAAAATGACCTCAATATGGCAGGCGTTGGGCGTCACAGGCAGTACGTGGAATAACTGCACCTTGCTTGGCCCGACATGGAAGTAGACGTTGGGAAAGAGTAGATCAAAAAATCTTGTATATTCTCGCTCGGGCGTGGTGGTTGTCACCATGAAGTGTTGATGATCCGCCTCATTTTTAATGACGGGCGGCATCTCCAAGGTTTGCTCGTGAATGAAAGGAACATGGTAATAATCAACCGAATTTTCCATAAAAATTTTCCAGTTAAACGCCTCATCATACGTAACGCGTTTAACCTCGCGCAGTCCTACCCAGTCGCTATGATATTCCTCCCAACGATGCGGCATTTCGCCCAAAAAAGCGCGTAAAGGTGCGGCTGCCGGATCTAGGTTGACAAAGATGAAGCCGCCCCAGGTATCCACCTGCGCCTGACGCAGGCGAATGTTGGCCTTGTCCAGCCCTGGCAAACATTTCTCATACGGCACGCCGCGCAATTGGCCGTTCAAGTCGTAGGTCCAGCCGTGATAGGGGCAAAAGAGTCTTTTATAATTGCCTTGTCCCTCCGCCAGCCGCATGCCGCGGTGGGCGCACACGTTGTGCATGGCATGCAACTGCCCTTCCTGGTTGCGCACCACGACCAGCGGCTCGCCAGCGACTTCACAGGTCAAATAATCGCCGGAATTGACCAACTGCTCCTGCCGCCCCACGATTTGCCATGTGCGCTGAAAAATCGCCTGAAACTCCTGCGCCAAAATTTGAGGATCTGTATAGTAATAATTCGGTAAGCCGTGGGCCTGGTTCGCCCGAGTTTTTCCATGCACATTCATTCTATACCCCCTTTCTTATAACGTAGAAATCGGGCGACACTGCAATAGGTAAAGCTTGTCACCCTGATACGCACCCTCAATATCCACTGGCCACCGCAGTTCGGCTTCCAACTGGGTTGCCAGTTGGGCAATTGCACTAGCCTGCGCCGTGGTTAAGCTGACTTGTTTGCGCAACAACCCTGGAACCTTTACCTGCTGCACGCCCGCAGGACCTAACACGGTCATGGATTGCTTCTCGGCAATCGTTTGCGTGGTCAGCGTCCAATCGGTTTTGCGCACCACGTAGGTATCTGGCGTCACCAACCCGCTGACAATACTTTCGCCCAAGCCCCAATTGGCGTTGATCACCACCTCATCGCGCTGGCCGGTGACGGGGTGGGCGCTAAAGGCCACAAACGCAATATCGGCGGCGATCAACTGTTGCACCAGCACCGCCACCGGTAGCGCTTGAGGCGTCTGACCTTGCTGTTGTTGGTACACCTGGACGCGTTCCGCCTGGGCCGAAGCCCAACAGCGCAATACGGCGTCCGTCACCGCTGCCAGTCCTGTCACATTCAGGTACGTGGCATATTGCCCGGCAAACGAAGCAGCCTGGCTATCTTCGCCAATAGCTGATGAACGAACCGCCACCCGCAGCGGCGCTCGCTCGCTTTGCTGCGCCAAAGTGGCATACGCCGCTGCCAACAAAGCCTGGAGCGCCGGCGGCATGAGGGTGGGCGTGGCTGCCTCTGCCCATTGCCCATACGCCTCTGTGGTCAGACAAAAACCAGCCGGCACCGGGTAGTTCGCCGCCAGCCGACTGAGATTAGCCGCTTTACCACCCGTCAGGCAGACATCTTGGCAAGTCGGTTGATCAAGCCAGGCAATCAGCATGGTTTAGCGTCCGTCAATCCATCATTCAACACCTCATTCGTGACTCCCTCCAATGTCTGCCAGATGCAATCAACCCAGTCCAGATGCTCCGGCTTCATCAAACAGGAGCGCAGACAAGCAACGTGGTCTTGGTCCCATTCGATGTCCGGCCAGGTCTGAGCTAACAACGCGGCTGGAAAGGTAGCCACAGCCAGATGCAGATTGGCTTCGGCTGTGGCCATGAAGATTGTTCGGGAAAGCTGAGAAATACGGCTTGCGCTTTTGGCGCATGGGGCCCAGATCACAATATCCAATTCTGGCTCAAATGCCAGCATCCAGCGTGGATCGACGCTGATCTTGGCGGCGAATTGCAGTGCAGCCTGGCGGGCCTTCGCCAGCGCGGCGGCAAACTCGCCACCGCGCACCAAGGGCAACAAGCGTTGGGTGGCCCACAGCGCCACCGCCGAAGCACCCGCACGCGAACATTCCAAGCTGATTTCCCCCAGATGCAACTCTTCTGAACTAAAGTAGGTATAGGGCGAATCGTGTTTGTAGAGCGCGCCTACGGTTGGTTCTTTGAAGAGGATGCAGCCGCAGCCATACGGTTGCAGACCGTGTTTATGGGGATCAATGGCAATCGAATCGACCTGACTTAGCTGGGCAAACGCCGTCTGTGTATCGGCGCGCAGATTGTCCACTAAGCCGAAATAGCCACCGTACGCCGCATCTACATGAATGCGGAAGCCATACGTTGCCTGCAATGCCAACAGCGCCGGCAATGGATCAACCGCCCCCGCTGCCGACGTGCCCAACGTGGCAACCACCGTCCCCACATCCCCTTGCCGAAGTGTCGCTTCTAAGGCGTTCAAGTCTATGCGCGCTTGCCGATCGCAAGCAATCGCCTGAAAGGGTAATTGCAATACCTCAGAGATGCGACCATGCGTGTAGTGCGCCTGTTGGGAGGCAACGATTTTTTTGCCAGGGTGAAGACGGCCTGCGACCCATAGCGCCTCTAGATTGGCCATCGTGCCACCGCCACACAGATGCCCCAAATACGTTTCCCAGCCAAACATGCGCGCCAGTTCGGCTACCGCTTCTTTTTCCAGCGCCGAACTCGCGCGTCCGCCATCCAACGCATGATTGTTGGGATTGATCCACAGCGATAAGGCATAAGCCAACCGCGCAATTGGATGCGGCGGATGCAGCATCTGGCCGGCATACAGGGGATGAGAATAGGGATAATTGTCTTGCATGCGCGTGGCAACTTCCAGCAAGACCGGACGCATGGCTTCCAAATCTACAGGGTGTTGAAATGGCGGCAAGTGGGTAAATCCCTCATCCAAACGGGCAAGGGCTTCGTGCAATAGGGGTAGGCTGTGCAGTTCTAACATTCTGTCACCTTCCGCTGCTGTAATTGATCGACCAGGGCCTGATAAAGATTGCCATAAATGCCCCGGGTCTTTACGGCTTGTCCACGTTCGGCATTAATCAAGTATAAGTAGTCATTGCGCAGATCGTCGGCCATAGCCACTTGATAGCACCGCCCGTGATCGAGCGGTTCGTCGTTAATCAGCCAGCCCACCTTTTGGCCGGCGCGAAGCTGGGGTCTGACATTCGGTGTGGTCAGTAGATATGACCCTGATCCACTCCTGGCCCAGCCAAATGTCAGGATTTCTTCCAGGAAACAGCCTGGCACCTCCACGGCATAGACGGGTGAGTCGCCCATCGGGAATGTACGGGTGATGTCATAGCTTGTAATCGCATGACCGGCCGGAATGCAATCATCCAGGCGGATTGCCCAACTACAGATCAGCGCCAGTTCGGTTGCGGGGGCAGCGTTCATCATGCTCTGGGTAATCAGGTTGGTAAAGGCCGTGGGGCGGTTGCGAATCGTAGACTCAAAGCCATCCAGGTCGGTGGGCGCTTGCGCCAACACGGTTGTTGGCTCCCACCCCTCGGCGCGAAAAGCATCAAACGCCACGGTCACCCAATCGTTGATTTCAGCCAGCGTTGCCGGATCGTCGGGCAGGTCTGCCGTAATCGGTTGCAAACGGTCGGCAATCTGCAGCTTGTGGGTAGCCGTATCATAGAATAAATTAATAATATAAACGCTGCGCGCATTAGAATCGGCTTTGTAGATGGGTGCCCGATCGGGCGCTGGCTTGACTTTCAAGTGCTGATGTTCATCGCCCCCCAAGATCAGATCAATGGCTGGAAATTGCTCGCTCAACGCTTGATCCGTCGCCAACGGCTGATGGGTCAAGGCGATCAAAATATCCACCTGGTCACGCAACGTCGCAATCTGAGCGTTGACCGCCGTTTGCCAATCCAAGTAGGTAAATTCTACTTGCGGCAAGCGGATCGGCTTGGTGATGCCGAAAATCCCTACCTGTATCTTCTGCCCATGTGGATTGGTGACAACAAAGACATCGTTTTGCTGCACCATTGTTTGGCCGCTCGAAAACGGTTGACCGTTGGCATCAAAGACGTTACTGGAAATCATCTTGAAGTTGGTTGCCGCCAACCGCTCGCCAAATTGTTGGGCGTTGACTGTATCAAGCTCATGATCGCCAAAGGTCATGTAATCTACCCCCACGCGATTCATGACAGCGACGGTCTGTTTCCCATCTAACCGTTCACCGTCGACGCGCGCCGTTCCCAGACCGGAAGGGTTATAAAGATCACCGGCAAACATCAAAAGTGTATTTGGGTTGCCAGCGATCAACTGCTTGCGTAACGTAGCCACCCGCGCCAGACCGCCCAACGCCCCCCCGCTCACCGGCGTGATTTCATAAACATCATTGAAATGCATAATCGTCAAATGCACGCAGGTGGGGGGCAACGGTTCCCAGATTGAGATTGGCGGTGCGGTTGATGAAACAGATTGCGCTTGCGAACTACTATTCATCTGTTTATTCCCCAAGCACTAATGATTCTGCCGCCAGGTTCATCATATGGTGCAGTGGATCAATTTGGCGCAAGCGGCTCTGTTCGATATTTTTCAAAAAATCAACCGCCATAGCCGTAGAAGAAAGCAAACTAGTAGTTTCCTGCCCGCCAAATTTTGTACAAACCTGGATGTGACCCGCCGAAAGCCCGGCGCGATAGGCATCGACAAACCCTGCGTGCGCAGCGTGCAATTCAGGCGGTAGGTTGCGCAACAGCCCAACAATTTCCTTTTTCCAAATCACGTTGACCAGATAATGATGATCCCAAAACATAATGCCGCTCACTTCGATATCGACCAGCGATTTGGGGTCGCCTACCACCATTGTTGCCCGAATATCACGTTGATAGACTTGTTTGCTGAAACTGCCCGTCAGCTTCATGGCGGCGCCCGATGCCCACATCAGTTGGGTTGCCGTCTCCAATTCATAACGCGCAGCCACTAGATCGTTGGCGGCTGTTGCGGCTACTAAACGCCGCAAACCGAGAATCAGACCTTGGACAAGCGCAAGAAAAACCCAGTGGCCTTGCCGCCAGACCCACAGATAGTCTATATGCGCCGGTGGCGCTTCAAGTTCCATTTGCGCTGCGCCATTGGCGCTAACCGGCAATGGCGCAGCACCTGCTTCACGCTGGTCTATGTCGCCAGCGGGTAGCTGGCAGATTCTGGCGAGCAGCGTACCATACTGCCTGAGACCGTTGGTCAGCCTTTCCTTTTCAACGCGATCAAATTCAGGAAAGGCATTCAAAAGTTTTAGACAAGCCGCGGCGGCGTGGAGTAGGCTGACCGCAACAACGTTGGCAGGCGCTGGCGACAGGACATGTTGAATGTGCATTAGCCCGTCTACCACCCGCGCGTGTGCGCTTTTTAGCGAGGTGCCGGTGCCAAACTCGGCCGCCATTGGCGTCATTTCCGGCGGCGCTAGTCGTTGCAAGACATCTTGCACGATTGAAAGCGCTCGCCCAGGTAATTCGACCAGAAATGCCTGTTGTAGCGTTTGCAACGCCTGCTGTACCTGGTCTGCCTGCGCTGGTGACAACGCATAGACTGGCCACAACTGCGGTGGTTGCAGTAAATAAAGTTGTGGTTCGTCGGCTGCATTATTTTGGTCAAGCGCAGTTTGGTTAAGTGAAGGCGACAATTGCGTAACGATTGGTTCGTGTGAATTGATTGTTTGAAAATTCATAGAATGCCTTATCCATTTTATTCATAAAGACAGAACACGAATGATGCCCTTGTCGCCGTTCACGACCACTGTCTGTCCATCACGCAGCATCGTTGTCGCCAAGCGTGTACTTACTACAGCGGGAATGCCATATTCGCGCGCAACAATCGCGCCATGGCTCAACACGCCGCCGCCATCTGTGACAACAGCGGCGGCCGTTGCGAAGAGCGCTGTCCATGCCGGCGTGATCATACTCACCACGAGGATATCGCCGGGGGTCAATTTTGTCGCATCCTCGAGGGTGTGTAGCACTTTTACCACCCCTTGGACAATACCAGGCGCACCGGCGCAGCCATGTAACTCATCGGCAGTGGCAACCGCCAACCCACTGCCCATCACTTTGCCAATCGCCCGGCTGATTGGATCATCAATTTCGACTTCGGTGGACATCGCGCCTAAGCTGGACGGTGGCGTAACGTTGGCAAAGTGCATTTCATTGGCGCGGCGTTGATTGATCAAGTCGCGGCAGGATGGTGGGGCCACCGTGCCCATCGTCGTTAACTCGGTTAAGGTCAGATAGAACACATCGGTAACATGGTCAATCATGCCAGCAGCTGCTAACCGTTGTCCACACGCCAGACAGACCTGTCGCGCCGCGTAGATACCTTGAAAATCAAGCCAGTAGCCGTGCTCTTCTTTTAGTGTATAGCCGATCTGAGCCACCTTCAGGCGGGCAGCGAATTCTGTGCGCACAGCCTTTGGATACGCGGCTAGTCTGATCTGCGCACTAGCGATGCTTTGCTCGCGCATAGTCGCCACATTTTGTAATTCTGCAGCCAGATCACGCTTTGGCTGGCGCAGATGATCTTGCAAATTTTTGATAACCGGCGTTGGGTCTTCAATCCAGGGTACAGCCAGCAAACTCCATCGATCACCGCGGCGGCCATAGGTTTGTAAGAAGGCGTTGAACTGTGCCAGAAACGGTTGACCGGCAGTCGTTTTCATCAGTTGGCCGATCACAGTCTGCGGCGTCGCCTGGGTCAGAATTTGCGCTACATCCGGCGCAACCAATGCCTGACGACTCAAATGCCAAAGCGCCAGGTCACTTTCGATTGTTTTGTTCGGAAAGCCGGCCAGCAATGTAGAGAATGCCAGTGAATTCGCCTCACTGAACAAGTCTTGATACAGCTCATCAAACAGGCTGATGGCAAGCACCATCGGAAAGAAAAGCAGAAAGTGAATCTCCCATAGCCGGTATAACCGCTGCTGGGTTTCCTGTAGATGGTCAACCAGGGCCGATAAGGAAGCACTATTCAAATCATATGCTTCCCAATCTGCCAGATGCTGCTTAATTTCTGGTAACCATTGGGCCTGCCAGAAATTAAGCAGCGCCGGCATGATTTTGTCAAGGTGCTCCTCCGCCTGTTGCAATTGCAGCGCTAGTTGTACAGACGTGACCTGGGGCATCGCTACGGCTTCATAAACGTAGGTGTTGAACAGACGATCATAGGTTGTCCCTGGAATGCCGTAGACGTGTGCCGCTTGATTGTAGCCGTGCTCAATGCCCTGCACACATAGAGCAAAATCGAGCGGTTTTATTGGATCGGGAAAATGGGTGTTCTCGCGCAGCCAGCAAAGCTGCGCATCGGTTGAGTTCTCCCAATGCACAGGAAAATTCTCTGACATTAAAACTGGCCCCACTGTCATATGCGCTTTTCCCTTCTACCCTAAGCTCTGGTTGCCGCGCAACAGATTGCGCGGCAACCAGACGTCAATTTGATCAGTCTATTTCGTAGCAACAATCACGCCGTGGGGCGTCCAAGACTGGCTGCGAATGCGCTGCATCTGGGTGAAGCCGACTTGGCGCAGGCACGCTTCATAATCTTTCCAGGCATAAATCATGCCGCCTTCCGCTGGGATGCAGAGGAAGTAAACCGTATCCAGCGCAGCAATCACCGGACCGTCTTCCTCGTCGTTGGAGATCGAATTAAAAATAATCACTTTCCCGCCCGGGGCCAACGCTTCATACGCCCGTTTGAGCAAGGCAGTGTTCGTTTCCAACGGCCAAATGACCAGTTGATGAATGAACATGATGCAATCGTAACCAGTCGGGAATTCCTGTTCAAACATGTTTGCTTCGTACACATCGATTTGCGCCTGCAGCCCAGCTTCGGCAATTTTATGGCGCGCCACATCACAATTCTCGGCCAGATCGAGCAGCGTAATCTTCAGGTGGGGATTCGCTTTGGCGATGGCAATCGCATTGGTTGCATCGCCGCCACCCACATCCAAAGCATGGTGCAGCTGCGAAAAATCGACATTCTCAACTAACAACGGATTCGCCAGTTCCGACCAAGAACCCATGTAGTTGTAAAACACGCTGTTCAGCTGTTCATTCTCGGAAAAACGATGATAGAGGTCACGCCCTTGGCCCGGGGTTCTGCGCAACCCCACATTCGTATTCTGGCGCAGCGACTCAACCAGATCGCCTTGTCCATCGTAACAAATGAGCCCTTCAAAGCGCGCCGTGTCATGGAAAATTTTCCATTGATTCTGGGCAAAGAGCTGCTCTACCGCACGAATGTTGTGGTACGTATCACCTGTTTTGACGACTAATTTCAGGGATGTTAGCCCGAATAACAGGCAGCGAGTTGCGCGTTGTGACAAATTCAACGCAGCCATCATCTCGGTTTGGCAAAGATGGGGTCGTTCGTGAAGCAACTGAAAGACGCCAAGTTCACAACCAGCAAACAGATATTGAAACGCAGCATGGCTGAAAAGCAAGAAGCCCAGACCATCCATGGTTAAAGTATCTTGACTTTCATTGCCTGCTGGGGTGTGTCCATTGGTATAGGGTGTCTCGATTGCTGATGCGACATGCCCATTGGTCTGATGTTTTTTTGCCACTGGGGCAATTGTATCAACTGCGTAATTCATAAAATGGCTCCTTGCTTGAATATGTGGTTGGAAAAATTATTTAAACTCATGTTAATTCAAAAAATGCAGTTTTACTCGTCTTGAAATCATTCTGACATGAGTTTAAATAAATTTTCTTAAAAGGAATCTTTTCGGATTCCCATTAAGATCGTTAAGTAAAAGACATCTTCCCCTTTGGCATTTTGGGGGAAGGCGACCGGGTTGAGCGCTTCGATATAGCCGCGAATTTGGCGGGTGAATTTAGTATCGTCTAGGCGCCATTCGCGGCTGACTAACACCTTGCCTGTCAACCCCTGTTCGGCTAAAAGATTCATGGTCTTTTCAACCCCGATAAACGAGGGTTGGATCAACAGCAGCGCCCCGCCAGGGTTCAAAAAGCGCGCCCCCTGCGTGATCAACACATCCACCAAATAGCGTCCATCAGGCCCACCGCTGACATTGAGAATTTCCGAAGCGTGGCCGTCGGCAATATATTGCTGTTGCAACACCGGATCGACCGGGATAAAGGGCAATTCGCCAAAGATCAGATCAAAAGTTTCGCCCGCTTGCACCGGCGCAAAGAGATCACCAATGCGCACTTCGATCTTATCGGCTACCCGATTGACTTGGGCATTTTGGGTCACCAACGTTTTGGCTTGCTCCTCAATGTCAATCCCGACGATGTGCGTGTCAGCATCCGTCAACAGGGCAAAACCGATTGAGAGTACCCCGCGCGCTACGCCCATCTCCAAAATGCTTTTTAAGGGATTGCCCGTTTGTTTGAGCTGGGTGACCAGATCGGGCAAGTTGTACACAAAAGTATCTAGATAATAATCGGTCTTAACGCTCCAATCCTCTTGGTGAACGTTGTATTGCTGGCCGTTCTTCATCACGGCCGTGTATGTGTCTCCACCGGAGGAAGTCATTGTCAGCCCCATTGCGCGGGCTGGTGGGGCGATTGTTGCTTGCATCATCTGCTCTCCTCTTGTGAGTTGTTATTGACAGGGCAGCCTCGCCCCCGGCCCCTCTCCTCAACGGTAAAGCTGTTTCAGAAGAGGGGAGCAAATCAACTGCTGGATATAATTCTGCAAATTCTTGATCACCGGCGCTGGATCTTCCACCCAAAAAGGATAGTGCAAGCTCAACTTGTCGCCGCGATAGCCATGTTCTTGCAGATAGGCATAGAATTCACGCAAGAACGCCTGCCCCGCGGCTGACTGTACCAGCGTCATTAAGACAGCATCCGGCGGCGTCGTGGTTAGGATCTGGTGTACAACTGGCGATGCCAATGCCTGGCGGCTCAACACCCACAACGCTTGGCCGCTTGCCAACGTTTTGCTTTCAAAGCCGGTCAACAATTTGTAGGCATCAAAAGGTGTAGCCTCGGTAAACAGCTCAGCATAGAGATCAGCAAACTGGCTGATCGCATACATCGATGGCAGGAAAAGCAGGAAGTGAATCTCCCACACCCGTTGAAAACGATGTTCCGTTTCGTGCAAATGGGCCAGCAGCGCCGGCAAAGAGGCAGCGGCTAAATCAAAGTTGTGCCAAGCAGCCAAGTGCGCCTCGATCTCCGGCAACCATCTGCCTTGCCAAAGTTCTGCAAGTTGCGCCATAGCGGTGCGCAATTTCGCTTCCGACGCCTGTGCCAGTTTTGTGCTTTCGTCTGCCGACAGCGCCAACGGCGCTATATGGACGTAGAGATAGGTGTTTATGCAACGGTCATGGACTGCGATTGGAATCGCATAGGCGCGTGCGGCCTTGGTCAAGCCGGCATCGACCGCTCCTTCAATCAGGCAAAACTCCAATGGCGTCACCTGATCCGGGTAGTGGAGGCGATCTTGCATCCACAGCCGCGCCGCATCCTCGGCGTGCCGCCATTGGATTGGAAAATCGGTTGGAATCGCAAGCGCGCGGCTCATGCTCGTTTCCTATCCCTTCGCCGGTTTTTGCAATAGATAGGCGTGATAGCTGATCTTGCCCAGCATCTGGTAGACTTGCCAGGAATACATTCCCAAGGCTGTTTCGTACGATGCACGGCCAAAGCGTTCAACCACGGCGGCTTCTGCGCGTTGCAGCCGGGCAATCCCCATCAGATGATGGGCGCAGCGGCCCTCCTGTTGTTCGTAAAATTCAGCAAATTCGCTGCCATGCGCCTCGCTCTGTACGATGGTAAAGCCGGCGGTCTGGAGGGCGGCT
>Ga0163144_10025949_pt1 | contig 11418 bp, 10 predicted proteins | sample OliLak19BULKMAT1_FD_123175 | JGI IMG/M metagenome (GOLD analysis project Ga0163144, IMG submission 123175) | Freshwater microbial mat bacterial communities from Lake Vanda, McMurdo Dry Valleys, Antarctica - Oligotrophic Lake LV.19.BULKMAT1 | ecosystem: Environmental > Aquatic > Freshwater >... | reverse complement strand
CGCGTCACCGGGAGAGCCCCGCGTCACCGGGAGAGCCCCGCGTCACCGGGAGAGCCCCGCGTCACCGGGAGAGGAGGTCGCCCGGCAGGACGATCGTGAGGACGCCCAGCGTCACGAAGAGGGCCGCGGCGATCCAGCGGACGACCTTCATGTTGAGCTTGTGCGCGAGCTTCTCGCCCAGCCACACCGCGGGCACGTTGGCGATCATCATCCCGAGCGTCGTGCCGACGACCACGGCGACGAGCGACGGGTAGCGCGCGGCGAGCGCGATCGTCGCAAGCTGGGTCTTGTCGCCCATCTCGGCCACGAAGAAGGCCACGAACGTCGTGACGAACGCGCCGGCCGCCTTGACGTCGGGTTCGCCGTCGAGGGTGTCGGGCTTGAGCGCCCAGACCCCGAACGCGATGAACGCGAGGCCGATGCCCCAGCGCAGCGCCTCCGGCGAGACCAGGCTCGCGAGCCAGGCGCCGACCGACGCCGCGAACGCGTGGTTCGCGATGGTGGCGACGAAGATGCCGAGGACGATGGGCCAGAACCGGCGGAGCTTGGCCGCGAGCACGAACGACAGGAGTTGGGTCTTGTCGCCGGTCTCCGCGATCGCGACGAGCACGGTGGAGGTGAGGAGCGCCTCGAGCACGGTCGGCCGAGGGTAGGGCCGCTCGGCGGGCTCGCCACGCTCGGTCGCGGAGTTCGCCGGCCCGGGCCGGGACGGGATCGGTCCCGCAGCGTGGCGACGGGTCGGGGCGTCCGGCTGGAGGACCCGGGTTGGCGACCCGGTCCCCATGCCGGGGCAGGTAGGCTGACCGCGGCCGGGGCAGGTCCAAGGCCCCCGGCGCGACGACCTCCGGAGGCCGACCATGACCCACGTCCGACGTTCCGAGACCGAGGCCCGCTGGCTCGCCCGCGGACGCGCCGCCGCCTTCGTCGTGGGGTTGTTCGCCCTGCTGCCCGTCGCCGCCGCGCAGGACGCCCCGACGCCGCCGCCCGCGCCGCCGGCCGGCAGCGGCGGCCCGCCCGCGGGGAGCCCCCCGACGCCGCCCCGCGGGACCGAACGCGAAGCCATGTGGCGCGCGCCGACCGCCGAGGACTGGGCGAAGCCGTGCCTGCTCACGTGGCAGCGCACCTGGGACGACGCCGTCGCCGTCTCGAAGCAGACCGGCAAGCCCCTCCTCGTGTGCATCAACATGGACGGCGAGATCGCCAGCGAGCACTACGCGGGCGTGCGGTATCGCCAGCCCGAGATCGCGGCCCTGTACGCGCCGTACGTCCTCGTGATCGCGTCGGTCTACCGCCACAACCCGCGCGACTTCGACGACCAGGGCCGCCGCATCCCGTGCCCGCGCTTCGGCGGCGTCACCTGCGGCGAGCACATCGCGCTCGAGCCCGTCGTCTACGACAAGTTCCTCGACGGCCAGCGCGTCGCGCCGCGCCACATCGCGGTGGACCTCGACGGCAAGGAGGTCTACGACGTCTACTACGCCAACGACACGCAGTCGGTGTTCGACCGGATCCAAGCCGGCGTGCCCGACCTGCCCCCGCCGCCGCCCGAGGTCCGCGGCGACCGTCCGATCGCCGAACGCGCCACGAGCCCCGACGTCCGCGACCGCGCCGCCGTGGAGGCGGCCTTCCAGGGCGCCGCGCCCGCCGAACGCCGCCGGCTCCTCGACGCCGCGCTCGCGGCGGGGGTCACGAAACAGCTCGACCTCCTCCGCCTGTCGATCTTCGGCCTCGACCCCGAGCTCGCCAGGTCGGCCCGCGCCGCGCTGGCGAAGGGGGACGACCCGGCCGCCACCGACCTCGTGCTCGAGGCGCTGCGCGTGCCCATGGAGGCGACGGAGCGCGACGCCCTGATCGCGGCGCTCGGCCGCATGGGCGCCGCCTCGCCGCGGGCCGCGTGGCTCGCCGCCGTCCACCAGGGCCTCGCCGGGACGCCGACGTCGGTCGACCCGAAGGCGTGGGCCGACGCGGCGAAGGCCGGGGCCCAACCCGCGACGACGGGCACCGGCTTCTACGGCGACGACCTGGCGAACGCCCGCGAGACGAAGGTCACCGCGTCCCGCGCGCGTCCGGACGATCCGGCGGTGCAACTCGATCTCGCCGAGGCCTCTCTCGGCGTCGCGATGAACGCCGAGCAGGCGTACCCCACCGACCCACGCAGGGCCCGCTTCCTCGCGGGCCGCATGTTCGCCGACGCCCGCCGCGCCGCCCTCGAGGCGAAGCGCCTCGGCTCGAAGGACTGGCGCGTCGACACGGTGCTGGCGCTCGCCGCGTACCACACGGCCGACCTGCCGGAGGCCTACGCCCGCGCGGCCGAGGCCGTGCCCGCGATCCCGCCGGGCGAGGGCGGCTGGAGCTCCATGGCCGTCGTGACGGTGTTCGCCGAGTCGCGTTTCAAGTCGATCGCGCAGGCGCTCAAGGCCCGCAAGCCGTGGCCGCCCTCGTGGCTCGCCGATCTCAACGCGTCGTACGCCGTGCTCATCAAACACCCGCTCGGCACCGAGGCGCAGGTCCTCTGGTACTACGACTTCCTCGTGTGGCTCGGGGCCGACGACGCGTCGTCGCGGGTCCTGACGCAGGGCCTCGCGAGGTTCTCCGCGTCGCCGGTCCTCCACCCCCGCTTCCTCGACCGCGTGCTCAAGGACCGCGGGCCCGAGGGTGCGGAGGCCGCCTACGTGGCGCTCCTCGGCAAGCCCGGCGCGCCCGCGGGCCTCGCGTCGTGGGCCGCGGCCGCGTCGGTCGCCGCCGGCGACCACCTGCGGCGCGCGGGCAAGGTGGCCGCGTCCGTCGAGGCGTACACCCGCGCCGTCGCGCTCTTCGACCAGGCCCTCCTCGCGACGCCCCTCGCGCGCGAGGGGCTCGACGACGCCGCGGCCCTGGCGCTGGCCGCACGCGGCCGCGCGAAGTTTCAGCTCGGCGACGACGCCGGCGCCACCGACGACGTGTTCGCCTCGCTCGCCCGCAGCCCCGACACCGCCGGGACGCGCGACGCCCTGGGGATCACGCCGGGCGAGACGGCCCAGGTGCTCCGGGCGCGCCTCGTCGAGGCGAAGCAGGAGGACCTCCTCAAGAAGCTCGACGCCGCGCTGGCGCCGATCGACCCGGAGCTGCTCCGCTTCGACCGGGAGTGACCTCCCCGACGCGAGGCCCATGCGGCTTCGCGTCGTGCCTCCCGTCCGCCCGCGCCGCCCGTGCCCGAAGGGACCCCGCCCGTGACCGACGTCGCCGCCGTGACCGCCCGGATCGAGAAGGAGAGCGCGTTCCTGCGCGACGTGCTCCGCGAGGTGGAGGAGGTCATCGTGGGGCAGCGCGCGCTGCTCGACGGGCTCCTCATCGGGCTGCTCGCCGACGGGCACGTCCTGCTCGAGGGCGTCCCGGGCCTCGCCAAGTCGCTGGCCGTCCAGTCGCTCGCGATGGCGGTGGGGGGCGTGTTCCGCCGCATCCAGTTCACGCCCGACCTCCTGCCGTCGGACCTCCTCGGCACGCAGGTGTACGAGCCGAAGACCGGCGCGTGGACCGTGCGGGAGGGGCCCGTGTTTGGCAACTTCGTCCTCGCCGACGAGATCAACCGCGCGCCGGCGAAGGTCCAGTCGGCGCTCCTCGAGGCCATGGCGGAGCGGCAGGTGACGCTCGCGGGCGAGACGCGACCGCTGCCGTCGCCCTTCCTGGTGCTGGCCACCATGAACCCGATCGAACTCGAGGGCACCTACCCGCTCCCCGAGGCGCAGATCGACCGTTTCCTCCTGAAGGTCGTCGTGGGCTACCCCGACAAGGAGGAGGAGAAGGCCATCGTCCGCCGCATGGCGCGCACGACGTCGCGGCCCACGGTGCGCACCGTGGGCTCGCCCGCGCAGGTGCTCGCGGCGCGCGCGCTCCTCGACGAGGTCTACGTCGACGAGAAGGTGCTCGCCTACGTCGTGGACCTCGTCTTCGCGACGCGCCAGCCCGCCGAGGCGGGCCTCGCGGCGCTGAAGCCGCTGATCCTCTACGGGGCGTCGCCCCGCGCGTCGATCGCGTTGGTCCGGGCGGCGCGCGCGCGCGCGTTCCTCGACGGCCGCGGCTTCGTGACCCCGCACGACGTGAAGGCCGTCGGCATGGACGTGCTCCGCCACCGCGTGATCACGACCTACGAGGCCGAGGCCGAGGGCCTCACGTCGGTGAACGTGGTCCAGCGGGTCTTCGACGCGGTGCGGGTCCCGTAGGAATGACCGACGACCGCGACCCCGACCTCGCCGAACTCCTCGCGGAGGTCCGGCGCATCGACGTGATGAGCCGGCGGCTCGTCACCGACGTGATGGCGGGGGGCTACCTGTCGGTCTTCCGGGGCGCGGGCATCGAGTTCGACGAGGTCCGCGAGTACGCGGAGGGCGACGACCCGCGGTCGGTGGACTGGAGCGTGACCGCCCGCATGGGGCGGCCGTTCGTCAAGACCTACGTCGACGAGCGCGAGCAGACGGTCCTCTTCCTGCTCGACCTCTCGGCCTCCATGACGGGCGGCTTCGGCGCGTGGTCGTCGCGGCAGACGGCGGCGCGCGTCTGCGCGTGCCTCGCGTTGGCGGCCGCGCGCAACGACGACAAGGTGGGCCTCGTGGCCTTCAGCGACGGCGTGGACCGTTTCGTGCCGCCGAAGAAGGGCGTGGGGCACGTCCTGCGGATCGTGCGGGACTGCCTGGCGCTGCCGGGACGCGAGGCCCGGACCGACCCGACCCCCGCGCTCGAGCTCGTCGCGCGCGCCGTGCGGCGACGGGCCGTCGTCTTTGTCGTGTCCGACTTCCTCGCGGGCGCGTGGCGCACGTCGCTCACGCTCGCGGCGCGCCGGCACGACGTCGTCGCGGTCCGCATGCTCCCGCCCGAGCTCGAGTTGCCCGACCTCGGGCTCGTGCGGCTGCGCGACCCCGAGGGCGCGACGGCGACGCTCGTGGACACGGGCGCGCCGGCGGTGCGGGCGGCGTACGCGGCGCGTGTGGCGGCGTGGCGCGAGGCGACGGACGCGGCGTTCGTGCGCGCGAAGGTCGACGTGCTCGACGTGCCGGTGCCGCGCACCCCGGGCCCCGAGGCGATCGCCGGGCCCATCCTGTCGTTCTTCCGGATGCGCGAACTGCGCGGGGCCAAGCGGTGAGGCGTGCCCGGCCCCTCGCCGTCGGTCTCGCCGCGGGCCTCGCCGTCGGCCTTGCGGTCGGCGTCGCCGGAGGTCTCGCGGGCTGCGGGGGCGGCGCCCCGATCCCCAACGACGACCTCGCGTTGCGCGTGACCGCCGGCGCGACCGACGTCGCGTCGGGGGTGGCGTTCCCGCTGACCGTCGTGCGGGTGTGGCGCAAGGACCTCGTCCCGGCGGCCTGGGACGAGCGCGCGCTCGCGCCCCTCGCCGTCCGCCGGACCGCTTCCTCCCGACGCGAGGACGACCGGCACGTCGAGGAGACGCGGACCTATCGTGCGTACGCGTTCGCGCGGGAGGACGTCGTCGTGACGCCAGCGCCCATGATCGCGCGCGCGCTCGATGGCGGCCCCGAGCGTCGCGCGGAGGCGCCGCCGTTCTCCCTCCGCGTGCGCCCCCTCCTCGACGCCGCGGCGCCGGGCGTGCCGGAACTCCCGGCGTGGCCGTCGCCGCCCGCGTTCCCGTGGCTCGCGGTCGCGGGCGGGGGCCTGCTCGTCGCCGCCGCAGCGGTCGCGGCCCGCCTTCGGCGCGCCCGCGTCGCTCCGGCCCCGGCGCCGGCGCCGGGCGCGCCCGCGGCCCCGCCCGGACCGTCCGCGGCCGACGTCGCGACGTCGATCCTCGTGGCGATCGCGGCGCGCGACGAGGGGACGGCCGACGATCGCCGCGGCGACGCGGTCGCGATCACGGAGGTCGTCCGGCGCTACGTCGCCGACCGCTTCGGCGTCCCGACGGCGCGGCGCACGAGCGCCGAGGTGCTCGCGCTGCCCCTCGGCGCGCTCGACGGCGAGGCCCGGTCGGCGTTGCGCACGGTGTTCGCGCGCGGCGACGCGGTGAAGTTCGCCGACCACGTGCCCACGCCGGCCGACCGGTCGGCGCACCTCGCGGCGGCGCGGGATTTCGTGGCCGCCACGCGGGGTCCGGGGGCGCCGTGAACCCCGCCGTCGCGCTCCTCGCCGACGTCACTTGGCGCGCCCCGGCGGCGTTCTTGCTCGCGCTGTTCGTCGCGGCGGCCGCGGCGTGGCGGGTGCGCCGCGGCGCGCCCGCGCTGCGGTTCGCGCCCGCGCCGTTCCTCGCCGACGGCGTCCGGACGCCCGAGGGCGACGGGCAGGAGGCCGGCGGCCCGCTCCCGCGCACGGCGCGCACGCGAGTCGCCGCGCTCCCGCGCGTGCTGACGGTGCTCGGGTTGCTCGCGCTCGTCGTTGCGCTCGCGCGCCCGACGGTCGCCGAGCCCGAGCCCCTGCGCGTCGAGGGCCTCGACCTGCTGCTCGGGCTCGACGTCTCGTCGTCGATGACGGCCAGCGATCTCGAGCGGGGCCGCACGCGCCTCGACGTCGCGCGGGAGGCGGCGGCCGCGTTCGTCCGCGCCCGGCCGCACGACCGGCTCGGGCTCCTCACCTTCGCGCGTTTCCCCGACCTCGTCTGTCCGCCCACGCTCGACCACGCCGCGCTCCTCGCGATCCTTGCACGCGTCGCGACCGTCCGCGGCGAGGGCCCCGAAGACGCGACCGGGATCGGCACGGCCGTCGCTCGCGCCGCGCAGGCCCTCGAGGGCAGCCGCGCGCGGTCGAAGGTCGTGGTGCTGCTGACGGACGGCGAGGAGAACGTGGCGCTCGCCACCGCGCCGGGCGAGATCGCCCCGGTCCACGCGGCCCAGCTCTGCGCGACGCTCGGCGTCCGCGTCTACGTCGTGGCCGCGGGCGGCGAGGCGACGGCGGGGCGACCGGCCGTGGACACCACGGTCGTCGCCGACCTCGCGCAGCGGACGGGCGGCGGCTTCTTCCGCGCCGCCGACGCCGAGGGCCTCGCGGCGGCCTACGCGCAGATCGACGCGCTCGAACGCACGGCCGTAGACACGCCCCGCCAAGTGCCCACCGACCGCCACGGGCCGTGGCTCCTCGCGGCCGTGGTGCTGGTGCTGCTCGCGCGGCTGCTCGAGGCCCAGGGCGTCGGAGGCCGGCCGTGACGCCGCTCGACGTCGTGGCCCGTCCCGACCTCCTCCCGTGGGTCGCGCTCGCGCCCGCCGCGTGGCTGGCGGTGCGCGCGCTCGACGCCGCGCGCGCCCGCCGCGTCGCGCGTGCGGTCGGGCCTCGCGTCGGCGTCCTCGCGGCCGAGCGGAGCCTCCGTCGGCGGGCGGTCCGTCGGGGGCTGTTCGCCGCGGGCCTCGCGTGTGTGCTGGTCGCAATCGCGCACCCGGTGGCCGGCGCGGCGACGGGTACCGCCGACGTTCGCGGCGTCGATCTCGTGGTCGTCCTCGACGTCTCGCGGTCCATGCGCGCGCGCGACGTCGCGCCCGACCGTCTCGGCCGCGCGCAGCAGGAGGTGGGCGCGCTCGCGGCGCGCGCGCGTGGCGACCGCCTCGCGCTGGTCGTGTTCGCGGGCGAGGCCGTGCTCGCCGCGCCGTTGACGCTCGACGGCGCCGCCGTCGCCGAACTCGCCGCGCTCGCCGACCCGACCGACGTCGGGCGGGGCGGTACCGACCTCGGCGCCGCGCTCGACCGCGCGCTCGGGGCGCTCGCGGGCGCCACCGGCGACCACGAGGCCGTCGTCGTCTTGACCGACGGCGGCGAGGTGGACGCGCGGGCGCGGGCGGCCGCGGCGCGCTGCGCCACCCGCGGGATCGCGGTACACGTGCTCGGGCTCGGCACCGAGCGGGGAGGGAAGATCCCGGTGGAGGGCGCCACGGGCGAGACGTTCCTCCGCGACCCGGCGGGCGTCGAGGTCGTGTCGCGTCTCGACGGCGCCGGGCTGCGCGCGTTGGCGGCCGCCACCGGCGGCACGTACGCAGCCGGCGGGGCGACGCCCGACGCCCTGGTGCGGCTGTACGACGACGCGGTCGCGCCCCTGGCCCGCAAGACGCTCGCGGTCGCCGTCGCGAAGCGGCGGCCCAACGTCTACCAGGCGTGGGGGCTCGTGGCGTTCGTGTTGTTGCTCCTCGACCTCGGGCTGTCGGACCGGAGGCGGGGTTGATGCGCGGCCATCGCCCCGGTCGTCGCCGCGCCCTCGCCGTCGGCGGGAGCCTCGCGCTCCTCGCGGTCCTCGCGCTCGCGGGGTGCGGACGCGACGGCGAGGCCCGGGCGCACCTCGCGCGGGCGCTCGCGCACCTCGACGCTGGGCGCCTGGCCGACGCGAGCGACGCAGCCGATCGCGCGGCGGCGGTCGGGGGCGACGACGTGCGCGCGGCGTGCGACTTCGTCCGGGGCAACGTCGCGTTCGGGCGGTCGCGGCTCCTCGAGGCCGACGCCGGAACGCCCGGCGCGCCGCTCACGACGCTCGAGTTGTCGCTCGCGCAGGCCGAGGACGCGCTCGCCGCCTGGCGCGCCGCGGCCGCCACCCGGGCCGACTGGCCCGCGGCGCGGCGCAACGTCGAGCGCGCGCTGCTGCGCATCGAGGGGTTGCGGGCGCGCCTCGGCCGCAAGCGTGAGGGCACGCGCCCGCCGCCGCCTGCGCCCGGCGCGAAGCCGCCGGGCCCGCCTCCGACGGACGCGCCCCCGATCCCGGCGCCGCCGGTGCGGCCGCCCGTCGCGCCGCCGGCCGCAGCTGCGCCGCCCCGTCCGATCGTGACGACCGACCTGCCCGCGGCCGAGGTGCGCGGCCTGCTCGACGTGCTCCGGCGCAAGGAGCAGGAGAAGCGCGCGATGCGACGCGCGCGGACCGCACCGCCCGCCTCGGCGACGGAGCGCGACTGGTGAACGCGCACGCCCTCCGCCTCGGGCGCATTCTGGCGCCGCTCGTCGGGTGCGCCGTGGCGCTCGCCGGGTCGCTCCCCGCGCGGGCCGACGACCCCGCGGGCGTCCCCCGCGCGTTCGTCGAGGTCGAGGCGCCGCGGGCGACGGTCTTCGTGGGCGAGGTCGTGCGCGTGCGGGTGCGCATCGGCGTCGAGGCGGCGTTCGTCCCGGCGCGCCTCGTCCCCTTGGTGCGCCAGCGCCTCGACCTGCCGCTGCACGTCGAGGTGCCGCTGCTGCGCGGACGGGCGGGCCTCGCGTTGGTCGCCGGCGGGTCGGCGGGCGGCGACGGGGCCGAAACCGTCACCCTGGCGCTCAACGACGCGACCGCTCGGGTCGTGCGCGCGGCCGACGAGGTGCGCGACGGGGTCGCGCACGCGGTGTTCCACGCCGAGCGGAGCCTCGTGTTCGAGGTCGCGGGACCGGTCGAGGTCGCGGCCCCGACGTTGCGCTTCGCCGTCGCCACCGCCTTCGACGACGACCTCCTTCATGGGCGCGTCCCGCGCGACCGTCGCGACGTCGCGGTCGTCGGCGGTCCGTTCCGCGTGCAGGTCGAGGACGTCCCGGTCGCCGGTCGGCCGGACGGCTTCGGCGGTGCCATCGGCCGCTTCACCGTCACCGCGGTGGCCGACGCGACGGCGGTCGAGGTCGGCCGCGCGTTCCGCGTGACGCTGCGCGTCGCGGGCGCGGGCAACCTTGCACGCGTCGCCGCGCCGCGCCTGCCGCCGCTCGCCGGCTTCCACGTCTACGGCGCGCTCGACGACGCCGGGCCGGACGTGCGCACCGTCGTCTTCGAGGTCGCGGCGCTGCGGGCGGACGTGGGCGCGTTCCCTTCGATTCCGTTCGTCTACCTCGATCCGACGCCCCCCGCGGGCTACCGGGTCGTCGCGACGGCGCCGCTCCCGTTGACGTTCCGGGGCCCGGACGGGGCGACGGGACGCGAGGCCCGGCCGCCGCGGGCGTCGTCCCCGTCGCCGCGGACGACCGGGGCGATCCTCGTGGTGCTCGGCGCGGGCGTCGTGGCCGTGGTGGCGCTCGGTCGGCGGCGGGCCGCGCGGCGGGCCGCGGCGGCCGATCCGGCGCGCGCGGGGGTGGCGGGGGTGGCAGCGGCGGCGGCGGCGGTGGCGGCGGCGGGGGTGGCGGCGGCGATCGCGGCGTTCCATGCGGCGCCCGCGGCGGGCGCGGCGGCCCGGTTGGATCCGCTCGTCGAGGTGCTCGCGGCGCACCTGCGGGTGCCGACGGCGGCCGTGATCGCGCCGGGCCTCGCGTCTTGCCTCGCGGCGGCCGGGTTCACGACGGACGGGGCGCAGGCGACGGCGGCGCTCGTCGAGGCGCTCGTCGGCGCGCGGTACGGCGGCGCGATTCCGCCCGACGCGGACGCGCGCGCGGTGGCGGCCGTGGCCACCGTCGAGGCCGTTCACCGGGCGCGTGCGTCGCGCGGACGCCGTCCCGCGGAGGGGTAGGGTTCCCCATGCACCCCTGCACCCCATGCGCCCCCTGCATCCCACGGACCCCAAGGACCCCAAGGACCCCATGGACCCCATGGACCCGACGGAAGCCATGCCCCCGACGGAAGCCGTTGGCGCGCTCGTCTCGCTTTTGACGGGCCCTGCCTCGCGCGGGGGGCTGCTCGTCGTGACGGGCGCGGGCGTGAGCCACGCGAGTGGGATCCCGACGTTCCGCGGCACCGACCGCGACGCGATCTGGAAGCGCGACGTGACCGAATTGGGGACGTACGGGTTCTTCGAGGAGGACCCGGTCGGATCGTGGCGGTGGTACCTCGACCGGTTCGCGGCGGTGCTGCCGGCGGCGCCGAACGCCGCGCACGTCGCCCTCGTGGCGCTCGAGCGCGCGCAGGTCGCGCGCGGGCGGCCGTTCCTCCTCGTCACGCAGAACGTCGACGTGCTGCACGAGCGGGCGGGGTCGAAGGCGCTGGTGAAGGTGCATGGGAGCGCCGACCGCGTGCGTTGCGTGCGGCGCAGGTGCGTGCACGCGGCGCCGACGGGGTCGATCCCGCGGCCCGAGGCCGACATCGCGCGGTTCGCGGCCGACCCGCGGCGGGAAACGCTGCCGCGGTGCCCCGCGTGCGGCGACCTGCTGCGCCAGCACGTGCTCTGGTTCGACGAGGCCTACGCCTCCCACGCGAGCTACGACTTCGAGCGCGCCCTCGACTTCGCGATGGGGGCCGCCGCGATGCTCTTCGTCGGGACATCGTTCTCGGTGGGCGCGACCGACGCGTTCGTGCGGACGGCGCGCGTCGCCCGGGTGCCGGTCGCGTCGATCGACCCGGGCGACCATCCGCCGCCGCCGGGCGTGACGCCGGTGTGCGCGAAGGCCGAGGAGGTGCTGCCCGAGGCGGTCCGGCGGGCGTTCGGCGGGCGACGCGAGGCCCGCGGCGGCTCGGCCTGACGTCGTTCACGGGACGTGACGGCGACGCACAGGGGACCTTCAGGGGGCTTTCAGGGGACGTTCACGGGACGATGCCGAGCACCCAAGCCGCGGCGTAGGCGGCGACCTCGCGCGGGAACGCGACGACCTTTCAGG
>Ga0163144_10025948_pt1 | contig 11418 bp, 3 predicted proteins | sample OliLak19BULKMAT1_FD_123175 | JGI IMG/M metagenome (GOLD analysis project Ga0163144, IMG submission 123175) | Freshwater microbial mat bacterial communities from Lake Vanda, McMurdo Dry Valleys, Antarctica - Oligotrophic Lake LV.19.BULKMAT1 | ecosystem: Environmental > Aquatic > Freshwater > Lake... | reverse complement strand
TGGCATTAGATACTAAAATATCAGATACGCTTTGCTCAAAAGTTGATTGAGGGTTTATCTCAGCACTGAGGTCCGCATGTACTGTTGGATGACCGTTCTGGATTGATACTATACCAAGATTGTTATCTGAATAAGTGCCTAGAGTAAATTGGGTGCTTGGGTCTCTTTGTTCTGTTGTCATATCGATCTATTAGCAAAAAGTGATTATACCATTAATCTAATATAATCAGTATATATGCACAGATCCTAGGTGCTGCGCTATAATTGGGTATAGGTCCCCATAGTTCAACGGATAGAATATGAGTTTCCGGAACTCAAGGTAGAGGTTCGATTCCTCTTGGGGACAATATGAAGATTAGTTTCTAATCACTTCATTGAATAGCCCGAACTCTGCAATCCCTTGCTTTACTAGTTCAGGACGGATATTGTAGGCGATGAAGTAGGGGATAAGACTGCGGAAAAGCTCCTTATCTGAAGTGATACGATGATACTCAGCGGTTTGTAGGTACATTTTATGGCCTAGTAAGGTTCTGCGAGCGGGGATTAGTAGTGAATAATTCTCATGGAAATACCATCCAAATGCACCTAGCAAGTACATTGGGATCGCAAGTAATAATGCTCCTAAGATTAAGATTGCGCTCAAAAACTCCCTAGGCCCTAATGATATGGTGATAAATAATCCCGCAAACATTGCCAGAAAGAGGATTGAGGTGGCGCTTGTAGTTAATTTGTTTTCGCGTTTGCCCGGGGAATAATGGAAATAACCGTCCCGGACCAATTCCTTGGTAACAAGCTCGCGCGCTGCACCGCTATAACTCACATAGCTAGCACTATAGCTGTATGTTGTTGGGGTAGAGACCTCACGGGTTTCGACCTTGGCCAATTCTTGTGTGTAACGTTCGATCCCACCTGTGTGCGCGATTATCCTCTCTAATTCAGACTCTATTTCATCAACTGGACCAGTGGGTGGGTATAATCTGCGGAAAATATAGTGTGCGATCAAGTCGGTGGTGGAAACCTTGCCGTCAATAATTGCTCCCACTTCGTAATATTTGAGATTGGAATTGAGGGTATATTCTGGAATGACCGTGATCTCTTGCTGCTTCTGTTGCCACTCGAGCCTGCGCCACAAGGCAAGCAAGCCAAATGCACCTAGTCCCAGGAAATAGAGGGGTAGGGCAATTAAGTAAATAGGGCTAATTAATGCCAATCCTAAAATCACTAGGACGATTCGGCCGCTGAGGATTATTCTTAACCAAGGCCAATTTGCAGGAAGGAAGTATGAAGCTATCTGTGAAATCACCATCATGAACATGGTTCCGAACAGCACGAAGAAGAAGATCAAGAAGCTAATTTCTCTAGTGTATATTGTATCCATCGTAACTTAGTATAGCGCAGCTGAGATTTTCGTCTAGATACTGAGAGATAAGGGAATATAGTGGGGGTGGGTGAATCAGTGCATCCAGCGAGGGTGAACAAGATTACGAGGGTGATCAAGGTGGTCCATTTCAAAACGTTCATGTCGTTGTCCTGTTTACTAGGTGCTCTTCTCAAGTTGAGAGCAATCTGGGCACTTTTGGATAAGTTAATGCGCAAATTGCTACTCAACTAGAGACTATATTCCCTTATCAAAGAACTTGTATCTGTCGCCAGAATACGATATTAATTATACTATATACTGGATATATAGAAAACTGTGAATGAATGGGAAAATTATTTTGTATGGGTATTTAGTTACTTTTGGGAACGACTGGAAATGGAGTTAATTATGACTCTGATTTGACACTATAACGGTTTAAATTAACTCAAGAGTGAAATCGAGTTATTTTGGAGTTTGATTGTAGTGATAAACGACTCCAAAAAGAGTTGAGTCTAAAAGTAGAGAAACGGGGTAAAGCGATCTATGGTTGGATTTTTTGTACAAGTTTTAAATTAGCTCTAAAAGATTTAGTAATAGTGATTTGGCCATTGCTATCGAGCAAATACTCCTTTAAACTATAGTTATATCTAGATAATTGGAGTAATTTATGCAAATTGTTGTCATAGACGACAACTACTTGATTAGAGAGTTGATAAAGACTGAGCTGCATGGCTTAGGCACTGCCGTAGGGGTCAACTTCGAGTTTTATTCTTCTGATAACGGTATCGAAGGTCTGGGATATTTATATGTGACCAAGCCCCAATTGATCATTATCGATACCACGCTCCCTAAATACTCAGGGAGAGAAGTACTGGAGTACCTCACTACCAATGAAAAATTCAGCAAGATTCCCGTAATTGTCCTGTCAGAAGATAACCATACCAAGTTGCCTAATAATTACACAATTGTCAGCAAGAAGGGGAGTAATTTCTTTGGGCGCTTAAGACAAGAGGTGAGAGTGCGGATGAAATTTATTCTCACAGCCCGTAACAGCTTCAGGACCCGTTTAGCAAACGCTGTTATCAGACTAGAAAATAAAGGCGATCAAGTTTTACACGCTGTGGAACGTCAACGAGGATTAGCATTGCCAGGGTTCATAATGTGGCTAGTACTACAATTCTTGGGGTCTTTTGTTTACACAGTGTACATTCTCTTCAGTCGCCGCATTAATGAGGCTGATATTGCCCAAGAAAAAAGAGACCTGCGGCATTACCGCGTCAGGGTCTATCCTACATTGGCGACGACAATTGCTGCCTTCGCCTTCTTGGTATTGCAAGTGGGATTATTTACTTTAGGAGGCATGACTATTTTCAGTACCAGGCTCAACTCTGTATTCGCCATAACTCAAGGTGAGAAGATAGAGTTCAATCTAGCTACTGCTGAGTTCAATGAAAATAGAATAGAGTATGTTAATGGGGGCTTGAAATTGAAGTTGCCATCGCAGGAATCCTCCGAGCCTGGCCCGCAGGAAGATTTGCCTGAACAAATGAACCCTACAGAAAGTCAACCGCCGAACCAGCCGCAAAACCAACCGCAAAACCAGCCCAGCTCGACTCCTACGGTCTTAGGCAATAGCACTGCAGAGCCAGCTCTGGACTCTGCACAGGCTAGTAATTTAGGCTTAATTCCAGTGAAAATTACCGAAGGGATCCCCTTTAGCTCCCTAAAGTCTTTAAGCGCTGAAGGCAATACTAACGAGGCCACAATCGCCCCCATGCTTACTTATCAATTATCACCGGATGGCGAAGACTACTACTATTGGGGCACAGAAGGCTGGGAAAAGACTGAGGCCAGCAGTTCTAGCAATACTCTGAAAGATGTCAATGAGCATTTAGCAGAGTATCAAAGCAATGTAGGCGGTAATATTTTGTATATACAAGTAATATTTAATTCAGATGGAGTCTCCTCGCTTAACTTGCAGAAATTAGAGTTAGAACGGACTCTGGATCTAGTCTCGCCAGTAAATGCCACTCCTGAAGAAGGGCCGGTTGAGCAGACGATCGTGCAATTGGCCCCAGTATCAGCCCCCACAGCTGACCCTCTAACGCCAACCGACTCAGCTATTGCCAGCACAGAATTACCTGCACCAACTATTTTCTCCGCTTCTTTTGCCAATGGAAATAAAGTAATTGCCGGTAAGATTCTGGCAGAAAACGATGCCCGACTTAATATTCCTGCAGAAGATCTGGCTAAGTACAAAGTTAAAACCTACTACACTAGTTCCAGAGACATTAAGGATCCGGCTAGCCGTAAAGGTGAATTCATTGGTGAGTCCGGTTTAGAAGTCAATCCTCGAGGAGAATATACTTTCTTTGTCAGTGTCCCCAATAGAGCAGGGGGCTATGTCACAGCTGAACTTACCTATGAATTAGTCAGTGCTACAGGAGAGTCGACTATTATTACCTCAGAACTAGCAGCACCAGTGCAGAATTCGACATTTACTATAGACTCTACTGGAGATCAGGCAGATACCAATGCGGGTAACGGTGTGTGTTATTCATTTGCTGCAACTTGTACACTCAGGGCGGCAATGGAGGAGTCAAGTGCATTGGCTGGCAAAGATAATATTTATTTCAATATTCCCATTACAGATAGTGGTTATAGAGACTATGATAGTCCTAGTGCGCCTTCCTCAGGCGACTCTACTGGAGGTGATGATTATTGGACAATTGCTCCACAGACAGATTTACCTTTTTCATTTTCTGCATCTAATATTGATGGCAGCACTCAAGAGACACTAAGTGCGCATAACCGCAATACTGCGGGGCCTGATATAGAGGTAAGTGGTATAGCTGGTTCTATGAATAGTGCATTTAGATATATTGGTTCTGGGGGGAGTAACTATTATGAGACTTTGAACCCCAACAATACATCAGTGTTGAGGGGATTAGTTATCAACCGGTTCATTGGCTATCAGGTGGCATTAAGTGCAGGCGGAGGTCTATTGATTGAAGATAACTATATTTGCACAGATGTTAAAGGCTTGGCTAGCATTGCTGCAGAGGGTGATGGGATTGATGCCAGCGGCTACTCTGTAAGTGTATTAAGTAATGTAATTGGGAATTGTTCCAGCAACGGTGTAGGCATCAAAGCTGATATGGATTACGGTAAGGTGCAAGGTAATATTATTGGATTTGATCGCACAGGTGAATCAGCTTTGATTATGGGGACAGCTATTTCTGCTCAAAGTGAGGTGGAAAGAGATAGTCTGATCGGTGGGACAAATCCAGGAGAGGGTAATCAACTGCGGGGAGATAACTTTTGTGCCAATATAAACGGTTCCACCACAGTAGGAAATTCTTTTAGGGTGAAAGTGCAGAACAACACCTGTGGTATCAGAGCATCTGCTGCAAGTGCAGTAAGTTCTGGTGGTATGGCTTTCACTGACATAGATGAGATTTCGGGAAATGTATCCGCTGAGACTATTCACATTAATACCGGTAATACCACGGTTTCAAATAACATCGTGGGTACTAATGTCGGCAAGACCCTAAACTTCGGTGGATTATCTGGATATGGATTTATATTCAATACCTTAGGAGCTCCTCTCACCTTTACCAATAACAGCTCTTACTATAATAATATTGGGATTTACTCCACTAGTTTAGTGGACCTTATTGGTAATGACATCCAGTACAATCGCTATGGCATATACATCAATAAATCCGATGGCAACGCCCCTTTGGCAGTTCCTGAGAACTATTCTATTGCTAATAATACTATTAATAACAATAGCAGAGATGCTATCACAATCTTCGGATTCTCCCCCAAGATTCAGGGAAATGAGATCAAAAATAATGCTAACTGGGGAATAATTTCTACTAGTATAGTCAACTTTGTAAGTCAGAGCAGGCTAACTAATGACAACGACGCCAATGCCCGTCCACAGATTGGGGGCAGCGCGCTACTTTCTGGCTCGCTTTGTGGAGGCACCCAGCGTAATTGTATTGAAGGCAATGTTTATGGCGGTGTATTGAGCAAAGAAGGTGTACCATTTAATGAAGCCACGCTTTATGCTGATAATACTTTCGGCAATGGCAATGGCACTGATACAGACTCGGACAATAAGGGCGATCGTAATATTGAGATTGCCTGGCAAGGTTTATTTGAACTCTTTAGCGGTACTACCAGACGCACTGACCTTATTAATGGTGCGGTCAGCAGTCTGCCTTTAGCCAATACTGTATATGTGCGTACAGCTGACGCCCCTTCCACGCGAGTGACTAACTTAAACGGTAAGAATACTACTATTTCCTGTTTAGCAGCAGGTGATTGTCCCGCTAGCGGGCATACAACCGGGACGGCCGGGCTGACTGAAATTTTTGCAAATGGTGCTTTTCCTAACTTTACCAACGGCCCACACTACTTGGTAAGCCAATATGTCATTAACGGAGTGGGGGCCACTATCAATTATGCTTCCCACCAAGTAGATACATCACACTTCAGCTCACCTGTCTTTAGTTTCGATGGTAATTCTACCACCCACCCCGTGACCACTGGCTCAGCTCGGACAATCAATTCGCTAACCTACAATGACCGCGGTGAACCATGGACAAATCTCCCCACAGCCACCAGGACAATTGCCAGCAATGACTTTGGCAAGTATCAGGTTATGGAAGTGGAGTATGTCGATGCTAATCCTATTTGGAATGGTAGTGAGTACATTATCTTAGTTGACGGTAGTAGCGATGAAGATAATGTTTCTACATGTGGCGTTAATGATGGCAGTGGGGTATATACAGGCGGTGGTTGCGGCGGCCCTAGCGGATTACCTGATGGTAAGACATCGTTGCGAGAAGCTATCTACGTGGCCAATCAATTGCCAGTAAATACTACCAAGAAAATTCTATTCTGTTTAAGTAATGGCACGGGTGGCGATGCTACTGGCCTTGGAGGTTTAACAACAGCCTGTGGCACTGGCGGCGCTGATGCCAATTATAATCTTTCTGGCTATACAAATAAGTGGAAAATTACCGTAAACACAGACTTGCCCGATATTACCACCAAAAATGTGCAGTTATTAGCCAACCAGGCATATAACTGGACCAACTCCGGTTCATACCCAGATCCAGTAGCCCAGCCGAGGATTGTATTGTCCTTCACTGCCGGGGACTTAGCTTTTTTGAATGATAACATCGTGATTAAAGGACTACAGTTAGAGGGCTCCTCCTCTCAATGCAGGATTTTTGGTAATGGAGGCAATATTGGGATCCAAATTGGGGGTAATAATAATCTAGATCGGAATGTTATCTGGCAAGGTTCACGTAATATTTACTTCACAACTATCAATAATGCCATTATCCAAGGCAATTTCATCGGTGTTGGTCCTGATGGCTACACAAGACAGGCAAATACCTCAGATTATTCCATAGTTCTTGGGAATCAGGTTAACGCCAATAACCTCATTGGCGGGCCTGGCCTGGCTAGAAATCTGATCTCAGGTGGAGGCATAGGAATTGAAGTATTCGGCCCCAATAACACCATTGAAAATAATTATTTTGGGCTGGGCTATAACGGTGTTGCTTCCACGGGGCCCTTCACTACAGTGATTCGCGTCGGATCTGGAGCGACTTCTATAAGCTATGAGGATACATTGATCAAAGATAATGTGATGAAAAACTACACTAACGTTGGGATCGGCGTATACTATCCGGCATATACTATTCAGCCCAACTATGAGGTGAATATCTTTGGCAATAAAGTAGGGGTGGATATCAATTTATTGCCGCAAACTGTAGCAACAGCTAGAGGGATTATTTCCTGGTTTGCTAATAATATCAGTATTGGTGACCCTGCAGATGCCTCCAAAGCCAATTATGTTGGTGGCAACCGTTTAGGCTTAGATCTTTGGAAAGGTGAGATTACCTTGGGTATCAATTATCTTGGTGTCAGCCCGAACTCTAATGCTGGCTTCCATAATCAAAATGCAGTTTACAATTATGGTGAGACTCCAAATATAGATTATTCAAAACTACTGATTTCAGATCAGCATAATGTAGCAATTATCATTGACAGTAGATTTTCCTCGAATGAAACAATAGATTTGAGCAGTCTTGGTAAACTTAAGGCTAAGGTTAGCGCGATAGATGCTTATAGAACTCCTCCTAGTGACTACGGCAACATAAATGCTAATGATGCTGGTGATACTGACCTCGTAGGTTTTGTGGGCAACCCTATGCAAAACTGGCCGCAAATCACAAAGGTTATATACCTAGGCGGGGGTGAGTACCGAGTAAGTGGTGAACTTGAGGGCAATTTGACGGAGGCTCCATTCAATATTCAGCTTTGCAGAAGTTACGAAACTACCAATGGCCACGGAGGTTGTGAGCAGTATTTGGGTGAAGTCACAACCTCAAGTACAGCGTCGTTTGCTTGGTCGGTGGATGTCACTGTCTTCGGAGATAGTGGGGACGAGGGTCGTTACTTCAGTGCTACTGCCACCAACAGCAATGGGGCAACTTCAGAGTTTGGTCCAAACTTCCAAGCTAGCAGTAGCAATCCAGACTATACCCAACAAGATTATCCCATAAGCCTGGTATCCCCAATCGCGAATGTAGAAATTGACGATCCTAGGCCTACACTGGTTTGGCAGCCATCTTTGGACCCAGATCTAATTAATTACGAGATCTATTTCGATGGCCAGTTACAGGCCACTTTGCCAGCAGATAAGACCAATTACAAGATTGCAGGTCCACAGGGACTTGGAGTCCACACTTGGCAAGTGAGAGGCTTAAGAGAGGGTGGTGTGGTCAATGGAACTAGTAGTACAGAGAGTTTCCAGATAATTAATGGAGCAGAATTGGCTCTTATAAGCCCAACTGCGGGAGTGAGTCTAAATAGCAATTTGCCAGTTTTTGACTGGAATGGTGAGGACACCACTGGGGCAATTGCCTACTATGAATTGTATTTGAATGCCGAACTATATGCCACTATTCCAGAGAATCAACCAACTGAATATATTACCTCTGAAGCGCTTCCAGAGGGTGATTATACTTGGTACATTGTTGCTTATAACGCCCAGGGTCAGAAATTAACTCAGACTTCGAGTGCCACTTTCAAAATCTTTTTGGTCTATGTTCTACAGCTAGATGCTGACATAAAGACTGCTAACAATTTACTCGCACAATTAAAATTAACTTGGGATTACACCGGCAATATGCCGCCATTTGCTAGCACACAGAAATTGGTAATTAAAGATGAGAACGGCCAAGAGATTATTGTGCAAAGTGCTCTGGCATATGATCTGCGCAGCTTTGAACTTACTGCCGAACAATTAGCCATGCTAAAAGTAGGGGAGAATTATACGGTGAGTTTGGAGTTAATTATTGCGGGGCAGAGTAGGGCGCAAGCTGAGAAAGTCTTTAATACCAACATTATAGTAAATGTATTACCTACAACAGATCTTCCAGATGGGTCTGTAGGTGCAGAGGGTAATGGCATCACAGCACAATCCATTTTAGACAACTTAGCTAAAGGGATTGCTATAGCTGTGCCTGCGGTGGTCTCAGCAGCACCATTCTTAGCTGGTGGCGTAGGTGTGTTGGCACTTAGCAGCGGTGATGAGCTACTACATGTCTTAGGAATCTTGATAGGGATAATTTTGCCTCGAAAAAGGAAGTATTGGGGCATGGTATTTGATGCTCAGCATGGGCATCCAGTGCCCATAGCTTTTGCTAGGATAACTATTAGAACCCCAGAAGGTAGGATCTTAACGCAGACGCTTACAGATTTACAAGGTAAATACGCCTTGAATGTAGGTCAGTATGGTGAAGTAATTCTAGAAGTTCAAGCGACCAATTATCAACTGCGAAAGCTGCCTATAGTCTTGATGGCTGGCAAAGAAATTGTGGAAGATATCGTCCTGACAAAGCTCGGTGCTGGTGAATTGACTCTGCTGGAGAAATTGAAAGTACAAATGCAGGTGAATCCACAGTCGTGGAGAAGAGTATTATTTGCAATTACGCTCGCTGGGGCTCTTTACACAGCTTACTCAACCATACAAAATCCTTCATTTTTGAATTATATTCTGCTGACTATTTATGCTTTGCTATTCTTGATAGCAGCGAGCCTGGAGCTAGTGTATCGCAGCCGCCAATCAAGAGGCAGGCTAGTCTTTCTAGAGAGTAATCTGGCAGCCGCGGGTGAGGTAGTAAGATTTTACCAAGGAGCTAAGTTAAGTGATCTAGCGCTTACTAATGCCCAAGGTGAGATAAAAATCAATTTAGCGCCCGGCACATATCAATTGCTATTAAATTCACCTAGGTATCGTCTGGTGGGTGGCGAAGGATTAGAGAAAGAAGTTACAGTGGGAGATAATGGTAAATTAACTCGGGATATATATATAACTAGTAAGATAACTGCTGAATCCCACAATGATCCAATAGGAGAGTCGGCAAAGTTTCAGTTAGGCTAATAGAGTGGAAGAAGTGGAGCCCTAGGAATTGAACCTAGAAAGATGCCCGCTTGCGCGCCATCCAGCCCCATTTTATGGACCTACCATTATTATAGCAGTTTTACTGGCTTTGAGTTTCTGTTATTAGGATAAATATCAGTCTTCTGTTTTTCGAGACTTAGGTATATTTAGCCGCGATACCTTAGTTTAATATGTATATACTTGGATATATAGCAAAATAAGTGTACAATTCTCGCAGAATGGCAAATCCAATTAATTATAGTGCCTGGATCTCTAGAGTGATTGAAGTGAAGCTGGACTTGGCTTTGTATCAAGCCGTGATAGTGAAGGTTGTGCAGACTGAAAAGCTGGCAGGTTTCAGTGAAGTGGGACTGACATTCTCAGTGTACCCATATGCCAAGACTATCAATGCGGCAGATTTGAAGATCTTGCCTTTTGAAGAATACACTAAAGATCTGCAAACAGGTAAACGCTCTAGCTATAGGCTAGAGCCAGCGATTGCTAAAGAGATATTTGGGATTATTCTAGGAGCTATCATTGCCTTGGTATTTTTGATTTTCCGCCCGGCAGAGCTAATTTCAGTACAGTCAGTGGTTTCGATTTTGGGAGCCTATACAATTGGGAAAGATATTTGGGAGGATTTGGAAGTATTCCTCAAAGATCTAACCCGCAGTTGGTTTTTTAGCTGGCGAGAACCTGAGTTCCCATATCGGCGTGAAAACTTCGGAACGATTCAGAAGTTCTGGGAATTAGCCCGCTACCAGCGCAATCAAGAGCAAGTGCTTCTGCCAAGTAAATTGGACTATATTTCTAATGCTCATTCCAAAACCGCTGAACTCCTATTCAACCAGCAAGAGCTCAAACCCTACGTGCAGCTCAATACACCTTTCCAGGTTGCTAGTGTCAACTTTTTACCTGAGACCAAGAAGCCATTGATGGAGCAGGGGATGCTGTTAGTTTTCAAGGTCACTTTAGTGCGTAAGCTTCTCATTGGAGAACTGCAGCATGAATTTTTCCAGGCTTTGGACACTAAAAATAGACAAGTTGGAGCTGTCTCAGCAATAAGTTCCGCATGGCTACCAAAGGCGGTCCTTTACCGCTTAACTTGGAATTATGGACGCATCAAGGTATACATTACTAGCCAAGTACTTTTGAGATTGATAATGGTGACTGCCAATGTTTAAGAAGCAAGCTTAGCTTGCAGTCTTGAGTTTGTCTTTGAAATCCTTTTGTAGTTTTTGAATCTTGGGATCGATCACAAACACACAGTAGGGTTGCTTATTATTGTCATTGTAGTAGTTTTGGTGATAGCCTTCAGCAGGATAATATTTGGTTAATGGTACGATCTCGGTTGTAAACTTCCCTGGCCAGATACCCGCGATTTCTGCTGCTTTTTTTGATGCTTCAGCCTGTTGTTTTTCAGCCTCGGAACTGTACAAGATAATTGAGCGATATTGGGTGCCATGATCGTTGCCTTGCTGATTGAGTGTAGTTGGATTGTGAGTACGCCAAAAGACCTCTAGGAGATCTTGGTAAGAAATTTGCTCTGGGTCAAAGCTAATCTTAATCACTTCAGCATGGCCAG
>Ga0163144_10025947_pt1 | contig 11418 bp, 9 predicted proteins | sample OliLak19BULKMAT1_FD_123175 | JGI IMG/M metagenome (GOLD analysis project Ga0163144, IMG submission 123175) | Freshwater microbial mat bacterial communities from Lake Vanda, McMurdo Dry Valleys, Antarctica - Oligotrophic Lake LV.19.BULKMAT1 | ecosystem: Environmental > Aquatic > Freshwater > Lake... | reverse complement strand
GAAGAGCCTGGAGTGAAGAGCCCGGAGTGAAGAGCCTGGAGTGAAGAGCCTGGAGTGAAGAACCCGGAGTGAAGAGCCCGGAGTGAAGAGCCCGGAGTGAAGAGCCCGGAGTGAAGAGCCCGGAGTGAAGAGCCTGGAGTGAAGAGCCTGGAGTGAAGAGCCCGGAGTGAAGAGCCTGGAGTGAAGAGCCTGGAGTGAAGAACCCGGAGTGAAGAGCCCGGAGTGAAGAGCCCGGAGTGAAGAACCCGGAGTGAAGAACCCGGAGTGAAGAGCCTGGAGTGAAGAACCCGGAGTGAAGAACCTGGAGTGAAGAACCTGGAGTGAAGAGCCCGGAGTGGCGGAAGCGCATAGGGCGAATTTGGTTGTTGCAGTTGCAGTTGTCGTTGCCGTACTCCCCTCCCTTTTTAGGGAAGGGGCCGGGGGAGAGGTTTGTTTTAGGACGGGCGAAGCCAACGGAAAGAGCATCAATGAGTGACGAAAAGAAAGAGACACCCGCGCCGGCTCCGCAGGCTGGCGTTGGAACGGGGACGGCTCCGCCGTTGATGCCGGGGCAGCCCACGCCTGCCAATGCACCGGCGGCTGGAACGGCTGCCGCGACGATTGAGGCACCGAAACCTGCGGCTCCGGTGACGCCGATTGCGCCTCCCACGGGAGGTCCGCCCGCACCTAAACCGCCGGCGATCGAACTGCCTAAAGCTCCGGACGGGCAGATGTGCCTGCGCGTGAACGGCAAGGATCATTTCATCAATCCCAAGGGGCACCGCAGTTTGATTGGCGCGCTGCATGAACTTGGGTATGACGTGCCGCATTTCTGCTATCACCCGGGGCTTGAGCCCGACGGCAACTGCCGCATGTGCTACGTCAATCAGATCGATGTCAACAGTGGCAAGCCGATCATGGCGCCGAACCTGGCCGCTCAGCCGATGCAGATGTATCCCAAGCCGATCATCTCCTGCCGCGAGCCGCTCAATCCGCGCGGCATGGTTGTTGAAACCGAGACGCCGGAAGTGATCAAGGCGCGGCAGTGGGTGATGGAATTCCTGCTGATTAATCACCCGCTCGATTGCCCCGTCTGCGACAAGGCGGGCGAGTGCATGCTGCAGGACAATTCGTTTGAACACGGCAAGGCCGACAGCCGGTTCAACGAGCAGAAGAATGAGAAGGCGCCGAAGGATCTCTATCTTGAGGGGCAGGAACACGGCATCAAGCTGTGGACGGACCGCTGCATCACCTGCACGCGCTGCACGCGGTTCCTGGATGAAGTCTCCGGCACCAGCGAACTGTATGTGATCAATCGCGGCGACCGCAGCGAGATCGACATCATGCCCGGACATCCGGTGAATAACCCGCTCAGCGGCAACATCGTGGATATCTGTCCGGTCGGCGCACTGATCGATAAAGATATGATGTTCAGTTACCGCGCGTGGTATCTGCAGAAAACCCAGTCGGTCTGCCCGGATTGTTCAAAGGGCTGCAACATTGAAGTGCAGGCGCAAAAGCAGTACGTGCGCCGTTTGCAGCCGCGCGAAAATGTGGACGTGAACGGCTGGTGGATGTGCGATCACGGCCGCTTCGACTTTAATTACATCAACGACCGCAACCGCGTCATCATCTGCAAGATGGATGGCAAGGCGAGCCTGGATATTCAGAACGTCGCGTACAAGACGGGCGCGAAACTGGCGGAGTACGCGAAGAAAGATCCGGCGTCGGTGGCGGGGCTGGCCAGCGCGTGGATTACTCTTGAAGAGATGCACACATTCAAGCAACTCTTCGCGGATACTCTGGGCAGCGTGCAAGTGGGCGGATTGTTCCAGGAGTTCGGCAAAGAAGAGATTTTCCCGAAGTTTAAAATCGAGGCGGATAAGAATCCAAATCGCGCGGGACTGAAGCTGATATTCGGAGCTGAGATCGAGAGCCACACCGCAAAGATCATTCAGGGCATCAACGCCGGAAGGATTAAGGCGCTCTATCTGCTCTCCAGCATGCCGCATTTCAAGCCATCCGCGGAACTGCTATCGGCGCTGAAAAAGCTGGAATACCTTGTCGTGCAGGACGTGCTGGCCGGGCCGTTGAGCGAACTGGCGCATGTGCTGCTGCCAGGGTCGAGCTATGCGGAAAAAGATGGCGTGTTCGTGAATCAGCAGAATCGGGCTCAAGTCATTCGCCGCGCGATCGACCCGCTCGGGCAGGGACATGACGACTTGGCGATTGTGCAGCGCGTGCTCCGCGCGGCAGGTGCGCCGGATACAAAACTGGTTTCGGCGCGGGAAGTGTTCCGCCGCATGAGCGAAGGGTATCCGGATTTGGCGGGACTGACGCACCAGACGCTGGGAGATAAAGGGGTAGTGGTGGGGTAGAAAGCAGATGGTGCAAACCAGTAACAGTGGAGAACGTCCCGTGAAAAGAAGTCTGGTGAAAGAAATCGAAACCGAGCTCAAGGCGATGAAAGAGGGGCGTTCGTGGCCTGAGAGATGTGTCGAGAATGAGGCGGCAAAATTTGCGGATCAGGTGCCGCTGGAAATACGAATTTCGAAAAAGACCCTTGCGACACTGAGGCGAATTGCGCGCAAGAATCTGATTTCCGTAGATGATGTCATCGAGCAGCTTGTGGATAAGAAATCGTAACGATAGGTGGAAAGCAAATGAACGGAAGTTTACTGGGCATTCCGGACGAATACTGGTTTAAGTTGATACCCGTCGCGCTTGTTTTCGGCGGGCTGCTGAACGTGGTGCCGCTGCTGGTTTTTCTGGAACGCAAAGTGTGCGCGTGGATTCAAAACCGCGAAGGCCCCAATCGCGTGGGTGTTTTCGGGCCGGACAGTCCGCTTGAAATTTTTGGAATCAACACAGGCAAAACGCGGTTTCTCGGCGGCTTCATGCAGCCTCTGGCCGACGCGGTGAAATTGATCACCAAGGAATATTTCATTCCCGCCGGAGCCGACCGCCTCCTCTTTATGCTGGGGCCGGTGTTTGCGATGCTGCCGCCGCTGCTGGCGTTCATTGTCATTCCGGTCGGTCCTGATTTGAGAATCGGCGAGCATCTGATCAAGATGCAGGTGGCTGATCTTCATGGGGGCATTCTGTTTATTCTCGCCGTCGCGTCGCTGTCGGCGTATGGATTGGCCTTTGGCGGCTGGGCGAGCAACAACAAGTACGCGCTGCTGGGCGGCGTGCGCGCGATGGCGCAGATGATCAGTTACGAAATCGGCATGGGCATCGTTCTGCTGTCGATGATCATGACTTACGAAACCGTTTCGCTGCGCGACATGGTCGGCGCTCAGGCGAGCGGCGGCACGCTGCTGGGGTTGTGGCAGAGCGGGCCTGATGGGATCTGGGGCTGGGGCTGTTTTCATCAGCCGCTGGCGTTCCTGCTGTTTACGATCTGCGCGTTTGCTGAAAACAATCGCCTGCCCTTTGACCTGGCGGAGTGCGAAGCGGAACTCGTGGGCGGCTACCACACAGAATACAACTCGATGGGCTTCGGCATGTTTTTCCAGGGCGAGTACATCGCGATGCTCTCGATGGGCGCGCTGATCGCCACGTTCTTTCTGGGCGGCTGGCATTATCCGGGATATGCATCGGTCGCGGCAATGAGTTCCATACTGGCGGTATTGCTAGGCTTGGCATCGTTTGGACTGAAAGTCATGGCCTTCATCTTCTTCTCGATGTGGGTGCGCTGGACGCTGCCGCGTTTCCGCTGGGATCAATTGATGAACATCGGCTGGAAGGGCATTGTGCCGCTGGCGCTGGCGAATCTGCTGTTCACGGCGTTCATCAATCTGCCGGGCACGGTCAAGAGCAAACCGGAGCCGCGTGCGATAACCGCGATGGTTGAGAAGAAGTGAAGGCACACGACTTCAACACAGAATCCGGAGGACACAGAGAAGCAACAGACTAAAAGGAGTGGATTGGGTGACTGCTCCTTTAAGTATGCTATTCTCCGCGCCTCAACGTCTCTGCGGTAAAAAAAGGTGTTAACGATTGGAGCAAGTCGATGGCTGGACACGGACACGATGACGCGGGGCACGGGGATGGCGTGCAGCGTGACGACCAGGGGAATGTCGGACCCGGCGATCCCAACCGCAAGCAGTCGTTTTTGGAGAAGCTGTATTTTCCGGAGATCGTGAAGGGCCTGGGCAATACGTTCCGGCACATGTTCACCAAAAGCGTCACGACCGATTACGACGGAACGCAGCGCGAGAAATACAAGGAGCCGACGACGATGGTCGGCGGCGAGGGCAAGTGGCACATTCCACGTCCGGGCTATCGCGGCGAGCATTACCTGAAGAAAGACGATCAGGGCCATGTGAAATGCGTGGCGTGTTTCATGTGCGCGGCGGCGTGTCCGGCGGAATGCATCCATATTGAAGGCGCGGCGACGCCGGCGGATTGGAAAGATCGCGAACGGTATCCCAAGCGCTTTGAGATCGATCTGCTGCGCTGCATTTACTGCGGGTACTGCGAAGAAGCGTGTCCGGTGGATGCGATCGCGTTGTCGCCGGTCTACAACGTGGTGTCGTCGACGCGCGAAGAAAAGATTTACGACGTGGGCCGGCTGGTGGCTGACGGCGAAAAATACGGCACGAGTCTGAGCCACCATCATTATCGCGCGGATGGAGTTCCCGGCGCGCTGCCAGCCCCCAAGGAACACGGGCACTAAAGCCATTGGCGGCAGGGGCAGTGGACACGCAATGACGTTAGGCGCGGAGCTTCCACTTGCAACCTGTGCGGTGTGGAACCATACTTTTAAGCATTCGTTTTTAACGCGCGTTTTAAGCTGAAGCTGAAGGGAAAGACCTCCGGCATGGACTTTGTTTTTGTTGTTGCTGCGACCGTCTGCATTCTCTCGGGACTGCTGATCGTTTCACAGAAAAACCCGGTGTACTCCGTCGTCTACATGCTCCCGTTTTTTCTGGGGATGACGACACTGTTTGTGCTGCTGAGCGCGACGTTTCTGGCCGCCATTCAAATGATCGTTTACGGCGGCGCGATCCTGGTTGTGTTTTTGTTCGTCATCATGCTCATCAATTTGAAGCCTGACGAGCTGAGAGACGATTCGAAGTTGGTGCCGCGGTTATTCACGACGATCGGCGCGGGGCTGCTGTGCGGCATCATCGCCAAGTTTGTGCGCAACGGTGTACCCTTTGAGATGTCCACGAGCCGCGTGACGATGGCCGATGGCGCGGCGAAGATGGTGCCTGATAATTTGTTCACGGCCTTTTCGATGCCGCTTCCCGATCCGGCGACACTGGTCACGCCGATGAACAAGGCAACAACGTTTGGCAGCGTCGAAGACATTGCCGGTCCGCTGTTCCAGTATCATGTGATTCCGTTCGAACTGGTCTCCGTCCTCATCGTTGTGGCGATGCTTGGCGCCGTGTTGCTTTCAAAGAAGAGAGTGTAGCGCCATGGATTTTATCGTCGCCATGCAGGAATTCATTCTGGCCGCGAACACGGACGCGCCGGGCGTGTTTAATCTGCGCAACTGCTTGATCCTGGGCGGCATTCTGTTTTCGATTGGCGCGTGGGGCGTGATTGCGCGGCGGAACATTTTGATCGTGCTGATCTCGCTGGAGCTGATGCTGAACGCGGTGAATCTCGTGCTGGCCAGTTTTGCGCGCGCGCATGCCAACCTGGCGCATCAGAATTTGAATCCGAGCGCCGGTCAGACAGGGCAGATTTTCGCGCTGTTCATCATTGCGGTGGCGGCCGCGGAAGCCGCGGTGGGGCTGGCGATTGTGATCACGTATTTTAGAAATCGCGAGACGGTGGATACGCGCGACATGAACTTGATGAAGCAGTAAACGGGCACAGCGGACTTTTCTGACGGGGTCCCCAGCAGACAGGAATGTCTGCTCCACCCGCCGTGGGCTGAGATTGAACGACGGAACAGGGAAAGACATGATCGCCGCACTGACATTTTCAGAACATATCGCCGATTTTCTTTATGCGGCACTGCCGCTGAAGGACCGCGGCTTTCTGGAACAGACGCTGTTCCTGATTCCGCTGTTTCCGTTCATGGGATTTCTGCTGAACGGGCTTTTCGGCAGCCGCCTCGATAAGAAGGCGTCGGGCTGGATCGGTGTATCGGCGGCGCTGGTCTCCTTTATATGGGCGCTGTTCTGCGTGATCGCGTTGCAGGTGCCGCTGGCGGCGGACCCGGATGTGCGCAACGCGCTGCATTCGGTGTATGGCAACTGGCTGAGCAACGGGGACGTCAACTTTTCGTTCGGGCTGTATCTCGATCAGCTTTCGGCGGTGATGATCCTGATTGTCACCGGCATCGGCATGCTCATCCATATTTACAGCATGGGTTACATGTCGCACGATCCGGGGTTTTCGCGTTTCTTCGCCTACCTGAATTTATTCCTTTTCTCCATGATCCTGCTGGTGCTCGGCGACAACTTAATCCTGTTGTTTGTGGGCTGGGAAGGCGTCGGGCTGTGCTCTTACCTGCTGATCGGTTTCTGGTACGAGGAAGGCAAAAACGCCGCGGCGGGAATGAAGGCGTTTGTTGTCAACCGCATCGGCGACCTCGGATTCCTGCTTGGTATTTTCATGCTGTTCGCCTTGTTCGGCACGGTGAATTTTGTGGCGCGGCCGTCGGATAAAGGCGCGGGACGCATCACGAAGCAAACGTTTTTGACGACCTCGCCAACCGATCCGGAACGCAAGGATTACGTGCACGTTCCGAAGAACGCCGGGCTGCTGGATTACACCGAAGGCCTGCGGCTGCTGGCGGAGACTCACAAGGACGCGAAGGACGATAAGAAAAAGGTGGGGTACAGAACCGATAAGGCCGTCAGCAATCTGGATCTGAGCAAAACGTCGGCGGCAAAAAGCTGGGCGGGCTGGTTCCTGGTCGACGCCATTACGGTCACCTGCCTGCTGCTGTTTGTCGGCGCGTGCGGCAAGTCGGCGCAAATTCCACTCTATGTCTGGCTGCCGGATGCCATGGCCGGGCCGACGCCCGTCAGCGCGCTGATCCATGCGGCGACGATGGTGACGTCGGGCATCTATATGATCTGCCGCCTGCACAGCATTTTTGCTCTGAGCGAACCGGCGTTGACGGCGATTGCGGTGGTCGGCGCATCGACGGCGCTGTTCAGCGCGTTGATCGGGTTGACGCAGCTCGACATCAAGAAGGTACTGGCGTATTCGACGGTGTCGCAGCTGGGCTACATGTTCGTGGGACTGGGAGTCGGCGCGTTCTCGCTCGGCATTTTCCATGTCATGACGCACGCGTTTTTCAAGGCGCTGCTCTTCCTGGGCGCGGGATCGGTGATTCACGCCATGTCCGGCGAGCAGGATATGCGCCTGATGGGCGGCCTGCGCAAAAAACTGCCGATCACTTTTGCGACGATGCTGATCGGATCGTTTGCGCTGGCGGGGATCTATCCGTTCGCGGGCTGGTGGTCGAAGGACGAAATCTTGATGCAGGTTTTCGCGAAGTACCACGAGACGCATCAAACGTTGTGGCTGGTGCTTTACGCGATGACGGTGCTCGGCGCGTTTTGCACGGCGTTCTATACGTTTCGCTTGATCGGGTTGACGTTCTTCGGCGAGAACCGCGCGAGCGATGAAGTGAAAGCGCACATTCACGAATCGCCGGGCTCGATGACCATTCCACTGATGGTGCTGGCCGGGTTGTCGCTGTTCGGCGGGATGCTCTGGCACCATGAATTCACCGATAACGCGCAACTGTCGCTCGGAATTCGCAATGCGTTCTTCAGCACCGATCATCACGCGCACGTGATCAATCTGGCGGTCACGAGCATCGTGGCTGTTGGCGGCGTGGTGCTGGGATTCATGCTGTACAGCTCGGGCAAGCGCATTCCCGATCCGGAGAAGGCGCGCACGAATTTTCTGTACCGCTTGTCGCTCAATAAATTCTACGTGGATGAAACGTACGGTGTGCTGGTTTCGATTTTCATCATCGCTGCGGAGATTCTGCACTGGGCAGTGGACGTGCTGCTGATCGACGGCCTGTTTGTTCTGGGCACGGGATACGGCACGGCGCTGGTGTCGAAGGGACTGCGGCGGATTCAGACGGGATTGCTGAACTGGTACGCGGGCGGGATTCTGGCGGGCGCACTTCTGGTGTTGTTCTACCTGCTGCCTTAACTAAGGGGTTTCTTGTTTCTGGTTAACGGAAAACCAGCAACCCGAAACCAGAAACCGACGTCTAGAGGTTGTTAAATGCTGTTGACGAAATTGATCGTTTTGCCGCTGCTGGGCGCCATCCCGCTGCTGTTTGCGCGCGATAAAAACGCGCGTGAAATAAAGGTGTGGGCGTTCGTGGTGTCGCTGCTGACGTTTGTGGCGTCGCTGCCGCTGTGGATGTACGACCCGAAGCGCGATCTGTACCAGTTTGTTGAAACGCACGAATGGATCCGGCTGCCGGGCTCGTTCTCGATCCATTACAATCTCGGCGTGGACGGCATTACGGCGCTGCTGATTCTGCTGACGACGTTCATGACGCCGATCGCGATGCTGGGTTCGTGGAATTACATCAAGGACCGCCAGAAAGAATTTTACATCTGCCTGCTGCTGCTGCAGACGGCGATGATCGGCGCGTTCGCGGCGACGGATTTATTTCTCTTCTATGTGTTTTTTGAGGCCAGCCTGATTCCGATGTACCTGATTATCGGCGTGTGGGGCGGCGACGAGAAGATCTACGCGACGACCAAGTTCATCCTCTATACAGCGTTCGGCAGCCTGTTGATGTTCGTGGCGATTCTGTTCGTTTATTTCAAAACGGGCGGCGAAAATTTTTCGATCGTGCATCTGACGGAGAAGCTGGCGGAACTGCGCCAGATTAACGCCGCCGATCCGCTGCACATTCAAGGGCTGACGAAGTCGGCGGAGATCTGGTGCTTCTGGGCGTTCGCGCTGGCGTTCGCGATCAAGGTGCCGCTGTTCCCCTTGCATACGTGGCTTCCGGATGCGCACGTTCAAGCGCCGACGCCCGGTTCGGTGTTGCTGGCGGCGATTCTGCTGAAGCTGGGCGGGTATGGATTCCTACGGTTTGTGATGCCGTTTTTTCCGCGCGCGATGGAGATGTACACGCCGCTCTTCATGGTGCTGTGCATTATCGGAATCATCTACGGGTCGATGATGGCGTTCACGCAGCGCGATATCAAAAAGCTGATCGCGTACAGTTCGGTCGCGCACATGGGCACGTGCATGCTGGGGATTTTCAGCCAGAATCTGACGGGCGTGCAGGGCGGCGTGTACCAGATGCTGAACCATGGCATTTCGACGGGCGCGCTGTTTCTTCTGATCGGCATGCTTTACGAACGCACGCATACGCGCGCGATTGATTATTACGGCGGCATCGCCAAGGTCGTTCCGGTCTACACGGTGTTCTTCATTATCGTGACGCTCTCCTCTATTGGGCTGCCGCTGACCAATGGATTCATCGGCGAATTCACCTGTCTGAAGGGTGCGTTTGATTACGACCCGTGGTACGGATTCTGGGGATCGACGGGCGTGGTGCTGGGCGCTGTTTACATGCTGAACATGGTCAAGCGCGTGTTCTTCGGACGGATCGTGCGCGATTCCAATCGCAGCCTGGTGGATTTGAACAGCCGCGAAGTGACGGTGCTGATGCCGCTGGTGTTCATGATTTTTCTGATGGGGCTGATGCCCGATCCGTTCTTCGACAAGATGGCTCCGGCGGTGAAGAATCTGCTGGGCGCCAATGCCGCCCCGGCTGTCGCCGACGTGACACCTAAAACTGAAAATCACAAAGCAGTGGCCGCACGTGCGGAGGGCGGGGTGACGCACCCGGTTGTTCCCGCTAAGCTCGCCAACGCGGAGCAAGGAACGAAATGAGTGAACTGATTCATCTGGCGCCGATCGGCGTGGTGCTGCTGGCGGCGCTGGTGGTGGTCTTCGTGGACCTGGTGCTCCCGCGCAAGGACCGTTACATGCTGCCGTGGCTGGCTCTGACGGGCTGCATCCTGGGATTGATTTCGGTTTTCCAGGCGCAGACAACGGTGCTCGACCAGGTGATCTGGTTTTTAAGCTATCAACCTGAAGTGCGCGCGTTCGATCCGGCGCTTAAAGATTACCCGCTGATTCTGGGCGGCGCGTTCTGCGTGGACGGCTTTGGCATGTTCATCTGGATTATTGCGTGCCTGGCTGGAGCGCTGGCGATTCTGGCATCGCCGACCGTTGGCGATGACGATTCGGCGCTGTCGTCGGGAGAGTATTACGGGCTGATCCTGCTGGCCGTTTCGGGGATGATGTTGCTGGCGGTGTCGCATGACTGGCTGACGCTACTGCTGAGTCTAGAGGTCATGTCGATCGCGACGTACATTCTGACGGGCAGCGCGCGCGACGATATTCGTTCCAACGAAGCGGCCTTGAAGTACCTCGTGCTTGGCGCGTTCAGCACGGCGTTTCTGCTGATGGGCATCGCTTTTTACTATGGCGCGTTCGGCACGCTGTCGCTGAAACCCAGCCTCGCCTTCAACAGTTTGATGCCGTCCGTGCGCGAGCCGCGCGAATACCTGGCGTATCTTTCGATGGGTTTTATTCTCGTTGGAGCGCTCTTTAAAATCGGCGCTGCTCCTTTCCATTTCTGGATTCCCGACGTTTATGAAGGCGCGCCGACACCGATCACCGGCTTTATGGCGGTGGGAGTGAAAGCGGCGGCGTTCGGGGTGCTGGCGCGATTGATGTTCGAGACGTTCGGCGCACCAAGCGACCGGGCGGCGTGGATTCCGATAATTCTCGGCGCCGCGGTGTTGACGATGGTGATCGGAAACATTCTCGCGATGAGCCAGACGAACGTGAAACGCATGCTGGCCTATTCGGGCATCGCGCACACCGGTTACATTCTGCTGGCGTTCCTGGTGATGCCGCGGCACGGCGACAGCGTGACCATGAATGAACATCTTCAAGCGGTGGTGTACTACCTTTTCGTTTACGGCGTGATGACGCTGGGCGCATTTGGCGTGATCGCGCTGGTGCGGGAAGATGGCCGTCCATTGGAAACGATCGACGATTACAAAGGGCTCTCAACGCAGCATCCGGCGATCGCGCTCTGCATGTCTATTTTCATGCTGTCGCTGGCGGGCATGCCGCCGTTCGGCGGGTTCTTTGCGAAGTTCATGATTTTTCGCGGCGCGATTGAACAGGGCGCGATGAATCAGCAGAGTAGTTTCATTGTCGCGGCGGTCATCGGCATTCTGACCAGTGTCGCGTCACTCTATTATTATCTTCGCGTGATCGTGGCCATGTACATGTCGCCGAGCGCGGAGCACGCCGGCGAAGCGGCGGTTTCGGTTCCCTGCCGCTATTCGTGGGGCACGAACATCCTGATTTTCACCGCCGGGGCCGTTACGCTGATCCTGGGCATTATGCCGGGTGGGTTGCTGGATTGGCTGAGATAACGAAAGTCTGGAGTCT